>FWWL01000035.1_pt1 | contig 348218 bp, 332 predicted proteins | sample 2228331 | NCBI WGS metagenome assembly FWWL01 (sample SAMEA103939775, study PRJEB20133) | metagenome
CCGCCGCTCGGGCCGGCTCGCGCGGCTGCGCAGCGGGGGCGCCCGCCGGCCCGGAAGGGACCTGCTCACCTGGCTCGCCGATGTAGGCAATGACCTCGCCTACGGGGATGACCTGCCCTTCCTCCGCCAGCAACTTGAGGATGGTGCCGCTCGCGAACGCCTCCAGCTCGACGTTCGCCTTGTCGGTCTCGATCTCGGCGATGGCCTCGCCGCGCTCGACGCGGTCGCCCTCCTTCTTGAGCCAGCGGATGAGGGTGCCTTCGGTCATGTCGGCGCCCATCTGGGGCATCGTCACCTCGTAGGCCATGGGTCCTCCCCTACAGCATGGCGAGTACGGCGTCCACGACGTCCTCCTCGGAAGGGAGGGCGGCGTACTCAAGGTTGCGATTGTACGGCATCGGTACATCCTTGCTGGCCACCCGCGCGACGGGGGCATCGAGCCAGTCGAAGGCGTGCTCCATGACGAGCGCGGCGATCTCCCCGCCGAAGCCGCCGAACTTCCAGTCGTCTTCCACGACGACGCAGCGGTTCGTCTTCCGCACCGATTCGACGACGGTGGCGATGTCCAGCGGCCGGAGGGTGCGAAGGTCGATCACCTCCGCTTCGATCTCGTCCTGCTCGGCGAGCAGCTCGGCGGCCCGCAGCGCCTGGTGGACGCTGCCCGAGTACCCGACGATGGTCACGTCCGTGCCGGGCCGGACGATGTTCGCCTGCCCAAACTCGATGATGAAGTCAGGATCGTCGGGGACCTCACCGCGAAGGCCGTAGTTCGCGGTGTGCTCGATGAAGATGACCGTGTTCTCGTCCCGGAACGCGCGCTTGAGGAGCCCCTTCGCGTCCGCGGGGAACGCGGGACAGACCACCTTGAGGCCGGGGAAGTGGGCGTAGAGCCCCTCCAGGGAGTGGCTGTGGGTGGCGCCGAGCTGGCTGCCGCCCCCGCTGGCCATGCGGATGACGAGCGGAACGTTGATCTGCCCGTTGGACATGTAGAGGAGCTTGGCGGCGTTGTTCACGATCTGGTCGAGCGCGAGGAAGCTGAAGTTGATCGTCATCAGCTCGACCATGGGATGGTAGCCGGCCATGGCCGCACCGATTCCGCAGCCGACGATGACCGACTCAGCGATGGGCGTGTCTCGCACGCGCTCCTCGCCGAACTCCTCGAGCAGCCCTCGTGTGACCGCGTAGGAGCCGCCGTACTTCCCGATGTCCTCCCCCATGAGGAAGATGCGCGGGTTGCGCTGCATCTCCTCCCGAAGGGCCTCGCGGAGGGCGTCACGCATTCGTAGGACGGCCATCCTCGTCCCCCTTCAGGATGTGGTCGTAGAGCGTGTCGATGGACGGCTCGGGGCTTTCCTCCGCGAACCGCACGCACTCCTCGACTTCTGCCTCCACGCGCTCCTCGATCTGCCGGTAGCCATCGTCGTCCAGCCAGCCGCGTTCGGTGAGCGTGCGGCGGAGGCGCTCGATCGCGTCCCGCCGTCGGGCCTCCTCGACCTCCTCCTTCACGCGGTACAGCTCCGGATCGGCCATCGAGTGGCCTCGGTACCGGTACGTCTCCGCCTCGATGAAGTACGGGCGCTTCTCACGCCGGATGTACTCCACCGCCTCGCGGGTAGCCTTGTGGACGGCGATCACGTCCATGCCGTCGACTTTCACCGCCGGCATCTCGTAGGCGGCGGCCAGCTTGGTGATCTCGGTGACGAGGGACTCCTTCAGGTGCACGCCCATCCCGTAGAGGTTGTTCTCGCAGAACCAGAGGACGGGCAGCTTCCACAGCGCCGCGAGGTTGAGGGATTCGTGGAACTCGCCCTCGGCGATGCTGCCGTCGCCGAAGATACACATGGCGATCCAGTCCTCACCAGACATCTTCGCCGCCAGGGCGAGCCCAACCGCGATGGGCATGTGCCCGGCGACGATCGCGTAGCCGCCGAGGAAGTTCACCGACGTGTCGTAGAGGTGCATCGATCCGCCGCGGCCGCCGGCGCACCCAGTCGCCTTGCCGAACAGCTCCGCCATCACGCGCTTCGGGTCGACACCCTTGACGATCGCGTGACCGTGGTCGCGGTAGTGGGTCACGAGCCGATCCTCGCGCCGCAGCACGGAGATCGCGCCTACGGCGCATGCCTCCTGGCCCGTGTACAGGTGGAGGAAGCCGCGGATCTTCCCTTTCGTGTACATCTCGCCGCACTTCTCTTCGAAGCGCCGCAGGAAAACCATCTGGTACAGGAAGTCGAGCAGCTGCTCCCGGCTGATTCCTTCGATCGATTCGCCGGTTGTCGTCGTGCGGGCCGTCATGCTTCTCTTCCTCCTTGGGCGGCTGCCTGCTGCAGGCGGCGCCGGGCGATGTGGATCGCGGCGCCGTCTACCGCCAGGGCCGCCTCTTTCACGGCTTCGGGGAGCGTCGGGTGCACGCGAACCGCGAAACCGAGCTCCTCGGTGGTAACCTCGAGCAGCACGGCAAGCGACGCCTCGCCGAGCAGGTCGGTGATATCGTGCCCGATGATGTGGATTCCGAGCACCTGTCGGGTGGCGGCATCGGCGACGACCTTCACGAACCCTTCCGTCTGGCCCACGGCGATCGCCTTCCCGAGGGCGCTGAACGGGAACCGCCCCGTGCGCACCTCGTAACCAGCCTCGCGGGCGGCGGGCTCCGTGTACCCGACGGACCCCACCTGCGGCTGGCAGAAGGTGGCGCGGGGAATCTGGACATAATCGAGCGCCGGAACGGGCAGGCCGGCGAGGCGCTCGGCGACGAGCACGCCCTGTTGCGAGGCGACGTGGGCCAGCATCAGCTTCCCGGTCACGTCGCCGATTGCCGAGACGCCCGGAACGTTCGTTCGCATGGCATCGTCGATGGCCACGAAGCCGCGCTCCAATCGCACCCCAATCGCGTCGAGCCCCAAGCCTTCGGTGTTGGCGCTGAACCCGACGGCGACGAGCACGGTGTCGGCATCAACCTGTTCCTGGCCCTCGCTCGTCTCCACGGTGACGGTGGCACGAGACCCGACCCGGTTCACATTCGAGACCTTGGCATTGGTGAGACAGCGGATGCCCCGCCGCTCGAAAGAGCGTTGCAGGGCCCGGCTCACGTCGGGATCTTCGGAGGGAAGGACGCGAGGGAGAAGCTCGACGAGCACCACCTCGGTGCCGTAGGTGGACCAGAGGTGCGCGAACTCCACGCCTATTGGCCCCGCTCCTACGATCACGGCTCGCTCCGGCACCGACCGTCTCGCGAGCGCCTCGCGGCTCGTGACCACAACCTCGCCGTCGATCTCGACACCGGGCAGCGTTCGGGGCCGGCCGCCGGTGGCGATGATCACCTCCCGCGCCTCGAACCGATCCCCGTCCGCCTCCAGCGTGTGGGGAGCGACGAAGCGGGCCGGAGCGGGAACGAGGACTACCCCGTGGTCGCGAAGCAGCCCCTCGACACCGCCGACGATTTGGTCCACCACGCGACGGCTGCGGTCGACGGCAGCCCCGTAGTCGGGCCGTACCTCGCCGACCTCGATACCCCACTGGGAGGCCTCGCGGACGAGCGCGAGGACGTCCGCGTTACGAAGGAGTGCCTTGGAGGGAATGCAGCCCCAGTTAAGACAGAGCCCTCCCACGCGCTCCCGTTCGAACAAGACGGTCGAGAAGCCGAGTTGCGCCGCACGAATGGCGGCGACGTACCCCCCTGGACCGCCGCCGATGATCGCCACGTCGAACGTATTCATAGCCCTGACCTAGACTACCATAGTCTTTCTCGAATCCTCGGCGGTGCTGTGACTGCCGTAACACACTCTTCACACCCTGCCATACGAGCCCGTGGATTCGCTACGGGCTCTCGGCGAACGGGGAGAGGGCCGGGCGCCGCAGCACGTAGAGCGCATGCGTGCGGAGCAGCGGAATCGCGGACAGCGGGCCGTAGAGCGCAGGGGCGTATCGACCGACGACTCGAGCCAGCGGAGAAGCGAGGGTGAGGGTGTACCGCCGGGCCGGGCAGCGCGGAAACCAGCGCCGGATGTCCTCCTCATCGACGGCACGCAAGCGGCGTTGATGTGGCAGGGTTCGGCGCAGGTCGTACACGAGGATGAGGCCCCCGGGCCGGGTGATCCGGAACAGTTCCGCCGCGATGCGCGCGCACCGCTCTTCGCTGCGAACGGAGCTGAACAGCCCGAAGGCGAGCGAGAGGTCGAAGCTTGCGTCCGCCTCTGGAACCTGTTCCGCCGATCCGAGATGGATCCGTAGCCCGGGGCAGCGGGCGCGCGCTCCTTCGACCCGCGCTTCGTCGATATCGATGCCGGCAAGGAACTCCGGCCGCGCACCCCACTGGACGAGCAAGCGGAGGTTGTACCCCCATCCGCAGCCAGCCTCGAACGCACGGACGTCGTCCAGACGCCGGAACCCGTGTCGCCGGAGGAGCTTCGCGAGGAGCCGCTCGCGCTCTTGGAGGATGAGCAGGTGACCGGGATCTTCGATTACGCTTCGACTATGGGGAACCACCGACCACCCCCGGCTCCGAACGGCTGCTTCTCTCAATGTACTGGCGGCGCGGTCACCGCGCAGCGACCGAGGCGGGTCGCGTGGGTGTGCGGCGGCGCGGGTATGATGTGCGCGAGGTGCCGATGTCGATCGAAGCAGCGTACGTGGAACGCTTCCCGCGCTCCCGCGAGCTCGCCGAGCGTGCCCGGCGCGTGCTCCCGAGCGGCGTCACCCACGATGGCCGCTACCTGCGTCCCTTCCCGGTGTACGTGGAGCGGGCGGCCGGATCCCGGAAGTGGACGGTCGACGGCCACGAGCTTGTCGACTACGTCATGGGCCATGGTGCACTCCTCCTCGGCCACTCGCACCCGGAGATCGTCGCGGCGGCTTCTCGGCAGCTCTCCTTAGGGACGCACCTTGGCGCAAGCCACGAGCTGGAGATCCGCTGGGCGGAGCTGGTCACCGACCTCGTCCCTTCGGCCGAGATGGTCCGGTTCACCTCCTCGGGGACGGAAGCAACGCTCATGGCGCTGCGGATCGCGCGCGCCGCCACCGGCAGGCCGACCGTGGTGAAGTTCGAGCGCCACTTCCACGGATGGCACGACTACGTGGTCGCCAACGCCAAGTACGACCTGGCTGCGCCCGCCGGCGTCCCCGAGGCCGCCCTCGGCACCGTCGTCGTGTTGCCCGTCGACCTCTCGGCAGTGGAGGAGACGCTGACGCGGCGTTCGGATGTCGCCGCCGTCATCGTCGAGGCATCCGGGGCCGCGATGGGGACGTTGCCGCTCCCGGAAGGATTCCTTCGCGCCCTCGAAGAGGTCTGCCGCCGGGCAAACGTGCTGCTCATCTTCGACGAGGTCGTCACGGGGTTCCGGTGGTCGCCTGGGGGGGTTCAGGCGCTGGAAGGAGTGACTCCCGACCTCACGACGCTGGCAAAGATCCTTGCCGGCGGGCTCCCCGGCGGCGCGGTCGCCGGCCGGCGCGACCTGCTCGAGCTCATCGCCTTTCCGGAAGAGCGGGGCCGGTTGAAGATCGGGCACCCCGGGACCTTCAACGCGAACCCCGTGTCGGCGGCTGCCGGGGTGCGCTGCCTCGAGCTCGTTCGGGACGGCGAGGCGCAGGCACGAGCGGCAGCGATTGCAGAACGCCTGCGAAGGGAGATGAACCGCACGCTGCGCGAGCTGGAGCTGGGCGGGGCGGTGTACGGGCAGTCGAGCATCTTCCGCATCGTGCTCGACGATGACCTGGAGCCTCCTGCCGGGGACAGTGATGGGCGCGACCTCCCTCCCGAGCGCCTCGCCCGCGGGACGCCGGGTGAGCTGCTGCGCCTGCTGCACCTCGCGATGCTCACCCACGGCGTTCAGCTCTTCGGCAACGGCGGGATCGTGAGCGCCGTTCACACCGAGGAGGACGTGGACCTTACGCTGGAGGCCTGGCGCAAGGCGCTTTTGGAGCTTCGCGACGATCTCCGCGCCGTGGAGGGCCGGTGACTTCCGCCGGCGATCCTTCCGGGCCAGAGCTGCGCGAGCTCCGGGAGCTCGCGCTTCGCGCGGCCGGGATCGCAAGGGGCATCGTCCTGGATCTGTACGCCCGGGGATCCGAGACCTTCTGGAAGGCGGACGGGACGCCGGTCACGGAGGCGGACCGGCAGGCCGAGCTCGCCTTGCGGGAGTTCTTCAGCAAGGAGACCCCCGACTTCGGCTTCCTCGGAGAGGAGTTCGGCGAGGTACCTGGTCGAAGCCCGTACCGCTGGGTTGTCGACCCCATCGACGGGACGAAGTCATTCATCCACCGTGTGCCGCTCTTCGGCTCCCTCGTCGGGCTGGAGCACGGAGACGAACCGCTGGTGGGAGTCATCGCTTGTCACGGCGTCGACGAGGTGGTGGACGCGGCCTCGGGCCTGGGCGCGAGGTGGAACGGGCAGCCGTGCCGCGTCTCCAGCGTGGAGCGCCTCGCCGAGGCGACCATCGTTTCTTCCGGTGTCGACGAAATCGTTCGCCGGGCACCGGGGGTACTGGAGCGGCTCGTCTCTGCGGTGCGGCTCTTTCGCACCTGGGGCGATTGCTTCGGGTACGTGCTCGTTGCCACGGGGCGGGCCGAGGCCATGCTCGACCCCGTGCTGGAGCGGTGGGACCTGGTAGCCGTAACCGTGGCCGTACGGGAAGCGGGCGGTCGCGTCGACCCCTGGCCCGGCGCGACCGCCCGCTTCTCCGCCGTCGCCAGCAACGGGCGACTGCGGGAGGACCTGCTGGCGCTCCTTCGCCCTTAGGAAGCCTTCCCGATCTTGAACATCTTCGTTCCGCAGACCGGGCAGGTCCCCTCGGTGGCGGGCTTGCCGTTCTTCATCGTGATGGCCTTCGCGTTCTGCATCTCGCGGCGCGTGCGGCACTTCAGGCAGTACGCCTCCATGATGGTTCCTCCTTTCGTGGCTGGAACTGCATGTGCGCGTAAACAGTTTCTCAGTTCACAGCCTCGCTGCATGATAGCCCACGTTGAGGGTCTGTCAAGCCTTCGGCCGCGAACCGTGATGCTCCCTCCTCCTCAGTCGAGCTCAGCGACGATTCGCACCGGGCGGATGTGGCCGGAGAGGAGCACCCGCCCCATCCCGATGAAGGTGCCGGCCGAGTCATACAGCCGTGCGCACTCGCTGGGAAGCCAGGGGCGAAAGGAGGGCTCGACGGTCTCTCCGTGGGCGAGCCGGATCGCTCGACCGCGGGTGACGATGGCCGCATCGTACGAGCCGACTCCCTCGTCCGCGGGCAGGATGAGCTCTGCGATCTGCCCCCGCTTCGCTGCATCCTCCAGCTCTTCGATGGTGGTCGCTTGGGCGAGGTGGAAGCGCCCGATGCGGGTGCGAGTGAGGTGCGCGAGGTAGCCGCCGCACCCGAGGGCTTCGCCGATGTCGCGGGCGAGGGCGCGCACGTAGGTGCCGGCGCTGCAGGTGACCCGAATCCCGAGGCGGTCGGGGGCGACCTTCCACAGGCGCAGCTCGTGGACCTGGACGGTGCGCGGCTTCAGTTCGGGCGGCGCGCCCTTCCGCGCGAGCGCGTAGGAGCGCTTCCCGCCCACCTTCACGGCGCTGAAGGCAGGGGGGACTTGCTCGATGGAGCCGGAAAACCGTTCCTCGAGGGCGCGCAGATCCGCCTCGCTGAAGTCGGGTACGGGCCGTTCTGAGAGCACTTCGCCCTCCGCGTCATCGGTCGTCGTGCGCGCGCCGAGGGCGATCTCCCCTTCGTACGTCTTCTCGAGCGAAGTCATGAAGCTCGCGAGCTTCGTCGCTCGCCCGAGCGCGAGGAGGAGCAGGCCGGTGGCGTGCGGATCGAGCGTCCCGGTGTGGCCGACGCGGCGTTCGCCGCTGAGCTGCCGCACCTTCTCCACGACGTCGTGGCTCGTCCAGCCCTGAGGCTTGTCGACGAGGAGCACCCCGTCGAGGCGGTGGGGACGGGACCTACTCCTCATCGTCCTCCGGTCCGAGGCCGCTCGAAATGCGCTGGATGAGAGCCGAGAGCCGCGCCCCCCGCTCGATCGAGGGATCGAACCGGAAGCGGAGGCGAGGCACGTGTTTGAGCGAGAGGCGGTGGAGCAGCTCCGTGTGCAGGTACGGCGCGGCGTGCTCGAGGCCGGCGAGGACCTCGTCTCGGTCTTCCTGCCGCCCCAGGTGGGACACGTAAACGGTCGCGTACCGCAGGTCGGGTGAAACGACGACCTCGGTGATCGAGACGAGGCCGTGGTCGACCCTGGGATCCTTGACACCGCGGATGAGAAGGTCGCTCAGCTCTTGGCGGAGCAGCTCGCCCACGCGCTCGGTCCTCCTGCTCATGGTCGGCACCTCCCCTGGGCGCGGAGGCGGACCTTACCGCACGCGCTCCTCGTGGTAGAACTCGAGGATATCGCCCTCTTGGAAGTCGTCGAACCCCGCTAGGGTGAGGCCGCACTCGTAGCCGGCCTGGACCTCCCGGACGTCGTCCTTGAACCGCTTCAGGGAGTCGCAGCGCGCCTTGGCGATCTCCTCCCCGTTGCGGAGGACGCGCACCATGGACCCGCGGCGGATGGTCCCATCGGTGACGTAACACCCTGCGATCTTGCCGACGCGGCTCGACTTGAAGATGGCGCGCACCTCGGCGTGGCCGTCGATGACCGTCTCGTAGACGGGTTCGTAGAGGCCCTGGAGCGCCCGCTGCACCGCATCCAGCAGCTCGTAGATGATGCGGTAGCTCAGGATCTCGATCTTCGCCGCCTCGGCCCGCTTTTTGGCGGTCGGCTCGATGCGGGTGTTGAAGGCGATGATGACCGCGTTGGAGGCTTCCGCGAGCATGACATCGGAGTCGGTCACGGGACCGGGAGCCCCGTGAATGACTCGCACGCGCACCTCGTCGGTGCTCAGGCCCTCCAAGGCGCTCTTGATGGCCTCGACGCTCCCCTGGACGTCTGCCTTCAGGATGATGACGAGCTCCTTCAGCTTGCCGGTGCTGATCTCGTTGAACAGGGAGTCGAGGGCGACGTGGGCGTGCGAGGCCTCCTTCGCCTCCCGCTCGCGGCGGCGCTGCTCGGCGATCTCGCGCGCGACCCGCTCGTTCTCTACCACCCGGAAGCGGTCACCGGCCTCGGGCACATCTTCGAGCCCCATCACCCGCACTGGCTTCGATGGCCCCGCGGCCTCCACGCGACGCCCGTCCTCGTCGAACATCGCCTTCACCTTGCCGGCGATCTCATCGATGACGAGCGCGTCACCGACGTGAAGGGTTCCGTTCTTCACGAGTAGCGTGGCCATCGGCCCCCGGCTGCGGTCGAGCTGAGCTTCGAGCACGTACCCCGTAGCCGGGCGGTTCGGGTTCGCCTTCAGCTCCAGCAGCTCGGCGAGCAGGAGGATCGACTCGAGGAGGTCGTCGATACCGATCCCCTTGACGGCGGAAACGTTGACCGCGAGGACGTCTCCCCCGTACTCCTCGACCACGACCCCGTGCTCGAGAAGCTGCTGCTTGACCCGGTCCGGGTTCGCGTCGGGCAGATCAATCTTGTTGATAGCGACGATGATGGGGACGTTGGCCGCTTTCGCGTGGTTGATCGCCTCCACCGTTTGCGGCATGACGCCGTCATCGGCCGCAACCACCAGCACGGCGATGTCCGTCACGCGAGCGCCGCGGGCACGCATGGCCGTGAAGGCGGCGTGGCCCGGCGTGTCGATGAACGTGATGAGTTTCCCGTTCCACTCGACCTGGTACGCGCCGATGTGCTGCGTAATGCCGCCCGCCTCCGTGGCAGCGACCCGCGTCTTCCGGATGGCATCCAGGAGGCTCGTCTTTCCGTGGTCCACGTGACCGAGAACCGTCACGACCGGCGGGCGCTCCACGAGCTGGGACGGGTCGTCCGCCTCCTCTTCCTCCGGCGGAGCCTCCTCCACCGGCGGAGCCTCCTCCTTCGCGAGTTCCGGTTCGAAGCCCAGGCTCTTGGCGACGAGCGACGCCGCCTGGTAGTCGATTGCTTGGTTCATGGCGGCCATGATGCCGTTCGTCATCAGCCGCTTGATGACCTCCACCGGTGAAACGCCCAGCAGCTCCCCCAGCTCCTTTACGGTCAGGGCTTCGGGGATCCGTACCGTCTTCGGTGTCTTCGCCTGGGCTTGGGATCGTGTGCGAGAGGTCATTCGGCCTCGCCTTCTCCTGCTGGCAGCGCCATGCCGAAGGCCCGTAGTGCCTCGACGTCTTCCGGCGCCGGTTTGATTTTCAGTGCGCGTTCTATGCTACCGCGTTTGAGGGCGTTCTCCCAACACGCGCGACTCGCGTGCAGATACGCGCCGCGGCCAGGGGCTTTTCCGGTGGGATCGACGCTCACGCGTCCATCAGGCCTGCGAACGACGCGCACGAATGACTGCTTGGGCCCGCTCGTGCGGCAGCCGATGCACATCCGGATGGGAACGTGTTTCCGCCGGGCGGCCGCCATGCAGAACGCTCCCGCTCAGTGGATACGGCCGTGGTAGTCGATCTCCTCGATCTCGTCGAACTCCTCTTCTTCGAAGCGAGGCCGCGGGCCGCGCTTCTTCTTCTTGGCTCGCTTCCCCGACTCCTCCTCGACCCGCGGCAGGACATCCTCGGCGAAGCGAATCGCCTGTGGCCGCTCCTCTTCCTCCTCGATGGAGGCGGGAATCTCGTACTCCTCGTCCTCCTCGAACTCTTCTTCCTCGTACTCCTCTTCCTCGTACTCCTCTTCCTCGTACTCGTCGACACCGTAGTCCTCCGATTCCCGCTCCTCGCGGTCGGGGACCTCCATCTCGAGCACGGCCGTCTCGAAGCTGATGTCTTCCTCTTCCACCGCGGCCGGGGTGGTCGTCGTGGCGGCAGGCGGCTCGGCTGCGACGGACGCGGCGGGCGCCGCGACCGGGACCGGCTCCGGCTCGGGGGGCGGCATCTCCGCGATGAGGTCGAGGTCCGGTGTCTCGCCGGGCTTGAAGGGAACGAAGGTGCTTGCTTCCTCGGCCGCCTCGCCGGCCTTCGCTTTCTCCCAGGCGGACTGGCTGTGGATGTCGATTCGCCACCCGGTGAGCTTGGCGGCAAGGCGGGCGTTCTGGCCGTCGCGACCGATCGCAAGCGAGAGCATCTTGTCCGGCACGACGACCACCGCCCGGTGTTCCTCCGGGTGGAGCTCGACGTCGAGGACCTGGGCGGGACTGAGCGCATTGGCCACGAAGTTCGCCGGGTTCGGATCCCACTTGATGATGTCGATCCGCTCCCCGTTCAGCTCGTTGACGATGTTCTGGATGCGGGTGCCGCGGACGCCGACGCAGGCGCCAATGGGATCGATGCTCGGTTCGTGGCTGTGGACGGCGACCTTGCTCCGGTAGCCGGCCTCTCGGGCAATGGACTTGATCTCCACGAGGCCCTGCGCGATTTCCGGCACTTCCATTTCGAGGAGGCGACGGAGGAGCAGCCGGTGGGCACGGCTGACCACGATCTGCGGGCCGCGTGTCGACCGGAGCACTTCCAGGATCACGACCTTGATGCGCTGGCCCGGCCGCAGATGCTCGTTCCTCACCTGTTCGCTGGCAGGGAGAACCGCCTCCGTCCCGCGCCCGATCTCCAGGAGCGCCTGGCGGGCATCGATTCGCTGAACCGTGCCTACGACGAGCTCGCCTTCCCGGCCGTGGTACTCCTCGTAGACCGCCTCGCGCTCCGCCTCTCGGAGCTTCTGCAGCACCACCTGCTTCGCCGTCTGGGCGGCGATGCGGCCGGCCCGCTGCGGCAGCTTCATCTCGAAGTCGAGGATGTCCCCCGGCTGGGCGTCCTTCTTGTACCGGCGCGCGTCCGCGAGCGAGATCTCCACCGTCGGGTCGGTCACCTCCTCCACCACGACCCGCTGCTGGTACGCCCGGATCTCGCCGGTCTCCGGGTTGATTCTCACGTAGATGTTGGGGGCGTGGTCGCCCTCACGGCGATACGCCGTCGCCAGGGCCGTCTCCACCGCCTCGAGCACCACTTCCTTCGGCAGGTTCTTCTCTGCAGCCAGTTGGCTAATCGCGAGTAAGAATTCGTTCTTCATGGCTCCAACAAAAAGGTGGGCGTGACGCCCACCTGTAGTCAGGTCTGCCAGCCCTCAGTATATCACCGGGTCGCAACGGTTGCGCCATCCTGCATCGCCTTCTGCTCCGAATCGAGCACGGCACGCACCTCGTCGACGAGCCCGTCCGGCGGCACCACGCGCGTCTCTCCCGTCCGGCGGACGCGCAGCTCGATGCCGCCACGCTGGAGCGCCCGCGGGCTGACGGTGAGGCGGACCGGCATGCCGAGGAGGTCCGCATCCTTGAACTTGATCCCCGGCGATTCGTCCCGGTCATCGACGAGCGCTTCCAGCCCCGCTTCCTCCAGCGCCGCCTCCGCACGCCGGAGCGCGTCCTGGACCGCTCCCTCCTCCAGGTTGAGCGCGACGACGTGGACCGCAAAGGGGGAGACTTCCGGGGGCCAGATGATCCCGTCCGCATCGTGGTGCGCCTCGATGCAGGCCGCGATCATGCGCTCGAGGCCGATGCCGTAGCAGCCCATCACCACCGGCCTCCGCTCGCCCCGTTCGTCGAGGTAGACCACATCCATCTTCTCCGAGTACACGGTGCCGAGCTTGAAGACGTGGCCCATTTCGATCCCGCGCCGGGTCTCGAGCGTGCCCCCACACCTCGCGCAGCGGTCGCCCTCCCGCGCCAGCGCGATGTCCGCGACGATGTCCGCCCGCCAGTCGCGCCCGTAGTTCGTATTCCGCAAGTGGTAGTCCGGCTCGTTCGCTCCAGCCACGAGGTTCGGAGCTTCGACCACGCTCTCGTCCGCGACCACGGTGACGCCGTCGAGACCCACGGCGGAAGCGGAGCCTGCGACCAAACCGAAGCGGCGAACCGCCTCCTCGTCCATGGGCGCGAGGTCGGTGGCTCGGAGGGCGTTCTTCAATTTGACCTCGTTGACCTCAAGGTCGCCCCGGATCGCCACCAGCACGGGTTTGCCATCCGCAAGGTAGAAGACGGCCTTGCACGTCTGGCGCGGCTCCACTCCGAGGAACGATGAGAGTTCTGCGATCGTGCGCACGCCAGGCGTGTGCACTTTCTCCAGCGGCCGGGGTTCTTCCTGGATGGCAGGCGGGCGGACAAATTCGGCCCGCTCGGCGTTCGCCGCGTACCCGCATCCCTCGCAGAGGAGGATCGTGTCCCCCCCGCTCTCGGTGAGGAAGATGAACTCCTGGCTATCCTTTCCGCCGATGGCGCCGCTGTCCGCCTCGACTGGGACGACCGGGATCGCCGCACGTCGGAAGATGCGGAGGTAGGCGTCGAAGGCGGCCTGGTACGAGCGGTCAAGCCCCTCCCAGTCGGGGTCGAAGCTGTATGCGTCCATCATCGTGAACTCGCGCAGGCGAATGAGACCGCCGCGCGGGCGCGGCTCGTCCCGAAACTTCGTCTGGATCTGGTAGAGGGTGAACGGCAGGTCTCGGTAGCTCTGGATGTGCCTCGCCGCAAGGAAGCTCACGACCTCCTCGTGGGTCGGGCCGAGCGCGAACCACCGCTCGCGCCGGTCTTGCAGGCGATAGAGCACGGGACCGAACGCCGCATCCCGTCCCGACCGCTGCCAGAGCTCGAGCGGTTGGAGCGCGGGCAGGTGCACCTCGAGGGCGCCCGCGCGATCGAGCTCTTCCCGGATGATCTGCTCCATGCGGCGGGCGACCCGCCAGCCGAGGGGCGTGAAACAGAAGATCCCGGAGGCGAGCGGCACGATGAGCCCTGCCCGGAGCAGGAGCTGGTGTGAGGGGATCTCCGCCTCGACGGGGACTTCCCGGAGCGTTTTCAGCATGTAGCGGGACATGCGCATGGACGCACCTCTCGAGATTCCTGCCTACGAACGTCGCGGCCGGGCGAGTTCTTCCGAGTCCAGGATGAGCGTAACAGGGCCGTCGTTGACGAGCTCCACCTGCATCTCCGCACCGAAGACCCCGCGCCTGCACGGTACCCCCTGACGCTCCACCGCCTCGCAGTACGCCTCGTACAGCGGGCGCGCGAGCTCCGGCGGGGCCGCATCGGTGAACGACGGGCGTCGGCCGCGCCGCAGGTCACCGTAGAGCGTGAACTGGCTCACGGCGAGCACCTCGCCCCCGACCTCGGTCACCGAGAGGTTCATCCGGCCCTCGTGGTCGTCGAAGATCCGCGCTGCCACCGTTCGTTCCGCAAGCCGGTCTGCCCACTCCCGCGTGTCGTCCTTGTGGATGCCGACGAGCGCGAGGATGCCTCGCTCGATGGCGGCGACTTCGCCGCCGTCCACGAGCACGCGCGCTCGGGTGACACGCTGGATGACGATGCGCACGGGCTACGATGCTACTCAGTCGGGACACCCTGAAGCGAGCAGGGTCACGATGCGCGTCAGCCGACGCTTGTGCTGGGCGCTGCGGAAGACCGAGGGCGCGTCTTCTCCGTAACGGATCTGTGCCGGCACCGTCGTCCCGATGATGGCCATGGTGACGGCGTCCACAGTAGGCAGCAGATCGGCGGCATCGAGGCTGAGATGCCGCTCCGCCCAGCGAGCGACGTACCGGCGCCAGCGGGCCATCGTCGCCTCGCGGAGCGCCTTCCCGGTCCGGTCCCCGGACAGCGTTTGCACCGTGGTGAGGCGGATGACCGGATCCTGGGCTGCGAGGAGGTCGCATACGAAGGCGACGAGGCTGGCCAGGCCCGGGGGATCGCCCCGCTCGGGGTCCAGCCCCAGCGGGCGCAGTTCGGGCACGTCCCAGAGCGCATCCAGGATCTCCCGCTTCGAGCGGAAGTAGTAGTACAGGGCAGCGTCGGTGAGACCGGCCTCCTCGGCGATGGCCTTCATGGAGGTTCCGTCGAAGCCGCGCCGTGCGAACACGCGCGCGGCTGCCTGGATGATGCGCTTGCGGGTACGCTCCCTCCCTCGCCTGCGGCTAAGCTCCGGCTGGAGGAAGGAGCTGACGATCGGCGCGTCGGCCTCGCTCGCGCCCTCCGCCGGATCCGGCCGCGGCTCGGCCTCACCGGCGATGCGGTACGGGAACGGGATGATCGCCGCCCGCGGCGGCGTAGCGCCGGGAACGGCACGCACGGCCACGCTCCTCAGCCAACGCTGGAAACCCTCGTCCGCGGCGAACTCCTCTACGTTTGCGCCCGCGCGGAGGATGAGATCCGTCAGCGCGCCGAACCGCACCGCGGCGAGGGCATCCCCGACGACCTGCCCGAGCTGGCCTGGATAGACGGCGGAGGCGGCCTGCACGGTCCGCGTTCGCGAGATCTCGGTCGTCCGCACGGAGAACTGCCGCGCGGCGAACCGCCCGTTCAGGGCCTCGCGCAGCGTCAGCCGGACGAGCGGGGCGTTCGCCACCCACTGGCGGAACTGGTCGAGGGCGATCTCTACGAGCTCGTCGGGCGAGCCTGGTACGGGCGACGGGAGGGAGTAGAGCGGCTCGCTCAGCAAGGCCGCGAGGATCTCGTCTTTGCTTTCGAAGTAGTAGTAAAGTGCGGCGTCCGTCACGCCCGCGCGGCGCGCGATCGCGCGCACGGTCGTGGACTCGAACCCGCACTCGAGGAAGAGCTCCTGGGCGGCCTCAAGGATCCGTGCCCGTGTCGCGGGGCCCGTTCGAGGACGTCGAACCTTTCTCGCTCCAGCCAACTTGCGGGCAGTATACCCGTCAAGCGAGAGGCCACAAAGAGGGATGATTGCACCTTGTCGAACGACCTGTCGTTACGAGGCCGCGGATGCCTCCTTGCCGCCCTCCGAGGAGCTGGATGAACTCTCGCTCTCGGGCGGGGGCGACCCCTTCCGGTTGTCGGTCACGTAGAAGCCGCTGCCCTTGAAGACGATCCGCGGCGCGTGAAGGACCCGCTTCGCCGTCCCTCGCGCACACTGCTGGCAGGTGTGGCTCGACGGCGCCGAGAAACTCTCCTGCAGCTCGTAGGTCGCCCCGCACTCGCTGCAGTGGTACTCGTAAATCGGCATCGCTGCCCCCTCACACGTGAAGAACTGTGCCGCTCGCCGCCATTCTCCCTGCGTTAGCACTCGAAGGTCAAGAGTGCTAACCGCGAGCTTCGTACAATGGCTGCGGGGGAGAGGTGCCCGAGTGGTTGAAGGGAGCCGTCTTGAAAACGGCCGAGGCGTAAGCCTCCGTGGGTTCGAATCCCACCCTCTCCGCCAACGTCCGGTTCAGCGTAGATGCGATTCCTGCTAGGCTGACGGCGCAGCCGTACCACGAGGCAGGAGTCGCTGGTGAAGGTTCACGAGTACCAGGCCAAGGAGCTGTTTGCGCGCTACGGCGTACCGGTGCCGCGCGGGCGGGTCGCCTCCACGGCGCAGGAGGCGCGCGCGATCGCGGAGGAGCTGGGCGGAAGGGTGGTCGTGAAGGCGCAGATCCACGCCGGCGGCCGCGGGAAGGGGCGCGTCGTGCCCCAGGAGGAAACCGCCGAAATGTACCGGAAGCTGCGCGAGGATCCGGCCTCACACGAGGGCCAGGTCCGCGGGGAGCGAGTAGGTGGCGTCCGGCTGGCGGATTCGCCCGAGGAAGCCGAGGCGGCGGCGGCTGCGATGCTCGGAAAGTACCTCGTATCAATCCAGACGGGGCCCGAAGGAAAGCCGGTGCGCAGGGTGCTCGTTGAGGAGCAGTCGGCCGTCGAGCGCGAGTTCTACTTCTCCATCACCATCGATGGCGGACTCGAGTCAGCGCTCATCCTCGCCTCGACCGAAGGTGGCCAGGAGATCGAGGAGGTGGCGCGCCGCAACCCCGAGGCCATCGTTCGTATCCCTGTGAACTTCGCCGCCGGGTACCAGCCGTACATCGGGCGCTGGCTTGCCTCCCGCCTGGGTCTCCTGGACGAGGCGCTCCAGCGACAGCTCGCTGAGCTCGCTGCAGGCCTGTACCGGGCGTTCGTCGAGAACGACGCGAGCCTCGTCGAGGTGAACCCGCTCGTGCTGACCAAGGACGGGCGGCTCCTCGCGCTCGACGCGAAGTTCAACGTGGACGACAACGCGCTCTTCCGGCAGAAAGCCTTGGCCGAGCTCCGTGACCGCGAGCAGGAGGATCCGCTCGAAGTTCGCGCCCAGGAGCTCGGGATCGCCAACTACATCAAGTTGGACGGGAACATCGGCTGCATCGTGAACGGTGCCGGGCTTGCCATGGCCACGATGGACACGATCAAGCTGGCCGGCGGTGAGCCGGCGAACTTCCTCGACATCGGCACCGTGAACGACCCGCAGCGGGTGGTAAACGCCTTGCGGGTGATCCTAGAGGACCCCTCCGTCAAGGCCATCCTCATCAACATCTTCGGCGGGATGGCGCGCGTGGACGTGATCGCGCAGGGGGTCATCGAGGCGTTCAAGCAGATGGAGATCCGAGTCCCCGTCGTCATGCGGCTGGTGGGCACGAACCTCGCCGAGGGCGAGGCGCTTCTCCAGGAAGCGGGGATTCCGGTCATCCGCGCCAAAGAGCTCGCTGAGGCCGCCAGGATCGCCGTGGAGGCCGCTCGTGGGGCCGTGGCGAGCTGAGCGTGAGCCTGGCGGAGGCAGACGAGGGCGGGGCTACCCTTCCTCGGCCCCGCTCTTCTGCTTCTGCTTCTGCATCGCGTGCCAGAGCGCCCGCCCTTTGTCGGGCGTGGGATCCTTGACGAGCCCGTAGATCTCCCGCCCCTCGTGACCCTCGGGCAGGTATTCGGTGATCGGCAGCCCCTCCGGCGTGACGAAGAGGAGGCAGTGGCAGTACTTGTACAGCTGCATCTCGTCGCAAGCGCAGATCCACGTGCGCCGCTTCACTTCCTCCTCTTTCGGTAGGTACAGACCCTCGGGCCAGGTCCCGTCGGGGTTCTTCTCCGGATAGAAGTTGCACGGGCAGAGCGGTCGCCCGTACTCGTCGACATGCCGGGCCAGCCCCAGGATCACCGCTTCCGTGATCGAGCGATCGGGGTGGAAGACGGTGCCCGACTTCTCGGCGTACTTCTCGGCGTACCGCCACATCTTTTCGATCGATTCCTGGCTCGGACGGTCCATACGTCCTCCTCTCGCGACTCCTCCCTCCAGCCTAGCCGATGTAGCCGTACGCTGCGCCGTCAGATCGTGAGGCCGCCGAGCCCCTGGATGCCGCGCACGTACTCGATCTCGCCCACGTGCCGGTAACCGTGACTGACGCAGACCCCCCATAACGCCGTCCAGAGGGGCATCTCGCCGAGCGGCCGGATCGTCACCTTCCGCTCCTCGAGGTCGTCCTCGCTGAGCGTGTCCAGGAAGGCCTCGGTCGCGTCCCAGGTCGAGAGCTGGTAGGCGCGCCAGAGGTCCTTGTCGACGAGCCGGATGGCGAGCGCCTCCTCCGGCGTGAGCCCCGTTCCCTGGCTGGTACGCGGAAGCCCGAGCTTCTCGTCGTAGCCCCCTTCGAGCCAGACGGTGTTTTTGCGCTGGGCGACGAAGTTCACGATGTTGTCTTCCGTGCGAACGTAGTGCCAGAGGCTAAAGAAAGCGCTCAACCCGCCCTCTTGCGGACGGAAGTTGAGCTGCTCGAGCGACATCTCCTCCACCGCCTTGTTCAACAGGCCGTGCATGTCGCGGAAGCCTTCGCGCAGGATCGTGAGCGGCGTGCGCATCTTCTCCTCCCTGGACTCCGTTGGCCTGCATCGTACAGGCTGCGGAGCCCTCACGCCGCCCGGCGCGGGTCGGTGAGCGCGTAGCCTGCGCCCCAGCGGTTCACGATGTAGCGCGGATTGCTTGGGTCGTCCTCCAGCTTCTGTCGCAAGTACCGAATGTAGAGCCGGAGGTACTGCGTCTCGTCCGCGTACTGCGTGCCCCAGACACGCGACACGAGCGCTCGGGCGGGGATGACTTGCCCCGGGCGCTCGGCGAGGGCGAGGAGGAGCCGGAACTCGGTCGGCGAGAGCGGCACGATGCGGCCCCGCTTCCGCACGGTTTGCGAGCGGGGGTCGATCTCCAGCTCCCCTACCCGAACGACCTCTTCGCCGGACGCCGGGTGCGGCGGCCCCTCCAGCCGCCGGAACAGCGCCCGCAGGCGAAGGTCGACTTCTACGGTGCTGGCGTTCGGGGCGCAGTACTCGTCGGCGCCCGCCTCATACGCTGCAGCCATCTCCGCGAGGGTACCGGCCGCGCCGATGACGAGGAGCGGCGCACGGGTCGCTTCCCTCCATCGCGCCACCTCGAGCTGCGGGATCCACCCGCGGTCCCCCGGCTCGAGGACCACCGCGTCGGCCTCGCGAAGCTCGGTCGGCCGCTCGACAACCTGGGGGCGATACCCCAGCTCTTCGAGCTCCCGCGCGCGATGGTTCAGCAGTTCGAGCTGCCGACCTGCCAGGACGACGCGGGCGCCGATGAGCATCGGCAGCGCGTGCGCACCGGCGGTCGCGTTCGCTCGTATCCCCACCGCACCCTCCTCATCGGGCGTTTCCCGAATGGGCGAAGCCGGCGCAGCGGCCGATGGCTAGGGCGTGCAGCTCCTCATTCGCTTTCCGACGATCCTCATCGCCGCCGCGGCCTGCTCGCTGGGCGCGATCGCCTTGGCCGGACAACCGAGCGAGCGGGGGGCGGCAGCCGCGCCTGCCGCATCGACGGCTTCGCCCTTAGCTTCGTCTGTCACCGAACCGCTCCCTAGGGGGACCGAGCGCGTTCCCGCTTCTGCCACCGATCCGACACCGAGTCCGACGCGTGAGGCGGCAGCGGAAACCCCGACGGCACGGCCCGCGGTGTCCGAGGCGGGCTCCCGGATCGCAGGGGTTCTGCCTAGCGGGATCGGGCCCAGCGAGGCGGGATGGTTCGTCGCCTCCGTGGAGGCTGCGCTCCTGGCCGATCTGAATGCCGCGCGGACGGGAGCAGGCCTCACTCCCCTCGCTCGCGACGAGACCCTGGACGACGTCGCGCGAGCCCGTGCCGAGGACCTGGTGCGGCGCGGCTACTTCTCCCACGTCTCGCCCGACGGTGGCACCGCTTTCACGGAGCTGCAGTCCCGCGGGATCAGGTACGGGCTGGCGGGCGAGAACCTGGCGCGAAACACGTATCCCGAGTCGAATGCTGCCCGGGTTGCCGTGGAGGGCTGGCTCGCCAGCCCGGGGCATCGAAGGAACGTTCTCGAACCGCGCTTCGCCCGGGTCGGGCTGGCGGCGACCCGGGTGAACGCTACTTGGGTGATCGTGGCGGTCTTTACGGACTGAGCGGACGTGCCGGCAGGTGGTGGGCGATGGAGGACTCGAACCTCCGACCCCCTCGTTGTAAGCGAGGTGCTCTCACCGCCTGAGCTAATCGCCCGCAAGCCAGTGTACCCGCGGCGCGCCAGAGCGGCAGTCGGGGCTGCGCCCTTACCTGCCCTAGCCCGGCCGGGCTCCCTTCGTTCCTCCCGCGAGTGCAGGCCAGTACGATGGGCTGGTGGACGCGCCTCGCAAGCGGCTCGCAATCCTGGGCTCTACGGGCTCGATCGGGACGCAGACCCTCGACGTGGTTCGTCAGTACCCCGACCGCTTCGAGGTCGTCGCGCTCGCAGCCGGCCGACGCGCATCGGAACTCGCGCAACAGGTCATGGCGTTTCGGCCCCGATACGTCAGCGCGGACGCTCCGGCGGCGGCGCTCCAGGATGCGGTCGAGGCCGTGGGGGCGAATCTCGTACCGCTCGAGGAGCTCGCCGCGGCGGACGAAGTCGATCTCGTCGTGGTCGCGACGGGAGGAGCAGCAGGGCTGCGCCCAACGCTCGCAGCACTCGGGGCCGGAAAGGAGCTCGCCCTCGCCAACAAGGAAGTGCTCGTCATGGCCGGGCACCTCGTCCGGCGCCTGGCGGACGAACGCGGAGTCGTGCTGCGACCCATCGACTCCGAGCACTCGGCCATCTGGCAGTGCCTCTGGGGCGAAGAGCCGCGTTGGATCCGGCGCCTCATCCTGACGGCGAGCGGGGGCGCGTTCCGCGACTACTCGCTCGAGCAGCTGGCCGAGGTAACGCCGGAGGAGGCCCTCAACCACCCAACGTGGAACATGGGCCCGAAAATCACGGTCGACAGCGCCACCCTTATGAACAAGGGGATGGAAACGATCGAGGCGATGTGGCTCTTCGCCGTTCCGATGTCCGCGGTGGACGTGATTCTGCACCGGGAGTCCGTCGTCCACTCCCTGGTGGAGTTCAGCGACGGGAGCATGAAGGCCCAGCTCGGCGTACCCGACATGCGGCTGCCGATCCTCTGCGCCCTCGCCTATCCGGAGCGACTTCCCGAGCCCGTCGCGCCACTCCTGGACCTGCCCTCGTACGGCGAGCTTACGTTCGGGCGCCCCGACATGGAGCGGTTTCCCTGTCTCCGCCTGGCGATGGAGGCGGGACGCGCGGGCGGCACGATGCCTGCGGTGATGGCCGCCGCGGACGAGGTCGCCGTCCAGGCCTTCCTCGAGCGGGCCCTCCGGTTCCTCGACATCCCCGCCGTCATCGAGTCGGTGATGGAACGACATGAGCCAACGCCCGACCCAGATCTTGACACGGTGCTCGCTGCCGACGCCTGGGCCCGCCAGGAGGCGACCCGGCTCATCGAGGCGAGAGAGCGATGTTGACGTTCCTCCTCATCGACGTGCTGGAAGTCCTGCGGGCTGTAGGGCTCTTCCTCCTGGTCCTCGTTCCCCTCGTGCTCGTGCATGAGCTCGGCCACTTCCTTGCCGCCAAAGCGTTCGGCATCAAGGTGCTGGAGTTCGCCATCGGGTTTCCGCCGCGCATCAAGGGGCTGGTGTGGCGGCGAGGCGAGACCGAGTACACCGTAAATTGGCTGCCCCTTGGGGGGTTCGTGCGCCTCCTTGGCGAGGAAGACCCGAGCGACCCTCGCTCGCTGGCGGCGGCCGCGCGCTGGAAACGCTTCATCGTGCTCTCCGCCGGGGTCTGGATGAACGTGCTGCTCGCGGTCCTCCTCATGAGCGCGAGCTTCATGATCCCGCGGGAGCGCTCCCTCTCGCTGGCGCAGGTGGTGAGCGTCGCGCCAGGCTCCCCCGCTGCCGAGGCGCGGATCGAGGGCGTGATGCCCGACGGCTCGCCGCCCCAGCAGGGGCTGCAGCCGGGCGACATCGTGCTCGCCGTGGAAGGCCGGGAAGTCAAGAACGTCAACGAGCTCATCTACGCCAGCCGCCTCCACCTCGGTGAGACGCAGGAGTGGGTAATCAAGCGCGACGGCGCCGTCCTCAAGGCCTATGTGTACGCGCGTTGGCATCCACCGGCGGGGCAGGGCCCCACCGGCATTACCGTGGGCCCTCCGATGTTCTGCTCCGATGTCGATGAGGAGGGGAACCCGACGAACTGCCAGCTCGTGTACCCGTTCACGGAGACGGTCTGGTACCCGCCGTGGGAGGCGATTCCGAAAGGCGTCGTGGCGCTCGTGGAGACGGTGCAGCTCTCCATCAACGAGCTCCGAGTTCGCCTCGGCGGTGGCGGGGGCGCCGTCGCGGAGGACCAGCCCGTCTTCACCGGCCCGGTGGGAATCGCCGACACGACGAACCAGGTGGTGAGCGAGGCGGGCTGGCGCTCGCTCGTTGAGCTCGCCGCGCTCCTCAGCTTGAGCCTGGCCATCTTCAACGCCCTTCCCTGGCCCGGGCTCGACGGCGGCCGCATCCTCATGCTCTTCATCGAGCTGCTCCGCGGCGGGCGCAGGCTCTCGCCGGAGGTGGAAGGGCTGATCCACTTCGCCGGCATGGTGGCGCTCATCTCCCTCGTCGCCATCGTCACGTACTTCGACATCGCTCGGCTCGTGTCGTGAGCGATGCTCTTCGATGCGCTCTTTCTGGGGCTCTTCCTCGCCGGGTGGACAGTTTGCGGGGCGCTTGCTTGGCTCGTGTGGTCGGTGGCCACGCGCGGCGCTGCCGGGCTCGGCACGCTCCTGCTTGCGATCCTCGCTTCCGTCAGCGGCGGGTTGCTGGTTCCCTTTCTCGGGCTGCGGGACGACGTAGGAGTCGGCGTGAGCTTCGCGGTCGGCGCCGGCCTGGCCCTGTTCGTGAGCGGCGCCCGGGTGGCGGCCCGCCATAGGGAGTGACGGATGCTGCTCCTCTCGACGATGTACGCGCAGGACGAACGGTTTGCCGAAGGGCATCGGTTCGCTGAGTTCGCGAGGGAAGCCGGGTTCGACGGCCTCGAAATCTCTCACTCAACGCCCGAGCCCTTGCTGCGCGAGATCGCCGCGGCTGCCGTTCTGCCCGTCGTGTCCCTCCACGCCCCGGCTCCCTTTCGTGAGCTGGAGGACGGGCGCCCGAACGGCAGCCTGAACCTCGCGTCCCTCGACGAATCGGAGCGGAAAGCCGCGGTCGCGGAAGCGCTGCGGACGGTGGCCTGGGCTGAGGAGCTCGGAGCGAGAAGGATCGTCGTGCACCTCGGGCACGTCGACGTCCCGGCCGGGCAGCGCCTGCACCCGGACGAGCAGGCCCTTCGCCGGCTGCATCGGACCGGCGAGCTCCACACGGACGAGGCGGCGGCAGTTCGTGACCGGCTGCTCGCCTGGCGGAGCGAGGTCTCCCCGCCGTACCTCGAGGCGGCCCGGCGCTCGCTGGAGGCGCTCGTCGAAGCTGCGGGCCCGGCCGGCATCGCGGTGGGGATCGAGACGCGGCTGCACATCCACGAGATTCCCCTGCCGGAGGAAGCGGCCGTGCTGCTCGCCGGGCTTCCCGAGCGCCTAACCGGGTACTGGCACGACGTCGGCCACGTCGAGGTGCTGGCCCGGCTGCGGCTCGTGCCGCGCCGCCGTTGGCGGCAGGTGCCCGGCCTACGACCGGTCGGGATGCACCTGCACGACGTCCGAGGCCTTCGCGACCACCGCGCCCCCGGCAACGGGACCGTCGAGTGGGAGCGGCTGCGGGAGCTGTGCCGGCAAGTGCCGGACATCACGCTCGAGATCGACCAGCGGGAACCGGAGGAGCTCGTCCGGCGCGCTCCCGTCTTCCTGGCAGAGCAGGGCCTTGTCGTCCGCTGCGAGTGAGCCTACGACGCGCCTGGTTTCCCCCCAAGCTCGATTTCAAGTGAGAGGTCAAGCGCGGTGGCGCTGTGCGTGAGTGCGCCGACCGAAACCGCGTCGACGCCCGTCTCGGCGATGGCGCGCACGCTCGCCAGGGAGACACCCCCGCTGGCTTCCAGCCTCGCCCGGCCGGAGACGACGGCGACGGCTTGCCGAAGCTCGTCCGGCGTCATGTTGTCCAGCAGGATCCATTCCGGCTCGGCCGCCAACGCCTCCGTCAGCTCCGAGAGGTCGTCGACCTCGATCTCGACCGGGATGCCCGGGTGACGCGCGCGGATTCGCCGCACCAGTTCGGCAAGGGAGATGCCCAACCTGGCCGCAAGCGCGCGATGGTTGTCCTTCACCATCGCCATCGCGGCGAGGTCGCGGCGATGGTTCCGGCCGCCGCCGCAGCGGACGGCGTACTTCTCCAGGTCGCGAAGCCCGGGCGTGGTCTTGCGTGTGTCGAGGATCGCGCACCCCGTGCCCGCGACCTCGGCGACGAACCGCGACGTGAGGGTCGCGATGCCGGAGAGACGCTGGAGGAAGTTCAGGGCCGTCCGCTCCCCGCGAAGGATGGAATCGGCGCTCCCCTCAACGATGGCCACGACGTCTCCCGTGTGGAGCCGATCGCCGTCCTGCCGCAGGGGGTGGACCCTGGTTTCGGGGTTGAGCTGACGGAAGGTCTCTTCCGCCAGCGCCATGCCAGCGAGAACGCCCGGCTGCCTGGCGACGATGCGGGCGGAAGCAGGCACGTCACGGGCGCCGAGCGCCTCGGTGGTGACGTCGTCGGCGGCGCGGTCTTCGCTGAGCGCTGCGGCAACGACGTCGCGAACGAGAGCGGCCGGGAGCGGTTCAATCGGCACGGCGGAACACCTGGTGGCGGCGCCAGCGTGCGTCGTCGGGCTGAGGAAAGTCGCGACGGAAGTGGGAGCCGCGGCTCTCCGTCCGCCGCAGCGCGGCCTCGGTCATCAGCGAGGCGAGAACGCTCATCGCTTTCCGCTCCAGCAGCTCCCGGGTCGCGGCTGGCCCGGCGCCCGGGGGCCACGCTGCGATGATCCCCTTCGCCCGGGCGAGCCCTTCGCCGTCCCGCTCGATCCCGACATAGTCCCACATCAATCGCTGCAGGACTTCGCGGCTGGGGGCGAGGCAGCTCGGGAACGCAGCGGCGACCACGTCGTCGGCCGGCGGCGCCGGTGAGCGCTCGCCTCGCGAGAGGTACTGGACGCATCGCTTCCCGAATACCACCGTCTCCATGAGGGAGTTGCTCGCCAACCGGTTCGCGCCGTGGACGCCCGTGCACGCCGCCTCGCCGACGGCGTAGAGTCCGGGGACGCACGTCCGGCCCCAGGTATCCGTTCGGATGCCGCCCATGAAGTAGTGCGCGGCCGGCGCTACCGGGATGAGGTCGTGGCGCAGGTCCAGCCCCTGTTGCTTGGAGAACGCGTAAACCGCCGGGAAGCGCGCAGCGGGGTCGACCGCAAGGTGGCGGCAGTCGAGGAAGACGTGGTCGCTCCCCTCGCGGCGCATCTCCGCCACGATGGCGCGCGCGACCACGTCGCGCGGGGCAAGCTCGGCGCGGGGGTCGTAGCGGGACATGAAGGCTTCGCCGGCATGGTTGCGGAGCACGGCGCCCTCGCCGCGGACCGCCTCCGAGATGAGGAAGGGGGGCGCGCCGCGCCCGGCGAACGCCGTGGGGTGGAACTGGTAGAACTCCAGGTCCGCGAGCTCCGCCCCGGCTTCGAACGCGAGTGCGATCCCGTCGCCGGTAGCGACCTCAGGGTTCGTCGTGTGCAGGTAGAGCTGCCCGGCGCCTCCCGTGGCGACGACGACGTCTCGCGCTTCGTACGCCTCGCGGGTCCCCGTCGGCAGGTGAATCGCCTCGACGCCGGAGACGCCGCCCTCGTCGACGACGAGACGGGTAACGAAGGTGTGGTCAAGCAGCGTGATGCCGGGCCGATCGGCGGCGGCTGCGAGGGCTCGCTCGATGACCTCGCCGGTCCGGTCGCCGCCCGCGTGCAGGATGCGCTCGCGGCTGTGGGCCGCCTCCCGGCCGAGCACGACCTCCCCGCCGAGCGAGTCGAAGCTCACCCCGTAGTCGATGAGGTCGCGGATGCGCGCCGGGGCTTCCGAGCAGAGGATCCAGGCGGCCTCTTCGTCGACGAGGCCGGCGCCCGCTGCCACCGTGTCGCGAAAGTGCTGCTCGACCGAATCGTGCGGTCCCACGGCCGCCGCGATGCCGCCTTGCGCCCAGCGAGTATTGCAGTCGTCGACGCTCCCCTTCGTGAGCACGAGGATCGGCCGTAGTCCGGCCCGATGCGCCTCCAGGGCGACGAACAGGCCCGCGATGCCGCTCCCAATCACGATCAGGCGGTACGCCCCGTCCATTGGAGTTAGTGTACGTGGTACACGAAGTCCGGGCAGCGGAGGTTCGCGAGTTCGGGGTTCCGCCTCTACCCTGGAAGTCGATGTCAGCGCGAGCGAGGGCGGAGGCACTCGACCCCACGGAGCGGCGGGTCGTCGTTCGCATCGAGGACCTCGTGTTCGGCGGCTCGGGAATGGCCCACCTCGACGACGGCCGCGTGATCTTCGTCGACTTCGCTGCGCCCGGCGAGCTCGTGGAGGCGGAGATCGAACGCATCTACCCGGACTACGTCGAGGGCGTGACGGTCGGCGTCCTTGAGGCCTCGCCGGACCGCGTAGAGCCCCGCTGCCGCTACTTCGGCCAGTGCGGCGGCTGCCAGTTGCAGCATCTCCGCTACGAGGCGCAGCTGCGGGCGAAGGAAGCGGCGGTGCGAGAGCAGCTGCAGCGCATCGGCAAGCTGGACGCCTCGGTCGTTCGGCCGATCATCGGCGCGCGGGAGCCGTGGGGGTATCGCAACCACGTCCGCTTCTCCACCGGACGGAAGTACGGTGACGTCGGATTCATCACCCGGCGCGGCCGGCGCCTGCTCAAGATCGAGGAATGCCCCATCGCGCATCCCTTCGTGAACCGCATCCTGCCGGCGCTGCAAGGGAAGGGCGCCGGCTTGCACCAGATCCAGGTCCGTATCGATCCCACGACCGGCAGCTACCTCGTCTACCCGCGCATCGAGGGAGTGGAGTTCGAGACGGGGCAGTCGTTCTACCTGGAGCGGCTGGCAGGGTTCACGTTCCGAGTGAGCGCGTCCTCGTTCTTCCAGGTGAACGACGAGCAGGCAGAGCGCCTCGTCGAGGTCATCGGAGAGGAACTGCCACCCTCCGGCGAGGTGCTCGTCGACGCCTACGCCGGTGTGGGAACGTTCGCGGTCATCTTCGCCAGCCGCTTCCAGAAGGTGATCGCGATCGAGGAGTCGCCTTCGGCCGTGCGCGATGCGCGCGTCAATCTTGCCCAAGCCCCGAACGTCGAGATGCGCGAGGGGAAGGTGGAGGAGCTGCTCCCCTTCGTCTTCCCCGTTCCCGACGTCATCCTGCTCGACCCGCCGCGGGCCGGCTGCATGCCGGAGGTTCTAAAGATGATCCTGCGGCTCCAGCCTCGGGAGCTCGTCTACGTGAGCTGCAACCCGACCACCCTCGCCCGTGACCTTCGCACCCTCGTGAGCGGCGGCTACCGGCTCGTGCGGGTCACCCCGCTCGACATGTTCCCGCAAACCGCTCACATCGAGTGCGTGGCGAAGCTGGAACGCTCGGGCCCGGTGCGGGCATGAAGGCCGAGCTGGTGCTCGCGTCGGCGTCACCGCGGCGGCAGGAGCTGCTGCGGGCGCTAGGCGTGCAGTTCACGGTGGACCCGCCCGCACTCGAGGAGGTGCTCGGCGACGATCCGGTGGCAGACGCGCGACGCCTCGCGCTGGCGAAGGCAGCCGCCGCAGCAGCGCGCTGGCCGCGCGCTGTGGTGCTCGGCGCCGATACCGTCGTGCACGACGGCCTCCGCCACTTCGGCAAGCCAGCCAGCCCCGAGGACGCGATCGCGATGTTGCGGGCCCTGCGCGGCCGGGAGCACCTCGTGGTGACCGCCGTCGCGGCGGTCAGAGCGGGGGAGGTTGCGGTTCGCCACTCGGCCGCCAGGGTGCGGCTGAGCGACCTGGACGACGCGACCATCTCCCGGTACGTCGCCAGCGGCAGGCCGCTGGACAAGGCAGGGGCCTACGCCATCCAGGACGAGGACGTTCCGACGGTAGCGAGTTTGGAAGGGTGCTACTGCGCGGTCGTGGGTCTCGGACTCTGGACGACCGCCCGGTTGCTCGCGACGATGGGCGTCGAGTGCCGCCCTCCGACGGCGGCCTTCGACCGCTGCAGGAGCTGCCCGGAACGGGTGGACGAGGCCAGGGAGCGATGATTCGGGTAACCCTGGAAGTCACGACGCGGCAACGGGAGGAGCTCATCGAGGTCACGCGGGAGGTCGAGGCGGCCCTGCTTCGCGCTGGCGTCAACGACGGGATCTGCCTGCTCTTCGTCCCCCATACGACCGCGGCCGTCACGGTGAACGAGAACGCGGACCCGGATGTCCGGCGAGACATCGTCTCCTTCCTTCGCAGGCTCGTGCCCCAGGACGGCGGCTTCGCCCACTCGGAGGGGAACAGCGACGCCCACATCAAGGCGTCGCTGGTGGGGCCCTCGCTGGCGCTTCCGGTCGAGGGAGGACGTCTGCGGCTGGGCACCTGGCAGGGGGTGTACTTCTGCGAATTCGACGGACCGCGAAGGCGCCGCCTCGAGCTGTACATCACGCCGGCGGAGCGGGTCATCCAGGGCTGAGGAGGGAGAGCAGTGACCACTGGACAGAACGTGCGCATCGAGCGGGACGCCCTCGGCGAGTATCCCGTGCCTGCCGACGCCTACTACGGCATCGATACGGCACGCGCCGCGGCGAACTTTCCCATCAGCGGGATCCGGTTCCCGCGCGTGTTCATCCACGCCCTCGCTGCCATCAAGCGCGCCGCAGCCCTCGCCAATCGAGACCTGGAGCTGCTGCCCCCCGAAATCGCGGACGCAATCGTGCGCGCCGCCGAGGAGGTGATCGCGGGGAAGTTCGATGACCAGTTCATCGTCGACGTCTTTCAGACCGGCTCCGGGACCTCGACGAACATGAACGCAAACGAGGTCATCGCGAACCGGGCCAACGAGCTGCTGGGTGGTGGTCCGAAGGGGGTGTACCGGCCCGTGCACCCGAACGACCACGTCAACAAGGGGCAGTCCTCCAACGACGTCATCCCGACCGCCATCCACCTCGCGGCCTTGATGCTGATTCACCGGGAGCTGCTGCCGGCCCTTTACCGGCTCGAGTCTTCGCTGCAGGCGAAAGCGCGGCAGTTCGACCGGGTTTTGAAGACCGGCCGCACCCACCTCATGGACGCCACCCCGATCCGGATGGGGCAGGAGTTCGATGGGTATGCCGGGCAGATTGAGCGCGCGCGGCGCCGCGTCACGCTCGCCGCGGAGGCGCTGCGGGAGGTGGCGCTCGGCGGGACGGCGGTCGGCACCGGCATCAACACGCACCCCGAGTTCGCCGCGCGCGCACTCGCCTACATCAACGAGGCCGAGCGGCTGCAGCTCCGGGAGACGACGAACCACTTCCAGGCGCAGGCCACCATCGACGCCATCGTCGAGGCGCACGGTCAGCTCCGCGTTCTCGCCACCTCGCTGGTGAAGATCGCGAACGACATCCGCTTGATGGGGAGCGGCCCGCGGGCCGGGCTGTACGAGCTGGCGCTGCCGGCGCTGCAGCCCGGGAGCTCGATCATGCCCGGGAAGGTGAATCCGGTGATCCCGGAAGCGGTGGTGCAGGTCGCGGCGCAGGTGGTGGGGAACGACGCCACCATCGCCATGTCCGGGCAGTGGGGGTTCTTCGAGCTGAACACGATGCTGCCGGTAGCGGGGTACAACCTCCTCCAGAGCATCTCCATCCTCGCGCGCGCCTGCACGGTGTTCGCGGAGAAGTGCATCGACGGGCTCGAGGCCACGGAGAACGGCCCGCGCAGCGTGGAGCGCGGCCTGGCGCTGGCGACCCCGCTCGCGGCGGTGATCGGCTACGACCGGGCGGCGGAAATCGCCAACGAGGCGTTCCGGACCGGGAAGACGATTCGCGAGGTGGCGCTGGAGCGGGAGGTGCTGCCGCCGGAAGAGCTCGACCGCATCCTCGATCCCTGGCGCATGACCGGACGGTAGGGGCGCTTAGGGAACGGTCAGAGGAGGCCGGCGACCCGCGCCAGGGCGGCGGCGGCCCGCTCGAAGTTCGGGTAGAGGGCGAAGCCGCGATCGACGAACTTCTGGCGATTCTCCGCCAGCCACTGCTCCTCGTGCACCGGGTGCATCACGATGAGGAAGGGCTTTTCCGAGCGCTGCTGGTGCTCGGCGAGGACGTCGAGCATGCGCTCGAAGGCCTCCGGGTTCCGCTTCCAGTGGCGCACGCCGAACATGGCGGACATCTCCATCGCCATGCCGTCGACGTTCGGGTCCTCGTCGACGATGCGAAGGATGCGGGCGAGGATCTCGGGGTTCCCCTGGACGGTCCCCGCCATATCGAGGGGGTTCTGGTAGCTGCCGCCGATGATGTTGAAGAACTCGCCGAGCTTCTCGTACGTCGCGGGAGCGAAGCGGGGGACTTCGAATCCCGCCTTGGCGAAGGCGTCGGTGATGGAGACCGACTGGCCGCCGGTTTGGGCCAGGAGCGCCATCCGCTTCCCGCGCGGCCGCTTCACTCTCGTGAGCGCTTGGACGACGTCGACGGTCTCATCGAGGCTGTTGGTGGTGATGGCTCCGACCTGCCGCATGATGCCGTCCCAGATGGCCTGCGGGGTCGCGAGCGACGCCGTGTGGGACATGGTCGCTCGGGCCCCTGCCTCCGTCTGGCCGCCCTTCCAGACGACGAGCGGCTTCCGCCGCGCAGCGGCCTTCAGGGTTTCGAAGAAGCGACGGCCGTTGCGGGCGCCCTCGACGTACATGGCGATGACGTCCGTCTCGTCGTCCTCCATGAGGTACTCGACATAATCAGAGACGTCCAGGACGATGGCGTTCCCGAAGCTTGCCGCCCGGCTCAGGTGGAGGCCGAGGACGCCACAGACGAGGCTGAACATGATGCTGTGCGTGCCCGACTGGGAGAGGAAGGCGATGCGCCCGTCGTCGGCGACCGGGGCATCGACCGAGAAGCGGACGCCGAGCTTCGGGATGTACAGCCCCATGCAGTTCGGGCCCACGAGGTTGAAGTTCGCCGCGCGCGCGAGCTCCTCGAGCTCCTGCTGCAGCCGGATGCCGGTTTCCTCGCCGGTCTCGGCGAAGCCGGAGGTGAAGAACGCCGCCCCCCCGGCGCCCACCTCGATGAGGTCGCGGAGCACCCGCGGCGCCACCTGCCGCGGCACCGCCACGACCGCGTAGTCGATCGGCTCGGGAATCTCCTTCAAGGAGGTGAAGTTCTGCACCCCGAGCGCTTCGATCCCCGGGATCTGCGCGGGGTCGATCTGGACCGAGTACAGCTTCCCGCCGCGCTCCTTGAACGGCAGGTTGTTGTGGATCCACATGTAGCCCGGGCCCTTGTCGCCGATGACGACGACGGTCCGGGGGTTGAACATCCGGTCGAGTCGGTGGCCTGGTACGCTCACGAGGCTACTCCGTCGCGACGACCATGCGGGCGTCGACCGCGACCACGCCGTCCGGGTAGGCGAAGACCGGGTTCAGGTCGAGCTCCCGGACCTCCGGGTGCGCCTCGACGAAGCGAGAGACGTCCAACAGGAGCTTCCGCAGCGCTGCGATGTCGGCGCCGGGCTGGCCGCGGACCCCGTCGAGGATCGGCCGCGCCCGGATCTCGTCGATCATCTCGGCGGCGTCCTTCTCCTCCAGCGGGACGAGCCGGAAGGAGACATCCTTGAGCACCTCGACCATGATCCCGCCGAGCCCGAACATCATCACCGGCCCGAACTGCTCGTCCGTGGTCATCCCAACGATGACCTCGATGCCGGGCTTGGCCATCCGCTGGACGGACACGCCCTCGATGCGAGCGTTCGGCTCTGCCTGCCGAACGGAGGACATGATCTCGTCCCACGCCTTCGCCACCGCCTCCCGGTCGGCAAGGTTCAACTTCACCCCGCCGACGTCGCTCTTGTGGGCGATGTCGGGCGAAACGATCTTGAGCACGACCGGAAAGCCGAGCTCTTCGGCCACCGCCTGGGCCTCGTCTCGCGAAGTCGCGAGTCGTGTTTCGACGACCGGAAGGCCGGCCTCGGCGAGCGCTTGCTTCGCTTCGACCTCGGTGAGAAGGGCGCGACCTTCCGCGCGCGCCTTTGCCAACGTGCTCGCGAACGTCATGTCGAACTCCCGCGGTGGATTCGTCCGATGAAACGGAACGTCGTAGGGCTGCGCCGAAATGATACCCGCCCCGGCGGGCAGTGTCAGGGAACGCTGCCCTCCTCGCCCAGCCTGCGGCGCCCGTAATACGGCAGCACCGTCTCCTCGCCTCCGCCAGCTTGCCGCTGGGGGCCTGGCGCCATCCCCATCATCGCGAGCGTGACCGGCGCGACGACCTCCGGGTCGATGGCCACGTTCACGCACGCCACGCGCCCGCTCGCAAACGCTCGCTCGATGGCAGGCCCGACTTGCGAGGGCCGGTCGACGAACTCCGCGTACGCGCCGAATCCCTCAGCGGCGCGCTCGTACCGCACGAGCCCGAGCTCGGTCGCCACGGTGCGCCCCTGGAACAGGATCTGCTGGCCGTGGCGCGACATCCCCCACGCCTGGTCGTTGAAGACGACGCAGGTGAAGGGGAGGTGGTGGCGCACCGCGGTGTCGAACTCCGCGAAGTTCAGCCCCACGGAGCCGTCCCCCGTGACCAGGAGGACGCGCGCTTCCGGGTGGGCGAGCTTCGCCGCGGCCGCAAACGGGAGTCCCACGCCCAGGCATCCCAGGTAGCCGTGGGAGAGGAATCGACCAGGCCGCCGCATCCGCACGGCGTCGGCGATCCAGCTCGCCGCTTCGCCGCCGTCGGCCACGACGACGTCATTCGGCCCGAGGAGCTGCGCGAGCTCGTGCGCCAGGCGGAATGGGTGCACGGGCGAGCGATCGCCTTCGAGCGCCTGCGCGAAGAGCTGGGCCTGCGCCGCGCGCGTAGGGCGAGGGCGTCCAGCCAGGCGCTCCGTTCGGGCCAACGGCGGCCGGCGGCCCGCTCGTTGAGCTGCGCGAGAAACTCGGCGCAGTCCGCCACGATGCCCAGGTCGACCGTGCGATTCCGGCCGATCTCTTCGCCCTCGATGTCGACCTGGATCACCTTCGCATCCGGCGGGACGGCGCTGGACCGGCGACCCCCGGTGAAGAGTCCGAGCCGAGCGCCGAGAAGGAGAACGACGTCCGGAACGCCGGCCCCCTCGCGTAACGCAGGTGAGGCGAGGAGGGCGAACCCGCCGAAGCCGAGCGGACCGTCCTCGGGCACCGCACCTCGCGCCTTGGCGTTCATGAAGACCGGAACGGAGGTCGTCTCCGCGAACACGCGCAGTGCTTCGGCCCCTCCCGAGAACCAAACCCCTCCGCCCGCGAGAATCGCCGGCCGCTCCGCTCGCTCGAGGAGGTCCAGGACGGCGTCGACAGCTGCCCCTGCGGCGGCGGGGGCGTGTTGCGGCCGGAAGCTCTCGGGCCACGCTATCGAGTCCTCGGGCCGAGGGGCGAAGAGGACGTCGATGGGGAGCTCGAGGTACACGGGCCCCGGCCGGCCGGTCGTCGCCTCGCGGATCGCCATCGCCACGTATTCGGGGATCCGCTCGGGATGAACGACGCAGCGGGCCCACTTCGTGATCGGGCGCATCATCTCCAGCTGCGGGAACCCTTGGAGGGGGAGGGTGTCGTCGTCGCGGAGGGGGCTCCGGCCAGCGATCACGAGCATCGGGACGCAATCCATGTACGCGTTCGCCACGCCTGTGACGGCATCGGTGATGCCCGGCCCCGCGGTCACGACGCACACGCCCAGCCGTCCTGTGGTGCGAGCCCAGCCATCGGCCATGTGCGCGGCCGCCTGCTCGTGCCGCGTATCCACGATGCGGAAACCCCGGCGGTCGCACGCCTCCAGGAAGGGATCGATGTGGCCGCCGTGCAGCGTGAAGATCTCCCGGACCCCCGCTTCTTCGAGCACGCGGGCCGTCATTTCTCCGCCGTGAACGTTTGCCATCGGTTCTCCTCCGTTGCTCCGCTCTGCCCTCGCCGGGCGCCGCCTGCGTCCTACGCCCGGCATCCGAGCGTGTCAAGCGCCTCATGGTCGGACCGTTCGCCCCGAGTCCAGGCCGGCTGTTGACCTTGGAGCTACTCCAAGGTGTACCGTCAGCCCATGGCAGAGGTGTTCACCATTCGCGAGGCAGCGGAGCGAAGCGGGCTCCCTGCGGACACCATTCGGTACTACGAGCGCGAGGGGGTGCTGCCGTCGCCGCCCCGCACGAGCAGCGGCTATCGCCTCTACCGCGAGGAACACGTCCAGGCGCTCGCCTTGGCGCGGCGGCTCAGAGAGCTCGGCCTCGGGCTCCGGGAGATCCGGGCCGTGGTCGCCGCTTTCCACGACGGGGAATGCGGGCAGCTGCGCGATGAGCTCCTCCGGCTCGTGCGCAGTGCGCGGGAGCGGCTCGCACGCCGCCGCGAGGAGCTCGAGCGCACGGACGAGGCGCTGCGTGCGCTCGAAGACGGGCTGGACCGGGTCGAGCCTCGCGATACGCGTCTCGCGACGGTGACCCCATGCCCCTGCGTGCGCCTCGCGTTGGGCTCGGCCGACCTGTCGGCCCCGTCAGCGAAGCGTGCAGGGAGGCTGCCGGGCCGGAACGGCTGAGCCCCGCCCGCGGCCCTCACATCAAAGCGAAGGAATGTATCGGCATGTACGACCTTATCATCATCGGTGGCGGTGCGGCGGCGTTCGCTGCCGCGACGAAGGCGAACGATCTCGGCGCGAGAACGCTCATGGTGAACGCAGGGCTCCCCCTGGGGGGCACGTGCGTGAACGTGGGCTGCATCCCGAGCAAGCACCTCCTCGCCATCGCCGATGCCGTTCACTCCGCGCGGCACCCTCGCTTTGCGAGCCTGCAGCCGGCGAACGGCGTCGCGCCTTCCTTCGGCGATGCCCGGCGCGAGAAGGACGAGCTCGTCGCCGCTCTCCGGCAGGGCAACTACCACGACGTCCTCGCTGCGCTCGAGTCCGTGGAGTTTCGCGAGGGTCGGGGTCGCCTTGCCGGCCCCGGCCGGGTCGAGGTCGACGGCGAAATCCTGGAGGCGCGACACGTGCTCATCGCGACCGGTGCGCGCGCGGCGATCCCGCCCATCCCCGGCCTCCGCGAGGCCGGGTACCTGACGAACGTGGAGGCGCTCGACCTCGAAGAGGCCCCGTCGAGCCTGGCGGTTATTGGAGGCGGTCCTCTGGGCCTCGAGTTCGCCCAGATCTTCCGCCGCTTCGGCTCCCAGGTCACCGTCATCGAAGCAGAGCCGCAGATCGTCCCCAAGGCGGAGCCGGAAATCGCGCAAGTGTTGCGTGAGGCGCTCGAGGGGGAGGGCATCCGAATCCTCACCGGGGCTCGCATCGAGCGCGTCGAGCCGGGAGCACCGAAACGCATCCTCTGCGCCGGCGAGCTCTGCATCGAAGCAGATGCCATCCTCGTTGCCACCGGCATCCGGCCGAACACGGACGACCTCGGCGTGGAGCTCGCCGGTGGATCCCTCGACGCTCGTGGGTTCGTCCAGGTCACCGACTGGTACCAGGCGGGGGATCGGCTCTGGGCAGCGGGCGACGTGATTGGCCGGATGGCGCTGGAGACGGTTGCAGCGAAGGAAGGGGCCCTCGCCGCCGGCAACGCGCTCGAAGGGCGGCGCGACTCGATCGACTACGACGCCGTCCCCTGGGCCGTGTTCACCTCGCCGCAGCTCGCCGGCGTAGGGCTGACGGAGGCGGAGTTGATGACCCGCACCCGGTACTGCAACTGCCGCACCGTCTACTACGAACGCGTGCCGAGGGCCATGGCGGTGAAGGACACCGTCGGTGCCGTGAAGCTCACCGTCGATCGTGAGGGGCGCATCCGCGGCGCGTACGCGTGCGGCACGAACGCTGCGGAGATCATCCACGAGGCGGCCCTGGCAATCCGCTTCGGGCTCACGGTCCGGGATATCGTCGAGACGGTGCACGTCTTCCCGACCTACTCGGAGGCGATAAAGCTGGCAGCGCTCGCCTTTACCCGCGACGTCTCGGTGATGACCTGCTGCATCGGGTGAGCTGCCGCGGTCTCGGTGGCGGAGGCGAACGTGTGACGAGGCGAACAGACGCCGAGGGCTCCTGCAGATGGCCCGGTCGCGCGTATCACTCAGTCCTCCGGCGGGGGCGTGCTTGCCGAGGCGAAGCTCGCGGGAACCGACCTGAAGTATAGGCAGTGCCGCTGGTCCCTCGAGTGCTTTCGCGCGGGAGGATGTTGGAATCCGGACGCCGCGGGCGTAGCGCTGGATGTAATCTCGACCGGCATCGACGTCGGCACCGCAGACTGCGGTGCCGCCATCGGGGCATCATTCGGCGTGGGGTTCGAGGTCGACCTTCCGTTCGACGGCGACGGCGCCGTAGCCCTCGGCTGGCTGCGGGTCGAGGTTCGGTTCCGACCTCTCGGGCGGGTGCTCCACAGGCTCCTGGACACCGTCGCGGGCGTCTGGTCCGAACTCGGAGGGCGGTGAACGGAGCGTCACGTGCTCTCTCCTGCGCTCGGCTCCGCTCGATCTGCGATCGAGCGGAGGGCCTCTTCGTGAGCCCTGAGTGCGGCTTCGCCCCGAAGCACGAACCGGATGCGGCGCACCGACCTGAGCGTCGGCGCCAGCTCCGCCACGGTGCGGAGCGCGACCTCCGCCGCCTCCCGCATCGGGTAGCCGAACGCGCCCGTCGAAATGGCCGGGAACGCCACCGACGTGAGCCCGTGCTCCTCCGCCAGTCGCAGCGCATTCCGATAGCAGGAAGCGAGCAGCTCTGCTTCCGGCCGATCGACGCCGTAGACGGGGCCGAGACAGTGGATGACGTACCGATTCGGCAGCCGGTGGCCGGATGTGATCACACACTCGCCCGGCCGGATCGGCGCGAGCGGTCGGCACTCCTCCGCCAGCCCCGGCCCGGCTGCGCGGTGGATGGCGCCGGCGACACCACCGCCCGGCATGAGCTGCGCGTTGGCCGCGTTCACGACCGCGTCGAACCCTTCCTGCCGGGTAATGTCTCCCCGCACGAGCTCGATGCGGACACCTGCGATTGTGCGCTCCATCAGCTCCCTCCCGTCGGATGCGCCTCTGGGGGCCTCCTCGAAACCGTGCGACGAGCTCGCGAACGCCCAACTCTCCTCCCCCGCCAGCGAACGGGCCTTCCGAGGTGCCAGCGGAGTCCCGATTCCAGGGTAAACGCTGTATACAGCAGCGCCGCCGCCGGGAGGAGCGGCGCGCGCAGCGGCGAAAGCCGGAACCAGCGGAGCGTCGGGACGAAGGTGCTGGCCATCGTTCCCCAGGCGAAAGCCCCCAGGGCGAGGAGCCCCGGCCTGCGGCGCGCAAGGCCGAGCAGGCTCGCGGCGGGCGGCACGAGGTACGTGGAGAGCATCCCGGCCACCGTGAGCACGAGCAGCAAGGGGGAGTACCGAAGCTGCGCGTACGCGGAACGAACCACCATCTCCCGGATCGCCCGCAGCCGTGCGTAGCTGCGGACGCTCTCCCAATCTTCCGAAACGCCGAGCCAGAGGCGCCCGCCGTGGTCCTTCATGATGCGGGCGAGGGCACAGTCGTCGATGACGGCGTCGCGGATCTGGGCTAGCCCGCCGCTCGCTTCCAGCTGCGCCCGGCGGACGAGGAGACACCCTCCCGCGGCCGCGGCCGTCCTGCGGTGCGGGTCCGCTACCCACGGGAACGGAGACAGCTTGGCGAAGAAGTACACGAACGGCGGGATGAGCAGGCGCTCCCAAAAGGTCTGCGCGCGCAGCTTGACCATGACCGAGACCAGGTCGAACCCACCGGTTTCGGCGAGCGACACGAGGCGCCGGAGCGCGTCCGGGGGGTGGGTGATGTCCGCATCGGTGAACAGCACGAACTCCGCGCCTGCTTCCCTCGCCCGGCGGAACCCTTGCTCCATCGCCCACACCTTCCCCGACCACCCCGGTGGTGTCGAAGTGCCGGGCACCACCTGCAGCATGTCGAGGCCGGCTTCCGCTGCCACCGCGCGCGCACGCTCTGCGGTGCCGTCCTCACTCTGGTCATCGACGAGCACCGCCTGCCAGCTTCCCTCGTACGATTGCCGCGCCAGCGTGGGGAGCGTGGTCGGAAGGGTTGCGGCCTCGTTCCGTGCGGGTACGACGATCGCGACGCTCGGCCAGCGCGGCGGGGCCGTCGGCGACCGGGGTAATCGCGGCCGCAACCGCCAGAAGCTGCCGCGCGCGAATGCCAGCCACGCCCACGTCCCGGCGCTGATGGCGGTTGTGAGCACGGAGAGCGACGGCCGGGCGCTCATGGCTGTACCGTGGCACCCGCTCGCGTCGCCCGCAAACACGGGACCGGTTACTCGAGTGTTTCTGGCCGCTTGCGAATGGCGGTCACTGAGGACCTCTACGCGCACATGGTGCAGCGCGTGTTGCGGAGGGTAGATAGGGTGGCAGAGGCCGTCCCGAATCCCTCACTAGTTCCAGAAGAGCTGCTCGAAACTCCCGGTTTTCAGGCTTGCTCCGGCAAAGAAAACTTGGTGAGCCGCGGAGGACTCGAACCTCCAACCCGCTGATTAAGAGTCAGCTGCTCTACCAGTTGAGCTAGCGGCCCACCGGAAGGAGCCTCGCACCGTGGCCGACGACGGTCAGCTCCATGGCGAGTCTACCACCCGCCCCTCACTGCTGCGAAGCCGGCTTGCGAGCCGTGACGGTGCTGTTCTGCTCGCCGAGCTCGGAGCACCACGGGTCCACGAATCCCGCCTGCTCCAGCATGGCGGCGATCTCCGTTCGCGTGCGATTCCGCCCGCCGAGCAGGACCATGGTGAGGCCGGAGACCGAAGGATGGTCGGGGCCCGTGAAGTCGTCAGCCAACATCGGCTCCGTGACGATGACGAGCCCTCCCGGCTCCAATGCGTCATAAGACGCCGCGAGGATGCGGGCGCAGTCCTCGTCCTCCCAATCGTGGAGGACGCTGGAGAGGAGGACTGCATCGGCCCCCCGCGGGAGCGGATCCTCGAAGAACGAGCCGGCCACGAAGCGAACCCGATCGGCAAGCCCCGCCCGGCGAACGCTCTCCATGGCGATCGGTTCCAGCGCCGGCAGGTCGAAGATCGTGACTTCGAGCGCCGGGTAGGCGCGAGCGATGGCGATGGCGTAACCTCCCGGACCGCCGCCCACGTCCAACAGGTGCCGGACCCCTCGGAGGTCGACGACTCGCAGCAACGCCTCGCCGCCATGGATGGCGTTGGCCAGCATCCCCTCCGCGAACCAGCGCTGCTCCTCCTCCGAGAAGCCGGCGAACATGTCGTGCTGGCCCCGCGGCGTCCACGGTCGGCCGCTTTCGAGCGCCTCGTGGAGGTGACCGATCGCCTCGTAGAAGCCGTCGAAGAGCAGCGCACGGCCGCCGACGTACCGCGGGCTCGTGCGCACCAGAAACACCGAGGCTGGCTCTGTGTTCGCGAACCGCCCGTCAGGCAGCCTTCGCAGCAGCCCTTCCGCGCATAGGAAGGAGAGCAGCGCCGGGTACACCCGCTGCGCGAGCCCAAACGTGTGCGCGATCTCCTCGCCCGTCATCGGCGAAGACTCGAGCCGATCGAACAACCCGATCCGCAAGCAGAACGCCAGCGTGCGGCTTCGCACCGCTCCGTCCTCGAGGGCATAGATGCGAAAGCGTGCGCGTTCCAGCTCCTCAGGGGTCACGAGTCTCCTCTCATTCGCTGCGAAGTTCTTCCATGACGAACATGTTGCGTTAACGGAAACCAGCGTACGCTGGGAGCGTGGCGCTTGACACGGAGCCACCGTTCGAATTCCACCTCGGGCGAGGGCGGGTCGTCCTCGCGGCACACCAGGGCCGCCTCACCGGAGCCGAGACCCCGAACTCGCTGCTCTCCGTTGCGGCCTGTGCGGCAGCCGGGGCAGCACGGGTCGAAGTGGACGTCACGTTTACCCGTGACGGAGAAGCGGTCGTCTCCCACGAGCGCGAGTTGCGGGTCGGGGGGCGGCGGGTGCCCGCAGACGAAGTAACGTCGAGCGAGGTGCCCGGGCTTCCGCGGCTATGGGAAGTCGTGCAGCTATTGCGCGCGAGCGCTGCGGTCCTACAGGTGGACCTGAAGCTCTTCCGTCCGATTCGGGCGCAGGAAGTGGAGCGGCTCCTGGCCGTCCTGTCGCCGATCCAGCCCCGCGTGCTCGTCGGGTCGCAGGCGCACTGGAACCTCCGCCCGCTCGCTGCCGCCGGTCTGGCCGTCGGGTTCGACCCGACGCTGCACTTCCGGTACGTGGCTCCTGGCGCGCCGAGGTCGTGGGCGCGGGGTCATCCGAAACGGACGGGGGTGTGGGGATTTCGCGACGATTCGCCGCTGGCCCAAGAGGCATCCGCAAGCCCGGTCGCGTACCTCGAGGCGCGTTTCACCGACCTCCTCGCCCTCGTGCCAGGGGTGGCAGAGCTGATGGTCGACTACGGGACGATTCTCCGCTTGGGAGAGCTTGGGTTCGCGCTCGGCCTCGAGCTGCAGCGTCGAGGCGTCGCACTCGCGGCGTGGACGGTGCGGGAGTACGAAGGCGGGACGACGCTGCACCTGCTGCATCGGCTCGCGGAGCTCGGAGTCTCGACGATCATCACGGACGTGCCGCTCCTGCTGGCGCGAGCGCTCCGCGGCGAGGGCGGAGTCCTCGTCCGGGGCTCCCTTCACCAGGGTGCAACGACCGCGTCCCCTACGCTGCCCGGTTGAAGGTCACCTGGCAGCCGACTGTACATGCAGACGGGGGCCGAAGGAGAGTCCGATGGAACGACGGCTGTCGACTCGGGACCGCGAGGACGGGCAAGGGCTCGCAGAGTACGCGCTGATTCTCGCCTTCGTCGCGCTGGTGGCCATCGCTGCGGTCTCCGCGCTCGGGGCGGCCATCGCCAATTCGCCCGGGTTCCAGCTCTTCAGCTGAGACGACGCGGCGCCCCTTCGGAGTGGCCCCGCGGCGCTTGACCCGGCCGCGGGGCCCTTCGCACAATTGCGAACGGGTGCTGAGGTAGCTCAGTTGGTAGAGCACCGCGCTGAAAACGCGGGAGTCCCCAGTTCGAATCTGGGCCTCAGCACCACCCCTCGCGAGCTCATCGCCCCTTCCACTGCGGTTCCCGCCGCTCAGCGAATGCGCGCGGCCCTTCGATGGCGTCTTCGCTCTGCCGCCGCCTGATCTCCCATTCGAACCGCGCCGTCGCGGCCTCCGGAAGCGGCATGTCGAGGCCGCGCATCGCACACTCCTTCGTGGCGCGTACGGAGAGGGGCGCGCAGCGGAGGATGTCCTCGACCCACCGCTCCACGGCTGCGTCGAGCTCCGCTAGCGGCACGACCTCGTTCGCGATGCCGAGCTCATAGGCGCGCTGGGCGGAGAAGTGCCGGCCGGTGAGCATGTACCCCATCGCGGCCTTGAGCGGCGCCTGCCGCGGGAAGCGGTGGACACCGAGCGCCCCCGCGATGAGGCCGCGTCGGGGCTCTGGAAGGCCGAACTCGGCGTGCTCCGCTGCGACGATGATGTCGCAGGCGAGGGCGAGCTCGAAGCCCCCGCCGAGGGCGTATCCGTTCACGCGGGCCACGATCGGCTTGAAGAGGTCGAACCGGTGTGTGAGGCCGCCGAACCCGCCTTTCGGGAAGGTGAACCTCGGGCGCTGGTCGGCGGGCAGCCGCGACATCTCGGCCGTGTACTTCAGGTCGTTGCCGGCGCTGAACGCGCGGTCGCCTTCGCCCGTGAGGACGGCGATCCAGAGGTCGTCGTCTGCGGCGAAGTCGTCCCACACGCGGTCGAGCTCCTCGTTGGCCGGCGGGTGGAGCGCGTTCAGCACCTCTGGCCGGGTGATGGTGACGTAGGCCACGTGCCCCTTCTTCTCGTAGCGGCAGAACTGCAGCTGCACTGCTTCCTCCTCTCGCGAGTTCGATGCGTGGGGAACTTTACCCCGCTTCGGCGCCCTCGGCAGCCCGACCAGCTTCCGGCAGGCGCACGATCCCGCGTCTCGCAAGGTCCTCGACCGCCGTGCGGTCGAAGCCGGCGCGACCGAGGATCTCGTACACGTGCTCGCTGAAGCAGGGAGCGGGACGTGCCGCGCCCGCCGCTCCGGGTGCGATGCGGACGGGCGGCTTCGGCTGCAGGATGGGCCCCACCACGGGATGGTCGAGGCGGAAGAACAGGTCGTTCTCCGTGACCTGCGGGTGGTCGAAGACCTCCTCGGTAAGCAGAACGGGGACGGCGGGCACGTCCGCTGCTTCGAACGCCTCGAGCCACTCCGCCGTCGTTCGTGTACGGAACGCCTCCTCGAACCGCTGCATCTTCGCCTCGTGCTCCTCGGCGCTCAACGGCGGGCCGAGCTCGAAGACCTGGCCTTCGACCGCCGGGTCTTCGATGCCGAGGACGCGGCAGAGCGCCCGGCGCTGCCGGTTGTTCAGGCACGCCACGGCGATGAGGGAGTCGGCGGTCTGGTACACGCGGTAGTAATGGGCCGTCGCGCGCTGGAGGCCGAGGCCGGTACGAAGGCTGAGCGTCTCCTCGTACGTTCGCCCCGCCTCCCGTGCGGCGCGGACCGCGTCGAGGAGCTGCCGCCGCGGCCCGGCGTCGAGACGCTCCACCTGCAGCATGGGCCGGTACTGGATGGCGAGGCCGGAGGCGAAGAGCGAGAGCTCGATGCGCTGTCCCTCGCCCGTCAGAGCCCGGCGGAAGAGGGCCGAGGCGATGGCGAAGGCGGCGTACATGCCGGTGCTCAGGTCGGCGGGAGCGAACGAGGTGATCCCGAGCGGAACGCCGCGCTCGATCTTCCGCTCGAAGTCCATCATCCCGCTGAGGGCCTGGATGAGCAGGTCGTAGCCTGGGCGCTCCGAAAACGGGCCGTGCTCGCCGAACGCAGTCATCGAACAGTAGATGAGGTCGGGCCGCAGCGGACGAACGTCGTCGTAGGAGAGCCGGAGCCGGCGCACGGTGGCGGGGCGATGGTTCAGGATGAGCACGTCGGCCAGCGGAAGGAGCCGGTCCAGCAACGCCCGGCCCTCAGCCTTCTCCAGATCGATGGCCGCGCTCTTCTTTCCCCGGTTCACGCCGATGAAGTACCGGCTCTCACGGCCGCTGATCGGCTGCTGGCGACGCCAGTGGTCTCCCTCGTACGGCTCGATCTTCCAGATCTCCGCCCCCAGGTCGGCGAGCATCATCGTCGCGTACGGTCCCGCCACGTACTCCGTGAGGTCGAGGACCACCACGCCGCTCAAGGGACCAGTGGCGCCGGTCACCCGTCATCCCTCCCTACGGTTGTGATCGGAAGCACGGTGCCGCGGACGCCCATGCTCGAGGCTTGCGGGCATGATACGCGCCCGCATCGCCGCGCCGCTCGTCCTCCTCCTCGCATCCCTCCTCTTTGCCGCCGTCTTGGCGTCAGTCCTCGCAGTTCGCGATCGCGAGCCGCGGGCCAGCGAGCGGGAGTGCCTCATCATCTTCGATGCGAACGGCCTTCCCCACTTCGTCTGGGCCGACACGGGAGAACCGTGCGGCGAGGACCCGTACGGGCCGACGCTCCCGGCTGGCGACTCACGCTAGCTGGTCCAGGTACTCACTGAGGCCGTACCCCACGCGCTCGCCGTCGAGCACGTACTCGGTCATGCCCTCGCCGATGTGGGTAAGATGCCCGGCACGCCTATTGCGCAGCGGGATGAACCCCCGCACCCGGCCCGTGACCTGGTGCTCTTCGCCGTTCGCGAGGCGGACGCGGGCGCGAAGGGCGCGGTGGAAGTTCGTACCAGGCTCGTACTCGGACTCCAGCTCAACCCGTTCGACCCGGACGATGTCGTCGCCGTACTGGAAGACGCCACCTTCGCGGTCGCCGACGACCGACAGCACCATCCCGAGGTCGTCGCCGAAGTTCGCAGTGATCCAGCGGTAGTTGGGCGTCGATTGCCAGTACCGCGGGCCCCAGGAGTGGTCCCGCAGGCCATGCCCTCGCAGGGGCCGCTCCTCGTCGTCAAGCGTGACGGTGCCGGAAACGCGCATGTGCTGTTCGTAGTGCGCGCGGGCGAACTCGTTCTCGCTGCGCGCCGGGTCGGCCACGTGCCCGTAGATCGGACCGACCGCTTCATGGACGAGGTCCAGCCGCAGCCGGCGCTTTGGGTTCTCGCGGAACGCTCGTCCTGGGTCCTGGAGCTGGCGAGGGTCGGTGAGAAAGACCACCTCGCCCTCATAGGTCGTCCGCAGCCGCTCGCCGGGCTCCAGCACCTCCACCGTCAGGCCGCCCGCGTTCCAGCCGTCGTTGTTCTCGATGCGGGGACGGAGGAAGTTGAACAAGGCCGATCCGTCTGGCTGGAACAAGAGGACGGTCACCTCCGCGTACCCTTCGTTGGGCCGGTTGCCGATGCGAACGAACCCTCCCAGCTCCTGTGAGCGATCGAAGAAGTTGAAGTACACCGATTCGTTGTAGTTCTCTTCCGGACCCGGCGTGTGGGTGTAGTCGTCCTCGGGACGAACGTTGCCGACGATGCGCACCATCTTGCGCCTCCTCTCGCTGTGGATGCTCGGCGTACGGCCGATTCTACGCGAGCGGCGAACGGTTCGGCGCGCGTCCGGTTCCCTCTTGGCGCCCAGCTGCGGATACTCGGGCCATGGCCCGCCTCGCCCTCCCCGCCGGTGCGGCGGTCGTATTCGTTGCCGTTCTGTGGGCATGGCCTCGCGTGGCCGCCTCGACCGGGCCGTGCGATCCGGCAGAGGACGCCCTGACGCCGGAGCGGGCGGAGCTGGCGGCGCTCGTCAACAGCTGGCGTGCGGCCGAACTGGGGCAGCCGCCCGCAGAGCTATCCCGTCCTGCCAATCTCGGCGCGCAGTGGTTTGCCGAAGAGGCGTTGCACGGCTCGACGAGCGGCCACATCGACCGCTTCCAGCGGGGCTGGGCGGAGCGGCTCGCGGATTGCGGATACGACCCCTACTGGGCGCAGGGTTCTGGCGAGGCGATCGCGGTCTTCTTCGCGGACGAGCCGAGAGGGGCGTCGCCCGCCGATGCGCTCGCGCAGATGACGGAGGGCGGAGGGCAGCACAGCAACGTCGTGCAAGCACCGGTCGGCTGGCGGTGCATCGGGGTTGGGCACGCAGCAAACCCCGCGGCGACGGGGGCGATGAGGAGCCACGTGTGGGTCGTGGTGATGGCGCAGCACGGAGGTCCCTGCCCTGAGCCCGAGGAGCCCCTCACCCCTTCGCCCACGCCGACCATGCCCGCGCCGACGCCTTCTCCCTCCCCTTCACCGGCGCCGGTGCTCCACAAGCGGGCGGTGGTGTCGGCCCTGGCGCGTGGCGACTGACCTTCTTGACATTGTCGACTCAATCACTCCACAATTATCGTGCCATGGAAGCGCGTGTCGACCGCAACGCCCTTCGATTCAACCAGGCGTGCATCGTGCTGCTGACGGTGCTCGCGTTCGTCCTCGGTGCCGACGTCGGAAAGTGGATCGTCCTCGCGGTGTCGGCGGTCATGCTCGCCGGTACCGCTTACGCGCCTGCATCCCTGTTCAAGGGCGTGTACCGGCAGGTCTTCGTCCGGCTGGGCATCCTGAAGCCGAAGGTGGTGCCGGAAGACCCTGCCCCGCACCAGTTCGCACAAGGGCTCGGCGGGACCTTCCTGTTGGCATCGTTCGTCGCGCTCCTCGTCGGCGCGACCATCGTCGGGTGGGTGCTTGCCTGGATGGTCGTGGCGCTTGCCCTCATCAACCTCCTCTTCGGCTTCTGTGCGGGCTGCTTCCTGTACTTCCAGCTCGAGCGGCTCGGCCTCATCCCTCGATCGGCGGAGGCGCGGTGATGGAGGAGCTGCTCCGATTCGCCCTTGCCGCACTGCTGCTGGCAGCGATCCTGGCGGCGGGGTTGGGCGGCCGCTACCTCCTGCGTCGGTCGCTTGCGAAGCGCCGGGGCGAATCCGCCGACGACATCATCGAGCGGTACCAGCTACCGGACGGGAAGCCGTCGATCCTCTACCTGTGGGGCGACCGGTGCGTCCAATGCGTGCAGCTGCAGGAGCCGGCCCTCCGCCGGCTGAGCGAGGAGCGGGGCGTCTTCGTGCGCAAGGTCCGGGCAGTGGACGACCCGGAGCTGGTGCGCCGATTCCGCATCCTGACGGTGCCGTCGACCGTCGTCATCGGCCCGGAACGGCGCGTGCGAAGCGTGAACCTGGGCTTCGTGGACGCGGACGCGCTCGCGCAGCAGCTCGCCTGAAGCGGATTTCCCCCGGTCTCCCTCGTGCGTAAGATTCGCTCCCATGGAGCCGAGAGAGTTTCGCATCGACGTCCCCGATTCCGTACTGCAAGATCTCCGTGAGCGCCTGAAACGAACCCGTTGGCCGGACGCGATCCCCGATACGGGCTGGGAGTACGGGGCGGACGTTTCGTACATCCAGGAGCTGTGCAGCTACTGGGCGGATGGGTACGACTGGCGGCGGCACGAAGCGGAGCTGAACCGGTACCCCCAGTACGTGGCAACGGTCGACGGCGTCGACATCCACTTCTGGCACGTGCGCGGCAAGGGACCGCGGCCGCTGCCGCTCATGCTCATCCACGGCTGGCCAGGGTCGATCTACGAGTTCCACCACCTCCTCGCTCCGCTCTCCGACCCCGCTGCCCACGGCGGCTCGCCCGATGATGCCTTCGACGTCGTCGTGCCGGCCCTCCCCGGCTACGGGTTCAGCGGAAAGCCGCGGGAGCGCGGCTGGAACCCGCTCCGCATTGCCCGTGCCTTTCACGCGCTCATGCGGGACGTGCTCGGCTACGAGCGTTGGGGGCTCCAGGGCGGCGACTGGGGCGCCATCGTCTCGACGAAGATGGCCGAGCAGTTCCCGAGCGAGATCGTCGGCTTGCACCTGAACTTCGTCGTCGTGCCGGCGCCCGCGAACCCGACACCGGAGGACGAGGAGGTGCTACGCCAGCGGGCCGTGTGGGACGCTCTCGAGACCGGGTACAGCCGCATCCAGGGGACGAAGCCGATGTCGCTCGCCGTGGCCCAGGCGGACTCGCCAGCCGGGCTCGCGGCCTGGATCGTGGAGAAGTTCCGAACCTGGAGCGACTGCGAGGGCGACGTGGAGCGCAAGTTCGGGAAGGACACGCTGCTCACGAACCTCATGTTCTACTGGGCCCCGAACAGCGTCGCGAGCGCAGCGCGGCTGTACTACGAGGCGTTCCGCGACCGGAGCAGCATCCTGCCAGCGTCGCGCATTGAGGTGCCAACAGCCGTGGCGGCATTTCCGAAGGAGCCCTGGCGTGCCCCGCGGCGCTGGGTGGAGCCGTACTTCCGCCTCGTGCGCTGGACGGAGATGCCGCGCGGTGGCCACTTCGCCGCGCTCGAGGAGCCGCAGCTGCTCCTCGACGACCTGCGCGCGTTTTTCCGTCCCCTCCGGTCAGGCTGAGGCGGCGGGAGTCCGGGCCGGAGCTAGGCGACGGCGCGACGGGGGCGCCCGCATCGCGTGCCAGGCTCAAGCGGGGAGTTCGTGGGTGTACACCTCGTTGTGGCGGATGAGCCCATCGTCGAGGAGCACCAGGTCGAACCCCCTGAGCTGCCGAACCACCGTCGGCAGGCGAATCTCGCATCGCCACCGGCCGCAGAAGCCCCCCTCGATGAGCCAGAAGGCCTCCGGCCGGTAGGTCATCGGCGGCGTGCGGCGGAACAGCTCCGCGAGGTACGCGCGCAGCGCCTCCCGACCACGGAGCCCGAGAGGATTCTGCGCGTCGATGTAGGTGCAGTCGGGGTGGTAGAAGGCCGCAACGCCGTCGACGTCCTTCGCGCTCCACGCGATCAGCCAGCGACGGTTGAGGTCCTCCCGCTTCGTCCAGAGGAACTGGGGGTCGGGGAAGAACTCGTTCCTCTCGCTCACGGCGTCCCTCCCTGCGGCTCTCGCTCGAGCCACTGGTTGAACCAGGGCTTCCGTTTCTCGCGGAACGCGGCCACGCCCTCTCGCGCATCAGGATGATGGTCCGTGACGGCGGTCTTGGCGGCGATGTCGTCCAAGGCTTGCTCGAACGTGAGCTCGGTGGCGTTGTAGATCGTCCGCTTCAACATGCGCATGGCCACCTGCGGCCCCTCGGCGAGCTCGCGCGCGAGCTCCATCGTTCGGGGCATGAGTTCTTCAGGCTCGACGACCTCGTGCACCAGCCCCAGCGCAAGCGCCTCGTCTGCCTCCACGATGCGAGCTCGCAGGAGGAAGTCGAGCGCCTTCGCCAGCCCGAGGTGCCGAACGAGCAGGTACTGTCCCCCTTCGTCGGGCAGCAGCGCGAAGCGGAGGGTGGCGCTGCCCAGGCGCGCCCCGCGGGCAGCGATGCGGAAGTCGCAGCAAAGGGCGAGCGAGAGACCGGTCTGGATGGCCACGCCATTGATGGCCGCGATCGTCACCTTGTCGAGGTTGCGGAGCGCGACGTTCACCGACTGCGAGAGGACGCGCAGGCCCTCGTATGTCCCGATGGGGTTTCGATGTCCCGGCGGGATGTCTGGGACGAGGGGCTGCCCGCTCGGCGGAAGCGGCCTCCCCGTGATGTCGTCGCCCGCACAGAAGGCCCGCCCGGAGCCCGTGATGACGACGACCCGCACGTCGTCGTGCATCTGGGCCTGGGTGAAGATCTCCACGAGGTCCCGCTTGATCGCCTGGGTCAGCCCGTTCAGCCTCTCCGGCTGATTTAACTGGATGAGGCAGATGCCCGGAGGCTCGAGGCGGACATCGAACCCTCGGAACGTCCCCGTCAGCACGGCAATCCCTCCCGGAACGGCGTCGGTGGCCATCGTGGACCGAGGATGGAGGCTCCGCAACCCCTTACCGCTGTGGGCCGCTTGCCGGGCGGAGCGGGAGCACGATCGGCGGGCCCTCGTCACGGCGAAGGATCTCGCCCTCGACCCCGAACACGTCCCGCAAGAGCTGCGGCGTGAGGACTTCCGTGGGCGGGCCGTCGGCGACGATGGAGCCGGCGCGCAGCACGAGGAGCCGGTCGGTGAACCGGGCGGCGTGGTTCAGGTCCTGGAGCACGAGGACGAGCGTCAGGCCGTGGTCGCGGTTCAGCGAGCTGAGCAACTCAAGCACCTCGAGCTGATGACCGATGTCGAGGTACGTCGTCGGCTCGTCCAGGAGGAGGAGGCGCGGCTGCTGGGCGAGCGCCATGGCGATCCATGCTCGCTGCCGTTCGCCGCCGGAGAGCGTGGAGAGCGGCCGCGCGCGGAGGTGCTGGAGGGAGGTGGCGGCTAGCGCCCACTCGACCGCCTCGCGGTCGACGCGTTTCGACACGCCGAAGAAGCCGAGGTGCGGGTGCCGGCCGCGCCAGACAAGCTCCTCCACGGACACGTCCGGTGGCGCGGTGGGCGACTGCGGCAGGAGGGCAAGGATGCGCGCCACCGTCTTCGGAGGAAGCGAGGCGATGGCCTTCCCATCCAAAAGGACGGCTCCGCCACGCGGCTTGAGCGCGCGCGCCATACCCCGCAAGAGCGTAGATTTGCCCGAGCCGTTCGGTCCGATGACGACGACGAAACTCCCCTCCTCGATCCGGAGCGAAGGGACTGCCACCGCCTCGCGGCCGTCGTAACCCAACCGCAGGTCCCGAAGCTCGAGCGTCGTCATCCTCGCCTCCGCACGAGGTAGAGCAGGAAGGGGGCGCCGAGCATCGCGGTGAGCACTCCGACGGGAAGCTCGCGAGGGTCGAGCGCCGTTCGAGCGAGGGTATCGCCGGCCACCATCAGGGTGCCGCCGATGAGCGCCGCTGCGGGCAGCACGTACCGGTAGTCGGACCCGAGGAGGAAGCGCGCGATGTGGGGCACGGCGAGACCGAAGAAGCCGATGAGCCCGGAGACGCTCACGGCCGCGCCGGCGAGGAGGGCCGCCGTGGAGAGCAGAAGGAGCCGCACCCGCTCGACCCGCTGGCCGAGGCTCGTGGCGACGTCGTCACCGAGGACCATCACATTTAGCTCCCGCGAGCTGAGCAGCGCGATCAGGAGTCCGAGCAGCGAGTACGGGACGATCCAGTACAAGTGGTCCCAGCCCCGCCCGAGAAAGCCGCCGACGAGCCAGCTGATGGCGATCTGCGCGGACGTCGTCGAGGTGACGAGGAGCGTGGAGGTGAACGCGGTCAGCAGTGACGTGAGTGCCACCCCCGCGAGGATGAGCCGGGTGGGGGAAATTCCGCCTTTCCAGGCGGCGACGTAGGTCAGCGCACCGGCCACGAGCGCTCCGCCGAAGGCAACGACGGGACGCGACCCCGGGGGGACCCCCGGCGCCACGGTCAGCGTGAGCACGGCCGCGAAGACGCCTCCGCCCGAGATCCCCAGCAGGTATGGGTCGGCGAGCGGGTTCCGGGTCACCCCTTGGAGAATTGCGCCCGCCACCGCGAGGTTCGCGCCGACGAGCATGGCGAGGAGGACCCTGGGGAGGCGCAGGTCCCAGACCACGGTCCGGGAGAGGCCCGGCTCGCTCTCAATCACGGCCCGCAGAACCTCGGAGGGAGAGAGGAAGACGGGGCCGAGGCCGACCGATGCGACTGCGACGACGATGAGGAGCAGCGCGCAGCCGCCGAGCAGGAACCAGCGGCGCGCCGCTTGGTTCCCGCTCGGCGCGGCGGTGGGAGGGCTAACTGCCCTCGGGATAGAAGAGCTGCGCCAGCTCATCGAGCGCCTGCACCACCCGCGGGCCGGCCGACTGGACATAAATCGCTGGGTCGGCATCGAGCACGCGGCCTGTCTGGAAGGCCTTGAGGTTCGCCCAGGCCGGGTTGTTGCGGAGCGTCTGGGAGAGCGGCGGCGCTCCCGGCACGGGGTTGATGAAGATGATCACGTCAGGGTTCGCCTCGACGAGGCGTTCCTGGCTCAAGTTGGTGTAGCCGGGAACGCGACCGATGGGCTCGTCCTCGCTGATGATGTTCCGCGCCCCCAGCGCGTCGATCATCGTTCCGATGTACGAGCTCGGCTTGGCTGCGAAGTACTGCTCCGGGCCGGCGGCGATGATGGCCACGACGGTCGGGCGTTCCTCCGGCAGGTTGGCTGTGAGCTCGGCGATGCGGTCTTCAATCTCGCGCGCCTTGGCCTCGCCCTCTTCTGGCTTGCCGACGAGCTTGCCGATGGTGCGGATGGCCTTCGTCACCCGCTCCACGCCGCTGAAGTCGACGGCCACGACAGGGGCCCCGAGCTCTTCCAGAGCCGAGATGAGGTCGGCCTGAATCGTCGCGTCGGCGATGATGAGGTCCGGCTCCATCGCGGCGATACGCTCGAGGTTCGGCTGGTAGGAGGTGCCGAACGCTTCCACCTGCTCGGCTTCCGGCGGGTACGTGGCGCTCTCAGGCCGACCGACGGGAGTGACGCCAAGGAGGAACAGGGTTTCGACCACCGAGGGGCTCATGGCGACGATGCGCTCGGGCTCCGCCTCGATGGTGACCTCGCGCCCAAGGTCGTCCGTGATCGTGAGGGGGTACGGTGATGTCTCGGTTGCCTCGGCCGGCGTCGCTGTCGGCGTTCCCGCAGCGACGGTCTCCGTTGCTTTCGGGGTTTCAGCCCCCTCCGAGTCGTCGCCCCCGCAGGCCACGAGGGCCAGCGGGAGGGCCAGGAGCGGGAAGAGCAGCATCAAGCGTGCGAGTGGGGTTCGCAGCACGGGAGACATCGGTGTCGAGAGCCACTCCTTCGTTGTAGTGTGCTGGCCAGCCGATACGTAGGGTAGCAACGGGAACCTTCCGGGGAAGGGGAGACGATCGAGCTTTGAGAGATTCGGAAGGTTTTGGGCGAACGCGGTTTAGGCCATGGACGCTTGGCCGTTCCGCCGGTGTCGATGGCCGCGGAGGCGTGCGAGGGCGAGCTCGAGGGGAGGAGACCCTAGGAGCACGAACGCGGCCCCCTCGAGGAGGCCGAGGGCGACCCCGGAGAAGGCGACGAAGTCCCCGAGGCTGTAGATGTTCGGGCCGTACCCGGGCACTTCGAGGAAGAAGCGGTCGGAGAAGAAATAGAAGCGGACGTCGTCGCGCCAGAGGACGATGTCCTTCGAATTCTCGACCTGCCGGCCGATCCATTCCTCCGTCACCTGGGGAAAGGCGCCGCTGTCGCGGATGACCTCATAGGCGATCGGCATGAGGCCACCGTGCGCCGCCATCGGCAGGAAGTTCATGGCGATGCCGGCGGCGACGACCCACGCAGCGAGGTACCGGCGCAGGACGAGCGCGAGGGCGATGAAGCAGAGGGTCGCGACGAAGAACGTCGCCGCGCGCAACCAGGCGAGGGAGCTCCCGGGAGGGATATGGGAAATGGCGACGTCCTGGAGAAGGTACAGGGCGACTGCCAGTAGTAACGCACCGAGCTCGCGAGGGAGTTTTCTGCTCGCGAGCTCGGTGCTGGCGTCGTTGGCGGGCATCAGTGCCGGGACTGTACGATGGCGTCCCTAGTAATGCATCCAGGGAGCAGCGCCGCCGACTGCGACTGCGACGAGAGCAGCGATGGTAAGAGCAGCTGTGAGCATGCGCGCCTTCATGGACTTCTCCTCCTTGCCTGTGCCCTTCGAGTTCTGCGGGTTAGGGCAAGGGGAGCGTAGGGCGCGACTTCTCGCGAAACTCTCGCGAGACGGCTAGCCGGTCGCGCCAGTTGCGATAGCGCGGCGGAGGCGCAGCAAGCGCTCCGGGATCTCCTCACCGAGTTCTCGCTGCATGACCTCCGCAAAACGGTCGATCACCGTCAGCGCGGCCATCACTTGGCCTGCCTGAGCCTTGAATCGTGCCAGGTGGTAGGCGGCTTCATCGTTCAGGGGATCCATTTCGAGCACGCGCTCCAGGCATTGCGCTGCTTCCTCGAACTCGCCTCGCCCGGCGTGGTAGCCGGCGAGGGTGGCAAGCGCTTCCACAGCTTGCTGATCTAGCTCGGCACGCAGCGTGGCAGCCCACTCAGAGTGCACGGTCGCGGCGAACGGCCCTTCGTAGTATCGAACCGCAGCTTCGAAGAGCCGCGCCCGCTCTTTCGATCCCTGGGGGGCTGCACGCGCTCGTCGAAGCAAATCACGAAATTCGTCCACGTCCCATTGGAACTCACCGAGGGGATTAAGGGAATACGTGCCGATACCTCGTTTGACAATGCAATCTTGGTAAAGCGCTTTGCGCACTCTGTAAAGATTAGAATGGAAAGCGCTGTTGCACTTCTCCTGGTCAAGATCTGGGTACAAATACGTCACAACCCGGTCCTTTGATATGCCGTCGCGGTGAGCTAGAAAGATCAGTAAGAATTCCAGCGCTTTTGAGCTAGCAAAGGCTTCGTGCGGCACTTCTTGCCCGTCTCTGTAGACCGCGACGCGACCGAGCGACTCGACGCGGACCACAGGGTACTCCGTCCTGGTGAAGCTCTTGTCTTGTTGTGCGGGGGTTCGGAATAACAGACGAGTGAACGCCTCACGAAGTGCCGAAGGCACCTCGGGCTTGTTGGCGACCCATTGGGCAAATAGTGGGTCCTCCCGCACAAGCGGACCAAGGGGTGCGACGTGCCAGCTCTCGCGCACGCAGCCTGCGAGCTCCCGTAGATAGGCAGCGGCTTCGGTCCGGCGGCGACCGCGGAAGGCTGACATCGCGGCCCGGTAGAGCGCCGTTCGTAACAGCCCTTCGGCGCCGATTGCACGGGCTAGGCTGGCGGCCTCGGCGGAGAGCTCTAGAGCATGTGCAGGATCACCGTTAGCCGCTGCGACGGCAGCCACCGCCAAACGGCAGGTCGCCACCTCGAAGGGGCTTCCCAACGCGTCCGCCATGAGTTGCGCCCGCCGCGCATAGACGTCCGCTTCAATCAGTTCTCCATTCGCGGCCGCCGCCGCGGCGAGACCGGCGATTACCAGCGTTGCGAGAGTGTCGTCCGCTACCTGTTCCTCGCACAGCTTGAGGGCGCGCTTATACGCTTGTTTGGCATTGGCCGGCCGCCCGGCAGTCAGCAGGCTTTCTGCGAGAGAGGCAGTCGCATATGCGAGTGCACGAAGGTTGCCCGTACGACGGGCCTCTTCAACCGCCTCCCACGCAGCGGCTTGAGCAGCATTCACATCGCCGGCCGCCAAGTGGGCCATGCTGAGGTTGTTGAGGACCCACGGCAGATTGCCCGTCCCACCCAACTGGCGCCAACCGGCGGCTGCTCTGGAGAGACACTCGACAGCCAAAGGGACGTCCCCGCGCATTCCGTACAGTTGGCCCAGAGCAGAGCTCGCCAAGAGCGAGAATGCGGGCCTGCCGCTGTCACCGGAGGCAAGCGCGCTTAGCACGACCTCGGCGGTGCCGAAGTCTGACCTCAAGGCCATCAAGGCATGGGCGTAGTGCCACTGGAGCTCGGCCGAGAGCGGCCCCTCTAGCAGCGGTTCGAGTTCGCGCGTCCTGTCAAGCCAGCGGAGAGCCTCTGTTCCCTTCCCAAGCAGTCGAGCAGCGCGGACCGCCGCTAGCCCGGCGTGAAAGCGCGCCTCAACCGGCGCCGAAGTGTCCTCGAAAATAGCGGTGGCTTCTTCAAGTGCTCGCTCCGGCTTCCCAGCCAGCGACCAAGCACGTGCTCGCAGCGCGCGAAGCTCCGGGTCCCCAACGACTGACCCCTCCTCGAGGAGTTCGAACGCTCGGCTGAGGAGATCAAAGGCGCCGCGGTCGATGAGCTCCTGCGACGTCGACCGCAGGAGTCGTCTCACTTCCTTCTCCGCCCCGAGGTCGGTTGCAACTGCGAGCGCCGAAGTCGGGTTGCCGGAGGCCAAGTACGATCCCACGGCGTCTTCCGCTGCCTTCTCCGCCTCCTGCGCGTCCTTCCGCAGTTCGGAAAGGAGCAGCTCCCTGAAGAGCGGAGCGAAGCGCATGCCGCCTTCGCGCGAGTCGACGAGGAACCCCGATTCGGCTGCCCAGCGGACCGCCTCCTCCCAGCGCTCACGCCCCACCAAGCTCGCGCCCACGTTCTCATCGCAGTCGGGAACCACCGAGAGGCGAAGCAGCGTCGGCCGCACCGACTCGGGGACCGAACGCCAGACCTCGGTGGCCAGGTACCGTTCCCAGCTCCGCCGCCCGATGCTCCGGCGCCGCGCCCGGTCCAACGGGATTGCCCCGCGAAGAACACCCATCACGGCGATGGGCCAGCCCCCGGTTGCCTCGAACAGCTCCGCGGGGTCCGCGTCGCTCCCCGCCCGGCGGCAGAGCTCCGCGACCTCCTCGCGCGTGAACGCGAGGTCTTCCGGACCGAAGACCGCCGCTTCTCCACCGGCCACTCGTCGGTCGATGGCCCGGCGGGCGAGCGGCCGACGGGAAACGAGCACGACCTCGCCGCGATCCCGCATGAACTCCACGACCCATTCGATGAGCCACCAAGCGGGCGCGTCCTCGCTCAGCTGGTCGAGGCAGTCGAGGACGAGGAGCGGGGCAGTCGCACACTGCTCCTGCCACCGCGCGAGGATCCCGGCCAGGTACGTCCGGAAGTCCTCCCCGAGCGTGATGCTCACCGGCGCCCACGCCTCGCCACCGAGCACGACCCGGGCGAGGCGATCGGCGAACGCCTCCTGCGTGTCGCACGTGGCATCCACCGCAAGCCAGCGAGTCTCGAACTCCCGTTCCACCTCGCGCGCGAACGCAGCGGCGAGGGTCGTCTTTCCGAACCCGGCAGGCGCCTGAAGGATCGTGAGGCCGTTCCCGACGGAAGCGTGCAGCCGATCCAAGAGCGCGCGGCGCTCGAGAAGGTCGCGCGGAAGCCGCGGCACACCGTCAAGCGGCCGCTCGCGGTTGGCGAGCTCCGTCCCGACCAACGACACCGGCATCATCCTACAACATCCGAGCATGATGAGGTCAACGAATCCCGTGCCGCTGTCCCGTCGTCAACGAACCATCTCCGGATATCCACCATGGCTCCGCCGCGCTCTTTGCGGGCGGTGGCCAGCCGAGGCCCGATCGGGGAAGTCCAAAGGGGCCATTCGGCCGGGGAACGCGGAGAGGAACGGGGAGCTAGGATACCGGAAGGCGAGGGAGGGGCAGCCATGCGCGTACTCGTGCCGCTCGACGGGACCGAGGTGGGAGAGCGAGCGTGTCCGACCATCGCCGCTCTCATGCGCCTCATCGACGCCGACGTCCTCCTCATGCACGTCATCCGCCCTCACGAGGTGCACGGCCGTTTCTCGTCGCCGGCGAGGCAGGGCGACTCGCTCGCCCCGTTGGGAACGGCGATGGGCCAGCGGCTGCCGCTCGAGGAGCCGCTCCCGCGGCCGGCGGAGGACCGGAGCCAGGCGTTCGCTCGCGTGCACGGCGAACGGGAAGACTACCTCCGGGACGTCGCGAGCCGGCACTTCAGCGGCTGCCGGGTCGAGGTGCTCGTGGTCGGGGACGAACATCCCGCACGGGCGATCCTCGAAGCGGCACGGAAACATCAGGTCGACGGGATCGCCATGGCGACCCGCGGGCGGGCGGGACTCGCGCACACCCTCTTCGGGAGCGTGGCGGAGGCCGTCATCCGCGAGAGCCCCGTCCCAGTGCTCGTCGTAGGACCGAAGGCGGTGGCCCGATGACCGACCCGGAGCTCGAGCTCTGGCTTCGGGAACGCGGCGTCGAAGGGGCCCGGCGGATCGTCGCCGCCGACGAGAAGGCGATCGTGCTCTCGAAGACGCCGGACGGGTTCGTACCCCGGCTGATCACCACGCTGGAGCGGGTTGAGCAGTCATTGAGCCCCGAGTCCCTGGCGGAGGCGTATCGCCGCGTCGCCCGTCCCGGCGAGCCGCGCGTTGATGCGTGGGAGCGGGCGTGCCAGCTGGCCGTCAGCGAGGCGGTGCGCGGGCAGGAGCTCCCCGCAGACGTGGTAGACGAGATCATGTACGGCGTCGAGTCGGCCGGAGCCCTGTTGCGGGCCGTCCTCTGGCCAGACCATCGCGTCGGCGACGGCTCCGTGCCCACCCCCGCGGAACGGGTGGCGTTCGACGACGCCTGGGAGGCGCTCGAGCGCGGCTCGCTCTTCACGCGCGTCTATGGGACGTTCGACGGCAAGCACGTCGTGGCCCACTGCCCCGGCTCCCGCATCGCACGGCGCCTCTTCCGGACCGGGTGGGAGCTCTGCGCGAACGACGGTCAGTCAGAAACGTGGACCGACGACGTCATCTGACCGTTCCTAGGGCAAGAAACTAGCGATCGGTTGAACCTTCGTACCGTTGCACCGTGCGACGACAAGCAGCGGTAGATGCGAATGAGGAGTGCGCCGCTTACCGGATGTATCCGAACGGATATTCCTTGTCCTGCAGTTTCCTCGATCTCTGCCAACGCGGCCTGCGGGCATTGCCGGACTTCGCGCCCGCGGACGCCAGGGCGCGGTACGGGGTTGCGGAAGGACCAAGGAGAACTCTCAGTACAGCTTCTCCCAGGTCCCGCAGTTGTGGGAGTGGAAGCCCGCGTCCGTAGGGGCGATCGTCACTACGGGATTGATAGCGCCGAAGTCGTTAGCGATGATCTCGTTGAGGGTGCCTCCGAAGCCTGACAGGCGCTCCCAGTAGCAGCTGCTGCCTCCAGGGGCGCGCCACGTTCCCGGATGCATGTCAGCATTCGGTCCCGTGCCAACGATGTAAGTACCTTCTCCAATCGGGCCGTCGGGGTTTGATGTAATAGGCCCCGTCACCAGGAACCAGATCCCGCAGTCCTCATCCGCGTAGAAGCCAGCATCGGTGGGTTTGATTTCGACAACCAAAGGGTACGCATGCGGCGTGAAATCGTTGGCGATGACATCGTCGAGAGTGCCTCCAAAGCCCGAGAGTCGCTCCCAGTAGCAACCGTCGCCGCCCATGGTGCGATAGAGTCCCGGCTGAATGTCCACACCCACGACGTGGGCGCCCGGACCAAAGGAGGTCGATGGACTCGGTGTTGGGGTGGGTAGAGTTGGAGTCGAGGTAGCAGGAGGCGGAGGAGTCGAGGTACTGGTGGGAGGGAAGGTCGGCGTCGGGGAAGGCACACGAGGCGACGGCACTGGCTGCGATGGAGATGCAAAGCCTTTGGCGATACCGGGAACTGTAACTCGATGAACTAGCTCAGGCTCTTCGGCCCCTTGCCCGGAAAGCTTGGGCATCGCCACGAGCAGCGATGTAACGCGAGACATAGGGCCGCCGGCGCAGTGTGCGTATCTGCGAGAGGTTTCTTTCCGAGAAACATCCACGCTGACCCTCCCAAGAGTGCCCGGAGGGGCTCGTAGCAGGGGGGAGGCTCGAACTCCCGACCTCACGATTATGAGTCGTGCGCTCTGGCCAGCTGAGCTACCCTGCCGTGCGAGGGAGCGCACCAGGACGCGCTCCACGGTCCAATCTAACAACGCTCCGGGAGCGGGGCAACGAGTTCAGATCACCCGCGCCACCGAGCCCTCGATGGGGTCCTTCCGCACCTCGATGCGCCGCGGGAACCGTTCCTTGAGCGAGTCGAGGTGGGTCACAACGAGCACGAGCTCGAACTCGGGCGCAATCGCGTTGATCGCCTCGACCAGGCGGTCGATGCCCTCCTCATCCTGCGTCCCGAAGCCTTCGTCGATGATGAGCGTGGGAAGGGACGCTCCCGCGCGCTCGGCCAGCAGCTTCGCCAGAGCTATCCGAAGCGCGAAGTCGACCCGGAAGGCCTCGCCGCCGGAGAACATTTCGTAGGGGCGCACGCCGAGCTCGTCCCCGATCAAGACGTCGAGCGTCTCGGTCACCCGCTCGCGATTCCCCTTCAGCTCCCGCTGGGTGCGAAGGTCGACGTGGATGCGGCCGCCCGTCATCCGGTCGAGGAGCTCGTTGGCGATATCGCGAATGCGCGGAATCGCCTCGTCGATGAGCATCGCCTGGATGCCATCCCGGCCGAACGCGACCCGGAGCTCGTCGTACAGCTGCTCCTCTTCGCGGGCAGCGGCGATGGATGTGCGGAGCTCCTCGAGCCGGCTTTCCTCCTCTTCGAGGGCTCGCACCCGCTCGCGGAGCTGGCCGATCTCCCGGTTCAGCTCGTCCCGCGCATCGCGCAGCGAGGCCAGGCGGAGCTCGACATCGTGCAGGGAGCCACGCACATCCTCCGTCTGCGCCAGCAGCGACTCCGCGTCGCGAAGACGGGCCGCGGCCTCCTCGCGGGCACGCGCGCTCCGCGCGCGTCGCGCGCTCACGTCCTCGAGCTCGCGGTCAAGCGCCGCTGCCCGCTCCTGGGCCCTCAGCAGCTCCTGCATCTCCTCCTCGACCGGCGCCAGCTCGCGGACGCGCGCCCGCATGGCCTCGTGACGCTCCTCGTCGTACGCGAGGCGGTGGAGCTCGTCGCGAAGTCGCGCTGCGGCCGCGCGCTGCTCCGCCGCGAACGACCCCTCCTCGAGTGTCCGGCTTACCGCAGCCTGTCGCTTCTCGAGTTCCGGGAGCTCGGCGGCAGCCGATTCGGCCGCCCGCTCGGCACTCTCGACGTGCGCCGCGAGCCCCCGGCGCTCCCGCTCGAGCGCTTCTGCCTGCTGGAGCAGGGAGCGCCGCGCCTCCTCCAGCTGCTCGGCTTTCTGCTCGCGCTCGGTTGCGCGGGCGACGAGCCGGTTGTACTGCTCGCCCATCTCCCGGCGCTTCGCTTCCGACTCGGCGAGCAGCTGCCGGACGTGGTCAGCGGTGAGGGGCTGGTGGCAAAGCGGGCACTCCGGGGCGCCAGCCAGGCCCTGGATCTGGCTCTCCTGCTCCTTCAGCTCCCGCGCCTGCCGCTTCAGCGCCTCGGCCTCCCCACGGGCGGCGGAAGCTTCCTGCCGAGCCTCGTCCGCCTCGGCTCGCCGCTCCTCGGCCTCCCGGATGAGCCGCTCTCGCTCGACGTCGAGCTGCGCGAGTCGTTCTCGTTCCGCCGCGAGCATGTCCCGCTCCGCGAGGAGCCGCTGCAGCTCTTCCTGCCGCCGGCGGAGCTCGTCGAGCTCGAGACGAAGCCGTTCCCGCTCGAGGTCGATCTGCCGCTCCAGCTCCTGGAGCTGCCGCTCGAGGGCCAGGACCTGGCGCTGCCGGTCGGCGAGCTCTGCCTCCGCTTCTCTCGCCTGGCGAAGCTCCTCGTAGCGGGCGCGTATCTGGTCGCCGATTGCGAGCATGCGGGCGGCGGCTTCGCGCTCCTCGGCCGCCCGCGCCGCACGAGCTGCGAGCTGGGCTTCTTCTTCCTCGAGCTCTCGGATGCGGCTGCGAAGCTCCGCTACCACTCGCTCTCGTTCCTCACGGAGGGCCACCGCCTGGCGGAGCCGCTGCGCCTCCCCTTCGACCGCTTGCAGGTCAGCGACGACCCGCGCCGCCTCGACCTCTTTCTCGCGCAGCTCCTCGCGGGCCGCCGGCAGGAGCTCGACGTTCTGGGCGAGCCGTTCCGCTTCCTCCTCGAGCGTGCGGCGGCGCTCGCCGCGCTCTTTTCGGAGCTCGTTCGCCCGCTGTGCGAGCACCTCGTACTGGTCCAGGTCGAGGACCTTTCGCAGCACCTCCTTTCGTTCCCCGGGCGGGCGTGTGGTGAACTCGTTGCTCCGCCCCTGGGCGATGAAGGCGCTGTTGAGGAATGTGTCGTAGTCGAGGCGGAGGAGCCGCTCGATCTCGCTGCCGGTCTCCCGGATCGACGTCCCCGAGAGTGCGACCCAGCTCCCGTCGTCGAGGCGCTGGTGCAGGTCGAGCGAGCTCCCGCGTCCGCGCGTGCGCTTCCGGACCACGCGGTAGCGTCGGCCGTCGTGGTCGAACTCGAGCGTGACCGACATCTCGTCCGCCGTGAGCCGGATGCGGTCGTCGTCCCCTCGTCCGCGAGCCTTTCCCCACAGCGCCCAGGTCATCGCGTCGAGGAGTGCGGACTTCCCATGCCCGTTCGGGCCGGAGAGCACCGCGAGGTGGACGCCGCTAAGGTCGAGCTCACAGTGCCGGTAGGAGAGGAAGTTTCGCAGCTCGAGCCGACGGGGAATCACGCGTCCTCCTCCAGGCTCGCGATGAGGTCCTTCGCGGCAGCGAGGAGGCGCTCCCGGCGTCCCTCGGGCACCTTCTTGAGCTGCAGGTATGCCTGCAGGACCTCGAGGGGCGAACGGTGCGCCAGTTGTTGCCCGACCGCCGCCATCTCTCGCGGGCGGTCCGGGGTCACCTGCTGGATGCCGGCGATGAAGTGCGCGTCGCGCAGGCGCTGCCGCACCTCGAAGGGGCGAAAGTTCGCCGCTTGGTCGGCATCGAGGAAGACTCGCACCCGCACGATCGCATCTCGTACGTCCCTCGCATCTACCGCTCGGCACACCTCCGGCGTCGGGTCGACATCCTCCGGCCAGACGTCGATGGTCACGAACCGCCGTACGGGAACGGGGACGAAACGGGGGGTCCCGGCCCGCAAGCGCTGCCCGCGGGGCTTCCCGGGGTCGAGCTCGACGTAGACGAACCCCTTCTGCTCGCCCTCCTCGCCGAAGTCGACCGGCTGCAGGGAACCGGAGTACCAGGCTGGAGCTTCCGTCCCGGTCAGCTGAACCGGGTTGTGGTGATGCCCCAACGCGACATAATCGAAGGCCGCCGCGTGGAGGAGGCTCTTCTGGACCACCGGCGCAGTCCCGAGCATCATCCACGCCTCGCTCCCAGGCCGCTCCTGGAGCGTCTGATCCCGCACCGACAGATGGACGGCGAGGACGGCTGGGAGGTTGGGGTCGAGATGCCGTACCTGGTCTGCCACCGCGTCGTACAGGGCTCGCTCGAGGTGTTCGAAGAGCTGATCCTGCGTAAGGGCAGCGAGGTCTGGCCGGGCCGCCGTGAACCGGCTCAGTTGCGGCCAGGGGAGGAACGCGACCTGGAGCGGGCCGGACCGCGTCTGCACGATCCGCGGGCGGTAGCCGTTCTCTTCGAACCAAGCGGCATCACCCACGTAGACGCGCGGGACCCCGAGCGTGCGGAAGATCTCGAGCGCATGCGCCCGCCCCTCCGCGTTCGGGAGGTCGTGGTTGCCGACGAGGAGGAAGACGGCGATCCCCGCTTCGCTCAGGCGCCGGATGCGGGCGGCAAACTCCCGCTGCTGGGTCTGCGTGGGCTCCCGGTCCCGATAGGCGTCGCCAGCGAAGATGACCGCATCCACGCGCTCCTCGACCGCGAACCGGACGAGCGCATCGAACGCGTCGAGGAAGTCCTGGAAGCGGGAGCTCCAGGGCCGGTCATCGAGCGGCCTCCCGTACCGCTCGACTCCCAGGTGCAGATCGGCGAAATGGATTAGGCGCATTCGCCTTCATCGTAGAGCCGAACGCGCCGACCTCCAAGCTGCGGGCGTCACGCAGCCACGAGCGTGGGAAGCTGCCGGGCGTGGTCGCGGGAGTGGATGCGCAGGAAGAGGAGCCACTCGCGCCAGTTCAGGTCGCCGAAGAACGGGTGCCGCCAGCGCACGTCCGTGCGGGCATGCTCGTCGATGTCGGCGAGCCGCCGTGCCGCATCCTCGAACGCCTTCCGCTGCAGCTCGAGGAGCTCGTCCCGCGCGGACGGCAGGGACCGCTCGCCACGCTCTGCGGGGGTGCCCCCGGCGAGGACCGCCTCGATCTGCTCGAGCACGGCCAGGTTCGAGCCCACGATGTGCTGGAGGCACTCCCTCGGGCTCCACTCCTGGCCCGGCGCGCGCAGGTCGAAGCGCTCGACGGGCACCGCGCGGGCGGCTTGCTCCAGCTCCCCGATCGCCTCGCGGACGCGTTCGATGAGCTCGGCGAGCGTCCGCTGCGCTGCTTGCCCCTGCAAGTAGCCGACGATCCGTTGGAGCTCCTCTTGCGGCATCGTCATTGGGCACCTCCGGCGTGCAGATGGGTTGCATTGTGAGACCGACCAGCGGGGGAGACAAGCGAAATGTTGAGCGTAGCGGCCTCGCCCCGGACGCTGGCGCTGTGGAGCTCGTGCGGGCCGCCGTGCTGGGCGTCGTGCAGGGGTTGACCGAGTTCCTGCCCGTGTCCTCCTCGGGCCATCTCATCCTCCTGCCGGAGCTCCTCGGCTGGCCCGACCAGGGGCTCGCCTTCGATGCCGCGCTCCACGCGGGCACGCTCCTGGCTCTCCTCCTGTACTTCCACCGGACGTGGCTGCACCTTGCGACCGGCGCGGCCCGCGACCTCACCTCGTTCCCCCGGCGGCGTCATCTCGGGCCCGAATCCCGGCTCGTGGCCCTCCTCCTGGTCGGTACGCTGCCGGCTGCGGTCACGGGGCTCCTGCTGGACGACTGGATCGAAGCGCATTTGCGGACGGCCTGGGTGGTGGCCTCCACCCTCGCCGGGGTCGGAGCCTTGCTGTGGTGGGTCGAGGCGCGACCGCGTGGCCGTCGCGATATCCCGGATCTGGGGCTCACGGACGTCCTCATCATCGGCTGTCTCCAGGCGACAGCCCTCGTCCCCGGCGTCTCCCGCTCCGGGGCCACCATCCTCGGGGGGCTCCTCCTCGGCATGCGCCGGGAGGAAGCGGCCCGTTTTGCGTTTCTGTTAGGGACTCCGGCGTTCGCGGGCGCCTTCCTGCTCACGGCGCCCGACCTCGCGAACGGCGACGCGACGTTCGCCGCGGTGATCCTCGGCATGGCCACCTCGGCCGTGGTCGGTGCGGCTGCCGTCGCCTGGCTCCTCCGCTACCTAGTGCGAGGGTCCCTGAGGCCGTTCGCGGTGTACCGGGTGGTCTTGGCGGCGCTCGTGCTCACCCTCGTCGGGCTGCGCTGAGCGGTTCGTGCGCCGGGGCGCGGCGCAAGGTACGATGCCGCCGAGATTCGACGCGAAGGAGAGGCCCATGGTCCTGGAGCGGTTACGGTTGGATGGAAAGGTCGCCATCGTGACAGGCGGAAGCCGCGGGCTGGGGCGGGAGATGGCGCTTGCCCTCGCCGGAGCGGGCGCCGACGTCTGCATCGCCGCTCGCGGCGTGGAGCAGCTGGAGGCGACGGCCGCGTTCATCCGCGAGCGCACGGGTCGCGAGGTCCTGGCGCTGCCGACGAACGTGCAGCGGCGGGAGGAGTGCGATCGCCTTATCGAACGGACGGTCGAGCGCTTCGGGAAGCTCGACATCATGGTGAACAACGCAGGGATCGGCGACCGGCGCGGTGCGGGCGCTCGAATCTGGGATCTCGAGGATGCCGACTGGCACGACGCCATCGAGGTGAACCTGTACAGCACGTTCTACTGCTCGCGTGCCGCGATCAGGCAGTTCCGGAAACAGGGAGGCGGCGGGGTAATCGTGAACGTCGCGAGCGGCACGGCCCTCCGGTCTGCCCCCGACTCCCTCGGCTACGCCGCCGCCAAGGCCGGCGTCATCTCGCTCACGAAGAGCGTCGCGGCGCAAGTGGTGGGCGAGGGGATCCGCGTGAACTGCATCATCCCCGGCTTCGTGCTCCAGGCTCCGCCGGAGTGCGAGGAGCAGCGGCAGTTCGTTGCGCAGCGGGGCCGCTTCATCCCCGTCGGACGCCTCGGGGAGGCGTGGGAGCTGGGGCCGCTCTGCCTCTTCCTCTGCTCGGACGCGTCCAGCTACATCACCGCCGAGACGTTCGTCATCGACGGCGGCGGGCTGGCCGGCGGTATCGCGCCCACCGGGTACAGCCCGCTGCTCGCGGAGGAGGTCGCCCGTGGCTGATTGGGAGCGAAAGTCCGGCTTCGAACTGACCGGCAAGCGTGCGGTGGTCGTCGGGTTCGCCACGCCCGTGGGCGAGGCGATCGCGCTCGCCCTGGCGGAGGCGGGGGCAGACGTGGCCACGGCCGCGGCGACGACCGATGCGGAGGAGGCCCTGGCGGCGAAGCGGGTGGCGAAGCGCGTCGAAGAGCTCGGCCGGCGCTCGTTCAGCCAGGCATGGGACGTCGCCCTGGGCACGAACGTGCAGGTGAGCATGCGGCAGCTGGCGAAGGAGTTCGGCGCCCCGAGTATCGGCGTCTTCGCCGCGGACCACTTTTTCGCGAAGCCGGTCGAGCAGACGAGCGACGCGGAGCTCGCCCGGACGATGCAGCTCAACCTCTTCGGCGCGTTCCACTTCGCGCGCTCGTTCTTCCGCGAGCTTCCCGACGGAACGCCGGGTCGGCTCATCTTCGTCGTTCCCCTGTTCGGCGAGCGCGGGCTGAGCCACGTGAGCGCCTACGGGGCGGCGAAAGCGGGCATCATCGGCCTCTGCCGCACCCTCAGCCAGGAAGGCGCGGCGAGGGGGATCACCGTGAACTGCATCTCGACCGGTTGGATGAGCTGGACGCCCGGCCGCGGCCCGGACGACATCAACGCCAACCGGCTGCTTCGCTACATCCCGATGCGACGGTTCGGGGAGCCGGAGGAGGTCGCTCCTCTCGCTGTCTGGCTCGCCTCCGATGCCGCCGGGTTCGTCAGCGGGCAGCTCTTCCACGTGGACGGGGGCGTCTCCGCCCACCTGTGACGCCGAGCTCAGGCGCCGGCCCGCTCCTGGAGGCTGTCCGTCGGCTGGCTCATGGAGGCGATGTCCTGCTCCTCGGCGAGCACGATGACGATGTCGCCGGGCTGGAGCACGTAGTCTGCCCGAGGACCGACAATCAGCTCGCCGCTGCTCGTGCGCACGCCGAGCAGGGTCGCGTTGTGCGTCCCGCGGAGGAGGTCGGCGCAAGTCCGCCCAGCGAGGTTCGTGGCAGGGTTCACCTCGAACTCTGCGAGCACGAGGTCCCCATGCCGGCCGGCGGCGAGGGTGTCCATGAAGTCGGCAGCCAGCGGCTGGAGAGCCGAAAGGACCATTCGCCGGCCGCCGAGGGTGTAGAGGGAGAGGACGCGGTCGGCGCCGGCCAGCTTCAGCTTCTCCTCGTTGTGCGGATACCCGACCCGAGCCACGACATAACAGTTGGGGTTCATCGCCTTGGCGGTGAGGGTGATGTACGTGTTCCCGGCGTCCGAATCGCTCGCAGCGAGGAGCACGCGGGCGCGGGCGATGCCGGCCTGGTTCAGGACGCGCTCATCGGCGGCGTCGCCCTCGACGACGAGATAACCGAAGGAGCGAGCCAGCTTCACCTGCTGCTCGTTGCTCTCGATGATGACGAACGGCACGCCGCGGTCGCGGAACTCCCGCGCGACTTCCTGTCCCACGCGGCCGAAGCCGCAGAGGATCGCATGGTTCTCCAGCTGCTCGATCTCCATCTCCATCCTCCTTTGCGCGACCCGCGTGGTGAAATCGCCGGCCATGGCCTCCTCGATGAGAACGGTGAGGGCGAAGAAGAACGTGCCGACGCCGAGCACGATGAGGCCAACGGTGAAGATCTTCTCGGCGGTGCCGAACGGCTTCACCTCGCGGAAGCCGACAGTGGTGAGCGTGGTGACCGTCTGATAGAGGGCGTCGAGAAAGCTCAGGTCGGCAATGACCATGTAGCCGACGACACCGACGCCGGTGACGACGAGCAGGAACAGGGCCGCCAGCTGGAGGCGGCGGCTCGGCAGGACGGCCAGCAGCGTCGCGAGGCGCATGACGGCGCTATTATGCTCGCGCGGCCGATCGGCGGGCGAATGCCGGCGGCTGCCTGAGGCCGTGAGGGGTCGAGCTTATGCCCGTGGCCCAATCCGGATCCTGGGAGATCTACTGGGAGGAGCGGGGTCCCAAGGACGCCCCGCCGCTCCTGCTCATCATCGGCCTCTCGCACCGGATCGAGCATTGGGGGCCGCTCGCGGATCTGCTGGAGCGGGAGCTGCGGCTGCTGCTCTTCGACCCGCGCAACATCGGGCGGAGCGCCAAACTCGACGTTCCGTACTCCCTTGCAGAGGAGGCCGCCGATGTCGCCGCGGTTCTGGACGCGGCGGGTGTAGAGCGGGCATGGGTCTACGGCCGCTCCCGCGGGGGAATGCTCGCTCAGGAGTTCGCGCTGCAGCACCCAAGGCGGGTGCGCGGCCTCATCCTCGAGGCAACGACGGACAACGGCCCTGAGAGCGCCGGTGCGAGCGAACGGGTGCGCGCTGCGCTCGCGATCGAACCGAACCTCACGCGGGAGGAGATCTTCCGCCGCCAGGACGAGGCGATGGCGGCTCCGGGGTGGCCGAGCCGTGACCCGGAGGGGTACGCCCGCCTGCTCGCCGTGGACCTCGAGGCGCCGCCGCGGCGGTTCGCCGTGCTGCGGCAGCAGGAGGCGCTCGCGTCGTGGAGCAGCCACGGGCGACTGGGCGGCATCCGCTGCCCGACCCTCGTCCTCTGCGGGGAGGAGGACGAGATGGTGCCGCCGGCGAACAGCCGCCACCTGGCGGAGGAGATCCCCGGGGCGGAGCTGGTGCTCCTCCCGGGGATGGGGCACCTCGGCATGTGGGAGCGCCCGGCCGAGCTCGCGGCCATCATCACGCGCTTCATTCGCGAGCACGAAGCCGCAGAGCCCGACAATTAGCAGACATAAGTGACTGCCTCACGGCGCTTCCGCCGCAGGCTCGGCGAGCGTCTCCAGGAGCCGCTGGCGAATCTCGGCGGGGAGGGGAGCGGAGCGGCCGTCTTCGCCGAGCCAGACCTGGACGCTCTCTCCTTCGGCGATCAGCTCACCGTCGCGGCGAATCTCGTAGCGGAGACGGAAGCTGGAGCGGCCGACGTGGACGGTCTGGGCGTGCACGTCGAGGAGATCCCCGTAGTAGGCAGGGCGATGGTAGCGACAGCCGGTCTCGACGATGGTGAAAAGCCCGTGGTACGGCACGCGGCGGCGCTCCGTGGAGATCACCCCGATGCGGGCGAGGTGGGCCAGACGGCCTTGCTCGCAGTACTCGTAGTAGCGGGCGTTGTTGACGTGGCCATCGGAATCGACGTCGGTGGACCGTACCGGCACGGTGGTGATGGTCGTGCGCGCGTCGTCCATGCGAGACCTCCCCAGGTGCGGCCCGATGTCCGACCGATCGTACCAGCCCGCGTTCTCTCCTCGGCCGGGGAGGCCTGCCGGGGGCCGTGCATCTGCCGGTTATGCATGTTCGCACTATATACGTTATGTGCCAAAAGGCAGCTCCGGCCTGCTTCCGCGGTCGAACTAGCGTCTGTTCGCGCCTTGCGAAATAACCGAGCGGTAGGGCATGATCGCGCCGCGTTCGAACCGGCGCAAGGGCGTCGACGAGGGCATCCACACGTTCAGTGGAGGGAGGACATGAGCGCAACGCCAGCGACGCGGCCCGAGCAGGGAGAGGCGGCACGGGTGCGCACGTACGACGCGGTCGTCGTCGGAGCGGGGTTCTCCGGCCTCTACATGCTCTTCTGGCTCAGGGACAAGCTCGGGCTGCGGGCACGCGTGTTCGAGAAAGGGAAAGACGTCGGCGGCACGTGGTACTGGAATCGGTATCCGGGCGCCCGCTGCGATAGCGAGAGCGTCTACTACTGCTTCTCCGACCACCTCTCCGAAGAGATCCTGCAGGAGTGGAACTGGAGCGAGCGGTACGCCACCCAGCCGGAGATCCAGCGCTACCTCCGCTGGGTTGCGGAGAAGATGGACCTCCTCCGCGACATCGAGCTGAACCGGACCGTTCTCGCCGCACATTATGACGAGCAGCGCGCCGTATGGCGAATCACGCTCGACGGCGATGAGCAGGTCGAGGCGCGCTTCTTCATCACCGCCGTGGGCTGCCTCCATGCCATCAACATGCCGAAGTTTCCGGGGCTGGCACGCTTCCGCGGCCGCTGGTACCACACGGCGGACTGGCCGGAGGAAGGGGTCTCCTTCGCCGGACGACGCGTCGCAGTGATCGGGACGGGCGCCACGGCCGTCCAGGTCATCCCGGAAGTCGCCAAAGAGGCGCAGCACGTGTACGTGTTCCAGCGGACCCCGAATCATTGCATCCCCGGCCAGAACCGCAAGATCTCGCCCGAAGAGATGGCCGAGATCAAGAAGAACTACAAGCAAATCTGGCAGAAGATGCGCGCGAACCGCGCCGGCTTCCCGTACAACCCGTCGAACAGGTCGGCCCTGGAGACGCCGCCCGAGGAGCGGTGGCGAATCTACGAGGAGGCGTGGCAGCGCGGCGGGCTCGGCTTCGGCCAGGAAACGTTCTCGGACCTCCTCATCAGCGAGGAAGCGAACCGGACCGCACAGGAGTTCTTCGCGACGAAGATCCGGCAGATCGTCCGCGACCCCCACGTGGCGGACCTCCTCACCCCGAAGTATCCCTTCGGCACGAAGCGACCTCCGCTCGAGCACGGGTACTACGAGACCTTCAACCGTCCGAACGTCACGCTCGTGGACGTCCGCTCCACCCCGATCGAGGAGATCACCGAGGCCGGGATTCGCACGAGCGACCGTGAGTACGAGGTCGACGACATCATCTTCGCCACCGGATTCGATGCGATGACGGGGGCGCTGTTCGCCATCGACATCCGCGGCCGGGGCGGGGTGTCCCTCCGTGAGCGGTGGGCCGACGGCCCGCAGACCTACCTCGGGCTGGCGAGCCACGGGTTCCCGAACATGTTCATGATCACCGGGCCACAGAGCCCGTCCGTGCTCACGAACATGGTCGTCGCCATCGAGCAGCACGTCGAGTGGATCGCCGACTGCATTCGGTACCTGCGCGAGAACGGCTTCGACGCCATCGAGGCCACGCCGGAAGCGGAACAACAGTGGGTGGCCCACCATGCCGAGGTAGCGAACCTCACGCTGATCCCAAAGACGGACTCGTGGTGGGTCGGCGCCAACATTCCCGGCAAGCGCCGGCTCCTCTACCCGTACGTCGGCGGGCTGGACGCCTACCGGGCGATCTGCGATAAGGTCGCTCGTGCTGGCTACCAGGGCTTCTCGCTCTCACGGCTCGAAGGATCGCGATCGAGCGCGGCCGGCTAGGCCGTCCGCTGCGGTCGAGGTGATACGCCGGCAGGGAGATCGCGGTGGTCGATAGCGCCGCGCTCCCCGCGCTCGCGTGGCAGCGCCCCGGCGGTGGCGTCGCCGTGCGCCGCCACGACGGCACCATCGTCTCGCTGCACGAGCGCGGGCGCTGGCCCGCGTGGTCTCCCGAAGGCAACCGCCTCGCCCTCTCCCTCCTCGAATGGGAGGATGCGGTGCCGAGTAGCGCGATCGCCGTGTACGACCTGCACGGCGAGCCGCTCGCGACTCCGTACGTCTCTCCACCCGGCGGCCCTGCCTTCATCGCGCCAGGAGTTCCGCATTATGTCTATTGGTCCCCGACGGGCGAGCGCTTTGCTTTCGTTGCACCCGCACGGGAAGGTCTCGAGCTGTTCGTGACCGAGCACTCGAGCTGGAGGTGCGAGCGCCTCCTCGGGGCCGCGCCGATCTTCCCCGTCTGGTCGCCCGATGGCCGCTGGCTCGTCATTCACGCCGAGCACGACCTGCGCCTTTACGACACGGTGACCGGCCAGTTGCGCGTGCTCATGTCGGGGAACGTCGCCGGCTTCCGATCCGCGGCGTTCGACTCCTCGGGCGAGCGGCTCGCCTTCGCGACCCTGCGGGAGGGCGAGGTGGAGCTCTGGCGAGCCGCGGTGCCCGGGTTCGAGTGCGCCCGCTCGGCATCGTTCCCGGGCGGCATCACGTTCGCCTTCGTCCCTCGAACGGAGGTCCTGGTGGTCGCCGTGAGCCATGAGCCGGAGAGCGGCGCTTTCGATGAGCTCGTCCTCGTTGGCCCGGAGGGCGTGCGCGGCACGCTCTGTCGAGGGCCGTTCGCCGCGTTCTTCGTCGACCCGCACGGACAGCGCGTGGCCCTGGTCGTGCCCGCGCAGAGCCCCGACGGCCGCTTCCAGCTCGTGATCCGGTCTCTGGCCGACGGGAGGGTGCTCGCCGCGTCCGACTTCTTCTACCCCTCGTTCCTGATGCGGCTCGTCGTGGGCTTCTTCGACCAGTTCTCCCGCTCGCACTCGCTCTGGGCCCCGGATGGTTCGGGCCTCGTCGTTGCGGGGCGACGGCCGACGGAGGGGCCGCTGCCCTCGCTCGCCGAATCGCCGGAGCTCGTCCTCTTCTGGGCTGGGCAGCGCGGGGCCCCGTTTGAGGTCGTGGCGGAGGGCGAAGTCGCGTTTTTCGCGCCGATGACGGGCGCGTAAATGCGGGGTAATCGGGCGCGATTGTCGGCCGATTCAGCGCGTGGCTAGACTCGATTCGACAGGGCGTCCCTGCCACTCGACGAAGGAGCGCCGTTCTCGATGGAAACCACGCAGCCCCGCCCGCTCACGGCCGGCGAGCGAGTTGCCCGCGTAGCCGTCCCGCTCTTCCTCCTGCTCGCGATCGTGTCCCTCTCCTTCGGCCTGGGGTACCTCGTGAACGAGCTGCGGGAGGACTCCGGCGCCACCGGCACGCCGCTGCCAGCTGAGGCGAGCAGGTCGGACGAAGCCGATGCGGTGGGGGCAGCGCTGATCGACGAGATTTACCGCGTCCTGCGCGAGCAGCACGTCGACGGAGACCTGCTCACGCCGGATTCCGTCCGGCAAGCGGCGATCGAGGGGATCTTGCAGACCCTCAACGACCCGCACACCGAGTACCTGACGCCGCAGGATGTGGCCGCAGGGGCGCTCGACCTCGGCTCGACGTATCAAGGCATCGGGGCGAGCGTGACGGATCGAAACGGTGTGATCGAGATCGTCACTCCGTTCCGAGATTCGCCCGCCGAGCGCGCCGGCATTCGCCCCGGCGACATCATCCTCGCGGTCGATGGCGAGCCCACCGACGGCTGGAGCGACATCGAGGCCGTGCAGAAGATCCGCGGACCGGCAGGTACGCCGGTCACGCTCACGGTGCAGCACACCGACGGCACCATCGAGGAGATCACGATCATCCGCGGTGACATCGTCATCGAGAGCGTGTTCCTCGAGCCGCCGTTGGAGGTCATCCCGGGCGAGTCGGGCACGAAGCTCGTGGATCGTCAGGGCCAGGAAGTGACCGACATCGCCTACGTGTACATCTCCCAGTTCCACGACCGCACCCCCGCGGAGATCCAGGAGAAGCTGGCGGACGTGGAGGCGCGCGGGTACCGGGGCCTCATCATCGACATGCGCGCGAACCCAGGAGGGCTGCTCAGCGCCACGGTGGAGGTGACCGACGAGTTCCTCGACGGCGGCCTCATCCTCGAAGAGGTGGATGCGAACGGGAACGCGCGGCAATGGAGCGCGCGGCCGGGCGGTGTGGCGACGACGATCCCGCTCGTCATCCTGCTCGACGGGGGGAGCGCCAGCGGCGCGGAGGTGATGGCAGCGGCGCTGCAGGACCATGGCCGCGCGGTCGTGGTCGGAACTCGCAGCTTCGGCAAGGGCACCGTGAACCAGGTGGTGGAGCTGCATTCGTGCGGGCTCCCCGAGGGGTGCGGTGCGCTCTATGTGACCGTGGGCGGGTGGCGGCGGCCGAGTGGCAAGGAGATCGAGGGGCTCGGAGTGACGCCCGACATCGAAGTCGAGATGACCGAGGATGATTATGTCGAGAAGGGCGACGTCCAGCTCTTCGCCGCCATCGACTACCTCCGCGGTACCCTGTCCGTGAACCGGTAGCGCTTCGGGACGTGGAGGCAGGAATTTGGCGGGTCGCACGGGAACGGCCGAGCGCGTGGTCATCGCCCAGAACCGGCGCGCGCGCCACGACTACGAGATCCTAGAGACGTACGAGGCGGGCATCGTCCTCACCGGACCCGAGATCAAGTCGATCCGCGACCGAAAGGTGAACCTCCAGGGCGCGTACGCGCGCATTCGGGACGGCGAGGTCTGGCTCGAGGAGATGCACATCGCTCCCTACGACCGCGCTGGCTACGCGACCCAGGAGCCGAAGCGGAGCCGGAAGCTGCTCCTCCACAAGCGCGAAATCTCCCACCTCCAGGGCCTCGTCAGCCAGAAAGGCCTCACGCTCATTCCCCTCTCGTTGTACCTGAAGAACGGGAAGGCGAAGGTCGAGCTCGGCGTCGCTCGCGGCCTGCGGAAGTACGACAAGCGCGAGAAGATACGGGAGCGGGAGCAGCAGCGGCAGATCGCCCGGCACCTGCGCCGAACGGTCTAACCAGCGCTCGAACATTTGTGCGGTCGTGGTATACTGAGCCTTGGATCACGGGGACGACGGGATTCGACAGGAGGGTAGGTAGCCGGGCAGCAGGCCGAGGTAGGCCGTCACCCTCGTTAAACCGGCGGCCAACGAATAGGCGCCAACGATCGCCAGCTCGCTCTCGCCGCGTAATTGACGGCGAGCGTCCGTCCGGCTCTTCCCTCGGCGGAGTCGGAACGGGCGTGACCACAGCCGAGGTGCCGCGGGCCTGACGCCGATACGGCCCGCGAAAGATGCATCGGCTGGCCGACTGCGGTGGGGCCCACCTCCGAACGCGGTCGGCGAGATCCCAAACGGTGGGGAAGCCTGTGGAAAGCCCGGAGCCGAACCTCGCTGGACCGGGGGTTCGACTCCCCCGCGTCTCCACCAAAGCGAGCGCATCAGGGCCGGCCAACCGGGCCGGCCCTGTCCAGCCTTACCGCCCCCGTCCCGTCACGGCTCGACCACGAAGCGGGAACTGTCGCTCCTTCCGAAGAGGTCCGGGAAAAGGGACTCGAACGCGCGGGCAGGCGCCGCGAGGTAAGAGCCGGGTGTCGTGGCTCGCGCGTAGTAGGTGTACTCGTACACGCCGGGCGGCAGGTAGTTCGCGAACAGCACGACGCGGTCATCGCGCACCTCCGTCGCCTGCCACGGGTTCCAGTACCACCCGACCCACGGAGCCACGTACTTGGCGGCCCGCTTCTCGGCCGCTGCGCGACGTTCCGCCTCCAGTTGGGCCACGAGCGCCGGATCCGTCGTTGCCAGCCGCGTGTCGATCGCCTCGAGGCCGGCGGGGAGCAGATCCTCGACCTGGACGTACTGGTGCGCCTCCTGGGCTACGACGGTAACCGTCACCCGTACGACGTCGCCCGCACGCACGCGGGTCACGGGCGTTTCCGGATCATCGAGCCGCGTGTACCTCCGCGCGACCGCGAATCCGCGGTTGAGCGCCTCCTCCCCCGTTGCCGGGATCGCATAGCGCAGATTGAGGACGTAGTACAGCCTCCCAGGACGGTCGAACTCTCGCGCGAACTTCACGAGGTGTCCCGGCGCTGAGCTCAGCTCCGTGAGCGGGATCGTCGAGCGGTAGCTCTCGCTCGACTCACCCGTGCCCCTTCCTCGCAACACCTCGTCCCCGTCGAGAAGCACCTGGAAGGCGAAGTCGCCGACGCGCTCGCCCGTCAGCAGCGCGTACTCCGCCAGCGCTGCCACCGCGAGGCTGCGGTCGGAGGGGCTCTGCCAATCCTCCGCGGCCCGCGCGTACACGAGCCACCGGACGGCGGCAGGCAGGAGCGGATGATCCGGAGCTGCCGACGACAGGGCCCAGACGACGAGCGCCGTGGTCGTCGTGGGCGAGAACCGCGGTCGGGCGCCGGTGGGCTGTTCCCAGTGCGCACCGGTGGCGGAAGGGATCACGGAATCGGCGAGGTCCGTGAGCAACGCGTCGAGCTCTTCACGGCCTGTCTCGAACCCGAGAGCATCGAGCGTCAAGACAAGCGCCGCCCGGCCGATGTCCGTCAGTTCGGACCGCTCCTGTTGCACGATCGCGCGCGCAGGCGAGAGCACGTCGCTGACGCTCCCGCTCACCGACGCCATACCGAGGAGCATGAGCGCACGCTCATCCGCGTCGGAAGGGGCGAGGACGTCACGCGGCTGGTTCATCACCTCCCGCAGGTAGTACCAGGCGCGCACTGGCGGGTCGGAAGGCACCGACACTTCAAGCTTTTTCGCCTTGCCGAGGGCGAGGAGGACGAAGCTCGTGACGAACGGGTCGGGTGGGCACTCGCTCCTGGGGCACCACGCCCATCCGCCCTCGGGCCGCTGATACGCCACCAGGACGGCGACGTCGGTGCGAATCCGACGCAGACGCTCGGCGCTCGCTTCGCCCGAGGCCGACTCGAGCCGTTCCACGGCCGCCGTCGCCAGAAGCCGCGCGGCGATGTCGACCGTAGATTCCCATGCCTGCGGCCGCAGCGGCTCCAGCTCCGCCGCCAGCGCCCCAAGCAGCGACGCCTGGACGAGAATCTCCAGGCTTCCCTCCTCCCGGATGGCGAACGGGGGCAGATAGAGGAGCTCCTGCGCGGGCTGGTCCGTGACCACACCTCCCGTCGCCGTCGGCTCCAGCGTGACGGCGGGGTGGACGGGGACGTCGACCACGACCGAGTCCCTGAGCCCGCCGCCAGCGAGCGCATCGAAGCGCACCGTCGCCGTACCTGTTCTCGTGGCCGCAGCCGGCCACGCTACGAGTGCCGACCCTTGAGCGGAGAGCACGAGCTCCTCGCGGGCATCGCCCGACAGCTCCACTCCGTCCGCCGACACGTCGATGGTCACGCGGAGCTCGTCATCCGTCCGGTTCTGGACGACGGCCCGCAGCTGGAACTCGTCGCCCCGCCGGAGGAACCGGGGTAGGGCGGGCCGCACGATGAGCGGCTTGGTCACGACCAGCAAGGCGGTGCCGTCCCCTACACGCGTGTCGCGGGTGATGGCCCGCACGAGCACGCGCCAGCGGGTGAGGTTGTCCGGGACATCGAGCTCGAAGCTCGCGCGCCCTTGCTCGTCGCTGGGCAACTGCCCGATCCAGAGCGCCGTGTTCCGGAACTGCTGGCGCGTTATGTCCCCCTCAAACCCGCCGCCGCCCTTCCCCGTTCCGGGTTGGTCGGGGAAGGAGAAGTTGAAGCGCTCCAGCGACGCGGACATCGAGGACGCGGTCGCCACACCGAGGAGGCGCTGCGACCAGAAGGCGGACAGCCCGTCCGGGCCTTCACTCGGATGGAGAGCAAGAAGGGCCTCGTCGACGACGGCCACGGCCAGCTCGGCGGGCACCGCGCGCCCCGCGCCGTCACGCACCTCCACGTCGAACCGGACCCGATCGCCGGGAGCGGCCTCGCCTGATTTCGGGGTGACGGAGACGGTGAGCGCGCGGGCGCTCGTGGAGACGGTCAGCTTCGCGTACCCGACGGCGTACCGGGGGACCGGGTCCGTCTCGCTGGGCGGCCGGTAGAGGACCACCGAGAGATAGACGTTCGGCACTGCCTCGGCCTCGACGGGCACGCGGAGGAGCTCGTCGTTGGTCACGAAGAGCCGCGTCTCCCACTTCCACACGTTCCCGCGCTCGACGGTGACGAGGGCCGTGGCGCCAGCGAACGGGGCCGGGACGAGGACCTCGGCCACCTCTCCGACCTCGTACCGCTCCTTGTCCGGGACGAGGGCGAACGTATCCGTGTTGCCGACGAACCAGCTTGTGGACTCGGGCCCGTGGACCCACACGTACGTGGCGGCGCGCGCGGCCCGACCGGCGCCATCGCGGACCTCTGCCACCACCCGGAGCGTACCCGGCCCCTGCGGTCTGTAGGAAAACCGGGCCACCCCGTCGGCACCGCTCCGGGCGGTCAGGGTATCAATGAGCGTGTCCACGGCGTCGCTCCGATATCGCCGGCCCCCTCCTGGCACTTCTTCCTTCGTCACGATCCAGCGCCGGCGGTACACCTGCAGGACGACGTCCACGCCGGAGACGGGGGTGTCCTCGGCGTCGAGCACCGCCGCGAGAAACTCCGCCGGCTCGCCTGTGGTGGCGACGAACTCCTCTGGACGGATCCCGACGATGTAGTCGCCCGGACGAACTTCGACGCTCGTGCTCCCGGCGACGGCCTGTGCGTTCACGTCGGTAACGGTGGCCGAGATGAGGAACGTGCGGGGGCCCTCCCGTTCCAGGAGCGTGGCCGGCACCTGGAGGCGCGCCGTCCCCGCCTCGGAGGTCCGGGCGTCACCACTGGCCCGGATCGGGTCCGTCTCCGCCTCATCGGCCCAGGGGTCTTCCTCGGCGAAGGAGAAGCGCTCGTACCCTTCCGGAGGCGGGGCGGGCCAGGAGAGCGCGGACCACTCCACGGGGGCGTCCGCGACCGGTCCGCCAAAGTAGTACCGTGCTGCCAGGTCCACTTCGATCGTGTCGCCGGACACGTAGAGCTCCCGCAGCGGCTCGAGCGTGAGCTCGAACTCCGGCTTGCGGAACTCCGCTACCCGGAACTGGCCGGTGCCGATGTCGTACCGGTACGCTGGCCCGAACTGCGTCGCGGGGGCTTGCCGGTCGAGCAGGAGGAGGGTGTAGTCGCCGATGGGTGCGCCTTCCGGAATCTCGAACTGGCCCACGAAGCTCCCGAACTCGTTCACCCGTAGCGGGAGCCGTTCCAGCTCCTCGCCGCGCGGGTCGAGCAGGACGAGGTCGAACGGGGGCTCGGCGGGGGGCAGCTCGTACGCTTTGTCATTGTCGCGGCGCAGCACGACCTTGTAGTGGACGGTCTCGCCCGGCCGGTAGAGCGGGCGGTCGGTGTAGAGGTGAGCCGCCCACCCGCGCGGCCAAAGGTCGAGCGGCACGTCCAAGTCGTAGAACCCCGTAGGCCACCAGGAAGAGTGCGCGATGCCGAAGTGCTCGCCGTCGTCAACGAGAACCGTGTAAGTCGCCTTCTCCGGCTTCGTGTAGAAGGGACCTGGCGGGACCGGGAGTCTCGCCGTACCTTCCTCATCCGTGACCGCCGTTCGCTCGGGCTCTCCGGGAACCATCACGGTCACCGGGACCCCGCTGAGCGGCTCGCCTGAGGCCGCTTCCAGCACCCAGACGAAGAGCTCGCCGTGACCTCGCTTCGCCACGACGACGGTGTTCGTGACCACCAGGAACATCTCGCTGAGCCCGGGTTGCGCCTCGAGCTGGTAGTACCCCGGCTCCAGCGGCGTACCGTCGGTCAGCGAGGTCGAAAGGATGGCGGCGCGATTGGGTGGGATCTGCACGTGCTCCGTCCAGCGGCGGACGAGCGTCCGCTCGGGCGCGAAGGGGGCGTACCGATCCGGCCACTGACCCCGCAGATCCCGGGGCAGGCGCCAGAGGGCGAACTCCACCTCCCCGACGTTCGTCGCCTGGTACTGCACGACGGGCTGCGAGGATGAGAGGAGCACCCCAAGCGGCGTGACGTCGTTCGGCGCATACGCGGGTGCGAGCAGCCGGACGTCGCTCGGCAGCTGCCCGGTCGTGAACGAGAACGAGTACCCGGCCATCTCCTGCCCGTAGCGGTCCCGAGCACCGGGCTGGAGGGTCACCGTGTAGGTGGTGGCGGGTTCCAGCGCGACGGGAATGTACAGCTCCCGCTCCTCCCAGAGGTAGAGGGGGCCGAGCTCCTCGTCCGCTATGCCGGAGACGGAGATGCGGCCCTGAAGGGACTCCTCGTCCATCGGGTTCGTAAATCGGATCTTGATGCCGTACCGCTCGGCGTTGGTGGCTCCGTTCGGCGGTTCCGTCGACTGGACGCCGGGCACGCCGACCGTGGTGAACCGCGATGTGCGCTCCTCGCTGGTGGTGTCCCCGTTCGCCGCCGGAAGACCGGCCGCCACGCGGACGGTGTAGGTGGTGTTGTGGGCGAGGGCGCCGCTCGGCCGGAAGGTGGCCGCCGTGTGCTCGTCGTTCCAGGTGAGAGTGCCGGCCACCGGCGTGCCGTCCGGTCCAACGACGGCGATGCCCTCCGCCGCCTCGGGCGCCATGGGCTGGTTGAATTCGATGACGACCTCCTGCCAGGGGCTGGCGAAGGTGGTCCCATCGTCGGGGTGGATGCGGGACACGGCCGGCCGGACGGTCGTGAAGCTCCAGGTAAAATCCTCGCGCAGCACGCCGTCGACAGCGGCCGACAGCCCGCGTCGGACGGTGACGCGGTACGTGGTACTGGGCGCGAGGTCCTCGGGGACGAAGCGATACAGCGAGGTGTTCAGCCACTCCCCCGTCCCCTCGAGCGGCGGGTCGAAGGTGAGGACCGGCTCGTCTTGCTGCGCCTCCAGCATCGTGAGCAGTGCCACCGAACGGTTGAACTGGACGAAGATCTGGGCATCGAGCGGTACCTCCCGCTCTCCATCGCCGGGAATCACGTACTGGACGCGGAGCTCCCCTTCGACGGTGAACGTGGCGCGAACGTCTTCTTCGACACCCGCCTCTGGCCGCGCCGGAACGATCACCGTGTAGGTCGCCCCCCGAACGTATCCGGGAACGTCGGGCTGGAATACGAGGGTGCGGGGCGTAATCCAGGCGTACGTCCCTTTCACTGAGGGTTCGAGTTGCAACAGGCGCTCGGGCTTCCGCTCGTCCGGCGGCCGCTCGAAGGTCACGCGAACGGGTTCAAGCCGGGGAACGTTCTCGCCCGTCGGTGTGAGGGCGAAGCCGGGCGGCTCCTCGAAGCCGATCAGGGGATGCTCCTCGCCCCGAAGGACGAACCACCATGCACCCGCGCCGAGGGCGACGAGCACAGCTGCAGTCCCGCCGACCACGACCGCACCTCGAGCGGAGCGAAGGCGCGGGACACCGTTCCGCACGGCCCGGAGTAGCTTCTTGGCCAGCTCTCGTGGGGAGGTCATCGCTCGAACACCTCGAATGTGCTGGTGTGGGAGAGCGTGCTCCCGTCGGAGAACGTCGCGGTGGCGACGGCAACGTGGGGTCCGGGGGAAAGGATCACGGGGACCTTGAGCTCCGCGCTGTCGGAGGCCGCCAGGAGCTCGCCATCGACACGCACCTCCAGCCGGCGGACGTCGCCGGACGCCACCGCGTGGAGGAGCACCTCTCGGGAGCCGACTTCCGGCGCGAGCCAGATGGCCGCGCCGTCGGCGGGGCTCTCCACGACGACAGAGCGGGCACGAGGTGTGGACGCGACGCCGAGCCCGACCCTTCTGGCCCACGCGGCCAAGGAGCCCCGGGCTGCCACGGCAAGGCGACCATCCTGCGTTCGCGCGTAGAACGACTCAACCTCGGTCGGCTCGGTCCCGCGCAGGAAAAGCTCCCGTTCGACGCGCGGGCAGTCCGGCCCGGGCCGAAGGCCGGTGGGAACGCAGACGCGCGCCTCCACCACGTCCTCGGGCCGGTCCAGCCAGCGCAGCGGGAAGATCTTGGCGGCAGCCAGCATCACGTCCCGCCACAGCGGCGCTGCCCCGTCGAGCCCGGTGACGTTCTCCATGGCGGTGCCGTCCGCGTTCCCCACCCACACGCCGACGACGAACGAGCCCGTAAACCCCACCGTCCAGTTGTCGCGAAAACCGGTCGTCGTCCCCGTCTTCACCGCCGCAGGGAACGGAAGCTCCAGCGGAGTGCCGTACCCGAAGCCGAGCGCCCGCGCATCGGGGTCGGAGAGGATGTCGCCGAGGATGTACGCGACGGCGGGAGACACGGCGCGGCGGGGCTCCGTTCGAGGGCGCTCGTAGAGGACGTTCCCTTTCGAGTCGAGGACCCGAACGATGGCAAACGGCGGAAGGTACGAACCGCCGTTGGCGAAAGCGCCGTAGGCAGCCGTGAGGTCGAGCAGCCGCACTTCGCCCCCACCCAGAGCGAGGGCGAGGCCGTACCGCTCAGGCTCCCCGAGGCCGAGGCCGAGGGCGTTGGCCAGCTCCAACACCCGGTCCGCGCCGATGCGGGCGAGGGTCTCGACCGCGGGCACGTTGAGCGAGGAGGCGAGGGCCACGCGAAGCGGCACTGGCCCGTGCCAGCTCCGGTCGGCGTTCCAGGGGCCGTACCGGTGCTCGTCCGTCTCGAAGAGCGTTGGGACGTCGGAGAGCGGAGTTGCGGCGGTGAGCCCTGACTCCAGCGCGGCGGCGTACACGATCGGCTTCACGGCGGAGCCGGGTTGGCGCCGCGCGAGCGCAAGGTTCAAGTCGCCCTCGACGTTTCCCACCATTGCCCGAATGGCGCCCGTCGTCGGGTCGATCACCACCACGGCGGCGTTCGTGACTCCGTGGTCCCGGAGCCTGGCGACGTGCCCCTCCGCGAGGCGCTGAGCGGCGAGCTGGAGACCTGCGTCCAGGGTCGTTTCCACCACGAGGTCGGAGCGCGCCGCCAGGTCCGGCCGCGTGCGGCGCAGCTCCGCGAGCGCGTACTGGACGAACTCGGCGCCGATTGGGCTGGGAAGCGGTGAGCCGGCTTCGAGCGGTTCGCGTTTCGCCGCCTCCGCTGCCTGGCGGGAGATGATCCCGGCCGCGGCCAGCCGGTCCAGCACGTACGCTTGGCGGTCCCGTGCGCGCGGAGAAGTGGGATCCTGGTACGCGCTGGGGAGCTGGGGGACGCCAGCGAGGAAGGCGGCGCGGGCGAGGTCGAGCTCCGCCGCGCTCAGACCGAAGTACACCCGCGCAGCCGCCTCGATCCCGTACGCTCCGCGTCCGTAGTACGCGGAGTTGAGGTACTCCTCGAGGATCTCCCGTTTCGAACGGTGAGCTTCGAGCCGGAGGGCGAGCGAGAGTTCGTGCAGCTTCCGAACCCAGAGTGGTTCGGTCGAGTCCGCGAGGTACAGCGTGCGGGCGAGCTGCTGCGTGATCGTGGACGCGCCGGAACGCTCCCACGGGAGCCGGAGCAGCGCGCGGGCCATCGCCAGCGGGTCGACGCCGGGGTGGATGCGGAACCGCCCGTCCTCGGCGGCGATCGTGGCCTCAACGGCGATGGGAGCGATGCGGTCGAGGGACACGGGAATGCGGAGCCCCTCCGAGGCGTCCCGCTGCAACACGATCCCCCGCCGGTCGACGAACACGGTGCCGGCCGGTGGGATCCGCGGGTCAGGATCGGGGAGCGGAGCCACGTGCGCGTAGACGGCAACGACGAGGCAGCCGAGCAGGAGGAGCAAGAGCGCGCGCAGCGCCCGGCGTCGCGCCGTTCGAATAGCCCTCATTGCACTCGGATCAACGTCGATCCGAGTGCGAGAGTTTCACCCGCCGGCGTCGGAGCTACTACACCTGCTGCGCGGAGCGCTTCTCCTCGATGATGCGGTCCAGCTCGACCTTCAGCCGGTCGAGAACCTCGTCGTACCGGAAGGCGCCGAGGTGCTCGCTGCCGCGCTTCAGGTTGACGAAGGTAGGCGCGCACCAGAGGCCGAGGTCGGCGTCATCCGTCTCCCCAGGCCCGTTCACGCGGCAGCCCATGACCGCGATGGTGATGTCGTACTCCTTGGCGTACTGGGCCATCTCCCGAACCTTGAAGGCGAGCTCGACGAACGCCTCGTTCTCCACCCGGCTGCAGCTCGGGCAGGAGATGATGTTGAGCCCCCGTTCGAACTTCGGGACCGAGCGGAACCGCCCGGCTTCGATGTCCGCGATGATCTGCTTCCCGACCTCCACCTCCCGCCACTTCTCGGCGAACGGGAGGGTGAGGGAGACACGGATCGTGTCGCCGATACCTTGGGGGAGGAGCTGCTCGAACGCGATGCGGGTCTTGATCGCCCCGTCCGGGAGCATTCCCGCTTCCGTCACCCCGAGGTGCAGCGGGATCTCGGGCCGTACGGCGGCGAAGCGGCGGTTCGCTTCGATGACCTTGCGCGGGTCGCTGTCCTTGAGCGACACGACGTACCGGTCGAAGCCGAGGTCGTCGAGGTATCGCGCGTGTTCCAGCGCGCTCTCCACCATGGCGGTGACGCCATCGAGCTCGGGCGGATCCGCGCCGCGGAACTTCTCCTCCATCTCCGGATCGACCGACCCGCAGTTCACGCCGATGCGCAGCGCGCAATCATGCTTCGCCGCCTGCTCGGCGATGAACGCCACCTTGTCGCGGGCGCTCTTCTGCTTCTCGTGGTGATACAGGTGCCCCGGGTTGTACCGGATCTTGTCGACGAAGGGCGCCACCTGCGCCGCGAGACGGTAGTTCTCCTGCAAGTCGACGACGAGGTTCGCCTCGGGGACTCGCGCGCGAATCTCCGCCAGTGCCTGCACGTCCTTGACGCTGTCGACGGCGACCCGGACCACGCCCGCACCAGCCTCGTGCAACATGCGGACCTGGGCGACGGTGGCGTCGATGTCCTGGGTCCGGGTGGCAGCCATCGATTGGACGACGATGGGGTTGCCGCCCCCGATGATGACGGAGCCCACTCGAACCGGACGGCTCGGTGCTCGCTTCATCGCCTGCAGTGTAGCAGCTCGGGTGCGAGCCATCGGTAGCCCGGGTTACCACCACCCTCGTCCAACGCCCGTGAACGCGACCCAGGGCACGAGGAGGAAGAGCACCACGGCCGTGAGGCCGAGGAGCGGCTCGCGCGTGGCGCGGAAGAAGCTCTGGGATGGCGCCACGTACGGGTTGCCAGCCTCCTCGGCGATCGCTCGCGCCCGCGTCCGCAGCCGGAGGCTGTTCCCCACCACGCTGACGGAGCTCAGCGCCATCGCCCCGCCGGCGATGACGGGGCTCAGCATCCCTGCCGCAGCGATGGGGATGGCAAGGACGTTGTAGAGAAACGCCCAGGCGAGGTTCTGCCAGATGGTCCGCAACGTCGCACGCGCGAGGGCGATCGCCTCGGCGACCTTGGCGACGTCCCCATGGAGAAGGACGACGTGACCTGCTTCGATGGCGATGTCGGTTCCGGTGCTCATGGCGATGCCGATGTCCGCCTGCGCCAGCGCCGGGGCATCGTTGATACCGTCACCGACCATGGCCACGCGGTGGCCGGCCTCCTGGAGTTCGCGAACGAGCCGGAGTTTCTCCTCCGGCCGCATTTCGGCGCGAACCTCATCGACCCCGACCGCGGCGGCAACCGCGCGTGCGGCGGGCTCGCGGTCACCGGTCGCCATGACCACCCGCAAGCCCATCCGGTGAAGGGCGTCGATGGCCCTGCGGGCGTTCGGCTTCACGGGGTCCTCGATCGCCAGTATCCCCAACAGCGTCCCGTCACGAACGACCGCCACGAGCGTCGCCCCTCGCTTCTCGAGCTCTTCAACCCGGTGGCGGAACTCCTCCCCAACGGAGGCGAGGAGGACGGGGGTGAGCTTGCCCACGAACACCTCGGCGCCTTCGACGTTGGCACGAACCCCTTCCCCGACCACCGTCTCGGCGCTCTCCACGGGAACGTACTGGAGGCCGCGCTCCTCTGCTTCGTCGACGATGGCCCGGGCGAGGGGGTGGGAGCTGGCGGCTTCGACGGAAGCTGCGAGCAGCAACACCTGATCGGGGTCGACGCCCTCGACAGCAACCGTCTGGCTCACCTGCGGGCGCCCCTGGGTGATGGTGCCCGTCTTGTCGAGCACGACCGTGTCGAGGTGCCGGATCCGCTCGAGGACCTCCGCGTTGCGGATCAGCACCCCTCGTTCGGCGGCCATGCCGGTCCCGACCATGATGGCGGTGGGCGTGGCGAGACCGAGGGCGCAGGGGCAAGCGATGACCAGGACCGCGATCGCGGCGAGCATCCCCTCCTGCCAGTTGCCGGCGAAGACGCCCCAACCGAGAACGGCTCCCAGCGCGATGACGATGACGATGGGCACGAATACCGCGGCGACCTGGTCCACCGCGCGTTCGATCGGTGCCCGCGTCCCCTGGGCCTGCTCGACCAGCCTGGCCATTTGTTGGAGCACCGTGTCCCTGCCGACCGCCGTCACCCGCACGTACAGCACCCCGTTCTGCAGCACCGTCCCGCCGACGACCGGCTCGCCCGGCTTTCGTTCCACGGGGAGGGGCTCGCCCGTCAGCATCGACTCGTCCACCAGGCCTTCGCCCCGCTCGACGACGCCGTCGACGGGCACGCGCTCACCGGGACGCACCACCACGAGGTCACCGACTCGCAGCTCCTCTACGGGAACGGGGACCTCCTGGTCGCCGCGCAAGACGGTCGCGTCCTTTGCGGAGAGCCGCAGGAGGCTCGCGACCGCATCGCCGGCCGCGCCGCGCGCTCGTTCCTCCAGGTACTTGCCCATCGAGATGAACAGGAGCACGGCGATACTGACATCGAAGTACATCGCGCGGTCGTGCATCCCGGCGACGACCACGACCGTGCTGTACACGAAGGCCACGCTCGTCCCGAGGGCGATGAGCACGTCCATGTTCGGGTTGAACTGGCGAAGGCTCGCGATCGCGCCTCGGTAGAAGCGCCAGCCGAGGCCGAGCTGAACGGGCGTCGCCAAGGCGAGCACGAGGTACCCATGAAGGGTGTGATCGCCGAGAAGCGCCCAGCCCGCCAGGTCGCTCGCCATGGCGAGCAGCATCCCTGGGATACCGATGGCAGCGGCGAGGAGGAGGCGGCGCAGCTCGCGCCGGTAGTGCTCCTGGCGCTCCTCCTCGCGGCTGAGCCGGTCCGCGGCGATCGACGCCTCGTACCCCGCCTCGCGCACCGCTTGGATGAGCCGCTCCGGCTCCACCTTTCCCACGACCTGGGCGCGTTCGGCGGCGAAGTTCACGCTCGCCACCTCCACGCCCTCGACGCGAGAGAGCGCCCGCTCCACGCGGCGAACGCACGAGGCGCAGGTCATCCCCTTGATTTCGAGCGTGATCGGTTCGGTGGAGGAGGCACCCATCACGTTCCCTCCTCATCCGGGAGTGCATTGCGGACGGCGGGTGCGTAGCCTGCGGCGCGCGAGCGAGCGGCGACCCTCAGGAGCGGAGTGCCGCCTCGTATCCTTCCTCTCGCACGGCCGCAAGGAGCGCTTCGGGATCGACCTGGTCGGCCTCGACCCGGGCGGACTTCTGCTCCAGGCTCACCTTCGCGTCCCGGACACCGGGCACCGCCTTGAGCGCTTTCGTCACCGCGTTCACGCAGTGCTCGCAGGTCATCCCTTCCACGCTGAGTTCGATGACGGTGGACATCGATGATCCCCCTTCTCAAGACTCGTCCGCAGGCCCCTGCACCTTGTAGAGGCGCAGGAGCTCGCGGACGGCACGATCCACTTCCCCGTTCTGGACTTGCTCGATGACGTGCGTCCGCAGGTGCCCTTCGAGCACGAGCGCATCGAGCGAGCGAAGCGCGCGCTGGATGGAGAGCGACAGGTCGAGGATCTCCATGCAGTAGCGGTCCTCCTCGATCTGGCGCTGGAGGGCCTCGACCTGGCCCCGGATGATCTTCACGCGGTGAAGGGCCTGGCGTTGCACTTCGGGCGTCACGTCCCTACGATACCCCCCTATCCCAGCGGCCGCAACGGTTGGGGGGTTCCATGGGATGTTCGCACCGCGTGTTCGCTGCCCTCTACGACTGGGGAACGCGACGAGAGAGCGCCCGGCAGCAGCGCCTGCGGCGCGAGCTCCTCGCAGGGCTCGAGGGCCGTGTCCTGGAGCTCGGATTCGGCGTCGGGGCTAATTGGCGCCACGTTCGCGCTTTGCCGGTCGAGTACGTCGGCATCGAGCCAGATGAGGCGATGCTGAGACGAGCCACCCGGCGCCACCGCGAGCTCCGCCCGCACGCCGTCCGGGCGGTGGGCGAAGCGCTTCCCTTTGCGGACGCGAGCTTCGACGCAGTCGTCTCGACCCTCACCCTCTGCTCGGTGTTCGACCCGGATGCGGTGTTGTCGGAAGTGCGGCGCGTCCTCAAGCCGGGCGGGGAGTTCCGGTTCTGGGAACACGTTCGCCCCAGCGGGCGGCTCGGCGGTTCGTTGGCACGCCTCGCGACCCCGGCGTGGTCGCTCATCGCCGGGGGCTGCCACCTCGACCGCAGCACCCTAGAGACGATGCGCCGTCACGGCTTCACGGTGGCCGTCGAGCGCGAGTTCGGCGTGCTCGGGGTGCCGATGGTGGTGGGCCGGGCGCATCTTGCCTGAGGCGACGGCCCTTATACTGGCCTCGAGCTCCAACGGGAGGAGGATGCCGTGCGGATTGGGGCGCACGTGCGGAGCACTGGCGGCGTGCGAGAGGTCGTGCCGAGAGCCCTCGAGATGGGGGCCGAGGCGGTGCAGTTCTTCATCTCCGCGCCGCAACAGTGGCGACCGCCGGTGATCAGCGACGAGGACGCGGACGAGTTCCGCCGCGAGCGGGAAGCAGCAGGGATCCCGGCATTCCTCCACGGCGTCTATCTCGTAAACCTGGCGAGCTCCGACAGCGCGCTTCTCGGGCGATCGGTGGGTTCGCTCAAGCTGTACATGAAGTGGGGCGCCCGGCTCGGCGTGGAGGGGGTGGTCTTTCACGTTGGCTCGCACAAGGGAGCGGGCTTCGACGCGGTGAAGCAGCAGGTGTGCGAGCGGATGCGCGAGGTGCTGGAGTATGCCGGCGAGGGCTGCAAGCTGGTCATCGAAAACAACGCCGGCCAGGGAGGCGGCGTCGGAGCCACGTTCGCGGAAATCGGCGAGATCATCCGCGGGCTCGACAACGACCCCAGGGTCGCGGTCTGCCTCGACACCTGCCATGCGTTCGCGATGGGGTACGACATTGCCACGCGCGAGGGGTGCGAGCGGGCGATGGAGGAGTTCGACCGCTACATCGGGCTCCACCGCCTTCTCGTGGTCCATGCGAACGACAGCAAGGTGCCGCTCGGGGGCGTTCGCGACCGACACGAGAACATCGGCGATGGCTACATCGGCGTCGAGGGTTTCCGGAACATCCTCTCGCACCCGGCCTTCCGACACGTGCCGTTCATCCTCGAGGTACCCGGGATCGAGGGCGAGGGCCCGGACGCGGAGAACGTCGCCCGCCTGAAGAAGATTCGCGATGAGGTCGGCGCCGGTGTCGAATGAGCCGCTGATTCCCGTGAATCATGGCGGCCGGCTCACGGGAGCGCTGTTCACCGAGTGCGCCGAGTGGATCTGGGAGCAGCTCCAGGAGGAAGGAATCTTCATGGCCGGCGAGGTGATCGAGCTCGTCCTGGCCCTGGAACGGGAGCTCGGCGTCCACCACCTCACGCCCGCCGAGATCGCGCCCAGGGTTGCCGCGGAGTTCGCCGCCCGGGGGTACCCGACTGCCCCAGGAGCGGTCACGGAGGAGCTGGTGCGCGTGGTCCTGGAGTGGGAGGACGAGTTTCTCGGCCTCGCTGGCATCCCCCGACCCGAGAGCTAGCCGTTGACCCGTAGGCAAGCGGGCGGGACACTCGCGAGCAAACGTGGGCGCAGGAGGTGCCGAGAGCGCGTCGCTGGCCTGACGAGGGGAGCGAGCAGTCAAGCGCCTGATCCGTCGCCACACACCACGTGACGACGGATGACGAGGAGGGGGCAGAATCGAGGCTTCGGCGGGTGGCCCCCCGGCGTCGCACCGTCGTGAGGCTCCTGACAAAGCAGCCGGGTAACCGGCTGACAAAGCAGGAGCCGCGTGCGGAGGACGAGCTCGTCCTCGATGCTCCCGCTCCCGGTCTCTCTGGATTCCGCGGCCGCGCGGCGGCGCTGCAGGCATGTCTGTGCCCAGGAGGGAGCGGTATGTGTGGCATCGTCGGCTACGTCGGGAAGCGCCCTGCCCTCCCCATCCTCATCCAAGCCTTGCGGGATCTGGAGTACCGCGGGTACGACTCGGCAGGGGTGGCGCTCCTCGAGTCCGCCAACTCGCGAGTGGCGATCGTCAAGCGACAAGGGAAGATCGCCCGCTTGGAAGAGGCGCTCGCGTCCGTCGACCTCACTGAGGCCACGGCCGGCATCGGCCACACCCGCTGGGCGACGCACGGGGCGCCGGCAGACCATAACGCTCACCCGCACACGAGCTGCGGCGGGGAGGTGGTGGTCATCCACAACGGGATCGTTGAGAACTACGCCGTCCTGCGAAGGGAGCTGCAGGCCCGCGGGCACCGGTTCACGAGCGAGACCGACACGGAGACCATCGCCCACCTGATCGAGGAAGAGCTCAGGGCAGGCGCACCGCTGCTCGAGGCGCTGCGTCGAGCGGTGGGACGGCTGGAGGGGTCGCAAGCGATCGTTGCCATGAGCCCGAACGAGCCGGATGCGCTCGTGGGCGCCCGCCTCGGTAACGCTGGCGGGCTCGTCGTTGGGCTTGGGCCCGACGAGGTCGTGCTCGCTTCGGACCTTCCGGCGGTACTCCCCCACACGCGCCGGGTCATCTTCCTCTCCGACGGCGAGCTCGTGCGCGCGGCGCCCGGCCGTGTGACGGTCATCGACCGGGCCGGCCGCGACGTTCCTCCCCGCGTGCACGAGGTCGATCTCGACCCGGCCAGCGCCATGAAAGGCCCCTACGAGCACTTCATGCTCAAGGAGATCCTGGAGCAGCCCGAAGCGCTGTCCGACACGATCCGGAGCATGGTGACGTTCGATCCTCCCGAAGTGCACCTGCACGACCTGGGCGAGGCCGAGCGACTCCTCGGCAGGGTCCAGCGGGTCGTGCTCATCGGCATGGGCACGAGCCTTCACGCGGCCATGATCGGGCGTCACTACTTTGAGCAACTCGCGCGTGTTCCGGCGGAAGCGGACAACGCGAGCGAGTTCCGGCACCGCGAGCCCGTCATCGACGACCGCACGCTTGTCGTTTCAGTTAGCCAGTCGGGCGAAACGGTTGACGTGCTCGAGGCCATGGCCGTAGCAGCGAAGGCGCGCGCGGTGCAGGTGACGGTGTGCAATACGCCTGGCGCGCAGACGACCCGAGTCGCGCACGGCACGGTGTACACGCGCGCGGGGATCGAGCGGGGAGTGGCGAGCACGAAGTGCTTCACCACGGCGGTGGCGGCGCTCTACGGGCTGGCTCTGCGCGTGGGGCTGCTGCAAGGGACGGTGCCCGTCCAGGACATCCCCCGCCATGTCGCCGACCTGATCCGGGTTCCGGAGCTCGTCGCGCGCGTGCTGCGTGAGCGGGAAGGGGTGGAAGCGCTCGCCGGCAGGTACCTCGAGACGACGAACATGCTGTACCTCGGCCGCGGGCTCGCCTACCCGGTGGCGATGGAGGGAGCCCTGAAGATGAAGGAGGTGAGCTACATCCACGCCGAGGGGTACGCAGCAGGAGAGATGAAGCACGGGCCCATCGCCCTCATCGATCCCGGCTTTCCGACCGTGGCGGTGGCGACGAAGCACGCGCTCCGCCAGAAGATGGCTGCCAACATCGAGCAGGTTCGCGTGCGCGGCGGACCGGTCCTGGGCCTCCTCACCGAGGGCGACGAGGAGCTGGGACGGCTCGTTGACTCCGCCGTTTACGTTCCGGAAGCGCCGCGCCTGCTCGAGCCGATCGTTGCCGTCGTCCCCTTGCAGCTGCTCGCCTATTACGTCGCCCTGCAACGGGGCTGCGAGATCGACCAGCCGCGCAACCTGGCGAAGACCGTGACCGTGGAGTAGGAGACGTGAGGGAAAGGGCCATCCGTCTCAACCTTGCAGGGCCGATCGGCGGCCGAGCCAGTTGTGCGCGGCGGTATAATGGGCCCGCCATCAATTTCGCGGATGAACTCCGGGCGGAGGTATAGGCGTTATGGTTAGCGTTACCCGCACCATCCTTTGGTTCACCGAGATTGGGAAGGAGGACCTCGCCGAGGCGGGCGGCAAGGGTGCGAACCTCGGCGAGCTCACCCGTGCGGGCATTCCGGTCCCTCCGGGCTTCGTCGTCACCGCCTCCAGCTACCGTGAGTTCATTCGCCGAAACGGGCTCGCGTCCGTCATCGAGCGTGAATTGGATGGGCTCGACGTGCAGGACTCGCGGGCGCTGCAGGAGCGCTCGGCACGGGTTCGCGAGGCGATCCTGGCGGCGCCGATGCCTCTGGAGATCGAGCGGGAGATCGTGAGCGCGTACCGCCAGCTCGGCGAGGGGCCGGTGGCGGTCCGCAGCTCCGCCACCGCAGAAGACCTGCCTGAGGCGAGCTTCGCCGGACAGCAGAGCACGTTCCTCAACGTCGTCGGGGCGGAGAACGTGGTGAAGGCAGTGCAGGCATGCTGGGCCTCCCTCTTCGAGGCCCGCGCGGTGTTCTACCGAGCCCAGGGCGGGTACGACCACCTGGAAGTCGCCTTGGCCGTTCCGGTTCAGCGCATGGTGCAGTCGGAGAAGTCCGGCGTGATGTTCACGGTGGAGCCGGTATCGTCGGACCCGAACAAGGTAACCATCGAGGCCGTATGGGGGCTCGGAGAGGCGATCGTGTCCGGGGAGATCTCCCCGGATTTTTATCTCGTCGATAAGGCCACCCTCGCCATCTTGGAACGGCAAGTGGCGCCGCAGGACCGGATGCTGGTGCGCGCAACCGGCGGCAACGGGCGCTACGACCGCGGGAACGAATGGGTTGCTGTGCCCGCCGAGATGCGCGATGCGCCGAAGCTCTCGGACGAAGAGGTGGTCGAGCTGGCCCGCATCGGATTGCGGGTAGAGGAGCACTACGGCGCACCGCAGGACATCGAGTGGGCCTACGAACGGGGGCAGTTCTACCTCGTCCAGTCCCGGCCCGTGACGACGCTGCGCGAACAGGCCGAGGAAGAGGAGGAGGCGGAAGAGGAGACGGCTCCCGTGCTCCTCACCGGGCAGGCAGCGAGCCCTGGGGTCGCCGCCGGCCGGGTAAAAATCGTCCATGATCCCTCGGAGATCGACATCGTCGAGGAGGGCGACGTCCTCGTTGCCGAGATGACGACGCCCGACTTCGTCCCGGCGATGAAGCGGGCAGCTGCCATCGTGACCGAGCGCGGCGGTCGGACCTGCCATGCCGCCATCGTCAGCCGAGAGCTCGGAATCCCCTGCGTGGTCGGCGCCTCGGGAGCGATGTCGAAGCTCGCACCGGGCACGCTGGTCACGGTGGACGGGTCGAAAGGCGTCGTCTACGAGGGCCGGGCCGAGGCCCGCCTCGCCTGGTACGAGCGGCAACGGCAGAAGTACGCGAAGGCAGCATCCCTCAAGACCCACACGAAGCTCTTCGTGAATCTCGCGGAGCCGGAGCTCGCCGACGTGGTGGCACAGCGCAACGTCGACGGCGTCGGGCTCCTGCGAGCCGAGTTCATGGTGGCGCAGATCGGGACGCACCCGCGGCAGTTCATCGAGGAAGGCCGCCCGGAGGAGTACACGAGACAGCTGGCGGAAGGGATCGCGACCTTCTGCCGCGCCTTCCACCCGCGCCCGGTCGTGTACCGCCTCACCGACTTCAAGACGAACGAGTATGCGAACCTGCGCGGGGGCGAGAAGTACGAGGTCGCCGAGGAAAACCCGATGATCGGCTACCGCGGCGCCAGCCGGTACATCCGGGAGCCTGAAGTATTCCGGCTCGAGGTCGAGGCGATCAAGCGTGTGCGGGAGCAGTGGGACAACTTGTATGTGATGGTGCCTTTCGTCCGCACGCCGAACGAACTCCGGCGCGTGAAGGAGCTCATGGCGGAGTTCGGGCTCCCCCACGACGGGAACTTCAAGCTCTGGATGATGGTGGAGGTGCCGTCCAACGTCCTCATCCTCGACAAGTTCATCGACGTGGGCATCGACGGCATCTCCATCGGGTCCAACGACCTCACGCAGCTCGTGCTCGGCATCGACCGCGACAGCGAGCTCCTCGCCGATACGTTCGACGAGCGCGATCCGGCCGTCATGACCGCGATGAAGACGGCGATCACGGTGGCGCGGAGCCGCGGCCTCACCGTCTCCATCTGCGGGCAAGCGCCAAGCGTCTACCCGGAGCTGACGGAACGGCTCGTCATGTGGGGCGCGACCAGCGTGAGCGTGAGCCCCGATATGATTGACCAGACCCGCCAGATCATCGCCGACGTCGAAGCGCGGCTCGGGCTGCAGCCGAAGGAGTGACGACGAGCGACGAGACACGACGCACCTCGCCGGTCGACCTATCGGCCGTCCGCCGAAGGCTGGAGGAGCGGGAATCGCTCCTGAGCCCGTTTGCGGCTCGCGGCTCGACCAGCCGTGGTCGCAAACGGCCGGAGCCGCCGTCGCCCCTGCGCACCGAGTACCAGGTGGACCGCGATCGGATCCTGCACACGAAAGCGTTCCGGCGGCTGAAGCACAAGACGCAGGTGTTCATCGCCCCACAGCAGGACCACTTCGTCACTCGGATGACGCATACGCTCGAGGTCGCGGAGGTCGCGCGCACCATCGCGCGCGCCCTGAACCTCAATGAGGATCTGGCAGAGGCAGCGGCGCTGGGCCACGACATCGGGCACGGCCCGTTCGGGCACGCCGGTGAGGAGGCACTGGCCGAGCTCCTCCCGGACGGCTTCCGGCACAACTACCAATCGGTCCGCGTGCTCGACCGGCTCGAGAACAACGGGGCCGGGCTCAACCTCACCTTTGAAGTGCTCGACGCCGTCGAAAAGTCCAGCAAGGCGCGCGAAGACATTCTCGCGGAAGGCTGGGGCGTCCCCCTCACCCTCGAAGGCCAGATCGTCAAGATCGCCGACGCGGTCGCCTACCTGAACCACGACATCGACGACGCCCTGCGCGCGGGCATCATCACCGAGGACGACCTTCCCGCCGCCGCATGGGAGCTCGGTCGAAACCACCGCGAACGGCTCGACACCCTCATCGCCGACATCGTCGAGGCGAGCTGGGATGCCACGGGAGACCACGCCGGCGGGCGGCCGTCGATCCGGTTCAGCTCGCGCGTCCACGCGTTGGCGAACGAGCTACGCGAATTCATGTTCCGCCGCGTCTACCTTTACGACGCGACGCGGCGGGAGGCGGAGCGCGGCAAGCGGATCGTGAAGTTCCTCTTCAAGCACTTCGTCGAGCATCCGGATGCCATCTCCCCCGGGTTCTCGCTACCGGATGACCCGATCGAGCGCCGCGCGGCCGACTACATCAGCGGAATGACCGACCGGTACGCGATTCGGCTCGCGCGCGAGCTCGGATGCCCTGAGGCGCTCGAGTGGAACGTCTAACGTGGTGCCGGGGCCTCGCGCTCCTCGTCGCCGGCGTACTCCTGGCAGCCGCGTGCTCCGACCGCCCGGAGCCGTAGAGCCCTCGTCCTGATGGCCTCACCGGAACGCGTACGCCATCCGAGGAGCGCGTCGTGGCCCGCGCTCCCCGCGAGCTCGGGTTTTGGAGCGTGCTTCTGGAGGACCTCTCCGCGGTCGCCGATCTCGGCGCCACAGCCGTGTTCCACGCGGCGAGATCCCCTTCGGAGCTGACGCAGTACCTCGAAGCAGCCCGAAACGCAGGGCTGCGGGTGCTCGTGAGCCTCGTGCCCCATGAGTCAGCGGTGGACCAGCAGTGCCTTCGGGCCGGCGGCGACGACGGCTGTGCCTTCGACTTGGCCGCCTTCACCGCGGCCCTGGAACCGTATGCAGGGACCCTCGGCGAGTATCGGGACGTCATCGCGGCGCACGTCCTCTTCGACGAGCCGTTCGACCCCACCAACTGGGGCGGAGTGCCGATGTCGTGGGAGACGATCGCCGCGGCGGCTGCCGCCTCCCGCGAGCGGCTTCCCTTCCCTGTCGCCGTCAACGTTGGCACCCTTCGGCAGCCCGTTCCCCCTGGAGTTCTCGACCTCGTCTTGCTCACCTTCTACGCGAACAAGGAACGGCGGGAAGGGCCGCTCGAGTCGTACCTCGCCAGCCAGGCCGAGTTCCTTCCCGGCGACGGCCGCCCTGGCATCGTCCTGCTGCTGCAGGGATTCGGGGACGCACGCTCGCCGTTCCCGACCCCAGAAGAGCTGCGGGCACGAGGCGAGGCAGCCTGCCGGCACGACGACGTTCGGGCAGTGTTCTGGTGGACGTGGTCGAAGCCAGGCATCGTCGACTTTCGCTCCGTTCTCGAAGGCCCGTCTTCCAGCGCGTACGCGGCTGCGGTCCGGGCGGTGGCAGCCGCATGCGCCGCTGAATCGTAAAGGCGTAGAGCGCGCGCGGTTGCTGGTACTTAGGGGTGATTCGATAATCCGGCGAGGGGACCCCGCCCCCGCAGGTATATGAGCGATCGATATCGGAGAGAGCCGCCCGACGAGCCGGTGATCGGGGAAGAGTACCCCTTCGTCATCGGCGAGGAGGGCAGCGAGGAAACGACGATCGGCGAGGAGGCGCCGGAAGAAGCGTGGGCAGAGGAGGAGGCCTACGCGGAAGAGGCATACCCCTTCGAACTCGAGCGTGAACCGTCGGAAGCGCGCCAGCCGCTCCTCTACGTCTTCTTGGCCCTCATCGTCGGGTTCGGGGCGCTGCTCGTGTTCCTGCTCCTCGGTGGGCTCAACGGCGAGAGCGAGCCCTCGCCTCAACTCGCGGTCGTCGTCGACCGGCCCCAGCCGAACGAGCGCATAGAGGTTGGACAGGAGGCCGAGGCGTTCGCACGGGCGGCGGCCGAGGAGCCGGTCGACCGCTTCGAGCTGTACCTTGACGGCCGGCTCGTCGATGCCGTCCAGGCCGGGCCGCCGGTCAACGGCGTGTACTCGGCCACGATGCGCTTCCGGCTCGATGAGCCCGGCGTCTACGAGCTGTGGGTTCGCGTCCTTCTGCAGTCGGGGACCGCAACCGACTCGCAGAAGGTTCGCATCGTGGGTGTCGAGCCGGTTGGAGAGCGTCCCGTCGCCATCGAGGGCGAGGTCATCGCCGCGGCGAGTGTCCGCACCGCACCCGACGACTCGGCCCCGAGCGTCCGAAACCTCGAGGTGGGCGACACCGTCCGCGCGGTCGGCCGCACGACCGACAACCTCTGGCTCCTCCTGGACGGGGGAGGCTGGGTGCGACGGGCGGCCGTTCGACTGCTGGACTCGATCGAGCTCCTCCCGCGCAGGGATCCCACCCCGACACCGGTGCCGACGGAGACGGCGACGCCCGAGCCCTCGCCGACGGAGACGCCGACACCGGCCGAGCAGCGCCCGGACCTCACCCCGGTGAACGCGGCGCTCGCCGACGGAGGACGTATTCTCCGGGTGACCATCGCGAACCTCGCCCCGACAGCGTTCGAGGGTGCGCTCGAGGTGGAAGTCGCCGGCCTGCCGCAGGGAGCCCTCCGGCGCGCTTTCGCCGTGACGATCGCCGAGAACGGGAACGTGACCGTGAGCTTCGAGCTCGACCCCGCCATCACCGCCCAGGCGACGGTGACGGTGCGCGTGGACCCGAGCAACGCGGTGGCCGAGCTGAGCGAGGACAACAACAGCGCGAGCTTCGTCCTTGCGCCTCCCACTCCCGCGCCGGAGCTCGTCATCGCCTCCGTTACGGTGACCGGCAACGCCGTCCAGGTGACTGTCCGGAACGACGGCGGCCCGTTGCCGGCCTCAGAGGTCACGGTACAGATCCAGCTAGGGAACGAGGTCCAGAGCGCGACGAGGAACATCGCGCTCGCTTCCGGACAGGAGGCCAGCTTTAGCGTCCTGCGTCCGACGGGCTCCGGCACGGCCACCATCCGAGTGCTTGTAAGCGGCACGGTCGTGACGACCGGCTCCGTCGAGCTGGGCGAGACGTAACCCCGTGGCAAGCGTTCAGGTTGTCAGCGGCCCGTAGGGCTTCGCCGCTCTCCGGCGCTACCCTACCGGCGTGGACGCGGTCGAGGAGATCAAGCGGCGCATCGACCCGGTGACCTACATCGGCCGCTTCGTCCGCTTGCAGAAGAGCGGCCGGAACTTCCGCGGGCTTTGCCCGTTTCACAGCGAGCGCACGCCATCGTTTTACGTCTTCCCCGATCGCGGGACATGGCGGTGCTTCGGCGCCTGCGGTGAGGGCGGCGACCTCTTCACCTTCGTGCAGAAGCGAGAAGGCGTTGGCTTCCGGGAGGCGCTCGAGCTGCTCGCGCGCGAGGCGGGAGTGTCACTGTCCCGCGAAAGCGGAGAACGGCGCGAGCGCCGGGAACGGCTCGCCGCGGTCATCTCCGCCGCCGTCGCCTTCTATCAGGCTCAGCTTGCCGGCCCGGCCGGGGCGGCGGCGAGACAGTATCTGGAGCAGGAGCGGGGCCTTTCGGCGGAGACCATCGCCGCCTGGAAGCTCGGCTGGGCGCCAGACGAGTGGCGCGCGCTCCGCGACCATCTGGCCGCTCGGGGATACAGCGACGAGGACATGGTGCGGGCGGGGCTCCTCGTCCAGCCTGAGGAGGGCGGCCAGCCGTACGACCGCTTCCGCGGCCGCGTGATCATTCCGATTGCCGACGAGCGGGGTGTCTTCGTCGCGCTGGCGGGCCGGATCCTCGGCCCAGGAGAACCGAAGTACCTCAACTCTCCTCAAACGGAGCTGTTCGACAAGGGACGCTTGCTGTTTGGTTTGGACAAGGCGGCAGAGGCAGTCCGGGCAGAGGGGACGGCCGTCGTCGTCGAGGGCTACATGGACGTCATCGGTCCCTGGCAAGCCGGCTTCCGCAACGTGGTCGCCACCATGGGAACCGCCCTCACGATGGAGCACGCGCGAGTGCTGCGGCGGTACGCCCGCCGTGTCGTGCTCGCGATGGACCCGGATGCGGCGGGCCTGGCCGCGGCGGAACGAGCGGGCGAGGCATTCCTTGGGCTCTCCGACGTGCTGCGGCTCGCGCGCTCCACGCGCGCTGCCGAGCGGCTCGCGCACGCTGCCGACGTGGACCTCTTCGTCGCACCGCTGCCGGCGGGGGTAGACCCCGACGAGCTCGCGCGCCGGTCACCCGAGGAGTGGCGACGAGCGATCGCCGAGGCAGTCCCGTTCCCCGCCTTCGCGCTCGACCGCGCCTTGTCCGGCCCCAAGCCGTCCACCCCGCAGGAGCTCCGCGAGGCGATCTCCCGCGTGGTGCCGATCCTGCTCGCCGTGCGAAGCCCGGTGGAACAGGCGCGATACGTCCAGCGAGCGGCGAGAAAGCTTGCCACCGACGAGCGGTATCTCCTCGACGAGTACCGGGCCGCCCGTCGCCAGCTGGCGATCCAGCTCGCCAGAGAGACACGCCATCGCACGCCAACGCGATCCCCGTCCCGCGAGGACATCTTCCTCGCGATGCTGCTCCGGTACCCGGCGCTGCGCGAAAGCGGCGCCCGCATTCCCGAGACGCTGTTCGGCGACGCGATGAATCGCGAGCTGTTCCGACGGTGGCGGGAACGGCCCGAATCGCTCTCTGCGCTGGAGGATGAAGTGCTCGCAGGACGGCTGCGCACCCTGGAGGCGATCCGGCTCCCGCCCCTGGAGGGCGATCGCGCCCGTCGCGCAGCAACGGAGGCGCTCCAGCAGCTCATCCGGGAGCGGCAGCGCGAGCGCCTCGTGGCGGCGGTGCACGAGCTCCGTGAGCTGGAGGAGCGATCCGGCGTCGATACGATCGCGGAGGCCGCTTGGCGGGTGTGGCACGGAGAACCTTCGCCTACGGACCCGGAGGCGGTGGAGAAGCTCTTCGAAACCGTTGAGCTCGGTCGCAGTCTTCACCGCTCGGACCTGTCTGAACTCCCGTAGCCGGTTCACCCTATTGACACCGGACTGTCACCTCGTGTGTGATATGCCCGCCAGTTGATTTTCGACTGGCAGAACGCGGGAGGTGCCATCATGGCAACCCTCAAGACGCTCCTGGTTCTGGGGGCATTGGCGGCAGCCGCCGTCGCGTCGACGGCTGCGCCCATGCTGATCATCCGCTGGTAGCCAGGAGCACCCGAGCGCCGCGGGCCGCCGGCTGCCAACCCGGCCCGCGGCGTCATGCGTTCGATCAACCCGCGGCGCGCCGCTGCTCTTCCTTCCCTCCGCCCGCGCGGTACCGCGGCAGGTATAGGGGCGCGCCGTTGCTGAGGTGTTCTTCCTCCCAGACGGGAAACAGGGCCTCGAACGCCTCGACGACCTTAGGGTCGAACTGCGTTCCCGCACACCGCAGGATTTCGTCGCGGGCCACCGCTGGCGGACTCCCCTTTCGGTACGGCCGGTCGCTCACGATGGCGTCGAAGGCGTCGCACACAGCGAAGATGCGCGCGCCGAGCGGGATAGCCTCGCCTCGCAGCCCGCGCGGATAGCCGGAACCGTCCCAGTATTCGTGATGGGCGAGCACGATGCGCGCCGCCGGGCGGAGGTGCGGAACCTGGGCGAGGATCCGGTAGCCGAGGGCCGGATGGCGGCGCATGAACTCCCACTCCTCCTCGGTCAGGGGACCAGGCTTGCGCAGGATGGCATCCGGAACACCGATCTTCCCCACGTCGTGCATGAGCGCGCCGCGGTAGATCATCTCGAGCTCCTCTGGGTCGCGGATGCCGAGCATGTGGGCGATATCCAGGGCGTGCTTGGCAACCCGCGCCGAGTGGCCGCGCGTCTCCTGGTCGCGCATGTCCAGCGCGGCGACGAGCGACTCCAGGGTGCCGTGGTAGGCCTCCCGCAGCTCGTCCGACATGTTCCGAATCTCGACGTATGCGCGCCGAAGCTCCTCGTTCGCCTCTTCGAGCCGCAGCACGTGCTGCCGCGTCTTGTCCACCACCTGCTTCATCGCGTACCGGGAGACGGCGAGCGGGGCGGTGAGCACGACCAGCCCCGGAACGCCCAGGTTCGCGTACACGGCGGCGAAGCCTCCCGAAGCGGCCGCGACCGCCAGGTAGTGGGGAAGGAGCCACGCGAAGTTCTCCCAGTAGACCTCGGCGAACGAGCGCCGCTGGTCGATCGCCATCACCGAGGCGACGAGCAGCGAGGAGACGACGTACATCGCCGAACCGGCGATGAGCCCCTCGAGCACGAGGATGGCGGCGCCCACGATCCCTTCGCCCCCGGGCGGGAGCGGCGCGACGGCGGCACAGCCCGCCACGGCCGAGAGGTTCGCCTGGCCGAAGTTGAAGAAGAGCTTCTCCCTCGAGCGGTCCGTGAACAGGTATCCAGAAATCACGGCTGCCGTCGACACGAGCACGGCCGCGCCGGGGCCGAACCAGACGGCGGCGAAGACGACGAGGGCGAAGCCGAGCGAGACCCACCCGTCCCGGTAGAGGCGAAAGGCGGCTCGCTCGCTCAGCGCCGCGAGGAGGATCACCGCCGTAACTCCGAGGCCGTCGCTCGGCGGCGCGGCCCAGATGGCGACGGTGAGCGCGACGGCGCCCGCGGCGAAAACGGCGGCAACCAGGAGGGCAAACGGACCGCGCGGGCGCGGACTCATCTCACCCTTCACATTCGACCGATCCCGTCGCCACAACCACCCTGCCGGTGACGTTCTCGTGTCTGCTTAATTCGGAATCGCCGCATCGTTGCGCGAAGAACGGCCCGCCTCGCCATCGGGGTGAACACGTTCTCGAGCGGCGCTCGCCCAATCGCCGAATGCACGCCCCAGTGATCGGGCGGCTCGGGGTTCCTCTGCAGCCGTCGGGCCGTTCCGCCCGTGACGGGTCGGTGGAAGTTCGGTGACACCGAAAGGCTCCCGGCGGTACACTTCCCCCGCTATGGAGCCTCTGGAGGGAATCCGAGTTCTCGACTTCACCCGCTACCAGCAGGGCCCGTTCGCTACCGTCATCCTCGCCGACCTGGGCGCGGACGTGGTCAAAGTGGAGCCGCCGGGGACCGGCGACTACGGCCGCCGCCTCTGGAAAGAGGCCGATGGCTACAGCGCGTTCTGGGAGGCCCTCGATCGCGGGAAGCGGTCTCTCGTACTCGACCTGAAACATCCCCGCAGCCGGGAAGTGGTGGAGCGCCTGGTGCCGCACTTCGACGTCCTGGTCGAGAACTTCCGCCCCGGCACGATGGAGGATTGGGGGCTGGGATACGACCACCTGCGGGACCTGAACCCGCGGCTCATCTACGCGCAAGGCACCGGGTGGGGGCTCACGGGGCCAATGGCGCGGCTCCCTTCCTTCGACCAGATCGCGCAGGCACACTCCGGTTTCGCGCAGCACGCGGGCGGTGGCCCGGAGGCGGTCCCAGAGGTGTTCTTCCCCGGGTTGGCGGACCAGGTGAGCGGGATGAACCTGGCGCTCGCCATCATGACCGCCCTCTTCGTCCGCGAGCGGACGGGTCGAGGACAGCGGGTGGACGTCTCCCTCCTCGGGACGATGCTGGCCGTGCAGGCGCCCGAGATTCAGTACTACCTGCACTACCGGCAGGAGCGCCCCCGTGACTTCCGCGCCTCGCCGACCGCCGGGCATTACCAGTGCGCCGATGGGCGCTGGGTGATGATCGTCTGCCTCGATCAGAAGTTCTGGCCGCGGCTCTGCCGGGCCCTCGAGCTCCCTGAACTTATCGAGGACCCGCGGTTCGCCCGGGGGCTGGCACGCTGGCAGAACCGGCAGGCGCTGGAAGCGATCTTCGAGTCGCGGTTTCGCGAACGCCCGTCGTCGTACTGGCTGGAGCGCCTGGAGGCGGAAGACATCCCTTCCGCACTCGTGCGGAGCTACGCGGAAGTGGCGGAAGACGAGCAGGCGCGAGCCGCTCGCTACCTGCGGGAGCGGGAGCACCCCCGCTTCGGTCGGGAGTGGGTGGTCGGGCCGCACCTCGGCTTCAGCGACACGCCGCCCCGGCTCAGCGCTCCTGCCCCGGAGCTCGGAGCGCACACGTTCGAGGTTCTGCGGGAGTTCGGGTTTACCGACCGTGAACTCTGGGAGCTCGCCCGCGAGGGGGCGATTTGGGCCCGAGACCGCGAGTGAACGCCCCGGCTACGGGGTGAAATCACCGGTGGCAGGACCGCGCGCGTCGGCGAAGTCGAATCCGAGGACCGCGAGCGCCTGACGGAGCTGGAGCGCCTCCTCCGAGCCGCCGGAGCCTGCCAGCAGGCGGGAGGCGAGCTCGTCGAGCGCGTCGAGCGCCCGGGGCACGTCGAAGTCATCGTCGAGCGCCTCGCCAACCGGAGGCGGGAGGGGAACGGGAGCCTGGAGCGCCCTTTCCGCTCCCGCGGCGACGGCGGCTCGCCGCAGGCGGTCGAGACGGCCGGCGAGCCGGTCGATGTCACCTTCCCGGTAATCCGGGTCCGACCGGTAGTGGAAGGAGAGCAGGTAGAGCCGCAGGAGTGCCGGCTCGTACCGCCGCATCAGATCCCTCGCCAGCACCAGATTTCCGAGTGACTTGCTCATCTTCACCCCGTCCAGCTTCAGCATCCCGTTGTGGAGCCAGAACGCGCAGAACGGGGACTTCCCGGTCAGCGACTCGGCCTGGGCGATCTCGTTCTCGTGGTGCGGAAAGAGCAGGTCGCGGCCGCCGCCGTGGATGTCGATCTGCTCGCCGAGGTGGGTGATGCTCATGACGGTGCACTCGATGCTCCATCCGGGGCGCCCTCGTCCCCAGGGGCTCTCCCACCCGGGCTCGTCCTCTTCGGAGCGCTGCCAGAGGAGGAAGTCGAGGGGATGACGCCGTTTCCCGGCGCCCTTCGCCTCCGGGTTCTCCCGCTTGGCCAGCTCGGCGATCGTGGCTCCATTCAGCTGGCCATAGGCCGGAAACGAGGGCACGTGGAAGAACACGTCCCCGTCCACGACGTAGGCGTGCCCGTTCGCCACCAGCCGCTCGGTCGCCTCGATGATCTGCGGAATGTGGTCGGTCGCGAACGGGTAGACCGTCGGACGGAGCACGTTCAATCGGTCCATGTCCTCGCGGAAGATGCGGTCGTTCTCGTCGCGGATCTCCGCGATGGGCCGACCTTGCCGCCTCGAGACGGCGACCATGTCGTCATCGATGTCGGTGACGTTCTGGACGTACCGAACCTCGAACCCCAGGTACGTGAGGTACCGCCGCAGGGCATCGAACTGGACGTAGGAGAAGGCGTGCCCGAGGTGGGTGACGTCGTATGGGGTCACCCCGCAGACGTACATCCGAACCGTGCCAGGCACGACCGTGTGGAACTCCCGCGCCGTTCGACCGAGCGAGCTGTACAGGCGTAGGGGCACGAACGAAGCCTCCTTCCGCGGGAAGGGTAGCAGAGCCACCGCCGGCATTCGACGCCGCCGTCTCGCCGCCGCCTGCCCAGTGCGAGGAAAGGCGGCGCGGTCTTGCTCTTCTGTTATGTCCACTGTTGTTACGGAAGTACCACGGAGGCGTCACGGCTGGTCCGTTGTTCTGTCACCGTCGCCCCCTGAACACTCGCAATCGAGCTCCGATAACCCCGGCGTAGCCGGGGACATCTGGTGAAACGGCGGGAAGGACAAGGAGAACCGTGATGGATCCGATGGCGACGCCGAGACACGAAGATGACACCGAGGGTGGCGAGCATCGGCTTCCTCTCGAGGAGCAGCAGCGCCTCGTGCTCCAGTATGCTCCGCTCGTCCGCAAGATTGCGCGGACGCTTCCACTCGAAATTCCTGGAGTCCTCGAGTACGAAGACGCGGTCGGATACGGAACCTGCGGGCTCGTAGAAGCTGTACGGCGGTACGATCCCACGAAAGGCACGAACTTCCACGCCTATGCCGTGCGACGTATCCGGGGCGCGATGATCGACGCGTTCCGCCGCATGGACAGGCTCAGCAGAACGATGCGGCAGAAAGCGCGAGATATCCAGCGTGCTCAGAGCGAACTGCAGGCGGAGCTGGGGCGGGACCCCACCGAGGCCGAGACGGCCGAGCACCTCGGGATCTCCTTGGACGAGTACCGTGAAGCCGCGGCCAACGCTCGCTGGGTAACGGTGTCGCTCGATCGGATGCTTACGAAGGACGAGGAGGGCGACTCCTTCCCGGCCGCAGAGATGCCGACGGCTGAGGAGGACCTGGATTTCACCCAGACGTTCGAGGAGCGGGAGCTCCGCGAGGAGCTCGCGCGAGCGGTGGCCCAGCTGCCCGAACGGGAGCGGCTCGTGATCTCCCTCTACTACGTCGAGCGCTTGACCATGCGGGACATCGCCGCCGTCCTCGAGGTCTCGGAAACGCGGGTGAGCCAGCTTCACGCGCAAGCCGTGAAGCGGCTGCGGCGCGCACTCCTGCGAGATGCGGCCGCCTGAACGCGACGGGCCTTATGGAACGGCCCCTGCCCGCCGAAGTATGAGATCGACGACCTGCTCGTGCGCGCTTCCTGCCGAGCTTCGGGACCAGGGGAATGGGAAACGGGAGAGTGAAGATGCCAAACCGTGGAGCGGAGTCGTTTCGTCCAGCGGTGGCATTCGTCACGCACACTCGTGAATACGCGTCGGCGGATGTCCTGCCAGCCTTGGCGCACCTTGGGTTCACCACCACCGAGCGCCCGCACGACCGGGAAACGGAACGGCTGGTAGCGCAGTTCCGGCCTGATCTCGTCGTCCTTGCCATCGACCCGCGACGAGAGACCGATCTCCGACTCGTCGAGGGCGCGGCGCGCGTCGCCCCCTCGGCGACGCTCCTGGTGCTCGTGCCCGGCCCAAGCCCTCAGGGTGTGGCCGCCGCCCTCGAAGCCGGCGCGGACGTGTGCCTCCGCGACTCGGACGGCGCGGACGTCGTAGCCGCACAGATCGCGGCCATCGCCCGGCGTCGACGCGCGATGGCAGAACAAGAGGACGAGGAACCGAAGACGCTCACCGTTCGAGACCTCGTGCTCGACTTCGACCGCTGCCAGGCAGTCCGGAACGATGAGCGGATCCCGCTCACCCCGACGGAGTTCAAGATCCTTGCCTACCTCGCGCGGAACGCGGGCAAGGTCGTGAGCCCGGTGGAGATCCTGCGAGCGGTTCAGGACTACTCGTACTCCGAGCGCGAGGCGCAGGAGATTGTCAAGGTCTACATCCGCCGCATCCGCCGCAAGATCGAACACGACCCGAGCGAGCCGAGCTACATCGTCAACGTCCGGGGTTTCGGCTACATGCTCGAGCGTCGCGCCTCCCGGCGGCCCGGCGAGGCCACACGCGCCGCCTGACCGTCCGGATCCGCTCCCCTCGAGTGGTACAATCGGCCGCATGAAGGGGATACTCGCAGCCTGTCTGAACGTGAACGGCGAGCGCGCCCAGCTCAGGGATGCGCAGGCGGTCAAGGAGCACATCGACGACGTCGTCCGGCTCGCGGTGTTCGGCGACGAGGAGGAGAAGCGCCTCGCGCGGTACGCCATCCACGCCGCCGCGCCCGAGCTCGGAGCCGTCCCCGCTTCCATCTACGGGCTCTACCGAGCGCGGGGCAAGGGTGAGGTCTCCGGGTTCACCGTTCCTGCGGTGAACATTCGCGGCATGGCGTACGACATGTCGCGGGCGCTCTTCCGGGCGATCCTCGCCACGGACAGCTATGCCACGATTTTCGAGCTCGCTCGCTCCGAGATGGGGTACACGTACCAGGAGCCGGCGGAAATCGCCGCTGTCGTCCTGGCGGCAGCGATCAAGGAGGGCTATCGCGGGCCCGTGTTCATCCAGGGCGACCACTTCCAGGCGAACGCGAAGCGGTTCAAGACGGACCCTGAGGGAGAGACGCACGCGCTCGAAGAGCTCATCCGGAAGGCGGTGGCCGCCCAGTTCTACAACATCGACATCGACGCCTCCACCCTTGTCGACTTGAGCTACGAGCGCGTCGAGGACCAGCAGGCGCCCAACTGCCGTCTCACGGCGCACCTCGCGAAGCTCGTGCGGTCGCTGGAGCCGGAAGGGGTGACTATCTCCATCGGCGGTGAGATCGGCGAGGTGGGCAAGCACAACTCCACCGTCGAAGAGCTCGTCGCCTATGCGGACGGCTTCCGTGACCTCGTCGGGCCGGACTTCATCGGTCTGGCGAAGGTGAGCGTCCAGACGGGCACGACCCACGGAGGGATTCCGCTGCCGGACGGGACGATCGCCCAGGTCGCCATCGACTTCGACACGCTCCGTGAGCTGAGCCGAGTGGCCCGCGAGCGGTACGGGATGGCGGGCGCCGTGCAGCACGGCGCGAGCACCTTGCCCGACGAGCTCTTCCACCGCTTCCCGGAGGTGGAAACGGCAGAGATCCACCTTGCCACCGGATTCCAGAACCTCATCATGGAGCACCCCCTCTTCCCCAAGGACTTGCTGGAGGAGATGCGTCAGTACTGCGAGCGCGAGTTCGCAGACGAGCGGAAGGAGGGGGAGACGGACATCCAGTTCTTCTACAAGACGAGAAAGAAGACGTGGGGTCCGTTCAAGCGGCAGGTGTGGGACCTGCCGGAAGAGGTGCGCAGCGTCCTGCGCCAGGACCTCGAAGCGAAGTTCCGCTTCCTGATGGAGCAGCTGCGCGTCACGAACACGAAGGAGATGGTGGACCGCTACGTCGAGGTGCGCGCGGTGGAGCTCGAGCCACCGAAGGTCGGCGCGAGCGCGTAGCGGCCGTCTTTACCTTCGATTCGGGCATCGCTCGCTACCGTACTCTGTAGGTACGAGTACGGAGCGAGGTGCATGCCTGGTGACCAGGATACTCGTCGTCGAGGATGAGGAACCGATCACGGCCGCGCTCGAGCGCGGGCTCACCAAGCTCGGCTATGCCGTCGACGTCGCGTATGACGGAGCCGAAGCGCTCGAAAAGGCCACCGTCAACAAGTACGACGTCATCTGCCTGGACCTCAATCTCCCCCGCATCGACGGTGTCGAGGTCTGCCGCCGCCTGCGGGCCCAGCGGTACAGCGGCGCGATCATCATGCTCACCGCCCGCAGCGCCATCCGCGAGCGGGTCGAAGGTCTCGATTCCGGGGCCGACGACTACCTCGTGAAGCCGTTCGCCTTCAGCGAGCTTGCCGCTCGCATCCGCGCCCTTACCCGCCGCGAGTCCACCCTGCGCGAGCCGACGCTGCGAGTGAAGGGGCTAGAGCTGGATCCGAACACGAACAAGGTGCGGCGCGAAGGCGTGGAAATCCACCTCACGCCGAAGGAGTTCGCCCTGCTCTACTACCTTGCGCGCAACGCGGGCCGCGCCGTCTCCCAGGAAGAGCTGCTCGAGCACATCTGGGACGAGAACACGAACCCCTTCACGCAGACCGTGAAGGTCCACATGAACAACCTGCGGCGGAAGATCAACGAGGGGTTCGACGAGCCGCTGATCGAAACCATTCGCGGTAAAGGGTACGTGCTCTAGCGTGATGCGGTTCCGGCTGCCCGCCTTCGTCCAGACGATCCGCTTCCGCCTCACCTTGTGGTACTCGAGCCTCCTCCTCGTCTTCGGGGTCGCCTTCGTGGTGGCGTTGAACATCGCCGTCCGCGTCGATGAGCCGCACGTCATCCTTTTCGGCTCCTCGACCGAAGCCGGCGAGTGGGAGTGGAGGCCGGTCGACTCGCAGCCAGGGCGAGCGCTCACGGGCTTCGTGCCGCCGGTCTCGGCGCAGGCCATCCTCCGCGAGACGGAGGCGCAGATCCGGTCCGAGAATCTCGACCGCCTGCAAACGTGGTCCATCGCGGCGGTCGTCGCCCTCGCACTGAGCTCCGGCGTCGGAGGGTACGTCCTCTCCGGACTGATGCTGCGCCCGGTCCGCGACATCACCCAGGTCGCTTCCCAAATCAGCGCCTCCAATCTCAGCCGCCGGTTGAACTACCAAGGGCCGGAGGACGAGCTGAAACAGCTCGCCGACACCTTCGACTCGATGATCGCGCGCCTCGAGGACGCCTTCGAACGACAACGACGGTTCGTCCAGGACGCGTCCCACGAGCTTCGCACCCCGCTTGCCGCCATCCGCACCACCATTGAGGTGGCAGAGCTTGAGCCTGAGCTCTCGCGGGCGGAGTACGAGGAGCTCCTGCAGACGGTCAAGGCGCAGACGGAGCGGCTCACGCGGCTCTCCGAAGACCTTCTGCTCCTCACATCGAGCGAGGACGCGGCGCCGGAGCTCGAGCCGATCCACGTCGACGAGCTCGTTGCTGAAGTCGTCGAGGAGCTTCGTCCTCTCGCTGCGGCCCGCAATGTGGCGCTCCGCCTTGAACTGGGCGCGGGTCCGGTCGTGCGCGGCAACGCAAGCTGGCTCCAACGCTGCGTCGCGAACCTCATCGACAACGCGATCAAGTACGGCGGCAGCGGCGGCCAGGTGCTCGTTCGGGTCCTCGCAGACGAGACGGCGGCCAGGATTGAAGTGCGAGACTTCGGGCCTGGTATCCCGCCCGAGGCGCTCCCGCACGTGTTCGAGCGCTTCTACCGGGTTGACAAGAGCCGGAGCCGGCGCGAGGGCGGAAGCGGCCTCGGCCTCGCCATCGTGGCCGAGCTGGTCCGAGCGATGGGAGGCCGCGTGAGCGTCGAGTCGCGGCCCGGCCAGGGCTCCACCTTCGTGATCGAGCTCCCCCGCCTCGCGGCACAGGTATAGCGAATCCGTATACCGGTATCCCCCGTCGAACGTTGGCTCGTATAGCAGAGGCCGTGTACATTCGACCGCGCGTACGTCCGAAGGAGGGTGATTCGATGGCCTTTACGGTGGATCCGGAGCGGTTCCGCTTCGATGAGAAGCTGCGGGCAGGTGTGGAAGGGAAGCGCGTCTTCATCAGCGGCGCCGGCAAGGACGGCGGAATGGGGCAAGCGTTCGCCCTTGCCGCGGGCTTGAACGGGGCCGCCTCCGTCGCGGTCCACTTTTATCGCAGCTACCAGGATGGTCTCGACCTGGTGGACTACCTCCGAGGCCAGGGAGTGAATGCATTCCCTGTGCAGGCAGACGTGACGAACACGAGTGATCTCTGGTCCATTCGCAGTTATGTAATTGAACGCATGGGCGGCCTGCCCCCCAACCTGCTCATCTGCAACTCGGGGCTTACCGAGCGCGGCTACTCGTTCGGGCGGCCACCTCGTCCCATCGAGGGCGAGTCGATGGCGATGCGCCGGGCGCGAGTGCGGCAGGCGTTCGTGGACAACCTCGCCGAAACGCGGGAGGTGCTGGATACGAAGATCGACGGCTTCATGTTCCTCACCCACCTCTGGTCAGGCGAAGCGGTGTACGCGAACGAGCCGCTGCAGATCGTATACGTCTCGTCCCGGCAGGCGATCGATCCCGGTGTCAGCGTTCCCGGCTACGTCATCGCGAACTGGGCCGTGCTGGCGTTGCCGCGGGTACTGCACGTGAACCTCGGCCGCAACGCATCCCTGGTGAAGGCGTTCTCCGTGCTCTACCCGTTCGTGCGTACCGGCATGACGGAGGAGTACGCCGAGAACGAGCGCGTCTTCGGCCGCTGGCAGCCGCGGATGCTGGAACCGCACGAAGCCGCGGAGGCGTTCCTCCAGGCGCTGGCACGGCCTGCCGAGGAGCTCGACGAGGCGATGCTCGCCCTCATGGTCGATAAAGAGGAAGACGGTGCGCAGATCCGCGTGACCTGGAAGCGCGTCCGTCTCGACCTCAGCTTGGAGCCCGTGGACTGGAGCGAGGGCGAGCCGCTTCGTTACCCGCTGGGGGTGGCCTCACCGCGCGCTTGACCTCGGAAGACGCCGGCCCGTACGTTTGCCTGCAGACCGGGGGCGGGTAAGCCGCCCTACCCTGGCACTGCCTCTCCTTTGCTGTACTGAGAGGAGGCCGCATCGGAAGGAGCAGGCGCGTGGGACGAATTCTCGACCGGGTCAATTCGCCCGCTGACCTGCGGACGTTGTCCTACGAGGAGCTGGAACAGCTCGCGCGGGAGATCCGCGAGGAACTGGTCGACATCGTCCGTAGCATCGGCGGCGGGGGCCATCTCGCCTCCAACCTCGGCGTGGTAGAGCTGACGCTCGCGCTCCATCGCGTGTACGAAAGCCCGCGCGACAAGATCATCTGGGACGTCAGCCACCAGGTGTACGTGCACAAGATGCTGACGGGCCGGAAGGACCGGATGCGCACCATCCGGCAGTACGGCGGCCTGTCCGGATTCGCCGACCGCAAGGAGAGCGATCACGACGTCTTCGGCGCCGGTCACGCGGGTACCGCGATCTCGGCGGCGGTCGGCATCGCCATGGCCCGCGACCTGAAGGGCGAGGACTTCGATGTCGTGGCCGTGGTGGGCGACGGTGCGATGACCGCAGGGATGTCGTTCGAAGCGCTCAACCACGCCGGCGACCTTGGGCTCAGCATCCTCGTCATCCTCAATGACAACGCGATGTCGATCTCGCCGAACGTCGGTGCGCTCAGCCGCAACGTGAACAAGCTCCGCATCGACCCGCACTACCGGCGCGCTAAGCAAGAGATCGGCAACATCGTCGAGCACGTCCCGCTGGGAAAGAAGATGTGGGCACAGGCCAAGCGGGTGAAAGCGAGCGTACGCGACCTGCTCGTGCCCGCGAGCTTCTGGGAGCAGTTCGGTTTCGAGTACTACGGTCCTGTCGACGGCCATGACATCCGGGAGCTCGAGGCGACGCTGCGCGCGATCAAGCAGGTGCGGGGGAAGCCGGTCCTCCTGCACGTGCTCACGGAGAAGGGACACGGGATCCCTGAGGCGGCGGCCGACCCCGTGAAGAGCCACAGCGGCACGTACTGGCTGAAGGAGCCCCCGCCCCCTGATGCTCCTCCGCCTTGGCCGACGTACAGCCAGGTCTTCGGCCAGGCGGTTGCCGAGCTGATGCGCCAGGACGACCGGGTGGTAGCCATCACGGCCGCCATGCTGGAAGGCACCGGCCTCACGCCCGTGAAGAAGGAGTTTCCTGACCGCGTGTTCGACGTGGGGATCTGCGAGCAACACGCGGTCACGTTCGCGGCGGGGCTCGCGACGCAGGGGTTCCGCCCGATTGCGGCAATCTACTCCACGTTCCTGCAGCGCGGTTTCGACCAGGTCGTTCACGACGTCGTCGTCCAGGGACTTCCGGTCATCTTCGCGATGGACCGGGCGGGATTCGTCGGCGATGACGGGAAGACCCACCAAGGGTTCATCGACGTCTCCTACATGCGCTGCCTTCCCGGGATGGTCGTCAGCGCGCCCAAGGACGAGGCCGAACTGCGTGACCTCCTGTTCACCGCCGTGCAGCACGAAGAGGGACCGTTCAGCATCCGCTACCCGCGCGGTACCGGTCCCGGCGCTCCCACGGATCGCCCGATGCGACGGCTCGAGATCGGGCGCGCCGAGCTGCTGCGGGAGGGCAGCGACATCGTGCTGCTCGCTTTCGGAACCCCGGTCAGCGAGTGCTTGCGGGCGGCCGAGATCCTGGAGGAGTTCGACATCGACGCCGCCGTCGTCAACGCCCGGTTCGCCAAGCCGCTCGACGAAGAGCTCATCCTGGAGCTTGCGAGCCGAACCCGCGGCATCATCACCGCGGAGGAGAATGTCCGCGCCGGCGGCTTCGGCTCGGCGGTTCTGGAGCTCCTTTCCGACTACCGCATGGCGGAGAAGCTCCTCTTGAGCCTGACGATGCCCGACGCGATCGTGGACCACGGTCCCCAGAAGACGTTCCGGAAGCTGTACTTCCTCGACGCCGAGGGCATCGCCCTGCGCGCGCGGGAGGTGCTGGGCGCGCTCGCGGACGAGCGCCGGCTGCCGCCGCTCGTGGGCCGGTGACGATGGCGCCAGGCTCGGGGGCGAATCCGCTCCAGCGCTTCCGGCCTTCCATCGAGGAAGCGCTGCGCTCGTTCGTGGGCGAGGGGTCCGACCCTCTCACGCGAGCTGCCCGGTACGTGCTCGGCTGGGAGGACGAGGAGGGCCGCCCAACCGAGCCCGCCGGCAAACGGATCCGCCCTGCGCTGTGCCTCCTCGCCGCGGAGCTGGTCTGCGGCAGCGCCCGCCCCGCGCTTCCCGGGGCGGTTGCGATCGAGCTCGTGCACAACTTTTCCCTGGTCCACGACGAGATCCAGGACCGCGACGCCGAACGGCACCACCGGCCGACCATCTGGGCACGCTTTGGCGACGCCCAAGCCATCAACGTCGGCGATCACCTCTTCGCCCTCGCCATGCGAGCCCTGATCACGGGCGACGCCGATCCCGCTCGTCGCCTCGAGGCACTCGCGGTGCTCGACACGGCCATCGAAGCGATGATCCGCGGCCAGTGGCTCGACCTCGAGTTCGAGCAGCGAGATGAAGTGGACGTCGACGAGTATCTCGAGATGGTCGCGGGGAAGACGGGCGCGATGCTCGGCGCCTCGCTCGAGATCGGTGCCATCCTGGCCGGGAGCGACCGGGAGACCGCCGCCGCCCTCGGAGATTGGGGCCGCCAGGTGGGGCTGGCGTTCCAGGCAAGGGACGACTACCTCGGCATCTGGGGTGACCCCGCACAGACTGGAAAGTCGAACGTGAACGACCTGCAGCGCAAGAAGAAGACGCTCCCGGTGGTGCTCGCGCTACGGCATCCGCGGGTCGGCCCCTCGCTCCGGAGGGCGTACGCCTCCGCGGAGCTCTCCGAGCGCGAGGCGCGGGACCTGGCGACGGAGATGCGCGCAGCCGGCATCGAGCGGGAAGCGCGAGCGATCGCCGAGCATCTGGCGAGCGAAGCGTTCGCCAGGCTCGGCCAGATCCGACTGCCGGGACAAGCCGAGGGCGAACTCCGCGCGATCGCGTCCTACCTCATCGAGCGTGCCGGCTGAGGGCGACGAGGCCCCGGCGCGGGCGCTACGGAAGCACCGTCTCCCCCATCAAGTACCGGTCGATGTTGCGAGCCGCGGCACGCCCTTCTGAGATCGCCCAGACGATGAGGGAGGCGCCACGGGTCATGTCGCCCGCGACGAACACGCCTTCCACGGAGGTCATCTTGTTTTCGTCGGCCTTCACCGTGCCCCGTTCGGTGAGCTCCACCCCGAGCTGCTCCAGCAGCGGGCCTTTCTCCGGGCCAACGAACCCCATCGCGAGGAGCAGGAGGTCGACCTCCTCCTCGAACTCGGTGCCCGGGATCTCGCGCATCACGGTCCTTCCGTTCTCGTTGACGAACTCCACGCGGACGGCATGGAGCCTGCGCAGCTGGCCGTTCTCTCCCGACAGCTGCTTCGTCAGGATCTGATAATCCCGCTCGCCCCCTTCCTCGTGCGCCGACGACACGCGGAAGATGTGCGGCCACATCGGCCACGGGGTCTCGGGGGGCCGCGTGTCAGGCGGCCGCGGAAGGAGTTCGTACTGCTTCACCTCCCGTGCCCCCTGCCGGAGCGCCGTCCCGAGGCAGTCGGCGCCCGTATCGCCGCCGCCGAGGATGATGACCTTCTTTCCCTTGGCGCTGATGAACTGCTCCTCGGGGATCTCGTCACCGGCGATGCGCCGGTTCTGGAGCGTGAGGTACTCCATGGCGAAGTACACACCTTTGAGCTCACGCCCCGGCACCTGCAGGTCGCGCGGCTGCGTGGCGCCGCCCGCGAGGCAGATGGCATCGAAGTTCGCCAGGAGTTCCCGGGCGTCGATGTGGTACCCGACGTTCACCCCCGTGCGAAACTCGACCCCCTCAGCCTCCATCTGCGCGATGCGCCGGTCGATCAGGTACTTCCGCATCTTGAAGTCGGGGATGCCGTAGCGAAGAAGCCCCCCGACGCGGTCGGCGCGCTCGAACACCGTCACGGAGTGTCCCGCCCTCGCGAGCTGCTGCGCACAGGCCAAACCGGCGGGACCGGAGCCGACGACCGCGACCTTCTTGCCGGTCCGGACTGCGGGCGGCTCAGGCTTGATCCAGCCCTGCTCCCAGGCGTAGTCGACGATGCTCTGTTCGATGAGCTTGATGGTCACCGGATCGTCGTTGATGCCGAGGACACAGGCAGCTTCACAAGGCGCGGGACAAAGCCGGCCGGTGAACTCCGGGAAGTTGTTCGTCGCGTGGAGGCGCTCGATCGCTTCCCGCCAGTAGCCCCGGTACACGAAGTCGTTCCAGTCGGGGATGATGTTCCCGAGCGGGCATCCCTGGTGGCAGAAGGGGATGCCACAGTCCATACAGCGCGCGGCCTGCTTCCGCAGCGACTCCTTCGGGAACTCCTCATAGATCTCCAGCCAGTCGTGAACCCGCTCCTCGACTGGCCTACGCCTCGGCCCCTGACGCTCGTATTCGAGGAAACCCGTGATCTTACCCATGGGTCGCTCCGATGGCGGTCTGCGCTGCCGCGCCAGCTCGACGCTGCTGCTCGAGCACGCGCTTGTAGTCGAGCGGCATTACCTTCACGAACTCTCGCGTGACCTGCGGCCAGCGGTCGAGAATGGCTCGCGCGACGGGGCTCTCGGTGTAGGCGAAGTGGCGCTCGAGCAAGCCCCGCACCAGGTCGATGTCCTCCTCGTCATCCAGCGGCTCAAGCTCGACCATCTCCAAGTTGCAGCGGCGCGGGAAACTCCCGTCGGGGTCCCACACGTACGCGATGCCGCCGCTCATGCCTGCCGCGAAGTTCCGACCCGTGGGCCCGATGACCACCACCCTTCCGCCCGTCATGTACTCGCAGCCGTGGTCGCCGACGCCCTCGACGACCGCCACCACGCCGCTGTTGCGGACGCAGAACCGCTCGCCCGCCAGGCCGCGGATGAAGGCAGCGCCGCTCGTGGCGCCGTAGAAGGCCACGTTCCCGATGATGATGTTCTCTTCCGCTCGATAGGTCGCCTCTCGCGGCGGTCGGACGATGATCTTCCCGCCCGAGAGCCCTTTACCGATGTAGTCGTTGGCGTCGCCCTCGAGATACATGGTGATGCCGGCGGGAACGAAGGCGCCGAAGCTCTGCCCCGCCGAACCCTTGAAATGGAGCTCGATCGTGTCGTCCGGAAGCCCCGTGAACCCGTAACGGCGCGTAAGCTCGCTGCCCAGCATGGTCCCGACCGCGCGGTTGATGTTGCGGACCGGGAGCTCGATGCGAACCTTGTCGCCCCGCTCGAGCGCCGGCCGAGCGAGCTCGATCAGCTGGTTGTCCAGCACCGTGTCGAGCCCGTGGTCCTGCTCGCGAACCTTCCGCACCGCGACGTCGGGGCCGACCTCGGGCTTGTAGAGGATGGCAGAGAAGTCCAGCCCCTGCGCCTTCCAGTGGTCGATCGCCTTGCGGACGTCGAGGAGGTCGACCCGGCCGATGATCTCATCGAGCTTGCGATATCCCATCTGGGCGAGGTACTCACGCACCTCTTCGGCGATGAAGCGGAAGTAGTTGACAACGTGCTCCGGCTTGCCGGTGAACTTCTCGCGCAGCCTGGGGTTCTGGGTAGCGACGCCCACCGGACAGGTATCAAGGTGGCAGACCCGCATCATGATGCAGCCGATGGTCACGAGCGGCGCCGTTGCGAACCCGTACTCCTCCGCGCCGAGGAGCGCGGCGATGATCACGTCCCGGCCCGTCTTCATCTGGCCATCGACCTGGACGATGATGCGGTCGCGCAGCCGGTTCATCACGAGTGTTTGCTGCGTTTCCGCGAGACCGAGCTCCCAGGGGATACCGGCATGCTTGATGGAGGTGAGCGGGCTGGCGCCGGTGCCCCCGTCATGGCCGCTGATCAGCACCACGTCCGACTTCGCCTTGGCGACGCCCGCGGCGACGGTTCCGACGCCGATCTCGGCGACGAGCTTCACGCTGATGCGCGCCCGGGGATTCGAATTCTTCAGGTCGAAGATGAGCTGCGCCAGGTCCTCGATCGAGTAGATGTCGTGGTGCGGCGGCGGGCTGATGAGGCCCACGCCGGGCGTGGAGTACCGCACCTCCGCGATCCACGGGTACACCTTATGACCCGGGAGCTGGCCTCCCTCTCCAGGCTTTGCGCCCTGGGCCATCTTGATCTGGATCTCGTCCGAGTTGACGAGGTACTCGCTCGTCACGCCGAAGCGACCGGAGGCAACCTGCTTGATAGCGCTGCGGCGGGAGTCACCGTTCGGGTCGGGAGTGTACCGCCGCCGGTCCTCGCCGCCCTCGCCGGTATTCGACTTCCCACCGATCCGGTTCATGGCGATGGCCAGCGTCTCGTGTGCCTCGGCGCTGATCGAGCCGTACGACATGGCTCCCGTGGCGAACCGCTTGAAGATCTCCTCGGCCGGCTCGACCTCTTCGATTGGGATCGGCTCCCGGTCCGATTTGATCTCGAAGAGCCCGCGCAAGGTGCACATGCGCTTCGTCTGGTCGTTGACCAGCTTGGCGTACTCCTTGTAGATGCGGTACTGCCCGGTGCGCACCGCGTGTTGGAGCTTGAAGACCGTGTCCGGGTTGAAGAGGTGGTACTCGCCGTCGCGCCGCCACTGGTACTGACCGCCCCACGGCAGCTCACGCAGCCCGCCGGAGCGAGTGGGGAAGGCGCGCTGGTGGAACGCGAGCATCTCCACCGCAACTTCTTCGATCCCGATGCCGCCCACGCGCGAGACGGTCTTCGTGAAGTACTTGTCGATGAAGTCCTCGCGCAGCCCGATGGCCTCGAAGATCTGGGCGCCGCGGTAGCTCTGGATCGTGGAGATGCCCATCTTCGACATCACCTTCACGACGCCCTTCTTAATGGCCTTGAGGAGGTTGTGGATGACCTCCTCCTCGGAGAGCTCCTTCTCCAACTTCCCTTCTTCCCGCAAGCGGAGCGCGGTTTCTATGGCGAGGTACGGGTTGATGGCATTGGCGCCATAGCCGATGAGCAACGCGAAGTGATGCACCTCTCGCGGCTCGCCGGTCTCAATCACGAGCCCCACCTTCGTGCGCTGTTTCGTGCGCACGAGGTGGTGATGGAGCCCGGCCACGGCGAGAAGCGCCGGGATTGGTGCGTGCTCCCGGTCGACACCGCGATCGGAGAGGATGAGGATCTTCGCGCCCCGGGCAATGGCCTCGTCAGCGCGGCGGAACAGGTCCTCCATCGCCCGTTCGAGCGCCGCCGGGCCTTCCGTGGCTGGGAAGAGGATCGACAGCGTCTCGGACTTCAGGGAGCCGTCCTTGAGCGCCCGGATCTTGGCGAGCTCGCGGTTGTCCAGGAACGGCAGGTGGGCCCAGATCATGTGGCAGTGCTCGGGCTCCGGCTCGAGCAGGTTCCCTTCGGGCCCGATGAGCGTCTCCACCGAGGTGACGATCTCCTCGCGGATGGCATCGAGCGGCGGGTTCGTGACCTGGGCGAAGAGCTGCTTGAAGTAGTTGTAGAGCGGCTGGGGCCGGTCGGAGAGGACCGCGAGCGGGGCATCGTTCCCCATCGAACCCACGGCCTCCTCGCCGTCCCGGGCCATGGGGCCGATGTGGTACTTGAGGTCCTCGACGGTGTAGCCGAAGGCAAGCTGCTGCTGGAGGAGAGTGTCCGGGTCGAGACGGGGCGGAACCTCCCCGTCGGGGAGCTCGTCGAGCTTCACGAGGTACTTATCCAGCCACTCCCGGTACGGCTTCTCCGTCGCCAGCCCTTCCTTGAGCTCGGTGTCGTCGATGATGCGGCCTTCTTCGAGGCTGACGAGGAACATGCGGCCCGGCTGGAGGCGGCCTTTCATGAGGATGCGCTCCTCGGGAATCGGCAGCACCCCGACCTCGGACGCCATGACGACCAGGTCGTCCTTCGTGACGATGTAGCGGGAAGGCCGCAGGCCGTTCCGATCCAGCACGGCCCCGATCGTCTTGCCGTCGGTGAACGCCACGGAGGCGGGGCCGTCCCACGGCTCCATCAGGCAGGAGTGGTACTGGTAGAACGCCTTCTTCGTGTCGCTCATCGACTCATGGTTCTCCCACGCTTCGGGGATGAGCATCATCATGGCGTGCGCGGGAGAGCGGCCGGCGCGGACGAGAAGCTCGAAGGCCATGTCGAGATTGGCGGTGTCGCTCCGCTTATCGTCGAGAATGGGGATGATCTTGTTGACATCGGGGAAGTACTTCGACTTGAAGAGCGCCTCACGCGCGGTCATCCAGTTGATGTTCCCGCGGAGGGTATTGATCTCTCCATTGTGCGCGATCATCCGGTACGGATGGGCGAGGTCCCAGCTCGGGAAGGTGTTCGTGCTGAAGCGGGAGTGGAACATCGCCAGCGCGGTCGTCATGCGCCGGTCTGAGAGGTCCGGGTAGTACTCCCTGAGCTGCTTCGCCGTGAGCATGCCCTTATAGACGACCGTCCGGCAGCTCAAGCTCGGGAAGTAGAAGGTCTCCGCGTCCCGGATTCCGGACCGATGGATCGCCTTCTCGAAGCGCTTACGGATGACGTAGAGCCGGCGTTCGAAGTCGTCCTCGTCCTCGACGTCCTTGCCGCGGGCGATGAAGCACTGCCAGATTGAGGGCTCGGACTCCAGTGCCGCCCGGCCGAGGGACGCGTTGTTCGTCGGCACCTCGCGCCAGCCGAGGAGGTGTTGATCCTCTTCCTCAACGATCTGCGCAAAGAGCGCCATCGCCTGCTGGCGCGCCCGCGGATCCTTCGACGCGAAGAACATCCCGACGGCGTACTTCCCGCGTTCGGGGAGGCGGATGCCGAGCTCTGCCGCCTCATGGACGAAGAACTCGTGCGGGATCTGGATGAGGATGCCGGCGCCATCGCCGGTGTTGACCTCGGCGCCGGACGCACCGCGGTGGCTGAGGTTCTCCAGCGCAGTGAGGGCGTTCTCGATGATGGCGTGGGAGCGATGGCCCTTCAGATGCACGATGAAGCCGACGCCACATGCGTCGTGCTCGAACTCCGGACGGTACAGCCCTTGCGCAGTCGGTCGAGCCATCACCATGAACGCATCTCCCCCTCGGCCCGCCGGAAATAGGTTGGCCGCTTGCGCGGCCACGATTGTGAAAGACTTCTCAAAGTCGCGAAGGCGGGCTTTGTGAGATGGTAGTATACCACCCCCGATCAATCGGGATGTTCGCAACCACGCGTACCGGTCGCCACGCCCCGCTCCCCGGCTCATCTGGCCGTCCAACGGAGGCTGGTCGGGGTATACTGCCCCGGCATCCGGGAGAACGGCACCATGCCACGCGGCGAAGCCTTCGAACAGATTCTTGAGGATCTCCTGAGCAAGCGCGCCAGGATCGTCGGCCCATCCGTGTGGGGCGCAGCACAACCGGATCCCCGCCCGGTAATCTCCTTCGCTGGCGGGCTGCCGGACATCCCCTCTCTACCCGCCGCCGAGCTCGAACAAGCGGTGCACCGCGTCCTCGAACGGGAGCGGAAGGAAGCGCTCGAGTACGGCGGGACGTACGGTCCCTACCCGCTGCGGGTCGCTATCGCCGAGCGCTCCAGCCGGCTCGAAGGGGTTCCGGTGGCCGTCGAGCAGGTCATCATCTCATCCGGCTCCGCTCAGGCGATTGGGAACGTCTGTGAGGTGCTCATCGACATCGGCGATGTCGTCCTCACCGAGAGCCCGAACTTCCCGGGCAGCCTCCGGACCTTCCGGTCGTTCGGCGCCCAGCTGGTACCGATCCCGCTCGATGAGGATGGGCTTCGCGTCGACGTGGTCGAGCAGGAACTCCTCCGCCTCCGAGAGGAGGGGCGGCGCCCGAAGCTGCTGTACACCATCCCGAACCACCAGAATCCAGCAGGCTGTACGCTGAGCCTCGAGCGCCGGGAACGGCTCGTGCAGCTCGCCCACGACTGGGATTTCATCATTCTCGAGGATGACGCGTACGGGGAGCTCTGGTTCGAGCAGCCCCCACCGCCTTCCCTCTTCGCGCTTTCGGGAGGCTCCCACGTTGTCAAGGTGTGCAGCTTCTCGAAGATCATCGCAACAGGGTTGCGCCTCGGCTGGACGTTGGCGCCGGCGCCGTTCGCCGCTCGCATGGCGGCAATCCGGTACGACATGGGCAGCAGCCCGTTCCTGGGGCGAACCGTTGCGGAGATGATTCGTTCCGGTGACCTCGATCGCCACGTCGAGCGGCTCCGCTCCGTCTACCGACGGAAGCTCGCGCGCCTGGAGGAGGCGCTCAGCCGGTACTGCGGCGCCTACTGCAGCTGGCGACGCCCCGCGGGCGGCTTCTTCCTCTGGGTAGCGCTCCGCGAGGGGATCGACGCACGCGAGGTAGCAGTCGAGGCAAACCAGCGGGGCGTCCTCGTCGGCGCTGGCGCGGCGTTCTTCGCCGACGGCCAGCCTACCAACCACCTCCGGCTCGCGTTCAGTTACGTCGACATCGAAGATATCGACGAAGGGGTCCGCCGGCTCGCGGCGGCCATCGAGAGCGTGGCACGACGCTTGACCAGCTCCTGAGGTCGTCGCCCACCTGGCGCGGCCGGTCGTACAATCCTGTGCGACGCCGCACTGGCCCCTGCCCAGATTCCACCAAGGAGCTCGCCCATGTCGTTCGACCCTCGTCACCGCAGCCGTGTGTTCGTCGACGGCCCGGACCGCGCCCCCGCGCGCTCGTACCTCCGCTCCGTCGGCTTCACGACCGAAGACCTAGGACGGCCGCTGGTGATGGTGGCGCACTCGTGGATCGGCACCATGCCCTGCAACTGGAACCACCGCGAACTCGCCGCCAAAGTCGCCGAGGGCGTGCGCGCGGCCGGCGGAACGCCGATGGAGGTCAATACCATCGCCATCAGCGACGGCATCTCGATGGGAACGGAGGGGATGAAGGCCTCCCTCGTCAGCCGCGAGGTCATCGCCGACTCGATCGAGCTGTGCGGCATCGGCTATGGCTTCGACGCGGCCGTCATCATCGTCGGCTGCGACAAGACGATTCCCGCTGCCGCCATGGCCCTCGCGCGCCTCGACATCCCCGGTGTCATCCTCTACAGCGGCTCTATCGCCCCCGGAAAGTTCCGCGGCCAGGACGTCACCATCCAGGACGTGTTCGAAGGGGTGGGCAAGTTCCACAGTGGGCAGATCACCGAGGAGGAGCTCATCGAGCTCGAGAGTGCCGCCTGCCCCGGTGCGGGTGCCTGTGGCGCCCAGTACACCGCCAACACGATGGCGATGGTGATGGAGTTCCTGGGCCTGGCGCCGATGGGCTCGGGGACGGTCGGTGCCACCGATCCCCGGAAGCTCGACGTCGCCTACGAGTGCGGTCGCATCGTCATGGAAGTCCTTCGTCGCGGGGTTTCGGCGCGGAGCCTCATCACGCGGAAAGCCTTGGAGAACGGCATCGCGGGAGCCGCTGCCACCGGCGGGTCGACGAACGTCGTGCTCCACCTCCTCGCCATTGCGCGGGAGGCCGGAGTGCCCCTGGAGATTGACGACTTCGACCGGATAAGTAGCCAGACGCCGCTCATCGGCGACCTGCGCCCGGGAGGGCGGTACGTGGCGCTCGACCTCGACCGGGCAGGCGGGGTACCGCTCGTCGCGAAGCGGCTCCTCGAGGCAGGGAAGATCCACGGCGACGTGATGACCGTCACGGGCCGCACCATCGCGGAGGAGGCGGAGCGCGCGGTCGAGACGCCGGGACAGGAGGTGGTCCTCCCTGTCGAACGCGCCCTGAAGCCGACGGGCGGCCTCGTCATCCTCAAAGGCAACCTGGCGCCCGAAGGCGCCGTCGTGAAGGTCGCCGGGCATGAGCGCACTTTCCACCGCGGACCGGCGCGGGTATTCGACCGAGAAGAGGACGCCTTCGCCGCCGTCTCCCGGCGCGAGATCCGCCCAGGCGACGTCGTCGTCATCCGTTATGAAGGACCGAAAGGCGGTCCCGGGATGCGGGAGATGCTCGGCGTCACGGCGGCGCTCGTTGGCGAAGGGCTCGGTGAAAGCGTCGCCCTGCTCACGGATGGCCGCTTCTCCGGGGCCACCCGCGGTCTCATGGTGGGTCACGTCGCGCCAGAGGCGCAGGTGGGAGGCCCGATCGCCCTCGTCCGGGAAGGAGATCCGGTCGTCATCGACATCGAGCGACGGCTGCTCCAGCTGGAGGTGCCGGAGGACGAGCTCGAGCGCCGCCGGCGTGAGTGGACGCCGCGGCCGCCGCGCTATCGCTCCGGCGTGTTCGCGAAATACGTTCAGCTCGTCCGCAGCGCCTCGGAAGGCGCCGTCACCGCCGTGCCGGACGCTTGAGGCGGCGCGACTTTGTGACGAATGGCACACGCGGAGCCTTCGTGGCACGATAGAGGAGGAGCCTCGCGGGAGCGGCAGCACGCTCAGCGGGAGCCGAACGGGGGTCTGCGCGGGATGACGACGGCGGCCCGGCTGGCGACGGTGACGCTCCTCCTCACGATTGTCCTCGTCGGAGTCGGGGCGCTGGTTCGTGCCACTGGTTCAGGCCTCGGCTGCCCCGACTGGCCGCTCTGTCACGGCGGGGTCGTTCCTCCGGGGGACCGCGGCCACGAGCCGATCATCGAGTACCTCCACCGAGTCGTCGCGGGAGGTGTGGGCCTGCTCGTCGTCGCGACGGCTCTGGCGGTGTGGCGGCATGCGCGGCGTGCCCTCATCCTCACCGCCACCGCCTTGATCACCGTGCCCGTCGTTGGCCTCCAGGGGCTTCTCGGGGCCGTGGCCGTCTGGCGCGAGCTTCCGCCGGAGGTAGTAGCCACCCACCTCCTGCTCGCGATGGTCATCCTCGCGATGCAGACGTACGTGGCCGTCGGCACCCGCGCCGAACGGGAGGGCCGTCCCCTCGCTGCGATGGCAGACGCCGGGCCCATCCCCGCGCTCGCGCTTTTGGGCCTGGCCTGGCTCGCCCTGCTCTTCTGGATTGGCGCCTACATGGCCGAGAGCGGTGCCTCCACCGCCTGCTCCGGCTGGCCGCTCTGCAACGGCTCCCTGCTGCCGAGCGGTGACGACCAGGAAGTGACCCACATGCTCCATCGCTACCTGGCGGCGGGCTTCCTGCTCGTTCTCGGCCCGCTCCTGCTCGCGGCTTGGAACCGGCGCCACCGGTTCCCGCTCGGCTGGAAGCTAGCGCTCGCAGGGACGGCCCTGTACGCCGTCCAGGTCGGGATCGGAGCGGCGAACGTGTGGCTCACCTTCCCCGATCCAATCACGGTCGCGCACACCGGTGTCGCGGCCCTCGTCTGGTGTGCCCTGGCACTCCTGCTCTTCGTCCCCACCTACGTGCCCAGCACCAGTGTCGCCGCTCGAACGATGCGTCTGGCGGAGGAGGGCCCATGAGCAGCACAACCGCCGTCATCGCTCGGCGCTCCCTGAGCACGACCATTCGGTCGTACCTCACCGTCACGAAGCCGTGGATCGTCCTCCTCCTGCTGGTCACGACGGTGCCATCGATGATGCTTGCCGCGGATGGATGGCCGCCGTTGGGGACGGTGCTGGCCACTCTTCTCGGCGGGACGCTCTCCGCAGCGGGCGCCAACGCCGTGAACTGCTGGTACGACCGGGACATCGACGCACGGATGCTGAGAACGCGTCACCGCCCGACCGTGACGGGCGCGGTTCCGGCGTCGAAGGTCCTCGCCCTCGGTGTCATCCTCGGCGTCTCCGCCTTCCTTTGGCTACTCGTGACAACGACGCCGCTAGCGGCCGTGCTCGCTGCCGGCGGCTATCTGTTTTATGTCTTCATCTACACGGTGTGGCTGAAGCGGCGAACGCCGCAGAACATCGTCATCGGCGGTGCGGCGGGCGCCTTCCCTCCCCTGGTGGGGTGGGCGGCCGTGACCGGCAGCCTTTCCTGGGCGGCGTTCGTGCTGTTCCTCGTCATCTTCCTCTGGACGCCGCCGCACTTCTGGGCGCTGGCGCTGCGGCTGAAGGACGACTACGCGCGGGCGGGGATTCCCATGCTGCCTGTCGTCGCGGGCGAGCGCGAAACGAGACGACAGATCCTCGTGTACGCCCTTCTCACCGTCCTAGTCTCCCTCGTTCTGCCGCTGGTGTCCGAGGCAGGGACCGCCTACGTCATCGCCGCTATGGTCGCGGGAGCCGGGCTCATCTGGCACGCGTACCGACTCTGGCGGGCAGGTGAGCACGTCTCGCCGATGAGCTTGTACAAGTACTCCCTCCTCTACGTCGCGCTGGTGTTCGCGGGGCTTGGGGTCGATGTGGCGCTCTCGTAACCTTTCCAACGCAGGTGTGGCAATGGCCGATTGCCGGCGGAGTGCAGCGGATGGTCGTTCCTTGACACCGTTCCGGGCCGGGGATATAAGGTCGTTTGCGACTTCTTTCACAACCTCGCCGAGCGGGGGCATTCTCGTGTGCGGACGCGGAGCCACCGAGCACGAAGGACGCTCGGCGGGACAGATGACAAGGGGGAACTGGGGCATGCGGAACCATCGCGCGCTGCGAGCTTTCGGGGGGGTGCTCGCAGCGGCACTGATCGCCCTCGCTTTCCTGCCTAGCGACGTGGCGCTTGCTCAAGTCGGCCAGCCAGGCGGGGTGACCGAAGAGGCCCAGTCGATGCACCGCCTGTATCTCGTCGTGGTCGGGATGGCGTTCGCGGTCTTCTTTGGCGTCGTCGGAGCCCTGTTGTTCGCGCTCGTTCGCTACCGCCGCCGGCGGCCGGACGAACCGCTCCCGCCCCAGATCCATGGGTCCGCGAAGATCGAAATCCTGTGGGTGAGCATCCCCATCGTCATCGTTCTCACGCTCTTCACCTATTCGGCAGTCGTCCTTGCCAAGGTTGACCGGAAGGCGGACCCGGACGCGCTGACCGTGCACGTGCAGGGCTTTCAATTCCAGTGGCGCTTCACGTACGACCTTCGCGATCTCGGTACCCGGTCGCCGGTCGATCAGGACGGGACCATCTCCATCCTCGGGACGCCATCCAACGAGCCGGAGCTCGTCATTCCGGTGGGGGAGCCGGTTGAATTTGTCCTCGAATCGAGTGACGTCATCCACTCGTTCTACGTGCGGGACTTCCTCTACAAGCTCGACGTCATCCCCGGCCTCGAGAACCGCTTCGTGGTGAAGCCGGTGAAGACGGGAGTTTACCGCGGGCAATGTGCCGAGCTCTGCGGTGTCGACCACGCCCTGATGCGCTTCACGGTGCGAATCGTGACGCGTGATGAATTTGACGCCTGGATCCGCGAGCAAGTTGCCGCCCAGGCGCGCGAGCAAGGGGGCGGCTCGCCGCTGGCGGTCACGGATTCCCGTTAGCCGGAGCGGCTGGAGCGGGCAGCGGAACTCAGGGGGAACGGAGGCTAAGGAGCCATGGCGACGATCGCAATCCCGAGGACAGCAGCATACGAACGGCCGGCCATCGTCGAGTGGTTGACGACGGTCGACCACAAGAAGCTGGGCATCCTCTACCTATACACGACCATCTTCTTCTTTGCGGTGGGCGGCATCCTCGCCCTCCTCGTCCGGACCCAGCTTGCCGTCGCGGACAACACGTTCGTCTCGAACAGCGTGTACAACCAGATCTTCACGATGCATGCGTCCGCGATGCTCTTCCTCTTCGTGATTCCGGTATGGGCCGGGTTCGGCAACTATCTCGTCCCGCTGATGATCGGCGCCCGGGACATGGCCTTCCCGCGCATCAACGCCTTGTCGTACTGGCTCATTCCCCCTGCAGGGCTGCTCATGTTCCTCGGGTTCCTCGTCGACGGCGGTGCCGCCTCCGCCGGCTGGACGGCCTACAGTCCCCTCGCCCGGACCCTCGGTCCGGGGCTGGACCTCTGGATCATCTCCGTCGTTCTGCTGGGGATCTCCTCCACGGTCGGTGCTGCGAACTTCATGGTGACGATCTTCCGCATGCGGGCGCCGGGGATGACGATGTTCCGCATCCCGATCTTCTGCTGGACCATCCTCATCACGGCCGTCTTGCAGCTGCTGGCGACGCCGGTTCTCGCCGCCGCCCTCATCATGCTCTTCATCGATCGGAACTTTGGCGGGGCGTTCTTCGACCCGAACGGTGGGGGGAACGCGGTCCTCTGGCAAAACGTGTTCTGGTTCTACTCCCACCCAGCGGTCTACATCATGATCCTCCCCGCAATGGGCATCATCTCTGAGGTCGTGCCCGTCTTCTCGCGAAAGCCGCTCTTCGGCTACAAGGCGTTTGCCTTCGCGACCATCGCGATCGGCGGCCTCGGCTTCAGCGTCTGGGCCCACCACATGTTCACGACCGGTGCGGTGCTGAAGCCGTTCTTCAGCTTCATGACGTTCCTCATCGGCGTCCCGACCGGCGTGAAGATCTTCAACTGGCTTGGGACGCTCTGGAAGGGCTCGATCTCCTTTGAGACGCCGATGCTCTTCGCCCTCGGATTCATCTCGATGTTCCTCATCGGAGGCATCAACGGCACGTTCGCAGCCGCCGTGCCGGTGGACTTCGCGATCCACGACACGTACTTCGTGGTGGCGCACATCCACTACGTGCTCTTCGGCGGCGCCGTGTTCGGGATGTTCGCCGGGCTGTACTACTGGTTCCCGAAGATCTGGGGACGACGGCTGGACGAACGACTCGGGCGCATCCACTTCGCCCTCACGTTCATCGGGTTCAATCTCGCGTTCTTCCCCATGCACCTGCTGGGTCTCGACGGGATGCCACGTCGCATCGCCACCTACGCCGAGGACACGGGCTGGGAGCCGCTGAACCTTCTGTCGACCATCGGCGCCTATCTCATCGGGGTGGCGATGATCCCGTTCATCATCGCGGTGGTAAAGGCGTTCCTCTCCCCCAAGGACCAGCCGAACGACCCGTGGGGCGCCAACACGCTGGAGTGGTACACGACCTCGCCACCGCCGCCACACAACTTCGACGATGTCCCGGAGGTCCACTCCGAGCGGCCGCTCTTCGACCTCCGACACGGCGCAGCTCACTGAGGAGGCAGAGTGATGGCTCACGGAGGTGCGGTGACCGAACGCCAGCCCCTCAGCAACGCGATGCTGGGCTTTATCCTCTTCCTCGCGTCGGAGGTGATGTTCTTCGGCGGCCTCTTCGCGGCCTACTTCATCGCCCGCGCCGATGCCCCGTCGTGGCCACCGGAGGAGCTGCTGACGCCGGAACAGATCGCGTCGGGCGTGCGACTAGAACTAGAGCTCGCGCTGCCAGCTATCGCCACCGTCATCCTCGTGTCAAGCTCATTTGTCGTGCAGTGGGCAGTGTTCCAGATTCGCAAGGGCAACCAGTCCGGCCTGATCTGGGGACTGTTCCTCACGATCGTGATGGGCATCATCTTCCTCGCGATGCAGCTGTACGACTACTCACAGCTGCCTTTCGGGATCGATGACACCATTTACGGGACGACGTTCTACACCCTGACGGGGTTCCACGGGCTGCACGTCACCGGCGGCGTGATCTTCCTGTTCGTTGTGCTCATCCGCGCCCTCGGCGGACAGTTCGACGCCCGCCACCACGAGGCGGTAGAGGCGGCGTCGATGTACTGGCACTTCGTCGACGTGGTGTGGATCGCGCTCTTCACGACCCTGTACCTCATCCCTTAACGAAAGGACGGAGAGAGGAACATGGAGCAGCAACACGCGCACGGCCAATCGCCGCACGACGACATCCATCTGCCTGATCCAAGTCCGTGGCCGTTGGTTGCTGCTCTTGCTGCCATCTTCCTCGGCGGCGCAATCGTCTGGTGGGCGAACGACCAGTCGAACAACCTCGCCGCTGCCCTCATCGGTGCAGCGGTCGTCTCCACCCTACTCGCTGCGGCCGGATGGGCCTGGGAAGACAGCCGCATGCGGCGGAAGGCGGAGCAGCACGCCGAGGGCGCCGCGCCCACGCGGTACACCCAGGTGATCACGTTCCTCATCCCGGAGGGAAAGCTTGAGGCTGCGAGGGCGAAGGGCGGCGTTCTTGAGGCAATCGATTCCTCCGACAGCGCACTCCGCAACCTCCGAGGGTTCCAGGACCTCCGCATCACCGTCTCCCCCGCTCCAAGCGGACCGTCGCAAGTGCTCGTCGAGACGACCTGGTCAGACCGCGAAGGTCTCGCCAGCTACGAGAAAACGAGGCAGACCATCCTCGACATCCTCGCGCAACACGACGATCAGGTAGTTCCAGGCTCCGTGCAGGTGTTCGACATGGAGGTGGTTCGCGACACGAAGGACGTCGCGATGCGCTTCAGCCTTGGCGCCGCCGCGACGCTCATCGGAGCGGTGATCATCGGCGGCTTCATGATCGGCGCCGGCCTCACCCTCTTCCAGGAGGAAACAACCGTCGCCTCTCAGCCGGGCAGCGGGGGTGGCGAGACACCAGGTGGCGGAGGCTTCGCCGAGACCGGCGTCATCGTGGCGCGCAACCTCCTGTTTGACGTGGACGAAATCCATCTCCCTCCCAACGTCGAGGTGACCCTGACGCTCGACAACCAGGACGCGGGCGTTCCCCATAACATCCAGTTCCACGACAGCCCCGAGCCCGACGCTACTGCTCCCCTCCTCAAGGGCTGCACTGCCGGGTGCCCCTCTGACGACGTCGCTACGGCGATTGAAAACGGCCCCGTGCAGCAAACGTTCACCTTCGTGACGCCGGGGCCGGGTCGGTACTCCTTCCTCTGCCTCGTCCATCCCACGACGATGAAGGGCGTGCTCATCGTCGAGGAAGGTGCTCCAATCCCAGGCCAGGGGAGTGCCCCAGCCGCAGAGGATTCGGAGGGAACGTAGACTGCGAGGGCTCCCCACCCAACCCTCCTGACACCACGAGGAGGCGGCCGGCCGGCCGCCTCCTCGTGGTGTCAGGAGCGACGAGCGGGTTCGCGCTCACTCCAGCGCGCCGGACGCCAGCAGCTCCTCGTACTCTTCGTCGCTGAGCCCGAGGATTCCCTTGAAGACCCGCTCGTTGTCCTCGCCGAGCAGCGGCGCGGGCTTGGTCAGCTCCGTTGGCGTTTCCGAGAGACGGAAGGCAGGGCCGTCGTACGACCGGCGCCCCATGACGGGATGGTCGAGGAACCAGTAGTGCTTGCGGAACTTCATCTGGGGGTCCTTGAACATCTCCTCGGCCGTCTTCACGATGCCGCACGGGACGCCGAAGCGCTGCATCAGATCGAAAACGTACTTCGCCGTGTACTGCTCGCACCACCAGCCGATATGCCGGTCGATTTCCTTCTGGTGCTGTAGCCGCGAGTGCTTCCGGCGCATCCGCTCGAGGTCGCACCACTCCGGACGTCCAAGGGCCGCTCGGAACCGCTCCCAATCCTCTTCCGTCTCGCAGGCGATGACCACGTAGCGGCCGTCCTTGCAGCGGTAGCAGCCGTGCGGCGCAGCGTCGATGTCGCGGTTTCCGAGCCGAATCTGTTCACGGCCGTTTACCGTCCAATCCAGGATTGCCGTCCACAGGCCGTGGATTGAGGCCTCGAACTGGGAGAAGTCAATGTACTGCCCCTCCCCAGTCCGGCGGCGGTGGTCGAGGGCGGCGATGAGGGCGACAGCCGCAAAGTGCGGCGCGAGGAAATCCGTGTAGGCGACGCCGGTGCCGATGGGCGGGCCATCGGGCCACCCCGTGAGGTGGTTGAACCCAGCTGCAGCCTGGAGGACGTGCCCGTACCCCTGGTACTGGGCCCAAGGTCCGCTCTGCCCGTAGAGCGGCAAGGAGATCATCACCAGGTCAGGACGCAGCTCCTTCAGCCGCTCGTAGTCGAGCCCGAAGCGGGCCATCGTTCCCGGTGTGAAGGATTCCGCCACGACGTCACAGTGGGCGACGAGCCGCCGGGCCAACTCCTGCCCGCGGGGGTGCTTCAAGTTGATGGAGACGCCGAGCTTGGAGCTGTTGAAGTTGGCGTAGTACCCCGAGTTGTCCAGGTCAGGGATGTCGTTCACGAAGGGGCCCACCCGGCGCAGCGCCTCCGGGTAGGTGCGGGACTCGATCCGGATCACCTCCGCGCCGTGGTCGGCAAGGTACTTCGTGACCGTTGGCCCCACTCCGACCCAGGAGAAGTCCGCGACCCTGATTCCTTCGAACGGCTTCTTCTTTGCCCGCGTCGCCATGGTTCAGATCACCATCCTCAGCCGCATGCGCCTGAGCGTGGCCGCATCGAGCCCGAGGAGCTCTCCGTAGACCTGGGCGTTATGCTCGCCGACATGCGGCGCCCGCCCGCGCTGCATCCAGGGCGTCTTCTCTAGCCGGAAGGGGGCTCCGGGATAGATGAACGTCTCCCCGAGGTCCTCGTGATGGACCCTTACCCAGTACTCCCGAGCCTGAAGCTGCTCGCATTCGACGATCTCTCGCGGTGAGTAGACGGGCGCCCAACCGGCCCCGCGCTTCTGTGCCTCTGCAACCAGCCAATCCTTCGGGAAGCGGCGACAGAATGCGGCCAGCGTTTCCTCGAGGTATGCCTGCTCTTCCGGGTCGAGCGGTACGAGTCCCGACAGTCGCTCCCGCCACTTGGGCGACTCAAGGTCGCGAGCCGCTCCGTGCTCAGCCAGCCAGCCGACGATGGCCTCACTCGTCGGCCCGACCAGGCCCCCGTATTGGAGACAGGTCACCCAGCCATCTGCGGCTTCGTACAGGTATCGCGCACCCGGCTCGCCGTTCCGGTTCCGCCGCACGCCCGGGCCTCGCGTGTTGATGCGCCGGATGTCCCACACCTGCTGGGCGTTGTCCATCGTGTTCGCCATCGCCTCTTGCATCGATACGTCGACGAGCTGGCCGCGGCCATCGTTGGCTGCCCGCGCGTAGAGCGCGATCAGGGCTCCGACCGCGGCCTGCACGTTCGCCTGGGTGTACGCTTGCGGCGCCGTGGTGCGCACGGGGCCGCGCTCGGGGTCGCCGTTCAGCATCATGTGTCCTCCCATCGCCGACCCGACGATGTCCGTGGCTGCTTTGTGCCGATACGGGCCGCGAAGGCCGAAGTTCGTGATGCTCACGACAACGATGCCGGGGTTCCGCTTGCGCAGCGTGCGGTAGTCGAGGCCGAGCCGCTCCGCTTCCCCCGGCGGGAAGGTGTACACGACGATGTCGGCTTTCTCAGCGAGCCGTCGCGCAAGCTCCCGTCCTTGTTCGAGCCGGAGCTCGAGGGTAATAGAGCGCTTACCCGCGTTCAGCGCCCACCAGACGAGGCTGGACTCCCGGCCAGGCTGGTCGCGGTAGAACGGCCCCCGTTCCCGGGTTGGGTCGCCGCCGCGTGGCTCGACCTTGATGACATCGGCGCCCAGCTCGGCGAGCAACCGTGTGCAGAGCTGGCCCTTGACGTCGGCGAAGTCGAGCACCCGGTACGGGGCGAGCGGCCCCCGGGGATGGGGCAGTGGGACCGGCGGTGAGGCGTCCGGGTCGGGCATCAACGCTGTTTCTACGGCATCGCCGCGATGGCTTCAACGCGGCCCGCGGGTGCGAGGCGGTCCCGGGCAAGGGCCAGCGCCGTGAGGCGCGCGGGCGGCGCGTCCCCATCCAGCCCCCGCTCGGTGCGCAGGAGGAGCCGGTCGATGTTCCACCCCCTGAGCGCCGACACGGGAATCCCCTGCTCGACGGCCACGCCCAGCTCGTGCAGCCGCGCAAGGCCCTCGTCCAGCGTCTCCACGGGCCCGCCGTCCTCCCGCCGGAGGGCGTCGACCTTGTTCAACACCAGCAGCGTCGGCTTCTCGCCGAGACCGAGCGACTCCAGCGTCTCGTTCACCGTTATGACATGCTCGACCGCGTTGCGGTGAGCCACGTCCACGACATGGAGGAGCAGGTCCGCGTCTTCGAGTTCCTCGAGCGTCGCCCGGAACGCAGCGACCAGCTGCGCGGGCAACTTCTGGATGAACCCCACCGTATCCGTGAGCAGCACCGTCTCGCCCGATGGCAGCGGCAGCCGCCGTGTGAGCGGATCGAGCGTCGCGAAGAGCTTGTCCTCGGCGACGACGTCCGCACCGCAAAGTGCGCGCATCAGCGTCGACTTTCCGGCGTTCGTGTAGCCGACGAGGGCGACGACGGGGATCCCGTTGCGAGCGCGCCGTCGGCGGTAGAGGGCCCGCTGCCGCCGCACCTCCTCCAAGTCGCGGCGAATCTTGGTGATCCGGTTCCGGACGAGACGCCGGTCCGTCTCCAGCTGCGTCTCGCCTGGGCCGCGGGTGCCGATGGCGCCCTCGAGCCGCTCCAGGTGAGACCACTGGCCGGTCAAGCGCGGCAGCAGGTACTCCATCTGCGCCAGCTCAACCTGCAGTCGGCCCTCCTTGGTCCGCGCGTGCGTGGCGAAGATGTCGAGGATGAGCGCCGTACGGTCGATGACCTTGAGACCGATCGCCTTCTCAAGGTTGCGCTGCTGAGAGGGCGAGAGCTCGTCGTCGAAGATGACCACGTTGGCGCCGCGCATCCGCGACTCGTTGATGACCTGCTCGAGCTTCCCCTTCCCGATGTACGTGGCCGGGTTGGGATGCTGCAGGCGCTGGGTCGTCCAGCCGACCACCTCGGCGCCCGCGGTGCGTGCGAGCTCGGCGAGCTCCTCCAGAGACTCCCTCGCCGTCAGCAAGTGCCCAGGGAGCTCGGCAGCCACGAGGTAGGCGCGGTCTGGGGTCGGAGCGGTCGAGTGAAGCCGCGACCTTGCCATCGATCCCAGCCTACATCATGGAGCCCCGCCAGGAGCGCCGGCGATTCAGTTACCGCGCTTCCACGCTCGGAGCCGTGCGAGGCCCTCTTCGAGGTCATCGTCTGGGGTCGTGACGGAGAGCCGGATGTATCCTTCACCGTACTCCCCGTAACCGCGACCGGGCGTGACGACCACGCCGCACTCCTCGATGAGGCGCGCCGCGAACTCCCCGCTCGTCACGCCGTCGGGAAGCTTCGCCCAGACGTAGAGAGAGGCCTTCGGGGGCTCCACCTTTAGGCCGATCTCCCGCAGGACCTCGACCATGCGATCTCGCCGGCGCTGGTAGATGCGGTTGTGCTCCTCGATGCAGTCCTGTGGTCCGTAGACGGCAGCGATCGCCATGCGCTGAATCGCCTGGGGGATGCCGCTGTCGATGTTCGACTTGACGCGCATGAGCGCATCGACGAGCGTGGCGTTCCCGACCACCATGCCGATGCGCCAGCCCGTCATGTTGTACATCTTCGACCAGGAGTTGAATTCGACCGCCACGTCCTTGGCGCCTGGGACCTGGAAGATGGAGTGCGGCCGGTAGCCGTCGTAGGCGATGTCGCAGTACGGGTTGTCGTGGCAGACGGCGATCCCGTGCCGCTTGGCCCAGGCGACGACCTGCTCGAAGAACTCCAAGGGCGCCACCGCTCCCGTGGGGTTGTTCGGATAGTTCAGCCAGAGCACTTTCGCCCGGCGCAGCACGTCGGCGGGCACGGCGTCGAGGTCAGGAAGCCACCCGCGCTCCTCGGTGAGCGGAAGGCGGTACACCTCCCCACCGGCGAAGAGCGTCCCGATCTCGTACACCGGATAGGCAGGATCGGGCACGAGGGCAACGTCGCCGGGGTCGATGAGGCAGAGCGCCATGTGCGCGATGCCCTCTTTCGACCCGATGAGCGGGAGCGCCTCCCGCTGTGGATCGAACCGGACCTCGAACCTCCGCTCGTACCAATCGACGATCGCCTGGCGAAGCTCGGGAAGGCCCTCGGACTCCGGATAGCGGTGGTTGACAGGGTCGTCGGCTGCGCGGTGCAGCTCGTCGAGGATGTGTCGCGGCGTGGGAATGTCAGGGTCGCCGATCGCGAAGGTGATGATCTTTTGGCCTTCCGCGCGCTTTGCGGCGATCTTCCTCGAGATCTCGGCGAACAAGTACGGCGGGAGCGCCTCGACCCGGCGGGCAAGCTGCATCGGCGTGAACCTCTCGGGCGGGTAGAGTTCGGCGCGAGCTCAGCGCCGGGAGCGATGGTATCGGGGGCTCTCGCCTTCGTGCCACTCCGCGTCGAAGACGCGCACGGCGGGGCCGGTCATGAAGACGAACCCCTCTTCGCTCCATTCCAGCTCAAGGTCACCGCCGGGCAAGGAGTCCACGATCCGTCGGTCCGTGAGCCCTTTCAGGACCCCGGCCACACAGACGGCGCTCGCGCTCGTGCCCGATGCGAGCGTCATGCCCGCCCCTCGTTCCCAGACCCGGTGCCGCACGTGACCGCGGTCCACGACCTGCACGACCTGAAAGTTCGTGCGGTTCGGGAAGAGCGGATGGTGCTCCACGAGGGGACCGACGCGTTCCAGCGGAAAGCGGTCGACGTCGTCCTCCACGAAGTGGATGGCGTGGGGGTTACCCATGCTGACGAACGTTAGCCGAAGCTCGACGCCGTCCACGGTGAGAGGGTAATCGAGCACCGGACCCGGCCCCTCGACGTTGACTGGGATCTCGCTCGGTTCAAGGCGAGGCTGGCCCATATTCACGCGCGCGGCGACGACTTCGCCCTCCTCACGGAAGAGCTGGACGGTCAGGACCCCGGCGAGGGTCTCCACGCTCACTTCCGTCGCGTCTGCAGGAACCAGCCCTTCCTCCACGGCGAACTTCGCGAGGCAGCGGATCCCGTTGCCACACATCTCGGCTTCGGAGCCGTCGGCGTTGAAGATCCGCATGCGGAGATCGGCCACCGCGGACGGGAGGGCGAGGATGAGACCGTCGGCGCCGACGCCGAAGTGGCGGTCACTCGCGCGCCGGGCGATGTCGGACCAGTCGCGGGCCTCCTCCTCGCCAGGCTCCGGCCGGTAGAAGAGGTAGTCGTTGCCGAGCCCGTGCAGCTTCACGAGTCGCATCTCGGTCCCCCTTACACGTCGCTAGCCCGAGCCGCGGCCGGGCCCCCTGATGACGGAGGTACAGGCCCCCGTGAAGATGTTGGCCTCAAGCTCGATCTCGTCCGCCCTCCGGATCCACCGGATTCGGCGGTCGTCACGGCGGAACCATTGCCACTGCCGCCGGGCAAGCCGGCGCGTCGCCCGCTTGGTCTCTTCGATCGCCTCATCACGCGTCAGCTCTCCTCGGAGCATGCGGACCACCTCGGCGTACCCGATTGACGACATCGCGGGGGCATCCGGCGGCACGCCCTTGGCCAACAGCCCTTCCACTTCTTCCACGAACCCTTCGGCGAACATGCGATCAACGCGGCGGTCGATCCGGCGGTCCAGCTCCTCGCGGTCCACGTCGATTCCGACGACCATCGCCTGGAAGGGCGGTTCTCCCTTCGTCTGCCAGTGGCTAATCGGCATTCGGGTGTGCTCGTACACTTCGAGCGCTCGGATGATGCGGCGCAGGTTGCGGCGATCGATGCGCTCCGCAGCGACGGGGTCCACCTCCGCCAGCCGCGCGTGGAGGGCTTCGACGCCCACGCGCGCAGCCTCCTCGGTCAACCGCTGCCGAAATTCGGGATCGGGAGGCACGTGCGGGACCTGCCAGTGCTCGAGCAGCGCCCAGACGTACTGGCCGCTCCCCCCGACGAGCCAGGGGAAGGTGCCGCGCGACCAAAGCTCCTCGAACTTCGCTCGCGCGAGGTCGACGTAGAGGGCCAGGCTGAACTCCTCCGTCGGCTCCACGATGTCGTACAGGTGGTGAGGGACGCGGCGGCGCATCTCCCGCGTGGGCTTCGCCGTCCCGATGTCCATGCCCCGGTAGACCTGGCGGCTGTCGGCGTTGACGATCTCGCCGCCCAGACGCTCGGCAAGCTCCAGGGCGGCCTCGCTCTTCCCGGTGGCCGTGGGGCCGACGATGGCGATAAGCGGGCGGATCATGCCGGCACCGCCGCACGAACGATTGCCGCGAACTCCTCTGCCCGCAAGGAGGCGCCGCCGACGAGGGCACCGTCGATGTCGGGTTGGGAGAGCAGCTCGCGAGCGTTCGCCGCGTTGACGCTCCCGCCGTACTGGATGCGGACGGAGCCGTCCGCTCCCGGCGCGAGCTCCCGGAGCAGACCGCGGATGAAGGCGCAGGCTTCCTGTGCGGTCTCGGGCGTCGCGTTCTCGCCGGTCCCGATGGCCCAGACCGGCTCGTAGGCGATGGTCAGGCGTCCATCGATCGGCAGCCCCTCGAGCCCCTCGCGGACCTGGCGCTCGAGCACCGCGAACGTCCGCCCAGACTGCCGCTCCTCGAGCGTCTCGCCGACGCAGACGATGGGCAGCAGCCCGGCTGCCAGCGCGGCCGCGGTCTTTCGCCGCACCCATTCGTCGGTCTCGCAGAAGTACCTCCGGCGCTCGCTGTGCCCGACGATCACGACCCGGCAGTAGTCGGCGAGCATCGGTGCGGAGACCTCTCCGGTGAAGGCGCCCTGTGCCTCCCAGTGCACGTCCTGTGCTCCGAGGAGCACGTGGCTGCCGGAAAGGACCGCCCGCACCGGCGCCAGGTGCGGAAACGGCACGCAAACCGCCACGTCTCCGTCGAACCCCGCCGTGAGTTCCGCTACCGCCCGCGCGAGCGTGATTGCCTCCTGCTCGCGCGTGTGCATCTTCCAGTTGCCGGCCACGAACGGCTTCCGCATCACCGGTCCTCCAGTACCGCGACTCCCGGAAGCTCCTTCCCCTCGAGGAGCTCCAACGAGGCGCCGCCGCCGGTGGACACGTGACTGAAGCGGTGCCGCAACCCCGCCTGCGCCACCAGGGCGACCGTTTCGCCCCCGCCGACGACCGTCGTGCCAGAGAGCCCAGCCACGATCTCCGCGACCGCCAACGACCCCTTGGCGAACGGTTCACGCTCGAACACTCCCATGGGGCCGTTCCAGACAACCGCAGCCATGGGCTGCAGCGCGGCGCGAATCGACTCCACCGAACGAGGTCCGATGTCGACGGCCATCGCGTCCGGCGGGACCTTCTCGGCGTCCACCACCCACGGCGACGAGTCCTCGAGCGAGCGCGCCACCACCAGGTCGACCGGCAGCAGCAGGGTGACGCCGCGGCGTTCGGCCTCGGCGAGCACTTCCTTTGCGGTGGGGATGAGCGGCTCCTCCACCAGCGACCGGCCAAGCTGGAAGCCCTTGGCAGCCAAGAAGGTGTTCGCCATGCCCCCTCCCACGACCATCAGGTCGACCTTCTCCAGCAGCCGCCGCAGCGCCCCGAGCTTGGAAGAGACCTTGGCTCCGCCGATGACGGCAGCGAACGGGCGCGGCGGATCCTCCACCAGCTCGCCGAGGTACCTGAGCTCCTTCTCCATCAGGAAGCCGGCCACCGCTCGCCGGTAATGGGCGACCCCCTCGGTCGAGGCGTGCGCACGGTGCGCGGCGCCGAAGGCGTCGTTGACGTACAGCTCGCAGAGGGAGGCGAGCGCCTTCGCGAACTCGGGGTCGTTCGCCTCCTCGCCGGGGTGGAAGCGAACGTTCTCGAGCAGCACCACCTCGCCGGGCTGCATGACGTCCGTCGCCGCGAACGCCGCTGGGCCGATGCAATCCTCCGCGAACGCTACCGGTCGCTCGAGCAGCGCCGCCAGCCGGTCGCACACGGGGCGAAGCGAGAGCTTCGGATCTCTTCCCTTGGGACGCCCCAGATGCGAGCAGAGGATCGTGCGCGCCCCCTGGTCGATGAGGTACGTGATGGTGGGAAGCGTCTCGCGGATGCGGGTATCGTCCGTAATCGAGCCGTCGTCGCCCAGGGGGACATTGAAGTCGACTCGCACGAGCACGCGCCGCTCGGCGACGTCGACGTCGCGGACGGTTTTCTTCGCGAAGCGGCTCACCGGCTCGTCACCTCAGAACCGATACCGCGCCGCTCGACATCGTGCAGCTTCTCCAGGCGGCGCTCGTGCCGCCCACCTTCGAACGAGTTCTCGAGGAAGGCGCGCAGGATCTCTTCCGCGATGGCCGGGCCGATCTCCATCGCCCCGAGCGCGAGCATGTTCGCGTTCACGTGGCGGCGTGCTCGAGCCGCGCCCCAGCTCGTGTGGCAAAGGGCGCAGCGGATGCCCGGCACCTTGTTGGCGGTGATGCTGATGCCGACACCGTTCGAGCAGATGACGACGCCGGTGTCCACCTCCCCGCGCAGGACCGCATGCGCGACCGCCTCGGCGAAGTCGGGGTAGTCCACGCTGTCCGTGCTGTTCGTGCCGAAATCCACCACGTCGTGACCCCACGACCGCGCGGCCGCGACGAGGTGCTCCTTGAGCTGATACCCAGCGTGATCCGCCCCGAACCCGATGCGCACGGCGACCTCCGAGGCCGTTCTCGACGCGTCCCAGTATACCTAGACCCCGAGGCGGGAGCTTTGGGAAGCCCCGCCGGAGCCGTGAGCGAACCGATCCACGTTCCGGTCTCGACTCCCACCATCAGCGCGGTCAACCTACGCCCCGATTCATGGGCTCACCACGCAACACAGGAGGTCAAGGAATGAGTCGCATGAGGAGCAGGCTCGCCCAACGGTTCATCGTTCGTGCCGCCCTTCTTGGCAGCTCCTGGCGCTGGGACTCTCGCTCATCGGCCCCTGGATTCGGAGCCAACCCCTGCCCCGGCGACCCGCGAGCGCGAGCCATCTCTATCGGCAGCCCTCCTTCCGGTCGATGATCCCACACCCCCTTGCCGAAAGAGCGCGGGCTGAGCTTCCACCGGACGTGGCAGCAGCGCCTGTCCTCGTACCGCACCCCAGGCTGGAGCGGACGGCAGCGTACCGGAGCACTGGACGAGCTCACCGCAAACCGCGTGCTGAGCCTCCTTCTGCAGCTGGTAGAGGAGCGAGGGAGCGCTCTGATCGTTGTCACTCATAACCCGCGGGTAGCGGAGCAGATGGGCGCCGTTTACGAGCTCCGGGAGGGGCGACTCCATCGGCAGCGGTGACTGTTCGTTGTCCGCAGGCGGGGCGTTTGCTACGTTGCGGGCACAAGGTGAACCGCTCGATGAGCGATCGCTCCCTCGCGACCGACCAGCCCGCGTCACAAGGCCCAGCCACCTCGCACGAGACGATCGTCGTCCTCGACTTCGGCTCGCAGTACTCGATGCTCATCGCGCGCCGCATCCGGGAGCTGAACACCTACTGCGAGCTCTTGCCGTGGAACACGCCCGAGGAGCGCATCCGGGCCATCGACCTGAAAGGGGTCATCCTCTCCGGGGGCCCGAACAGCGTGTACGACCCGGAGGCCCCGCGAGCGCCCGCGTGGGTGTTCGAATCTGGTGTCCCGGTCCTCGGCATCTGCTACGGGATGCAGCTCCTTGCCCACCAGCTCGGCGGCCGCGTAGGGCCGAGCGTCGAACGAGAGTACGGGCCTGCGCGAATCGAACTCCTCGAAGACTCCCCGCTCTTCGCAGGCCTCCCGCGGGAGCTCGACGTCTGGATGAGCCATGGCGACCGCATCGAGGAGCTCCCTCCCGGATTCCGCGCCATCGCGCGCTCCGAGAACTCGCCGGTCGCCGCAATGGCCGACCCCACGCGGCGGTACTACGGCCTCCAGTTCCACCCGGAAGTGGTCCACACGCCCCAGGGGAAGGAGATCCTGCGCAACTTCCTGGAGCGGATCTGCGGCTGTTCGCGGAGCTGGACTCCCAGCAACTTCATCGAAGAGGCCGTCGCTGCCATCCGCGAGCAGGTCGGCGACGGCAGGGTCATCTGCGCCCTCTCAGGCGGAGTGGACAGCTCCGTCACCGCCGCGCTCGTCCATCGCGCCATCGGCGACCGGCTCACGTGCATCTTCGTGGACAACGGCCTCCTCCGCGCAGGGGAAGCGGAGGAGGTCGTGGAAGTGTTCGGCCGCACGATGCGGATGAACCTGATCCACGTGCAGGCCCAAGAGGAGTTCCTCGCCGCCCTGGCAGAGGTAACGAACCCAGAGACGAAGCGCATCCGAATCGGGAACACCTTCATCCGCATCTTCGAACGGGAAGCGCGGAAGATCGAGGGGGCGCGCTTCCTGGCCCAGGGAACGCTCTACCCGGACGTCATCGAGAGTGCCGGGCACGGCGCGGGTGCTGCCACGATCAAGACGCACCACAACGTCGGCGGGCTCCCGCCGGATATGCAGCTGGAGCTCGTCGAACCGCTCCGCTTCCTCTTCAAGGACGAGGTGCGGCGCATCGGGGCGGCGCTCGGGCTCCCCGACGAGATCCTCTGGCGTCACCCATTCCCCGGACCAGGCCTCGCCATCCGCATCATCGGCGAGGTCACGCGCGAGAAGCTCGCCATCCTCCGGCTCGCCGACCGCATCGTCGTGGACGAAGTGCGGCGGGCGGGCCTCTACCGGCAGCTCTGGCAGGCGTTCGCCGTCCTCACCGACACCCGGACCGTCGGGGTGATGGGGGACTACCGCACGTACGGGTACGCCGTCGCCGTTCGGGCCGTCGTCGCCGACGACGCGATGACGGCCGACTGGGCCCGCTTGCCGTACGAACTGCTCGCGCGCATCGCCAACCGGATCGTGAACGAGGTGCCGGAAGTCAACCGGGTGGTGTACGACATCACCAGCAAGCCGCCCGGCACCATCGAGTGGGAGTGAGAGGCTGACCATGGGAGCTCGAGTACTGCTCGTGGGGAGCGGGGGGCGGGAGCACGCTCTCGCCTGGAAGCTCCGCCAGAGCCCGCACGTCGACGACATCATCGTCGCGCCGGGCAACGCTGGCACCGCGGCGATCGCCACCAACGTCCCCGTGCAGCCGCGAGACATCGACGGTCTCGTCGAGCTCGCCCGACGGGAGCGCATCGACTTCTACCTCGCGAGCACGGACGACCCGCAGCCGCTCGGCCTCGTCGACCGTCTTCGCGAGCTCGGCATCCCTTGCTACGGCCCCACCGCAGCTGCAGCCCGCATCGAGGCCAGCAAAGCGTGGGCGAAGGACTTCATGACCCGCCACGGCATTCCCACCGCGCCGTACCGGGTATTCGACCGGTACCAGGAGGCCCGCGCTTATGTCGAATCACTCGGCGACCGGCCGCTGGTGGTGAAGGCGAGCGGCCTGGCGGCCGGGAAAGGAGCGATCGTCTGCAACGATCTCCGCGACGCCCTGGAGGCGCTCGACATCATCATGCTGCGCCGGGACTTCGGCGCCGCCGGCGATACGGTCGTCATCGAGGACCGCCTATACGGGTGGGAAACGAGCGCCCATGCGTTCTGCGACGGCCACACTGCCCGGCTCATGCCGTTCGCTACCGACTACAAGCGAGCCCAGGACGGCGACAAGGGGCTGAATACGGGCGGCATGGGCGCCTATAGCCCCTCGCTCAGGGTCGACGAAGAGCTGGCGCGCCGAATCCAGCAGGAGGTCGTGGACCGGGCGATTGCCGGCCTGGCGGCAGAAGGCGCACCGTTCGTGGGCACGCTCTTCCCCGGCCTGATGGTCACCGAGGAAGGGCCGTTCGTGCTGGAGTTCAACGCCCGTTGGGGGGACCCGGAGACCCAGGTCATCGTGCCCCGCCTCGAGTCCGACCTCTTCGCCATCTGCCAGATGGCCGCGGAGGGGCGGCTCGCCGAGGCGGAAATTCGCTGGTCGCCGAAGGCGGCCGTAGGCGTCGTCATCGCCAGCGGCGGTTACCCGGCCACGTACAAGATCGGCTACGTCGTCCAGGGACTGGACCGCGTCGACCCGGATGTGCTCGTCTTCCACGCCGGCACGGCGCTCGACCGCCGGGGCATCGTGACGAACGGCGGTCGCGTGCTCACCGTTGTCGGCCTTGGCGACACCATCGCCGAGGCGCGGCGGAAAGCGTACGAGAACGTCGCGCGCATCTCCTTCTCCGACGCCTTCTACCGCCGCGATATCGCCGCTGAGGCGGAATGACCTCGACCTTCGCGCAGGAGGGGGCCGGCCGGCTCGACCCCCGCAGCGGAGCGGGCGACCGCGCCCGGGCGTGGCGGCCTCGTTGCCGGAGCCGGCCCAGGGTTCGAACGTGGGCGCGCGCTTTCGTATCCTGAGGGCGCCATGATTCCCCGCTACTCGCGGCCGCAGATGGCCGCCATCTGGAGTGACGAGGCGAAGTTCCAACGCTGGCTCGACGTCGAGCTGGCCGTCTGCGACGCATGGGCCGAGCTCGGCGTCGTCCCTCGGGATGCAGCCGAGCGCATACGCCGGAGCGCGAAGTTCGACCTGCAGAAGATCGAGGAGTACCAGCGAGAGACCCATCACGACGTCACCGCCTTCCTGCGCTCGGTCGCGGACCACGTCGGCGAGGATGCGCGCTGGATCCACTTCGGCCTCACGAGCTCCGACGTCTGGGACACCGCCACGGCGCTGCAGCTGCGAGACGCTGCCGACCTCCTGCTCCAGGACATCGATGCGCTGCTCGAGGTCATCGCGGCGCGTGCCAGGGAGCACCGCCGCACGCTCTGCGTGGGGCGAACGCACGGCGTCCATGCCGAGCCCACCACCTTCGGGCTGAAGCTGGCGGTCTGGGTGGACGAGCTGCGGCGGCAGCGAGAGCGTTTGGAACAGGCGAAGCGCTCGGTGGCCGTCGGCGCCATCAGCGGCACCGTCGGGACGCACGCCTCCGTGCCGCCCGAGGTCGAGGAGCTCGTCTGCCGCCGGCTCGGGCTGGAGGTCGAGGCAGCCTCCACCCAGGTCATCCAGCGTGACCGGCACGCCCACTTCGTCGTCACGCTCGCGCTCATCGGCGCTTCGCTGGAGAAGTTCGCCACCGAGATTCGCCACCTGCAGCGGACGGAGGTCTTGGAAGCGGAAGAGCCGTTCGCGGAGGGGCAGACGGGCTCGAGCGCGATGCCGCACAAGCGCAACCCGGAGAAGTGCGAACGCATCTGCGGGCTCGCTCGCCTCCTGCGCGGGTACGCGACGACGGCCCTCGAGAACGTAGCGCTCTGGCATGAGCGCGACATCAGCCACTCGTCGGCGGAGCGGGTGATCTTTCCAGATGCTTGCCTCGTGCTGGATTACGCGCTCGATCTGTTCCGCCAGATCATGGAAGGGCTCGTCGTCTACCCGGAGCGAATGCGCGAGAACCTCGAGCGCTCGTACGGGCTCGTCTTCTCGCAGCGGGTGCTGCTCGCGCTCATCGAGGCGGGCATGACCCGGGAGGAGGCGTACAAGCTCGTCCAGCGGCACGCGATGCGCGCCTGGAAAGAGCGCCGGCCGCTGCAGGAGCTCCTGCGCGAAGATCCCGCCGTGACCGAGCGACTCTCCCCCGAGGCATTGGCCGGCCTCTTCGACTACGGCTTCTACCTCCGCCACATCGACGCGACGTTCGAGCGCCTCGGATTGTGAACACGCCCTCCCTCGAGCCGACGCTCGTCACCGTCCCTCCGAGGGTCTTTTCGTGCTTGGGCGGCGCCTGGCGAGCGCTCCGAACCGCGCCCCGCCAAACGCTGGCGCCGATGCTCGCCGTGAACCTCGTCGTTGGAGCGGTCTCGGCGCTCGCGATCCTCGCCCTCTACTTAGCCGCGTTCCCTCAGAGCGACGTCAATCTCAACGTGCTGGACGCCTCCCCGAGCGCGCTCCAGTTCGCACTTCTCGCACTCACTGCCTTCCAGGGCCTGCTGGCACAGGTCGCCCGCGGTGCCACCGTCGTGGGAGTTGCCGCGGCGGCCCGAGGCTCGCGGCCCCCGCTTGCCGAGGTGCTCGACCCCGCGTTCACCCGCCTTGGCGGGCTGCTCGCGCTCGGCCTCCTCCTCCTCGGCATCTTCGCGGTGCTGTCGCTGCATCTCGCTGGGCTCATCATCGCGCCCTTTCTCCTCGCGCGGCTGGGGGTCGCGACGGAGGCGCTTATGCTTGAGGGGAAGAGCGCGCCGATGGCCCTCGTGCGCAGCTGGCAACTGACGGGCGGGCACACGCTGCGTCTCGTCCTCTTGTTCCTCGTCGTCGGTGCCCTCGGGTTGGCAGGCCTCTTGGTCGGAGGGGCGCTGGAAGCAGTCCAGGCACCGAGCCGGCGCGCGCAGGTCGCGGTGCTCGCGGCAGCGCGGTTGATCGGCTCGCTCGCCCTCGCGCTCCCCCTCGCGTACGGGTCTGCCGCCATCACGCTCTACTACCTCGGCCTGGTGAGGACAGAGCGCGCCCGAGGCCGCGCCTCGTGACGCCGACGGCTGAGAGGGCGAGCCCTGATATCCTCTTCGAGTGGCAAGGAGGGCAAAACGGTGAGCGTGAACGCCTCCGTCCTGCTGGAGTCACCGCTCCCCAACCCGGCGCACCGCGGTAAGGTCCGCGACGTCTACGATCTCGGCGACCAGCTGCTCATCGTCGCCACCGACCGGGTTTCCGCGCTCGACGTCGTCCTTCCGACCGGCATCCCGCGCAAGGGTGAGGTGTTGACGCGGCTCTCGGCCTGGTGGTTCCGGCGTATCGAGCCCGTTATCCCCAATCACTTCATCGCCGTCATCGACGCGTCGACGGCCCACCTCGTTCCGTTCCCCGTCCCGGAAGTGCTCTACGGCCGGACGATGCTCGTGCGCAAGGCGCGCAGGCTCGATGTCGAGTGCATCGCGCGGGGATATCTAGCGGGCTCGGCCTGGCGAGAGTATCGAGAGACGGGCATGGTCTGCGGCATCCGCCTCCCGGAGGGGCTGCGAGAAGCGGACCGGCTGCCGCAGACCATCTTCACGCCGTCGACGAAGAGCCAATCGGGCCACGACGTGAACATCACCTACGAGGAGATGGAGGAGCTCGTCGGCGTCGAAGCGGCGAACGCCATGCGGCGACGCACGATCGCGGTATACGACTACGCACACCAGGTCGCGCTCGAGCGCGGCATCATCATTGCCGACACGAAGCTTGAATTCGGCTGGTGGGAAGAGGAAGTCATCCTCATCGACGAGCTGCTGACTCCCGACTCGAGCCGCTTCTGGCTTGCCAGCGAGTATCGCCCCGGCGCCTCGCCCCCGAGCCTGGACAAGCAGCCGATCCGGGACTGGCTCACCGCCAGCGGCTGGAAGGATGGCGAGCCTCCCCCTCCATTGCCCGACGAGATCGTTCGCGCCACGACGGAGCGGTATCTCACCGTTTACCGCATGCTCACTGGAGAGGAGCTCCCTGATCCATGACGAACGCCCCGGAGACCCACGCCGCATCCGCCACGCTCTACCGCGCGCGTATCTACGTGTCTCTGAAGTCGACGGTGAACGACCCGGAAGGTGAGACAATCGCGTCCGCCCTTCGGAGCCTCGGCTTCGACTCCGTCCAGTCGGTGCGGAGCGGCAAATACTTTCAGGTCCTGCTGTCTGCAGCCTCCGAGCAGGAAGCCCGCGCCGCCGTGGACGCGATGTGCCGGCGCCTCCTCGCCAATCCGGTCATCGAGACGTACGAGTTCGAACTTCGGGAGGCTCAGCCCGCTTGAGGTCCGCGGGATACCGGCGGGACCGGGCCGGGGTCGCGAGCGAAGTAGAGCTCGCACGCACGGCGGATGGCTCCCGGTTCGAGCACCGGCGGGCGGCGCACGAACTTCGCCTCTTCGATGATGAGCTGGAGGATGTCCCGCGGGTGGCATGAGCGGGGGTTTCCCTCGCTCGCGCGCAGCACCATCTCAACCGCTATTTCGATGTTCTCCGGTGTTGCCTCCACCCCCATCGCCTCGGCGAATCGTCGGAAGATCTCGGCCATCTGCGCTGGAGTAGGCTCGGGAATCCGGATCTTGTACGGGATGCGCCGCAGATGTGCCTCCTCGAGCATCGAGCGGGGCTCCAGGTTCGTGCTGAAGACGATGGTCGAGCGGAAGGGGAACGTGATGCGCTCGCCCGTCACGAGCGCCATCGTGTCCTCGCCGCGCTCGAGAGCCGCGATCCAGCGATTGAGGAGCGCGTGCGGAGACACCTGCTGCCGGCCGAAGTCGTCGATGGCGAGCAAGCCGCCGTGCGCCTTCACGTGCGGCGGCGCCTGGTGGTAGCCGAGCGCCGGGTCATACGCGAGGTCGAGGTCCTCGTGGCGCAGCTCTCCCCCCACGAACACGAACGGGCGGCGGATGCGCAGCCAGCGCCGGTCGACAGTGTTGAGGCCTTCCGCCTGCTCACTGTCGATGACCACGTGCACGAGCTCGTCGTAGAGGCGGATGATGTGCCCGCTGACCCAGACGCACACCGGGAGCAGGGTCACCCCTTGGATCGCCTCGCTGCACAGCTCGAGGATCGTCGTCTTCCCGTTCCCGGGGGCACCCCAGAGCATCGCCGGGCGCCCTGACGTGAGTGCGAGGCACACCTTCGCCACGATATCCCGCGCGAGCACGAGTTGCTGCAGCGCCCGCGCGAGCCGCACGGGATCCGGCGCTCCAACTTCGGTGTCGTCCCCGAGGCGGCGAAAATACTCCTGGATCGGCACGGGCACCGGACCGACATACCGGCTGCGCTGGAAGGCGTTCTCCACCTCCTTCATCCCGAGCTCGGTGAGCCGGTACTGCCACTCGCCTTCGAGCCGCCCGGAGTTGGCGGTGGTCTCGATGAGGCGCTGCCGCTTCAAGCTGTCGAGCAGCTCCCGCACGAGGGCCGGCGGGATCCGCAGCGCGTTCGCCAGCCCGATCGGTGTGGGCACGGCGATGCGATGGAGGGTCTTCAGCGCCAGGTCTTCGAGGAAGGACTCCGGCAGGCCAAGGTCCGCGAGCGAGTCGGGCGCGGGCGGGAGCGTCGGAAGCGCCCGCAGGCCGGACGGGCGGGGGCGCTGCCAGAGGAGCTCGTCATCGTGTCCGGAAACTGCCAGGTTCCCTTCCGTCTGCGCGTAGGGCTGCATCCTCCGTCCCTTCTCCGGCGAACCGTTTGCGCGGTCGAATCCGTTCGTCGGATGAAAAGTCGACCGGGCGGACCCGATCCGTCAGACCAGTGTCGCGTAGCTCCGCCGCGAGATAGGTGACAGGCGCGTGACCGCGAAGGGACGGCTGCGGACCTCACGTCCAGGGGGCGAATCGCCCCTCCGACTCCCAGAGGAGCCACCAGGCGCGCTCCGTCTCCATGCGAAGGAACCGCTGCTCTCCCCGGCTCACGAATCCGACCGGCCGGAAGCCTGCCTTGAGGAAGGAGCGTTGCGCGCGCTCGTTCCAGTCGAGGGTGTGGAGCACGAGCCGCCGCCAAGGATGGTTCGACCAGGCATACCGGAGGAAGGCGATCAGGGCCTCCGTTCCGAAGCCGCATCCCCAGTACTCGCGCTCGCCGATGAGGATACCCACCTCGGCCGCATCCAGCCGCGCAGCCACGTTGTAGTACATGAGGCTGCCGATGTGCCGCCCTTCGCGCGTCTCGATGGCAAGCGTCCGCCGGTCGGGCCGAGGCGTGAGCACCTCAGCCTCGTACCAGTCCAGAAACTGCTCCCAGGTGAGCTTTCGCGGTTCCGCTCCATCGAGCCGTGCCAGCTCCGGATCCGTGCGCCAGCGGTAGTCATCCGGCGCGTCTTCGGCGCGCTTCGGCCGGAGGCGCACGCGCGGCCCCTCTGCGACGATGACCGGCTCAGTCCTGACGTCCATCCTCACCTTCGATGATGGCGAGGGCGTCTTCGAGCACCTTCCGCTCGTTCGGGTACGTGAGCATCCGCAGCGCTTCCGCCGCCGGCACCCACCGCACCTCGTCGAATTCGTAGTCGTGGCGTTCGAGGTCTCCTCCTCGCGGCTCCATGAGCCAGTGGTGGACGAACTTGTGAAACCGCTTTCCCTCGGAGACGAACCAGTAGTCGATGGTGCCCACCTTTTGCCCGCGCTCTACTTCGAGCCCCGTCTCCTCGCGCACCTCCCGTTCTGCCGCCTCTTCGAGGCTTTCGCCCGGATCAGGAGTGCCTTTCGGCAGCGTCCAAACGAACCCGCCGTCCTGCTTGCGCCCGCAGAGGACCACCTCGACTTCGCGGCCGTTGCGGCGCCAGACGATGCCTCCGCTCGACACGGCCCGTTCGACGGGAAGCTTCCCGTTCATGGCAGCCTCCGCCCGATGAGCTCCTGCCAGCTGTCGCCCGCCGTCTCGATCGCCTCCTCGAGCAACTCCGCCAGCGACTCCGGCACCCGGTCCCGGAACGCGCGCAGATGCTCCAGCGCCTCGTCGCCACCGATCTCGGCGAGCGCGTCGATCGTCCCGCGCACCACCTCGAGGTCCTCATCGTCCAGCAAGGGAGCGAGCTCTGGGACCGCCTCCTCCGAGCCGATGCGGCCGCAGGCAATGGCTGCGTGGAACCGCATCTCCGGGTCGTCGCTGGCGAGCTCCGAAATCAGATACTCCAGCCACTTTTCGTCCGCGGAGTTACCCATGGCGACCACGGCCGCGATGCGCAGCTCGCGCTCGGGGTCGAAGTAGGCGTCGCGGATGAGCTCGTCCACCCAGGGGCGCGAGCACGGCCCGAGGCTCTCGATCGCCCTCGCGCGAACGGATGGGGGCTCGTGCGGGGACCGCGCCACCTCCGCCAGGGCCTCGACCACCTCCGCACTGAGCGCCGGGTCGGCCCGATCGAACTCGGCGAGGAGGACGTACTGCATCAGGCTCGTTGCCGCGGCCCCGCGTACGCCCGGGTCATCGTCCTCGCGGAGCAGCCGCAGCAGCGACCGGGTGCTGGGGCGGTCATTCGCCTCCCAGAGCGCCTCCGCCGCGAGGCGCCGCACCGGAGCAGCCTCGTCTTCGACGGCGATGAGCCCCAGCTCGCGGAAGTCGAGGTCGACGTTGTCTTCCGCCAGCTCCGTGGCCCACTCCATCACGGAGGTGCGGACCTCTACCGGGATGCGAGGCCAGCGCTCTCGAACGTGGCTGAGCTCCTCCCCGCGCAACTGGGAGAACACGGCCACGTCCGAGGCACGCGGCCGCTCGCCGCGCTCGAGACGCTCGAGAACATCCAACAACGCACGAGGGATCATCTACAGCGAGTGTATCACCGGCCGATGGGGCGCTCGTCCGTCAGGGGCCGGCTCAGGAGGCGCTCCATAGCCTCGAGCACCGTGCTGCGCCCCTCCAGCACTGCCACCACTTGTTCCGTCACCGGAACGTCCACGCCGCGCTCCCGCGCCAGCCGCAGGGCGACGGGGGCCGTGCCTACCCCTTCGACCGCCTCGCCGATGCGCCGCAGCGCCTCGTCGGGCGTCACCCCCTGCGCCAGCAGCTCGCCGAAGCGGCGGTTGCGCGAGAGGGGCGAGAAACAGGTCGCCGCCAGGTCCCCCACGCCGGCGAGCCCCTGGAACGTGACGGGGTCGGCCCCCAGCGCGACACCCAGACGCGTCATTTCCGCCAGCCCCCGGGTCATGATCGCCGCGACGGCGTTCGTCCCCGCCTCCATGCCGGCCGCAGCGCCCGCCGCGATGGCGACGACGTTCTTCAGCGCCCCTCCGAGCTCGACGCCCACGACGTCGTCGGAGCGGTACACGCGGAAGCGAGGTCGGGCAAGGGCACGCTGCCACTGCTCCGCCACGGACGCATCTCGACTCGCGACCACCGACGCCGCGGGGAGCCCGCGGGCGATCTCCGGCGCCAGGTTCGGACCGGAGAGGACGGCGACGAACCCGGGATCCCAACCCGCCTCTTCAAGGACCTGCGACATCCGCAGGCCCGTTCCCAGTTCGATCCCTTTCGCCGCCGACAGCACGGGAACGCTGCGCGCGACGGCACACACGGCCAGCTCCTCCCGCAGCGATTGGGCAGGAACGGCAGCGATGACCCCGTCCCACGGGAAGCTCGGCAGTGCGGAAGCGAAGGTCACTTGAGGCGGCAGGCGAAGCTCCGGCAGGCGGGGGTGGCCCTTGCGGCCGTCTAGCTCCTTTGCCTCCTCGGCGCTGCGCGCCCGCACCACCACCTGATGGCCGTTCGCAGCGAGGAGCGAGGCGAGCGTGACTCCCCAGGTGGTCGCCCCAAGGACCGCGAAGCGCCCCATCAGCCTGTCGCCGGACGGTCCCCGCCCTGGCCGATCTTCGGCTCCGTGCCGGCCAGGAGGCGGCGGATGTTCGGAATGTGCATGAGCTCGATCACGACGAGGGCAAAGATCGCGTAGTACGCCACCGCCCAGCTCGTCCATCCCTGCGCGGCCGCTACCAGAACGAGGGCGACGGCGATGGGGGTCCCCACGACGGACATGAAGGAGACGATGCGGGTCGCCGCGAGGAGAACCGCACCGATGAGCGGAAAGAAGATCGCGATGGCCGGCGCGAGCCCGAGGATTCCGCCGAAGGCGGTCGCGACCCCACGCCCGCCGCGGAAGCTGGCGAACACCGGGAAAACGTGGCCAACGATCGCCGCACCACATCCGGCGGCCGCCACTCCCACGTCGTCGAAGAGCTGATTGCCGATGACCGCCGGCACTGCCCCCTTGGCCACATCCGCCACGAGGACGACTGACGCGGGAACGGGACCGGCCACGCGGAGGACGTTCGTGAACCCGGTCTTCCCCGACCCGTACTTCCGCACGTCCTTCCCCGTCCATAGGTAGCCGGCGACCAAGCCGTACGGGACCGACCCAAGCAAGTACCCGATCAGGACGTTAGCGACGTACTCCCACATCAAGCTCCGTCGTCCCCTCGCGCGCGGAAGCGCAGCCGGATGGCCGTGCCTTCGAAGTCGTAGGCGTTGCGGATGGCGCGCTCAAGATACCGCCGGTAGCTGAAATGGACGAGGTCCGGGTCGTTGACGAAGAGGACGAAGGTGGGCGGGTCGATGCCGGCCTGCGTGGCGTAGAACAGCTTCAGCCGCTTGTGGTGGACGACCGGCGGCGAGTGACGACGCCACGCCTCGCGCAGAGTGGCGTTGAGCTCGGCGGTAGGCACTCGCCGCCGTCTCGCTGCACGCGCTTCCGCCGCCAGCCGGAGCAGCTCGTCGATGTTCCGGCTCTCGAGCGCCGAGACGAAGGCGACGAGGGCCCACGGAGCGAACGAGAACCGCTCCTGCAACGCCCGCAAGGTCCGCTCCCGCCGACGCTCGAACTCTTCCCCCCAGAGGTCCACCTTGTTCACCGCGATGACGAGCCCTGTCGCCGCCTCGAGCGCGATCCCGGCGACGTGGGTGTCCTGCGCGGTCGGCCCCTCCGCACCGTCGATGACGACCACCGTCACGTCGGCGCGGGCAACCGCCGAGCGGGTGCGAAGGACCGAGTGATACTCGACCCCACGCTCGATCCTCCCCCGCCGGCGCACTCCCGCCGTATCGATGAGGGTGAAGGGGCCGAACGGCGTCTCCAGATGGGTATCGACGGCGTCTCGCGTGGTGCCGGGAATCTCGGAAACGAGGACGCGCGGCTCGCCGAGGATCGCGTTCACGAGCATGGACTTCCCGACGTTGGGCCGGCCCACGATGGCCACCCGGATCCGGTCCGCTTCGACCGTCGGGGGCGCAGGCGGGAGTCGCTCCGCCACCGCATCGAGAAGCTCGGCGATGTTCACGTCGTGGAGGGCGCTCACCGGGATCGGCGTTCCGAACCCGAGTTCGCTGAGCTCGGCTAGCGCGATCGCTTCGCGTCGCTCCGAATCCGCCTTCGTTGCCACCAGGAGCACGGGCCGCCCGGACCGTCGAACGATGTCTGCGACGTCGAGGTCGGCGGCGGTCACCCCTGCAGCCGCGTCGACACAGAACAGGATGAGGTCGGCACGCGCGAGCGCGGCCCGCACCTGCTCGGCTACGAGAGGCCCGAAGCGATCGAACTCCTGCGGTTCGTAGCCGCCGGTGTCGGCGAGCACGAAGCGCCGATCCCCCCACTCGACCTCCGCCTCGACGACGTCGCGTGTCGTGCCAGGCTCGTCCTCAACGATCGCCCGGCGCTCGCCGAGGACGCGGTTGAAGAGGGTCGACTTGCCGACGTTCGGACGACCCGCGATGACGACCCTCGGCATTGCCACCGCGGTGCTGAGCTTCACGGTCCACCTCCCGTCGCGGGAACGAGCGTGACCACGACCGACGACGCCTCGACCAGGGTGATGCCAGCCGGCAGCGTGACCTCCGGCTGCAGCGTGTGGATGCCAGGCGACAGGCCGTCCAGGGACACGGTAGCGCCGACCTGGTCGGGCGTGAGGGCCGCAATCGCTGAGGCCGTACCGGAAACCTTCACCATCACCTGGTACGGCCCTCCTGCAACCAGCGTATCCTCCGGCACGTCCACGAAGGAAGGTGCGACGGCCAGCGTCGCCAGCGCGCACGGGCTCTCCCCATCCGTGCACACCACGGGAGCGATCGCGACGTCGACGCGGACGGTCGTGCGGTCGAGCGAGATGTTGGACGGAACGGAAATGGCAACGGCCCGGGTCACGTTCGCCGTGGCCCCGGTGAGCTCGATGGGCTCGGTCGTGACGACGGTGAGGCCCTGAACGATCTCGATCGGACCCGTCGCCAGCACCGCCGGCGGGTCCACGGTCACAGCCGCCACCCGGTACCCCGGCGCCGGGGCGCCGGTGAGGATGGGCTGCACGGCGACGGTCCGCTGCGAGAATCGCTGCTCGATCTTGAAGGTGGCACGCGCTCGCGTCGCGGACAGGATCACCTGCTGCACGGCTCCTGTGTCGCTGCGCGGCACGAGCTCGCCCTCGACGACGTAGGTGGGATCGCGCACGCCGCTCAGGTTGACGTCGAGCTGGACCTTGGTGACGTTCTCGACCAGCTCGGGATGGCCCGTCACGGTGACGAACGCCGGCTCGACCGTCGGCGGCTCCGCGAGCACGTACCCGGAGGGGAGCCCGCCGGTAAGGTTCACCTCCACCGGCAGCTCCTTCGACGCCGCCTGGATGAGGGTGATCTCCACCCGCTCCGGGATGACCCGCACGACATCCACGCCCTCGCGCTTGGAGGTCACCCGAACCGGCAGGGAAAGCGGGCCGCCCGGCTCGAGCCCTTGGACGTCGACGATCGCGTCGAAGTCGCTGGCGCGGAGCTCCGGCAGGACGTCCTGCCGCGCCTCGACCTCCACCCGGACCGTGGGCGCCTCGAGGACGATGAGGCCCGCAGGCACGTTCACCGGGCGGACGACCACTCCCGCGGCCGGCGGCTCCGGTACCACGCCGCGCACCCGGGGGTTCTCGACGTCCTGGATGAGCACCCAGATGGCGAAGGCAGCGACGAGGCTGAAGGTAGCCAGCGCCCAGTGCTCCACCAGGCCGCGGAGCCCGGCCGTGAGGAGGAGCCACGCCACACGGGCGCCTTCCACGCCGCCGGCGATGAATCGCCGCGCGGGGTTCATACGGCGACCTCGCGCCCGCGGAGCTGGCGGAGCGCCCCTCGCCGTCGCACGAGCCACTCCAGCACGTTCCGCAGCCGCTGCTCGTCGGCCACGTGCGTGAGCTTGCCGTCGAACGCCACACTGATCGTTCCCGTTTCCTCAGAGACGACGATAGAGACGGCGTCCGTTTGCTCCGTGATCCCCAGCGCGGCGCGATGCCGGGTGCCGAGGTGCGGCTCGTCCGGTGGAAGCTCGCTCGCCAGCGGCAGGACGCATCCAGCAGCCACGACCCGGTCGTCACGGATGACGGCCGCCATGTCGTGCAGCGGGGAGTTCGGGAAGAAGATCCCTTCGAGCAGCTCCGGCGTGACCTTGGCGTCGATGGGCACGCCGGTGTCGATGACGTCACCGAGCCCGGTCTCGCGCTCGAGGACGATGAGCGCCCCGTGGCGCGATCGCGAGAGCGAGGCAACCGCCTTGGCGATCGCGTCGAGGACGTCGCTGTACTCCGGCCGGGAAACGAGGCCTCGCACCCCGGTGCGGCCGAGCCGGTCCAGCGCTCGCCGGATCTCCGGCTGGAAGACGATTGCCGCACCGATGAGGAGCGCCGGCAGCGAGTTGTCGACGATGTAGTTCACCACCGTGAGGTCGAACGCTCGTCCCAGCACGAACGCCACGAGGAAGAGGATGAGCGCGCCTCGGAGCTGCGTCATCGCGCGGGTTCCGCTCACGATGCGCAGCGCGCCGTAGATGACGGCGGCGATGAGCAGCACGTCGATGACGCTCGTCGGGCCGAACTGGGTGAGGACTTCGCGGTAGTGCTGCCAATCGATCATCGTTCGAGCGGGGCGGGCCGGTTATCCCCATCATACCGGCTCGCCTTCGCCCGCCGGGCCCACGTTATGGGAGCTCCGCCCCCAGCAGGAACGCCACCGCGGCCGCCTGGGCCCAGACCCGGTTTTCGGCCTGGTCGAAGACGATCGACTGCGGGCTCTCGATGACCTCGTCCGTGATCTCCTCGCCGCGATGGGCGGGCAGGTCGTGCATGACGAACGCGCCCGGCGCCGCGAGGGAGAGCAGTTCGCGGTTGAGCTGGTATCCGGCGAAGTCGATCCGCCGCCGTTCTGCCTCCCGCTCCTGCCCCATCGATGTCCAGACGTCCGTGTACAGAGCCTCGGCACCCTGCGCCGCTTCCCGCGGGTCGACGAGCGGGGTGAACGATCCGCTCGTCGCTTCCGCGCGTCGGCGAGCCTCATCGAGGACGAAGTCGGGAAGCCAGTACCCGCGCGGCGTCGCGATGCGCACGTGCATTCCCAGCGAGGCAGCCGTGAGCACGAGGCTCCGGGCCACGTTGTTGCCGTCGCCGATGAAGGCGATCGTTCGGCCTGCGAGGCTTCCCCACTTCTCCTTGAGCGTGAGGAGATCGGCCAGCGCCTGGCAGGGATGCTCTTCGTTCGTGAGGGCGTTGATGACCGGCACCCCGGAGTACTGGGCGTACTCCTCCACGATCACCTGTCCGTAGGTGCGGACGGCGACGATGTCGACGTACCGCGCCAGGACGCGGGAGACGTCCTTGATCGCCTCGCGCTCGCCCAGCCCGACCTCCTGGGGCGCGAGGTAGATGGTCTCCCCACCGAGGTGGCGCATGGCCACCTGGAAGCTCACGCGGGTGCGCAGGGACGGTTTTTCGAACAGGAGCGCGAGCTGCTTGCCCGGGGCGAGCCGCTGCGGGTGCTGCTTCAGCCGGGCGGCGAAGTCGATCAGCCCAGCGATCTCCGCCGGCGTGAGATCCATCGAGGAGAGCAAGTGGCGTGGACTCATGGTTCGACCAGTATAGGGAGCGTGCTCGTTACGGTCGGGTGATGGCTCCTCGAACCTGGATCGGCGCGATGGGGCTGGCTAAGATGCATGTGGGGTAGGGGTGTAGCTCAGCTGGTAGAGCATCGGACTCCAAATCCGATGGTCGCGGGTTCGAGTCCTGCCACCCCTGCCAGATCAGTTGTCGACGGCGGGCCACGCCGATACGATCGTGGTGCGTGCCCAGGTGGTGGAATTGGCAGACACGCTGTCTTGAGGGGGCAGTGCCCGTTAAGGGCGTGTGAGTTCGAATCTCACCCTGGGCACCAAATTTTTTGTCTGGCGCCGTGGCCAAGTGGCAAGGCAGGGGTCTGCAAAACCCCGATCGCCGGTTCGAATCCGGCCGGCGCCTCCAACCCCTCAGGTAGGTTGCCGCGCCTCCCGCTCACCTCAGGGTCGGTAATTCCTTCGTGACGGAACGGAAACCCGGTGCCTGAGCCCCTTCTTGTTCACACCACGCTCAGGCCGCCGTCGAGCACGATCGCCTGGCCCGTGAGGTAGACCGGACAGTCGAGGAGAAGGTAGGTGGCCACGTCGGCGACTTCCTCGAGCGAGGCGTATCGGGCGTGCGGGATGCGGCGTTCGAGGTCCCGGTGCGCCTGCTCGGCCCCGGCGTCTCCGCCTAGTCCGCGCTCGATCCTCCGCATCATCTGGCTTTCCACCGGACCCGGGCACAAGGCGTTCACCGCGATCCCTAGCGGCGCGAACTCGACCGCCGCCGTCCTCGTGAGCCCGATGACGGCGTGCTTGCTTGCGCCATACGCGGACAAGCGCGGCGTGGCCGTCAGGCCGGCTACCGACGCCGTGTTCACGATGCGCGTCACGAGCTCGTGCTCCAGAAGGTGCACCATCGCCTTCAGCCCCAAGAAGACCCCGCGCACGTTGACCGCGAACACGCGCTCCCAGTCGTCGAGGTGATACAAGACGATCGGAGACTCCGCGCCTTCGATCCCCGCGTTGTTGAAGAAGAAGTGCGCATCCCCCCAGAGCTGCCGGGCCCGGTCGGCGTAGGCGAAGACCTGCCGCTCATCCGTCACGTCCGCCGCGAACACCTCCGCCACGCCGCCCGCTTCCCGCACCGCTTCTGCCCCGCGAGCCGCGAGCTCTTCGGTGAGGTCGACGCACAGCACGCCGCAACCCCGGGCGCCGAGCGCTCGGCACACGGCCACGCCGATGTCCCCTCCTGCGCCAGTCACGACTCCTACCAGACGATCGACCATCTCGGCCCTCCTGGAACGGTTTGCACGGTGCTGCCCGCACAGCGGCTCCGGAAGCATACCGCCCGCACGAGCAGCACCGCAGCACGATCGGCAGCTCTCAATCCTCGAGCACGAAGGTCACACGCATGTGCACACGGAAGGCAGAGATCTTGCCGTCCTCGACGACGACCTGCTGCTGCTCGATCCACGCCCCTCTCACCTGACGGAGGGTTTTGCTGGCCCGTTCGATGCCCACGCGGATGGCGTCCTCGAAGCTGACGGGCGACTCGGCGGAGATCTCGGTGACTCGCGCGACGGCCATGACAGCCACTCCTCGATTGATGCTCGTCCTCGGGGACGGCGCCCTCACGCTGCCCGAATCCAGGCAAGGAACGCCACCTCCATTCGGTACCGACATCACGGTCCGAACGGCCCCGGCTGCGCAGAGCGCGGGTCAGCGCGCGCCCCGTGAGTTCCCCATAGTCGCCCAGCGGCGCCGGATGACCTTATGCATCTCGCTCACGATGACCACCGATGCAGCCACGGCGACGATTCGCAACCAGGTCTGCCATTCCACGGGACCCACGCGAAGCACGTACTGCGTCGGGGAGGCGTACAGAGCAAGGGTGTGAATCGACACGGCGAATGCGGTGCCGACGAAGAGCAACGGATTGGAGAGGGGGCTTTTCGAGAAGATGGACCGCCACTCGGAGCGGGAGTTGCCGACATGAAAGACCTGGAAGAGAACGAGGGTCGTCAAGGCCACGGTCTGGGCCCGAACCAGGTCGCCGCCGGACTGGTCGTACTCGTACCGGAAGAGCGCCAGGGTGCCGGCGGCCATGACCAGCCCCACGAAAGCCGTGCGCTCCCACAGGAGCCATGGGATCAGCGGCTCCCGGCGCCCGCGCGGCGGGCGGTCGAGGACATCGGGGTCGCCGGGCTCGAAGGCGAGGGCGACGTCCTGGATACCGTTGGTCACCAGGTTCAGCCAGATGAGCTGCGCGGCGACGAGCGGCACTGGCCAGCCAAGGACCAGAGCCGTCGGGAGCACCACGAGAGAGGCCGCACCGGTGGAGACGAGGAAGTACGTCACCTTCCGCAGGTTGTCGAAGGTGACCCTCCCCTCTCGCACCGCGTGGAAAATCGTCACGAAGTTGTCGTCCGCGAGCACCATGTCGGAAGCCTCTCGCGCCACGTCCGTCCCGCTGCGCCCCATGGCGATCCCGATGTCCGCGGCCCGCAGAGCTGGGGCGTCGTTGACGCCATCACCGGTGACCGCCACCGTCTCGCCCTGTCGCTTCAGCGCCTGCACGATGCGGAGCTTCTGCTCCGGCGCCACCCGGGCGAAGACGGACACAGTGCGAACGGCGCGGTCGAGCTCCTCGTCGTCCATTTCAGCGAGCTCCGCGCCGCTGATGGCGACCGGGTTCGACCCGCCGATGCCGAGCCTGCGGGCGATCGCCGCGGCGGTCGAGCGGTGGTCGCCGGTCACCATCACCACACGGATCCCGGCCCGGCGACACCCATCGATCGCCTCCGCGACACCCGGCCGCGGTGGGTCCTCCATCGCCTGCAGGCCGACGAACGTCAGGTCGGACACGGCCTCAGGCTCGACGACGAAGTCGGGGTGGCTCTCCGGTATGCTGCGCACCGCCATCGCGAGCACGCGGAGCCCGTCCTCCGCAAGCTCGTGTGCCGCAGCCAGGATCTGCTCGCGCTGGAGCGGCTGCTGCCCTTCTCCCACCAGCTGGGCAGTGGACATGGCGAGTACGGTTTCCGGCGCCCCTTTGACGAATAGCACCCGCTCGGACCCGCAGCGCCGCAGCGCCGCCGAGAATTGGCGGTCTGGCTCGAACGGGATCTCGGCCTCGATGCGCCACGACTCCCGCAGCAGTTCAGGGTCGAGCCCGTATGCCGCAGCCGAAAGGAGCAGCGCCACCTCCGTGGGGTCGCCTGCCGCCTCGTATCCGTGCGGACCGAACCGCACACTCGCCTCGTTCGTGAGCACTCCGGCCATAAGGGTGTAGCGCAGCGACGCCGGCAGCTCGGGGGGCTCCGCCGTCACCGGCCCGCTCAGCTTCGGGACGCCTTTCCGGCCAAGGTCCGGGTTCCAAGTAGCGACCACCGTCATCCGGTTCTCGGTCAGCGTCCCCGTCTTGTCGGTCGCGATTACGGTCGTGCTGCCAAGCGTCTCCACGGCCGGCAGCCGGCGAATGATGGCGTTCCGCCTCGCCATCCGCCGCACCCCCAGCGCAAGCGCGATCGTGAACACGACCGGCAGCCCTTCCGGTACGACGGCAACCGCAAGCCCGACTGCCGTCGTGAACATGTGCGACGGCGACTCGCCCCTTGCCAGCCCGAGCGCGAAAGTGACCGCTCCGCCCACGACCACGACGGCCACGATGACCCGGGAGAAGGCGCCCAGCCGCTGCTGCAGGGGAGATTCCCCTCGCTCAGCCTCGCGCACCGCCTCGGCGATGGCGCCGACCTCCGTCGACCGGCCGGTCGCGACCACGACGCCGCGTCCCCGGCCGGCAGTGACGATGGTTCCCGCGTACGCCATACAGGTGCGGTCAGCGAGCGGAGCATTCGAGGAGACCGGTTCAACGCTCTTGCGCACGGGCACGGACTCGCCGGTCAGCAACGACTCATCGATGGCCAGCGCCGTCGCCGCCAGCAGCCGCAGGTCTGCGGGCACGCGGACACCCGATTCGAGGAGGACGATGTCGCCGGGCACGACCTCGCGGCTCGGGATGACGATGTCCCTGCCGTCGCGCAGCACCCGGGCCGTGGGGCTGGCGAGCCGCCGCAGCGCGCGCACCGCCCGCTCTGCTTGTCGCTCCTGGGTGAAGCCGATCACGGTGTTCAGCGCCAGCGCGGCAGCGATCACGACGGCATCGACGTACTCGCCGAGGAGCACAGACACCAGGGTCGCAGCAATCAGGATCGCAATGAGCGGGCCTCGCAGCTGGCGGAGGACCAGGACCCAGGCTGGCGTTGGACGCTCCTCCTCGAGCTCGTTCGGCCCGAACGTTCGCAGCCTCCGCTCCGCTTCTGACTGGGGAAGGCCGAACGGCCCCGTACCGAGTGCCTGCAGCACCTCCTCGTGCGGGAGGGCGTGCCACGGACGCTGCAAATCCACCCTACTCCTCCGCTCTGCGAGCGCGGTCTTCGGCCATGATACCGGGCCCCCGCGAGTGCCCTTGGCCCCGTGCGGTTGGGGTTGGCAGACTCGCCTTGTGGGGAAGTGTCGGAACTGGCAGACGAGCGTGACTTAGGATCACGTGCCGCAAGGCGTGCGGGTTCGAGTCCCGCCTTCCCCACCACCCCGATCTCTTCCGTCAGCAGGCAGCGCTGTAGGATCTCCTCGCATCATCCATGGCAGAGCGGAGGTCATGTGATGAATGCATTTCGCGCTGTTCTCACGTTCGCGATTCTTTCCGTCTTCCTTTTGCCCGCGCTGGCCGCCTGCGGAGACGACGATGACCGCGGGCTCGACCTGCTCGGCGGGGAACAGCGGTCCGCCACCGCTTCCATCGGCGACGAGCGTGACCAGGGCGAAGGCGGCGGAACGGGCATTTCGAACGGTGCGGTAAATGTGGAATCTCCGGCCGACGCCAGGCCCGTCTATCCCGACGAGTGGAGAGCCGCGTACAACCCGCTCTCCGAGCGCATGGAGCAGGTCCGCTACGCCGCTGAGTACCGGACTCGCTCAGGGGGAGAGCAACGGTCTCAGGTGGTGGGTGATCGTTTCTTCACACTCAGGAGTTCAATCCTGCAGGCGTGACCTGCGGTGCCGGCGACCACGGCCTCCCGTCCCGCATCATCGCGTTCAGGACCACCACCAGCTTCCGTACGCACGCCACGAGTGCCACCTTCCCCGGTAGCCCGCGCGCTTGCAGCCGCTCCCAGAACGCCCGCAGTACCGGGTTGTGTTGAATCCCCACCAGCGCCGCCAAATAGAGCATCCGCCGCACCAGCGCCCGCCCGCCGTACGTCACCCGCCGCCCGCGCTGTACGCCGCTGTCCCGGTTGAACGGCGCCACCCCCGCGAGCGCTGCCGCCTCCCTCCCCCGCAGCGCCCCCAGCTCCGGCATGAGCGCCACCAGCACGCACGCCACCTGCATCCCCACCCCGGGCACCGTCCGCAAGCGCTCGACCGCCTCCCGCAGCTCCGCCTCCGACCGCACCAGCGCCGCCATCGCCCGCTCCACCGCCTTCCGCTCCTCCCGCAGCCACGCCAGGTGCCGCTCCAGGCTCTCCCGCACCGCCGGGGCGGCGAAGCGGAGCCGGCCCTCCTCCGCACGCACCATCTTCTCCAGCTGCTGCCGCCGCAGCACCAGCTGCCGCAGCTCCTCCCGCGCCCGGCTCCGCCGCCGCCGTGGCGCCGGCCGCACCTGCTCCGCGAACCTCGCCAGCACGAGCGCATCGAGCGCGTCCGTCTTCGCCAGAATGTTCAGCGAGCGCGCAAAGTCCCGCACCCGGCGCGGGTTCACGAGCGAGAGCTCGAGCCCCGCACGCTCCGCCTCCTCATCCAGCACCGCCTCGTAGCCGCCGGAGGCCTCCGCCACCGCGAGGACGACCCCTGCTGCCACGAGCTCCCGGCAGAGCGCAGCCACTGCCTCCGGCTCGTTCGGGACCCGCCAGCACTTCCTCTCGGGCAGGACCGCGATGTCCAGCCAGCCCTTGGCGACGTCGATGCCTGCGAAGCGAGCTTCCATGTCGTACACTCCTCCTGTTCTTCGTGGGTGGCTGCGTGCCCAGCCTTGTCGATGCGGGCTTTGCGAGGGCCCCTGCAACGGTTCGGGCTTCGCAGCCGGCAGAGGCGGGACGGGTGCGGTGACCACGCTCTCCCACGTGCTTCCCGGCACCAGGGAGTTCATACGGTCTTGCCGCACCCGTTCCCCTTCTCCCGCCTCCGCCGCCTCCTACCCTAGCTCCCCATGCGAGATACAAGGAGTTCTCGCACACGGTGTACCGCGACGGAGCGCGCGACCTCGAACGGGTCGAAGTCGACGCGTTCGGAACTCGAACCCTTTACATTCGAAGGGGCGAGGAGCTGATCAGCTGCGACGAGGCTACGAAGTCTTGTCGCCGTACCCCCGAAGCCGCGGGCGCGGTGCAGGCCTTCGGGATTCCCGGACTGTTGCTGCAGGTGGGCGCCGGATTGTCGACGAGCCTCGCCCCTGCATCGGGCGCCGAACTGTACACGGGGACCCGAGAGTACCTGGGTGAGAGGCTGCAGTGCTTCCTCGCTCGCGAGGAGGTTGGGAGCGAGGCGGAGCTCTGTTTCACCGAGGACGGGATTCCCGCCTACTGGCGCCTCGATCGGGACGCCAGTGAGCCGGTCCGCATCGAGCGAGAGTTCGACGACTCCGTGTTCGAGCCACCGTACCCGGTGACCGACTAGGACCACGGCTGCGGGCGCGGTCGATAGCGTCCATCGAACGAACCCCTTTTCCTCCTGCCTCCGGATCGGCCATAATCCCCCAGACTTCATCAACGCCGACGCAGCGCGGGGGTAGATCCGGAAGGAGGAGGAATGCCGCTACTCGAAGTCCGCGACCTGAGGACGTACTTCTACACCCAGGAGGGCACGGTCAAGGCCGTCGACGGGGTGACGTACACCGTCGAGGAGGGCGAGACGCTCGGCCTCGTCGGCGAGTCCGGTTGCGGCAAGAGCGTGTCGGCCCTCTCCATCCTCCGGCTCATCCCTCAGCCGCCGGGAAAGATCGTCTCCGGCGAAATCATCTTCCAGGGCCGCGACCTGCTGAAACTCGACGAGGAGGAGATGCGGAAGATCCGTGGCAACGAGATCGCCATGGTCTTCCAGGAGCCGATGACCTCGTTGAACCCCGTGCTCACCATCGGCCGCCAGATGACGGAGGCGATCGAGCTCCACCTCGGAATCAAAGGCAAGGCGGCGCGGGAGCGGGCGGCTGAGCTCCTCGAGATGGTCGGCATTCCCGAGGCGCGAGCGCGCCTTGACGACTACCCCCACCAGTTCTCCGGCGGCATGCGCCAGCGCGTCATGATCGCGATGGCCATGAGCTGCAACCCGAAGCTGCTCCTCGCGGACGAGCCCACAACGGCGCTCGACGTGACCATCCAGGCCCAGATCCTGGAGATCATGGCGCGCCTCACGCGCGAGTTCGGTACGGCCGTCATCATCATCACGCACAACCTCGGTGTCGTGGCACGGTACGCGGACCGGGTAAACGTGATGTACGCGGGGCGCATCATCGAGAGCGCCTCGGCGGTGGAGCTGTACAAGAACCCGAAGCACCCGTACACGGTGGGATTGCTCAACTCCGTCCCTCGCCTAGACGAGCGCCGGAAGGAGAAGCTGCAGCCGATCGAGGGCCTGCCTCCGGATCTCGCGCACCTGCCGCCGGGCTGCGCCTTCTACCCCCGCTGTTCGTACCGAACGGACCGCTGCCGGGAGGAGTACCCTCCTTTCGTCCTCGTGGGAGACAACCACTGGGCAGCGTGCTGGGAATCCGACCGTGTGAGGAGGGAGGCTACCGTTGTCGCAGCTAGCTAGCGCCACCCAACCAGCGACCGCGAACGGCAAGGGCGAGGTGCTCCTCGAGGTTCGGGACCTCAAGGTGTACTTCCCCGTCACTGCCGGGATCATCTTCCAGCGCAAAGTCGCCGACGTGAAAGCGGTGGACGGCATCTCCTTCACCGTTCGGCGCGGGGAGACGCTCGGCCTCGTCGGTGAGTCGGGCTGCGGCAAGAGCACCACCGGGAAGGCCATCCTCCAGCTCATCCGGCCCACTGCCGGCCAGGTCATCTTCGAGGGGCAGGACCTCACGAAGCTGAAGGGCCGCGAGCTGCGGCGGTTCCGCCGCAAGATGCAGATGATCTTCCAAGACCCGTACGCGAGCCTGAACCCCCGGATGTCCGTGGGCAGCATCATCGCCGAGCCGCTGACGATCCACAAGCTCGCGCGGGGCAAGGAGAAGAAGGAGCGGGTCCAGGAGCTCCTCCAGACGGTCGGCCTCAACCCGTACTTCGCCAACCGCTTCCCGCACGAGTTCTCGGGCGGCCAGCGGCAGCGCATCGGCATCGCGCGGGCGCTGGCCGTCTCCCCGGACTTCATCGTCTGCGACGAGCCGGTCTCCGCGCTCGACGTGTCGATCCAGGCGCAGATCATCAACCTCCTCGAGGACCTGCAGGAACGGTTCGGCCTCACCTACCTCTTCATCGCCCACGACCTCTCCGTCGTCCGTCACATCAGCGACCGGGTCGCGGTGATGTACCTGGGCCACATCATGGAGCTCACCGACCGCGACACCATCTTCGAGAACCCGCTCCATCCGTACACGCGGGCACTCCTCTCGGCGGTGCCGATCCCGGACCCCGAAGTGGAGCGGAAGCGGGAGCGGATCATCCTCGTCGGCGACGTTCCCAGCCCACTGCGACCGCCCCCGGGGTGCGTGTTCCATACCCGCTGCCCCATCGCTATCGACGAGTGTCGCGTGCAGCGGCCCGAGTGGCGGAACGTCGGTACCGGCGACCGAGAACATTGGGTCTGGTGTCATCGCGTCTGACGCGTCGCCACCTGCTTGCGACGGACCGAGGGCCCGCGCGTAACGCGGGCCCTCTTCTCATTTCGGCCTCAGCAGCTGGTCAGGCCCCGACCCGCTCCACCGCCTCGAGCGGCGGTCTCTCCGGGTCCACCAGGTAGCGAATGCGAGGCAGTTCCACGTCGCAAACCGCGTACGATGCCGACACGGGCCAGTCCAGGACGGCCCCATCGAGCAGCCACGATGGCGCATCGAAGGCGGTTACCAGCGGCCGACCCCGCTCCGCCTTGTGAAAGACGTAGTCGGGGTCCACCTGCACGAGTCGAAGCAGCTCGCCATCCTCGCGACGGACACGCGCTAGATTCAGGTTCGCGATGTACTGGATGTCGGCTCCGCTGATGGCCTCCGGATCGACCAGCTCTCCATGGACGACGACCTTCCCTCCTGCCCGCACCTCACCCACAACGCGATCGTAGTAGTGGCGGAGGCGCACCTCACCGGGGACGGCCGGGAACCCCCAACCCTCGGCGAGAGCGCGCGCCGCCGTCTCGTTCGAGCAGTAGGCGCGCAGGAGGAGGGCGCGCGGGCGGGCACCCGCACGGCAGCCCACGCGTGCCTGGGCGAGCTCGAACTCGCCCCAAGGCCCGGAGCGCACCCGCCAGAAGACGAAGGAGACCGTGGGGGGAATCGTCGGATGCAGCGCGGGTGGCAGGAGGGAGGTGATGGCGGAGTCGTCGATCTCGTACAGGAGCTGGAGCACCTCGACTTCAGTGAGGGTAAGCAGCTCCGTCCGGAGGTCCGGCAGGGCCGGGGCATGATCTGCCAGTGCCCGCAGGTCCCGGTCGCCAACGAGCGGCATCACGACACCCCCGCCGGCTCTTTGCTGGGCGGCTGGATGCCGAATTTCGGCATTACTTCCTTCGCGAACAGACGCAGGCTTGCCAGCACCTCTTCCTGGGGGATCGTCTCCACTGCGTTGAGAAGGAAGTTGATCCGGTCGACCCCTACGCTCTCCCACTTCTTGATGACCTCCACGATCCGGTCAGGGTCACCGATGCAGAGTCCCTCGGGCACTCGCCCTTCCGGGGCGCTCGTCGCCTCCCGCCGCAGGGCGGGCAGGAGCCCGAGATTCGGGTACGAGCGCGTGGGGTACGCCTGCCGCGCCGCCAGAAGCTGTTCGGCGAGGTAGTTGAAGGTGCCCGCGAGCCGCTGGCCCGTCCTGATCGCGTACTCCTGGTCCTCGTGGCAGAAGAGGAAGTTCACGGTGTTCACCTGCTCGTTGACGAATTCACCGACCGGCTCGCAGGAGCGAATGCGACGCCGGTATTCGGCGATGCGTTTCTCCTGCTCTTCGAAGCCACCGAACGTGAGCCCGAGGCTCCCGAGACCGCGTTCCGCCGCATCGAGCTCCGTGCCGGGGCTGGTCACGGCCACCCACATCGGCGGGTGCGGCTTCTGCAGCGGCTTCGGAAGGACAGCCCGCTTCGGCATGGAGAAGCAGCGGCCGCGGTAGCCGAACCGTTCCTGCGTCCACATTTTCGGGATGACCCGCACGTACTCGTCCCACGTCTTCTTCGTCTCGTCCGGGTTCGCCTCGAAGCCCCCCAGCTCCGTCCACGTGGCCGAACGCCCCGTACCGAACTCCAGGCGCCCGCCCGAGAGGATGTCGAGGACGGCGGCGCGCTCAGCCACGCGTATGGGGTGGTTGAACTGCGGAACGCACACGACGATCCCGTGGCCGACACGGATGTGCTTCGTCTGCATCGCACAGGCGGTAAGAAAGAGCTCCGGCGCCGAGCAGTGCGAGTACTCCTCGAGGAAGTGGTGCTCGACCGCCCAGACCTGGTCGAAGCCAAGCTCGTCGGCGAGCCGAACCTGCTCGAGGCAGTTCTGGTAGACCTTGTACTCGGTGTCCGGCCCCCACGGACGCGGCACGGAGATCTCGAAGAAGATGCCGAACTTCACTGCGCCCCCCTAAACCGTTGGCTTGGACCGAAGAACTCTACCACAGGCACGGAGGAACTAGTCGGCCTGCAGAAGCCGATCGAGAAAGGTGCCGCCGAGATCGAGCTCTGCTTCCCGCGTCTGCGCGCCGAGCTCCAGCGCCTTCCGCAGGAGCCGCTGTGCCTCCGGAGTGCGCACGGCCTCGTTGAACTGGTAGATCTCCTCCAGCATCCCCGGGATAGGAGAAGGAAGCGCAGCGTCCACCGCCGCCTTCGCCGCCCGGATCGCCGCGGGCGAGCAGGCTGCGATGCGGTAGGCGAGGCGTTCGACGAACGGGCCCAGATCTTCCGGCGGCAAGGCTCGGTTCACCCACCCGTACCGCTCGGCGAGCTCGGCGTCGAAGTCGAAGCCTCCGAGGATCGCCTCGAGCGCCCGCCCTCGGCCCATGAGCCGGGCGAGGCGCTGCGTCCCCGTGCCGCCGGGGATGATGCCCAGCGCCACCTCCGGCTGGCTGAGGACCGCGCGGCCGATCGCGGCAAACCGCATGTCCAGGGAGAGCGCGAACTCGCTCCCACCTCCTCGCGCGCGTCCCTCGATCTTCGCGATCGTCGCCTTGGGCATCGTGCGAAACCGGTCCACCATGCGGTGGAACACGTTCAGCTCCCTCGGTGGCGGTTGCGGGTCGGTCGGGATGCGCAGGATGGAGTGCAGGTCGAAGTGCGCCAGGAAGAACTCCGGATTGGCGCTCTCGAACACCACGACGCGCACCTGGTCGTCACGCTCGAGCTCCTGCCCAAGCCGATCGAGCTCGTGCATGAGCCGCGCCGTGAGCAGGTTGATGGGCGGGTTGTCGAGCGTCACCCACGCAACGCCTCGGTCGACGCGGACGCGAAGTCCCTGGTACCCCTCGTACGGCACGTCACTCCTCCAAAGCGAACGATTCGGTCCGGCCGAATCCTACGCCATCACGGCGTGGGCGTGTTCGGGAGCGGAAGCGAGGGGCTGGTCGGGAGGAGGCTCGGCGCCGTGGGCGTCGCCAGCTCCGTTGGCGTCTGCGTGGGAACGGAGGCGGTCGGCGTGAAGGTCGGAGTCGGGCTCGCCGGAGTCGTCGGCGTCGACGTGGGCGTGGGCACCGGCGTCGGCGTGCTCGTCGCCGTCGGCGCCGGCGTCGGCGATTCCGGCGGTACGCCGCCCGGCTGGGTCGGGTTCACGGATACCGTCGGCGTCGGGGTCGCGGGCTCTCCCCCGCCGTTCTCTCCCACCCCGGCAAGCAGCAAGGCTCCCGCGACGGCGATCATGACGATGCCCACGACGAGCGCGCCAGCGGCCACGACGAGGCCCGGCCCGGCACCGCGCCCGGCCCTGCCCGCTGGGGCGGCACGGCGCAGCCGGGCAGTGGCGTGCCGGGCGGGCCGCTGCGGCGGCGCGGACACCGGGGGAACGCGAACGGTCGACCGCTCAGCTGCGGGAGCGACGATACGCCCGAGGGCCCGCGCGAACTCCACGGCAGAGGGGTACCGGTCCTGCGGCCGCGTCGCCAACGCCCGGGCGAGGACGGCGTCCAGCTCCGCGGGCGCCGACGGTACGAACTGGCGCAGGGGCGGCGCGGGCTGGCTGAGCCGCTGCACCGCAACCGCCGCCGGGGTTTCGCCACGGAACGGGAGCCTTCCGGCTAGGCACTCGTACAGGGTGAGCGCGAGCGAGTAGACGTCGCTCGCGGGCGAGGGCGCCTCGCCCGCCAGCAGCTCCGGCGCGAGGTACGCAATGGTCCCCAGCAGCTCCCGTGCCTCGTCCGGCCGCAGCGTGCGCGTGACGACGTCGGCGATCCCGAAGTCCGTCAGCTTCGCCACGCCGTTCTCGTCGATGAGGATGTTCTCCGGCTTCACGTCGCAATGGAGCACTCCCTGCCGGTGTGCGTAGGCGAGGGCGGACGAGAGCTGCCGCCCGAGTCGCAGGGTCTCCGCGACCGAGAGACGCCCGTTCAGCTCGAGGAGCTGCCGGAGCGAGCGCCCGTGGACGTACTCCATCACGAGGTACTGCCGACCCTCGTGCTCTCCCACGTCGTAGACCGCGACGATGCTCGGATGTTGCAGCCGCGCGATCACGCGCGCCTCTCGCTCCAGGGATGTGACGATGGCGTCGGCCTCGCTCGGTGGCCGCTCCATGAGCTTCACCGCGACCGGTCGGTCGAGCCGCTCGTCGTGCGCGAGCCACACCTCAGACATGCCACCCCGGCCGATAAGCCGTTCGAGGCGGTACCGTCCGCCCAGCAACTCGAATGCGTTCAAGGTTGCCGAGACCTCGCCGAAAAGTCGTTCCGCCGCGCGCCGGGCCGGCAAGCCGAATGCTACCGGACGAGCCTTCCGCGCGCCCGTTTCGAGGCGGCGCTGCGACAATGATCGCGTGAAGGACCGGCTCGCGGCGGCTCTTCTCTCGGAAGACCGGAACTTCGAGCTGATCACGGTGGCCGGCGCGCTCGGCTTCCTCGCGCTCGGGATCGTCGCCCTTTCGCGCTCACCGGCCGGAGCTCCCGAAGCGAGCACGGTCGTGTTCGCGCACGTCGCAGCCACGTTCGCGCTCCTTCACCTCGGGCTCCGCCTCCTCAACCCGTCTGCTCGGGCGATCCTGCCCGCTCCCGCGCTCCTCACGTCCCTCGGCTTGCTGTTCGTCATGCGTCTGGCCCCGGAGGTCGCCGGCGATCAAGCGACTTGGGTCTCCGTCGGGGCGGCTGCGGCCCTCCTGGGGGCATGGGCGGGCGGCCACCGCCGGTGGCTGCGGCGCTTCACGTACACGTGGGGGCTGCTGACGCTCGTACTCCTAGCCCTGACGGGGATCTTCGGCCGAACGATCAACGGCGCCCGCCTCTGGGTCGTGGTCGCCGGTCAGTCGGTGCAGACGACGGAGCTGATCAAGGTTCTGCTCGTCCTCTTCATGGCTGGCTACCTGTCGCGCGAGTCGGCGGTGCTGAGGGTCGAGCCGGCCTGGCGAAGCTGGCGGTACCTCGTGCCGCTGGGCGTGTTCTTCGTCGCCACGCTCGCAGCGCTCGCCCTCCTGCGCGACCTCGGCACGATGGCCATCCTCGCGGCAACCGCGGTGCTCCTCCTCTGGGCGACCACCGGGAGGACCTCGTACCTGCTCTTCGGGATCCTCCTGCTTGCCGCCAGCGGCCTGCTCGGATTCGAGCTGTTCTCCCACGTCCGTGCACGCGTCGACGCGTGGCTCCACCCGTTCGACGATCCTCTCGGAACGGGCTACCAGACGGTGCAGGCAACCTTCGCCTTGGCGAACGGCGGCGTGACGGGCGTCGGGCCTGGATTCGGGATGCCCGACGTCATCCCCGCCGCACCGACCGACTACGTGTTCGCAGCGATCGTCGAGGAGCTCGGTGCCGCCGGGGGCACGGCGGTCGTTCTCCTTTTCCTCGTCTGGCTCGTCGCGGGCCTCCAGGTGGCGAGAGGCGCGCTGGACGAGTTCGACCGCGCGCTTGCCCTCGGCATCACGCTCCTGCTCGCCATCCAGGCAGCGGTCATCCTGGCTGGCAACCTGCGGCTCATCCCCGCCACCGGGGTCACGCTGCCGTTCGTGAGCTACGGCGGATCGAGCCTAGTGGTGAACTTCGGCCTCGTAGGGCTTCTCTCCGGCCTGTCGCAGGCGAACGCCGCCGCGCGCGAGCCCGTCCTGCTCGAAGCGGAGCACGACCGTGCCGAGGCGTAGCTCCGCTCCAGGACGTAGCGGTGCCCACCGGCCCCCTACGGCCTTCCGGTCGACGAAGGTCCCGTTCGTGCTCCCCAGATCGCGGACGAACCATTGGCCGCGCCGCTCTTCCAGCTCGGCGTGTCGCGCGGAGACCGACGGATCCCCGAGGGGGATGCCGCTTTCAGGGCTCCTGCCGACGACAAGCCGGCCCGCAAGGGGGATGCGGGCGCCCCTCGGTAGGCCAGATTCGCCCGGCACGAGGACGACGAGGTTGGCCGCCCGACGGGAAGCAGCGCGCCGCGTCCGGGGCGCCTGGGCAGCTCGCAGAAGGTAGCGTGCGATCAGCCCGATGTAGGCGAAGAGGATGGCCAGCAGGCCCAATCGCAGCACGAGGAGCTCGATATCCCCGCTCATGCGTCCCGCTCGAACCGCAGTCGAATCTCCCCCAGCAACGCCTCCAGCCCGTGGCGCAGCGCGACCTCGGCCCTTCGCTCTCCCGCAACGATGACGCCGTTCCGGCTCCCGAGATCGACCAGGACGAGTCCCGCTTCCGTCTCCCGAACTTCCGCATGGGTGCGGGACACGGTAGGATGCGGGAGACGCAGGTCGTTCGAACCATCCCTGCCGAGGCGGAACGGGAGATGGGTAATCGGGACACGGTCACCGGCCTCGGTGACCACGACCCACCGCTCGGCGGGAAGTCGCAGCGCCCGCGTGGCGCGCAGCGCGAGGCCGGCCTCGGGAAGCTGGAGAGGCACCGCGTACGAGAGCGCGATGCGAACGGTACCTTCCGCGAGAAGGGGGTCGGCTCCAACGAACGTCTCGACGGGTCCGGCCAGCCGCCAGCCTTCGGCCTCCGCTCGGCGTCCGACCCGCTCGCGGATGCGCGCCTGGAGGCGCGCGACCTCGCCGGCGAGCCGCAGGTAGTCGCGGGAGGAGAGCTGGACGTCCACCCGATTCGGCGCCGCACCGTCCCGGACGGCGTCCGCGACGGCAGCCTCACAGCGAGCTTCGATCTCGGCCGCGTGGAGCGGGCCCGCGCCGAGGCGAGCGGCACGCTCCAAGATTCGTTCCCAGCGGTTTTCCCCGGTCATCGCAGCGCCGCCTCCATCACCGCTCGCGCGACGGGGGCCGCCACTACGCCCCCACGCCCGCCGTCTTCGACGATGACGGCGACGGCTACGCGCGGATCTTCCGCAGGAGCGAAGCCGATGAACCACGCATGCGAGGTTCCGCGGCCCGTCTCCGCCGTCCCCGTCTTCCCTGCGATCGTCACCCCGGGGATCGCTGCGTCTGCCTGCCCCAACCGCACGACGTCGACCATCATCTCACGCAACGCGTCTGCCACCTCGGGAGGGAGCGCCGGCACCGGTTCTGCCGGGGCAACTGCCGAGGTGCGTCCCTCCGGAGATTCGACCGCGAGCAGAAGGCGCGGTCGAGGACGGAATCCGCCGTTGGCGACCGTCGCTGCGACGACCGCCATTTGCAGCGGCGTCACTGAGATCTGCCCTTGACCGAAGGTGGTGCTCGCCAGGAGGACGTCGTCGAGCCGCGCATCGTCGGGGACCACGGCCGATGGGGTGACGGGGAGCGCGAAGCCGAGGTTCGTGCCGAACCCAAGCGCTTTCGCCGTTTCGAGCAGCCTCTGCCAGCCGACCTCTACGCCGATGCGAGCGAAGATCGCGTTGACGGAGTACGCGAACGCCTCCCGAAACGGGTACGTCCCTGGCCCCTGGGGAACGTTCCCGCACGAGATGGCGTACCCGTGGATGACGTACGCCTCGTCGCAGGTCACGAGCGTCTCCGGCGTCACGATGCCGTCTGCAAGCGCCGCGGCGGCGGTGACGACCTTGAACGTCGAGCCGGGTGGGTACTGTCCCTGCGTTGCCCGGTTGAGGAGCGGCGCATCAGGATGCTGAAAAAGCTGGGGAGCGAGCTCGTCGAAGCGATTGGGGTCCCAATTCGGCCAGCTCACCATAGCGAGGACATCGCCGTTCCTCGGGTCGAGCGCCACCACCGCGCCCTTCCGTTGCCCCAGGGCCTGCGCGGCCGCGAGCTGGACGTCGAGGTCGATCGTCAACCTGACGTCGTTGCCTCGCAGGGAGGAGCGAAGGAACTCCGCGCGGAGCGCGCCGATCCACCCGCCTCCACTGCTTCCCTCAAGCTGATCGTGGTACACGAGCTCAGCGCCTGCGGAGCCGTACCGCGCGCTGAGATATCCGACGACATGCACCGCTGCGGCAGTAGCGTACGAGCGTTCACCATCCGGGCGGCTCTGCGCGAGGATGCGTCCCTCACGATCGAGGACACGCCCCCGCGTCGGCGATGCGGCGGCTGCCGCGACCCGCGGATTCCGTTCGTGCCCTCCCAAGTCGGTGCGAAACACGCTCCAGTAGGCAACGGTTGCCGCCAGCACCGATGCGACGATCGTCGCCCCGACGAAGAGGCGGGTCATGGAGGCGAGCCAAGGGCGCTCCTCCCGCACGAGGCCGATTGTACGGAAGGAGCGCCCCTCGGCCTTGGCGTTTACCCTCTGGGCAGGCCGAGCCCCCGCGTGGCGATGATGTTCCGCTGGATCTCGTTCGTTCCGGAGTAGATGGTCGTAGGCACGGAGAGGAGATAGTTCTCCGGGATCATCCCGCCCATCGGTGCCCGCGCTTCCTCCGGGATGAGCTGGCCGGAGAGGCCGAGCATGTTCACGGCCCAGTTGTAGATGCGCTGGCCGAGCTCGGACTGGAAGATCTTGATCACCGAGGCCTCATAGTTCGGCACCCGGCCTTGCGACTGGATCCAGCCGATCCGGTAGCCGAGATACCGTCCCACGTTGTTCCCGATGACGAAGTCGGCGAGCTTGTAGCGGTGGACCCGTCGCACGTCCGGGTGCGCGTTGCGGAGCCAGTCCGTGAGCCGCTCGAGCGTGCGGCGCTGGGCGCCGGTGGTGCCGATACCGGAGCGCTCGAAGTCGAGCAGCGTCATGCCGACGTACCAGCCGCGGTTCTCCTCGCCGACGCGGTTGCTCACCGGCACGCGCACGTCTTCGAAGAACACCTCGTTGAAGTGGTGCCGGTTCGCCATGTTGATGAGAGGCCGGATGGTGATCCCAGGCGTGTTCTTGATGTCGTCGATGATGAGGAACGTGATGCCACGGTGCTTCGGCGCGTCGGGGTCGGTGCGCACGAGGGCGAACATCTGGTTCGCTCGGTGTCCGCCGGAGGTCCAGATCTTCTGCCCGTTGACGATGTAGTAGTCCCCGTCGCGGACCGCCCGGGTCTGCAGCGAGGCGAGGTCGGAACCGGCGCCGGGCTCGCTATACCCCTGGCACCAGATGTGCTCGCCGCTGGTGATCTTCGGCAGGTACTTCTTCTTCTGCTCCTCGGTGCCGTGGATGATGAGGGTCGGGCCGATCATCCCCACGCCGAAGCCGCGGGTGCCGGTGTCGGGGGCGCCCCAGTACCCCAGCTCCTCGTTGAACACCATCTGCTCGAAGATCGAGGCTCCGAGCCCGCCGTACTCCTTCGGCCAGGCGGGGGCGATCCAGCCGCGCTTCGCCAGCTCCCGGTTGAACTGCTGGGCGAACTCGAACTCCTCTTCATCCGAGGCTCCCGGCAGGCGGCCGTCGCGCGGCTCGCCGAGCTGCTCCTTCAGGAACGCCCGCAGCTCTTGCCGGAGCTTCTCCTCCTTCTCGCCGAATCGAAAGTCCACGGTTCCTCCTCAGTCCGTTAGAAGTCGCCTCAGCATTCTCCCCGAAACTCGGGCAGGTTGCCACCGGCAACCTACTCCTCGGGGCTCCCCAGGCGGGGGAGGTCGAGCCTCTTCGCCACGCTCACCGCCCGAAGGAGCGCCGTCGCAGCGAGTCCGGCAAGGGCGGCGACGCTCGTAGAATGCTCGTGCAGGGCCCACACGAGCGCGCCGCCCACCATGGCCGCCGTGGCGTTGATCTCCGAGCGCAGGACGAGCGGCACGCGGGCGGCAAGGATATCGCGCAGGAGACCCCCGCCCGTCGCGGTGACCGCAGCGAGGAGAACGACCACCCCAACGCCATGGCCTGCCTCGATGCCCGCGAAGGCGCCGGCCGTGGCGAAGGCGCCGAGACCCAGCGCGTCCGCCGCCGCGATCACCGCCCGCGGCAGCGGCCGTCGCCAGGAGAGGAGCAGGATCGACAACAGCGACGCGGCTGCCGCCACGGCGAGGTAATCCTGGTGCGAGATGACGAACGGGACGCGGTCGAGGATGACGTCGCGCAGGAGGCCGCCGCCGGTTGCCGTGACGATGCCCATCACGAGGAGCCCAAACAAGTCGAGCCCCTTCCGCACGCCGAGCTCGACGCCGGAGAAGGCGAAGGCAACGATGCCGACGCGGTCACAGATGAGGACGACGTCGCGAACGTCGAACTGCACCGCCGCCGGCCTTCGGTGAGCTCAGCTCCCCTTCTTCAGCCACCCCATCATCGCTCGCATCTCCGCGCCCACCTTCTCGATGGGGTGCTCCCGTTCCCGGGCGCGCATGGCGAGGAAACTCGGCCGACCCGCCTGGTTCTCCAAGATCCACTCGCGGGCAAACTGCCCGGTCTGGATTTCGTGCAGGATGCGCCGCATCTCTGCCTTCGTCTGCTCGTTCACCACGCGCGGGCCGCGCGTGTAGTCGCCGTACTCCGCCGTATCGCTCACGGAGTAGCGCATGCGCGAGAGTCCGCCCTCGTAGATCAGGTCCACGATGAGCTTCAGCTCGTGCATCGTCTCGAAGAAGGCGCTCTCCGGCTGGTACCCGGCCTCGACGAGCGTCTCGAACGCAGCCTTGATGAGCGCCGAGATCCCGCCGCAGAGGATGACCTGTTCGCCGAAGAGGTCAGTCTCGCACTCCTCGCGGAACGTCGTTTCCAGGACGCCGGCGCGGGTGCCGCCGATTCCCTTCGCGTACGCGAGCGCCACCTGCTTCGCCATCTCCGTAGCGTCCTGGTGCACCGCGAGCAGGCACGGGACGCCACCGCCTTCGACGAATACCCGGCGCACGAGGTGGCCGGGGCCCTTCGGCGCAACCATCGTTACGTCAACGAACGGCGGGGGCTGGATCTGGCCGAAGTGGATGTTGAACCCGTGGGCGAACATCAGCATCTTCCCTTCGGCCAGGCCGGGCTCCACGGACTCCACATAGACGTCCCGCATGACCTGGTCGGGGACGAGGAGCATGATGATGTCCGCTTCCTTGGCCGCCTCGGCCACGGTGGTCACCCGCAGCCCCGCCTGCTCTGCCTCAGCCCAGGACTTGGAGCCGGGGTACAGCCCGACGATGACGTCGCAGCCGGAGTCGCGAAGGTTCAGCGCGTGCGCGTGACCTTGCGATCCGTAGCCGATGATCGCGATCGTGCGGCCATTGAGAAGTGAAAGGTCCGCGTCCTGGTCGTAATAGAGCGTGGCCAAGGCCAAACCTCCGCAGCAGATCTCAGCCCCGCGAGCCGGGCCTCAAGCAGGAAAGATGACCTTCCGCAGATGCCGGTCCCGCGAATACTCCACATACGGGTTCACGCCGATCTCGCGCAGCATCCAGTACACCTCGACGACGGCGATCTTCCCATCGACGAGCCGCACCCAGTGGGCCGCGCGCGGCCGATTCGGGTCGATGGCGAGCTCCACCGCAGCATCCTTCGGGCCGGCTACGACCCGCATGCGCCGCCAGATGCCGAAAGCAGGCCGCGGCGTCTCCACGAACAGCTCGACCGCCTCCGCCCCGGTGGCGACCCCGTACACGGAGTCGATGTACGCGAAGCGATCGGCGATTTGCGCCTTCGCCGTGTCGAGATCGTTGGCCAGCAGGGCATCGTAGAAGGCCGTCACCACCTGTTTCGTCGTCGAGGCCGAGCCGCCGCGGTACTCGAGGGCGGCGTTCATGGCCTGTGTTGCCGCGCGGTCCAGCTCCAGGTCGCGGAGCATGGCGTACTGCCGGCGCTCCTCGATGCCCCCATCCTCGAACCGGAAGACCTCGAGGACGCGCTGGGTGAAGAGGCGCCAATCGTACCCCTTCGCCTCGATGGTGGCGCGAAGGGCGACGACGTCTCCTTCCTCGATGAACTCGAGCTCCGTGTACGTGCAGTCGGCGTACCGCTCGGCGAACTCCCGGTGCCAGTCCATGACGGCGACGCTGTCATGCAGGACCGGACCTCGGAAGGAGTGGAACGTCACATCGGGGTTGTGGAGCGCCTCGATTGCCGCGAAGCGGTCGTAGTTGATCGCCTCGACGAGTTCCTTGACGACCTCGATGTTGCTCATTCGGGGCGGCCACCTTCTCCGAAAAGCTACCGGCCATTCTACCCGCCCCCTGCTAACCGTCACTCGCACCGCTTTCGCCCGGCTAGGGCTCCTCGAGCAGCGCGAACGCGCGGTCGATTCGCTCGAAACGCCGGCGAATGAAGGGGCGCGCCTCGAGGTGCGTGTGGATGTACAGCTCTCCCCGCCGCACGGCCGCCAGCACGCGCCCTGCCACCTCGTCCGCCGAGATCACCCGCCCGACCATCGGCCGCTCCTCGCTCGTCTCAGCCCCCGATCGCGGCCCGCCGAGCTCCTGCGGCCTGTTCCGCTCGGAGCGGTCGATGTTCGTCTCCACCCGCATCGGGCAAAGGACCGACGCCCGCAGCCGCGTCCCTCGAAGGTCGCGGGCCAGGCACTCGGTGAGAGCGACGACCCCGTACTTGCTCACGCAATACACGCTCATCCCGTCGTTCGGCACGAGCCCCGCGAAGGAGGCCGTGTTGATGATGTGCCCCTCCTCGCCGCTCTCCAGCATGCGCGGCAGGAACGCCTCGACGCCGTGGATGACGCCCCACAGGTTGACGCGCAGGAGCCACTCCCAGTCCTCGTGGCGCATCTCCCAGACTGGTCCGCCGACGGCGACGCCCGCGTTGTTGAAGAGAATGTTGGTCCGGCCGAACTCCTCGTATACCGCATCCGCGAGCCGCCGTACCTCCTCGAAGCGGCCAACGTCCACCCGGTGCCCGCTCGCGACGGCACCATCCGAGCGCAGCGCTTCGACCGCCGAACGGAGGGCCGCTTCCTCGATGTCCGCCAGCACCACCGTAGCGCCCTCCCGGGCCAGCCTGCGCGCAGTCGCAAACCCGATGCCGCTGGCACCGCCGGTGATGACGGCGACCTTCCCCTCAAAGCTCTCCATTTGAATCCCTCCCTGACCTGCTCGGCGTCGGATTCTACCGGTGCTCCCGCGCGGTCGTCCCCGCTGGGAGGAGTGCGGTACGCTAGTGAGACCCGAAGACGCCCCCGCGCATCACGCAAGGAGGCAGCATGGTCACGACGGACCCCGGCTATCGAGACGTCCTCACCCAAACCGAAGCGGAAGAGCGTGCGAGCCGAGTACGGGACATCCGCTACGCGCTCACGGTCGATCTCCAGCCGAACGCCCGCACCTACCGCGGTGAAGTCGTTGTCGATTTCGTCTCCGTTTCCACCGGCCCGCTCTTCCTCGACTTCCGAGGCGGCGAGATCACCGCCTTCGAATTGAATGGGGTCCCCCTCGCGCCCGACCGGCGCGGATACCGCATCTACCTCCCCGAGGAGGGACTGGGGTCGGAGAACACTCTCCGCATCGCGTACGAGAACGAGTACGACCACACCGGCGACGGGTTCCACCAGTTCACCGACCCTGAGGACGGCAAGGAGTACCTGTACACGAACTTCGAGCCCTTCGAGGCTCACCGCCTGTTCCCGTGCTTCGACCAGCCCGACCTCAAGGGACGGTACCAGCTCACGGTTCGGGCACCACGCGAGTGGCAGGTGATCTCGAACTCTCGCATCGAGGAGGAGCGGGACCTCGGCGACGGGCGCCGAGAGCTCCGGTTCGCGGAGACACCCCCCTTCAGCACCTACCTGTTCGCACTCATCGCCGGCCCTTACCGGGTGGTCCGCGACCGCTTCGGCGACATCGATCTCGGCCTCTACGTGCGCGAGTCGCTGCTGAAGTACCTCGACCACGAAGAGGTCTTCGAGGTCACGAAGCAAGGTCTCGCGTTCTACACGGAGTTCTTCGACTACCCGTACCCGTTCGGGAAGTACGACCAGATCTTCGTCCCGGAGTTCAACGCCGGCGCGATGGAGAACGTCGGCGCTGTGACCCACAACGAGTACATGATCTTTCGCGACCCGCCGACGGAGAACCAGCGTCGGGGACGTGCCGAGACGATCCTGCACGAACTCGCCCACATGTGGTTCGGCAACCTCGTGACCATGCGCTGGTGGAACGACCTCTGGTTGAACGAAAGCTTCGCCACGTTCATGGCGTACCTTGCGCTGGAGCGAGCGACCCGGTTCAAGACGGCGTGGCAGGACTTCAACGCGACGATCAAAAACTGGGCCTACCGCCAGGACCAGCTTCCGACCACCCACCCGATCTCCGGCGAGGTGCGGGACACGGACGAGACGTTCCTCAACTTCGACGGCATCACGTACGGGAAGGGCGCCTCCGTGCTCCGGCAGCTCGCCGCCTACATCGGCCTCGACGCGTTCCGCGACGGGGTCCGGCGTTACTTCCGTGAGTACGAGTGGGGAAACGCCACCCTGCGGCAGTTCCTCGCGGCCCTCGAGCAAGGGAGCAGACGCAACCTCCACGAGTGGGCGCATCTCTGGCTCGAGACGCCCTCGCTCAACACCCTCTCCGTCGAGTGGGAGCCGGACGCTGAGGGCCGGATCGCCCGCATGGAGCTCGTCCAGACTGCGCCCGCGGAGCACCCGGTCCTTCGCCCTCACCGGCTCGACGTGGGCCTGTTCTACGCGCGGCCGGCGGGCTACGAGGTCGTCGTCCTTCCGGTCGAGATCGAGGGGGAGCGCATCTCGATCCCGGAGGCAGCAGGCCGCCCCGTGCCGGACTTCGTCCTGCCGAACTACGGGGATCTCGCCTACGCCAAGGTGGCCCTCGACGGCCGCAGCCTCGCGCACGTGCTGGAGCACGTCGAGGACGTGGATGACACGCTCAGCCGGCAGCTCCTCTGGTCGGCGCTCTGGAACATGGTTCGGGACGCCCAGCTCTCCTCACGCCGCTACCTCGGACTCATCCGGGAGCAGCTGCCGCGCGAGCCCCTCCCGGAGCTTGCCGACTCGGTGCTGAACCAAGGCCTCGCGGCGCTGACCCGCTACGTGCCGGACGAGCACCGCGTCGAGGAGGCGCGCCGGTTCTTCGACCGCGCCTGGGAGGTGCTCCACGAGGTGCCGCCGGGTGACCCGAAGATCATCTGGGCGCGGGCGATGATTGCCGCAGCGCCCACGCCGGACGAGATCGGGCGGGCGCTGACCCTGGCCGACGGGGCGCATGCGATCGAGGGATTCACCCTGGACCAGGACATGCGCTGGAGCCTCGTCACGAAGGCGATGGCGCACGCGATGGAAGGCGCCGAGCGCCGGCTGGAAGAAGAGTCCCAACGTGACCCCTCCGACCGCGGCCAGCGTGCGCGGCTCCGCTCGCTGGTGTCGCGGCCTGACCCGGCGGTGAAAGCGGAGGCGTGGGAGAAGTTCCACGGCGAGGGGTACGGCTCGCTCTACCTGACGTCCGCTGCCATGAGCGGCTTCAACTGGTGGCATCAGCGCGACCTCCTCGAGCCGTACGTCGACCGGTTCTTCGATCGGGCTCAGGAGGTGTTCGAGACGCGGGAGAAGGAGTTTGCGCGCGAGTACTTCCGCCAGCTCTTTCCCGGCTACCGGGTCGAACGGGCGGTCATCGACCGCGCCCGCGGGCTCCTGGAACGGGTCCCCGAAAGCCTCCCGATGCTCCGGCGCCTCCTCCTCGAGACGGTCGACGAGCTCGAGCGCGCCCTTCGTTGCCGCTCGGTCGCGTGAGGCTAGCGGGCTGACGGCGCCGGCCCAACGGCCCAGCGTGCTCGCTCGCGAACGAGCGGCGCGTGAACATCCGAGCTGCTGCCGGAATGCCACGCGACGATCGGCGGCCCGGGCGACCCGGGCGACGCAGTTCCCTGCCCGGGAGCCCTCAGAGGAGCGCTGGCGCGCTCAACAACCTCCGAGACGCTCGCGGAGCGCTTCCACGAGGCCCGAGATCGGGACGCGCACCTGCGCCTGGGTATCGCGGTCGCGGATGGTGACGGCGTCGTCCTCGAGCGAGTCGAAGTCGATCGTGACGCAGTACGGCGTGCCGATCTCGTCCTGGCGGCGGTACCGCCGGCCGATGGACTGGGTCTCGTCGTACTGGGTCATCCAGTGCGGGCGTAGGAGGTCGTACACCTTCCGCGCCAGGGGGCGGAGCTTCTCGTTCTTCGAGAGCGGCAGCACTGCCACCTTGATCGGGGCGATGTTCGGCGGGAACTTCAGGACGACCCGCGGGTCTCCCTTCTCATCCGGCTCGACCGTGTAGCGGTCCAGGAGCAGCACCGCCAGCGTGCGGGTGAGGCCGGCTGCCGGCTCGATGACGTACGGGTAGATGTGCTGGCCAGTCTCCTCGTCGTAGTACGTGAGCGAGACCCCGCTGTACTCCGAGTGGGCCTTCAGGTCGTAGTCGGTGCGGTTCGCGATCCCTTCCAGCTCGCCCCAGCCCCAAGGAAACTCGTACTCGATGTCCGTGGTGCCGGCGCTGTAGTGGGCGAGCTCCTCCTTCGAGTGCTCGCGGAGCCGCAGCCGGTTCGGCGAGATGCCGAGCACCTCGACGTACCACCGCATCCGCTCCTCGATCCAGTACCGGTACCAGTGCTCCGCCGTCTCCGGCTTGCAGAAGTACTCCATCTCCATCTGCTCGAACTCGAGCGTGCGGAAGATGAAGCGACCCGGCGTGATCTCGTTGCGGAAGCTCACCCGCGTCTGCGCGATCCCGAACGGCAGCTTCAGCCGCATCGACTGCTGCACGTTGAGGAAATTGATGAACATCGCCTGGGCCGTCTCAGGCGGGAGGTAGGCGATGCTGGCCTCGTCCTCCACCGGACCGACGTGGGTCTTGAACATCATGTTGAAAAGGCGGGGCTCCGTGAGTTCGCCGCCGTCAACCGGGCACACGATCCGCCCCTGCGCATCCCGCTTCACGGGCCCGTAGGCGCCCTCCTCGAGGTGATCGACCCGAAAGCGCTGCTTGCACTTCTTGCAGTCCACGAGGGGATCGTTGAAGTTCGCGACGTGGCCGCTGGCCTCCCAGACCTTTGGATTCGTGATGAGCGCCCCGTCCATCCCCACGACGTCGTCCCGCTCCTGCACCATGGAGCGCCACCAGGCCTCGCGGATGTTCCGCTTCAGCTCGACGCCGAGCGGTCCGTAGTCGTACGTGTTGGCGAATCCGCCGTAGATCTCCGCGGACGGGAAGACGAAGCCGCGCCGTTTGGCGAGGGAGACGATCGTTTCCAGGTCAGGCGCAACCACCAGGCGAACCCCCGGTAAGCTCCGTGTGGTTTCCACCATACCGCAGCTCAACGCAAGGGGCTCCGCAGGAGGAGTCGGGGTCACCCGCCGAGCCGCGCCCTCACCTCTTGCGGATCGAGCGGCAGCTCCACCTGTTTCCGCCGCGCGCGCTCGCCGGAAACGATGCGGACCTGCGAGCGCCGCAGCGCGAGCGCCGCTGCGAGCGCCTCGATCACCGCTTCGTTCGCCCGCCCCTTCACGGGCGGGGCGGTGACGCGGACGCGAATGATGCCGTCCTCCCACGACACGGCCGTACGCGACGCCTTCGGCTGAACGACGATCGAAAAGCGGGCCATAGCCCCTCGCACAGATGTTCTGATGGCGGTATACTCTCGACCAGCGGGCGGGCCGCTCGCTATTATCACGGGCGGAGAGCCGACCCTACCAGGGGAAGCGATGGCAAACGAAGACCGCCGACGGGCGCTGGAGCTCGCCCTCGGGCAGATCGAGAAGCAGTTCGGCCGGGGCGCCGTCATGCGCCTCGGCGAGGCACGAAACATCGCCGTCGACGTCATCCCTAGCGGTTCCCTCGCGCTGGACATCGCCCTCGGCGTCGGTGGCATCCCACGCGGCCGGATCACGGAGATCTACGGGCCGGAATCCGCCGGCAAGAGCACGCTCGCGCAGCACATCATCGCCGAAGCGCAGAAGCAGGGGGGCACGGCAGCGTACATCGACGTGGAGCACGCCCTCGACCCCGGGTATGCGCGGGACCTCGGCGTCAACATCGAGGAGCTGCTCGTCAGCCAGCCCGACACCGGCGAGCAGGCGCTCGAGATCTGCGAAGCGCTCGTACGCTCCAACGCCGTCGACGCCATCGTGATCGACTCGGTGGCGGCGCTCGTGCCGCGTGCAGAGATCGAGGGCGAGATGGGCGATGCCCACGTCGGGCTCCAGGCCCGCCTCATGTCGCAGGCCCTGCGCAAGCTCACCGCCGCCATCGCCCGCACCAGCACTGCGGTCATCTTCATCAACCAGCTCCGCGAGAAGGTCGGCGTGGTGTTCGGGAATCCGGAGGTTACGCCGGGCGGGCGGGCGCTGAAGTTTTACGCTTCGGTTCGCATCGAGCTCCGCCGGGTGGATTCCGTGAAACGGGGCGCCGAGACGATCGGCAACCGCGTGCGGGCGAAGATCGTGAAGAACAAGGTGGCGGCTCCCTTCAAGTCCGCGGAGTTCGACATCATGTTCGAGCCGCCGAGAGGCATCAGTCGCGTTGGCGACATCGTCGATCTCGGTGTCGAGTACGGGATTCTCACGAAGAGCGGGGCGTTCTACAGTTACGGCGACATGCGCATCGGCCAGGGACGGGAGAACGCCAAGCAGTTCCTGCTGGAGAACCCGGACGTGGCTGCCGAGATCGAACGTGAGATCCGCGCTGCTGCTGGCCTGACGAAGCCGGCACCCGAGCCGGCCTCCGTCGGGACCAGCGCCGAGTGAGTAGACGTCGGAGCGTATGGACGAACCTCCCAGTCAGGTCATCCTGCAGGAGATCCGGCCCACCCGCCTCGGCCACCAGAAGCTCCTGGTCCTGAGCGACGGGCGGGAGATCCTCGTTCATCCCGAGGCTCTGGTCGCGCACGCCGAGCTGCGAGAGGGCGCGCCGGTCCCCGAGGAGACGCTGGCCGAGCTCGAGCGGGAGAGCTGGCGCGCGGTCGCGCACGACGCTGCGCTCCGCCTCCTCTCCCATCGCGCGCGGAGTGAACAGGAGATGCGCACCCGGCTCTCCATGCGCGGCATCCCCCCGGACATCGTCGAGGAGGAGATGGACCGCCTGCGCGAGGTCGGCCTGCTCGACGACGCCCAGTTCGCCAATGCCTGGGTGGAGGAGCGCCGCCGCACCTCTCCACGGAGCCGCCAGCTCCTCCGCTTCGAGCTGCTCGGCAAGGGGATCGCGCCGGAGACGGCAGACCAGGCCACCCGCGATATCGAGGATCTGCCGACCGCGATCGAGCTCGCCCGCAAGCGAGCCCGCAGCAGCGCCACCGCCGGCGACGACGAGTCCGCCTTCCTCCAGCGGATCGTAGACTTCCTCCGCCGCCGGGGATTCGACTTCGAGACGGCGCGGCACGCGGCGCGGCTCGTCTGGGAGGAGCTCCGCTCCTCGGCCTTGACGGACGAGGGCGATTGCAGAACGTAATCGGTCGATTCGCAATCTTTGACCCCGGCTATCGCAGACCGGTACGATGGCGGTAGGGGTCCAGCCTTTAGGATTCCGCAAGAATTATGTTCACCGAGATCGGTGTTCGGGAGCTGATCCATGGCCACGATGCTCATCATCGTCGGCCTTGTCGCACTCGTGGTCGGCGTGGCCATCGGTTACGCGCTGCGGCGACGGGCCGTCTCCAACGCAGTCACCCTGGCAGAGCAGGAGGCCTCGCGAATCCTCGCCGAGGCCGAGGCGAAACAGAAGGAGCTCCTCCTCAAGGCGCGCGAGGAAACCGTCGAGCTTCGCAACCGGATCGAGTCGGAGCTGCAGCAGCGGCGCGCCGAGGCGTCCCGCCTCGAGCAGCGGCTTGCCCAGCGTGAAGAGCACCTCGACCGGAAGGCGGAGCAGCTCGACTGGCGCGAGGAGCAGCTGAAGCAGCGGGAACTGGAAGTCGAGCGCCTGCACGCCGAGGCCGCCGAGCTCCGCGACCGCCAGCTCGCTGAGATCGAACGGATCGCGGGCTTGACGCGGGACGAGGCTCGCGCGCAGCTCCTGGCCGCAATCGAACAGGAAGTGCGCGAAGAGGCATCCCGCCGAGCGCGGGAGATCGAGAAGGAAGTCGAGGCGACGGCCGCGGCACGGGCGAAGAAGATCCTCGCCACCGCGATCCAGCGCTACGCGGCCGAGGTCACCGCCGAGACGACCGTCTCCGTCGTGCCCATCCCGAGCGACGAGATGAAGGGCCGGATCATCGGCCGCGAGGGCCGCAACATCCGCGCGCTCGAGGCAGCCACCGGCGTCGACATCATCATCGACGACACACCGGACGCCATCACCGTCAGCGCCTTCGATCCCGTCCGCCGGGAGATCGCACGCCAGGCGCTCCTCTACCTCATGCAGGACGGCCGCATCCACCCGGCCCGCATCGAAGAGGCGGTGGCGCGAGCGCGGCGCGAGGTCGAACAGGCGATGATGGAGGCTGCCGAGGCCGCCGCCATCGAGGCGGGGGTCCTCAACCTCCACCCGGAGATCCTCCGCCTCCTCGGCCGACTGCGATACCGGACGAGCTACGGTCAGAACGTCCTCCGCCACTCCATCGAGACGGCGCACATCGCGGCGATGATCGCCCGCGAGATCGGTGCCGACGTGGAGGTGGCGCGCGCCGGCGGCTTCCTCCACGACCTCGGCAAGGCGGTCGACCACGAGGTCGAAGGCACGCACGCGATGATCGGGGCCGAGCTCGCCCGCCGCTACCGGGTGAAGGAGGCGGTCGCCCACTGCATCGAGGCCCACCACGAGGAAGTGGAGCCATCGACCGTCGAGGCGATCATCGTCATGATGGCAGACGCCATCTCGGGCGGTCGGCCGGGGGCTCGGCGCGAATCGCTCGAGTCGTACATCAAGCGCCTCGAAACCCTCGAGCGCATCGCACGCGAACACAAGGGCGTCGAAGAGGCATACGCCATCCAGGCCGGCCGTGAGGTGCGCATCATCGTGAAGCCGGACAAGGTCGACGACCTCGAAGCGATGCGCATCGCACGCGACGTCTCGCAAAAGATCGAGCAGACGATGGAGTATCCGGGCCAGATCAAGGTGACCGTCGTCCGGGAGACGCGGGCGACCGAGTACGCCCGCTGAGCGAGCGATGGCGCTGGCGGACTTCCACCTTCACTCGACGGCCTCCGATGGGACCGTTCCCCCTTCGGAGGTCGTTTCCTTGGCGGCTCGCAACGGCGCGCGCACGATCGCGCTCACCGACCACGACACCGTGGACGGCCTTCGAGAAGCCGGCGAGGCTGCGCGCCGGCTCAACGTTCGCCTCGTGCCCGGGATCGAGCTGAGCACAGACCTCGGCCCGCACGACGTTCACATCATCGCTCTCGGTGTCGACCCGGCGAATCCCGAGCTCCTCGAGTTCCTCGCGCAGCAGCGGGAGCATCGCGTGCGACGCGCCTACCGCATCGTGGAAGCGCTCGCCGCCCACGGGCTCGAACTCGACCCCAAGCGGCTGTTCGAAATCGCGGGCGAAGCTTCGGTCGGGCGGCCGCACGTCGCCCGCGCCCTCATGGAGCGAGGCTACGTGAGCTCCGTCCAGGAGGCGTTCGACCGCTGGCTGGGAACGGGGAAGCCGGGCGACATCCCGCGGCCGAAGCTCACGCCGGCAGAGGCCATCCGCCGCATCCACGCCTGGGGCGGCATCGCCATCGCCGCGCACCCGCTCTTCGTCGGCGAGGAGTACCGAGCGGTGCTCGCCGCGCTCGTAGAGGCCGGCGTGGACGGCATCGAGGTCTACTACCGGGACTACCCGGCAGAGGTCGTGCGCGAGCTCGAGGCGTTCGCTTCGGCACACGGGCTCGCCAAGTCCGGGGGGTCCGATTTCCACGGCCTCGATCGCCCCGGCGAGTGCCCGCCCGCATCAGTGGCGTTCCCCGACCGGGCAGTGGAGGAGTTTCTCCGCCTCCTGGAGCAGCGCGCCCTCGCGTACTAGCATGGTCGGCGTCGGAGCGCGCCGTGGAGAACGTTGACATCACGAAAATCATTCCGCATCGATACCCATTCCTGTTCGTCGATCGGGTGGTCGACATCGAGCCGGGGAAACGGGCGGTCGCGGTGAAGAACGTCACCGCGAATGAGTGGTTCTTTGAAGGGCACTTCCCCGGGCGCCCAATCATGCCGGGAGTGCTCATCGTCGAGGCCCTGGCGCAGACGGCAGCAGTGGCGCTCCTCGCCGGCGAAGTGGTAGGGGAGCGGCTGCCCCTCTTCGCGGGCATCGAGCAGTTCCGCTTTCGCCGCCCCGTCCAGCCCGGGGACCAGCTGCGGCTCGAGTTCGAGGTCGAGCGCCTGCGCGGACCGGTGGGAAAGGGAAAGGTGCGGGCGACGGTCGACGGGGCGGTCGTGGCCGAGGGCGTCATCTCCTTTGCGCTCGCGCCTCCACCTAGCAGCGGGGCCGGAGGCGGCTGATGCCACCGGAAGAGGTGCCGTGCGCGGCGCATCCGGACACCCTGACGGTTCTTCGCTGCGGACGGTGCGACGTACCCATCTGCCCGCGGTGCCTCGTCCACTCGCCGGTGGGCGCGCGGTGCCGGGCCTGTGCCCCGCCGATGCGCGCGCCGATGTACGTTCTCACCACCTCGCACGTCGTTCGCGCATTCGGCGCGGCCATCATCGGCGGCGCTGTGATGGGCGCCATCTGGACGCTCGTCCTGCTCCCGTTCACGTTCGGCTTCCTCGCCATCTTCGTGGGAGCGGCCCTGGGGTGGGCATTTACCCGGCTCGTGGACCTCGCGACGGGGGGCAAGCGCGGGCCCATCACCGTCGCTGCCGCACTGCTGGGAATCGGGCTCGCGTGGGGGCAGCTCGCCTGGTTCGTCGGCATACGCGTGGCGCTGTACGCGCTCGTGGCCGTGGCGATCGCCGCGTACCTGGCCTACCAGAGCCTGCGCTGAACGCTAGAGGACGAACGACATCGCCACCACGAAGCCGAACGTGACCGCACTTACCACCGCGATCGCCAGGAGGTCCTTGCGGACGTAGCTGTAGTCGGTCGTGATGTGGTGTTCGCGCGGACCTTGCGGAACCCGGAGGGGGCGGCGAGGGCTCGGGACGGCTGCGACCTCCTCCGCGACCGCGCCCGTCGCGGCCTGCGTCGGGCGGGGCAGCACAGAGCGCGGGGCACGGCGCCGTCGCGTTCGACGAGATCGGTTCGGCACGATGAGATGGTACCGAGCGCCGGGAGCGCCGTACAGCGCTACGTCTCGCGAAGGGCGACGTCCACGTTCAGGCAGCCGAGCGAGGTCTCCAGGGGGACGACCACGCGGGTGAGGTTGAAGGTCGCGATCGAGCTTCCCCGTCCCACGAGGAGCACCGGCGGGGACATGTCCGTGTGGTATCCCTGCTGCTCCAGCAGGATGCCCGCCTGCCCGGTGATGACGTTGGCGAGCTCTGCGAACGCGCTCTGTGCCATCTCGTCGAATTCCTCCAGCTCCTCGCCGATCATGCGCTCCGCGAACCCCTTCGCCGCTGCCACCGACGTCGAGTAGACGACCAGGCCGGCCAGGGAGCCGGTGAGCGCAACGAGCGCGCTCACCTCCTCCGTGGTGCGCGGTGACCGGACGCGATGGACCGATCCGCGGCGAGGGCGCTCCTGGCACTCCTGCCAGAGCACCCTTCCCGCAGCCTCCAGGAACGGCGACACCAGGTCCGCTCGCAGCGATTCGCTTGCCGCCGCAAGCCGTGCCGCTTCGCCGATGTCGACCTTGCCACGCACGAGGGTCCTCCTTCCGGTCGATTCGAACGGGTGTCGGGCCTCACCGCTCCCTGCCGAGCAGCGAGTACCCCAGATCGAGGGCATAGGCGCCGAGGTCGTCGACGTCGTAGGCGGTAACGGTGATCGTGGAGGGCAGGCCGCCTCCTTCTTCCAAGCGGCGGGCGATCTCCCACTGTGCCCACCGCTTCAGAAACGAGCGTTTCTCCTCGGGATGGAACCGCGCCCGCGCCAGCTGGCCGGTCACCTTCCGGTAGGCGTCTTCGGAGATCTGGACGACGACGTCCGTGGTCTCCATCCTGCCGCCTCCGATGCGTAAGCGAAGGCGGTGATACCCCGTGCGGCCGGGCTGGAGCTCCGCCGAGAGGAGAACGGCGCGGACGCCGGCCACGCTCGCCATCAGGCAGCTCCCTCCGAGGCGTGCCTTGGAAACGGCCTCACGAACCCATCTTCGTCAACCAGGCCTTCAATCTTGACCCCGATGCGGCGACCCACGACGCCGGGCTGGCCTGCGAGGCGTTCGACGTTGCTGAGCACGACCCGCACCGGGTCTCCCACCTCCTGGTCGAGGAGGATGACGTCTCCTTCCTGGAGCTCCGCCAGCTCCTCCGCCGAGATCCGGGCGCGACCGAGGATGGCTCGCACCACGACCCGCGCGGGAAGAAGGTGCTGCTCCCGCACGCGCGCAGCACCCTCTCCGCTGACGCGGCGGCTGCTGTCGAAAAGGCTCTGCCCCGACAACTTCGGGAGCACCTGCTCGAGCAACGTCAGCGGAAAACAAAGCGAGAGCCCACCGGTCTGCTCGGCGAAACGCACCTCGTACCAGGCGGTGAGGACGAACTCCGAGGGCGGGATTCCTTGCATCACCTGCATCCCCGCCGCCACCTCGGTGACAGCAGGCTCCAGATGCACGACGCGCGACCACGGATCGACGAGCGCTCGCGCCACATCGCTTGCGACGTGCCGGAGGAGCGACAGCTCGATGTCCGTGAGCTCCCGGTCAGGGATGCGGTGGGGAATCTTCCCCGGTCCCCCAAGCAGCCGGTCGATGAGCGCGAAAGCGACGTCCAGGCCGAAGGCAGCAACCGCGACCCCCTGCAGCGGCTTCAGCTCTAGGAAGGCGAGCACGGAGGAGTTGCCGACCTGAGCGAGGTATTCCTCGTAGATGCCTCGCTCCAGCGCCCCGAGCCGGGCTTCGACGTTCAGGCGGAGCCGTCCGCTCAATGCCGCCGCGAGGGAGCCCGCGTACGCCTGCTGCAGCACCTGGAGGCCGCGCAGCTGCTCCTTCGAGAGCTTCTCCGGGTGTCGGAAGTCGTACAGCTTGACGCGACGCTCGACCTGCCGGCTCGGCCGCCGCGTGGCGACGATCTCCTCGACCTCCTCCAGGTCGAGCCCCTCCAGCCCGGCGCTCAGGAGAGCGTCGATCTCCTTTTGGCTAAGCGTTGCACGCTCCGGAGCCATCGGTTCTTCATCCCTTCGCTCCGATCTTCCCTCTCCACGGTTGTCGGCCGACATCGGCGGTTCCCCTAGGTAGCCACCGGCCCGGTCCTCAAATTTCCCTCTGCGCAGCAACGGGACCCGGGACTACCGCCATGGCAAATGCTGGCTTTCCCCGATACGCCGAACGGACGCCTCCCCCGACGCTCTTCCCAGGACCATCGACCGAGGGAGGAAAGCGTGACCGCGAGGACTGGACAGGAGGCTCCGCTCTCCGAGCAGCACGTCGTCATCTTCCGGCTGGCGCAGGAGTACTACGCCATCGACATCCACGGCGTGCAGGAGATCGTGCGCCTGCAGCCCATCACCGCGATTCCGGGCGCCGACCCGTGGGTGAAGGGAATCACGAACCTGCGAGGCAGGGTGGTTCCCGTCGTCGACCTCCGAAAGCGCTGCGGGATGGAGGAGTCGGAGCACACCCCGGAGACGCGCATCGTGGTCGTCCACTGTTCGGCTGGCATGGTCGGCCTCATCGTCGATGCGGTGACCGAGGTGTTGAGGATCCCGTCCTCCGCGATCGAGCCCCCGAACGCCCTCTCCCAGAACGCCGCGAACGCGTACCTCGAGGCGGTGGCGAAGCTGGAAGACCGGCTCGTCTCGATCGTCAACCTCGACGCGCTCCTCGGGCTCGACGCCGCCACGGTCGCAGCCACGGAGGAAGCACAGCGCGCCTTGGACGAAGCGGCCTGAACCGCAGGGGGTGCACGAATGCCGGAAGAGCCCCGCTCACTCGACTTCGAGCTCGACGACGAGGACCTGAAGCTCTTCGTCGAGGAAGCCACGGAGCAGGTAGAAACGCTGGACGTCTCGCTCGTCCAGCTCGAGTCCGACCCGAACCCCGAGCTCATCCAGCGCATCTTCCGCGCCGCCCACACCCTCAAGGGCTCGTCGGCCGCGATCGGTCACCAGAAGATGGCCGGCCTCACCCATGCCATGGAGAGCGTGCTGGACGCGCTTCGCCAGGACCGCCTCGCAGTGACGAGCGAGGTGGTCGACGCCCTCCTCGCCTGCATCGATGCCCTGCGCACGTTCGTCCATGAGGTGGCGACGCGCGAGGACTCAGGGCTGGATGCCAGCGCCCTGGAGGCCGACCTCCTCGCCTTGCTCGAGGGAAGCTCGCGTGGTGGCAGCGCGGCAGACCGTGGTGTGGCGGCGAACCTCCTGCACAGCGCGGCGCAAGCGATCGGCGATGCCCGCGGGCGAGGGCTCCACGTCTACCTCGTCCGAGCGACGATCCGGGACGACTCCCCGCTCCCAGGCGTGCGCTGCTTCCAGGTGCTCCACGAGCTAGATGGCACCTCCTCCGTGCTCGCAACGGAGCCTGCACGCGAGCTGATCGAAGGGGGCGAAGCGGACTATCACATCGCGGCGGTCGTGGCCGCCAGCCAATCGCCCGAGGAACTCGCCGAGCTCGTGCAGAACGTCAGCGACCTCGCCGAGGTCCACGTCGAAGAGGTGCCGGAAGCGGTGACCTCCTTGCCCTCGCCGCCGGCTCCGGTGCCTCGCTCCCGGAACGAGCCCACTCCCCGCGGTGGCGCGGAGTCACCCGCACCGCAGGCACGTCGCTCGAGCTCGACCTCGATTCGCATCGACGTCGAGCGGCTGGACAGTTTGATGAACCTCGTCGGCGAGCTCGTCATCGATCGCGCTCGGCTCGTCCGCATCAAGGACGAACTCTCCGCCTCGCTCGCCGGCAGCGACCTCCTCGACCTGCTCGACAACCTCGAGGAGACGACCGCGCACATCGGCCGCATCACCGACGAAATCCAGGACGCCATCATGCGGACGCGGATGCTCCCCATCCGTTCCGTCCTTGCCCGCCTGCCGCGCATCGTTCGCGACGTCGCCACGCGTTTGGGGAAGCAGGTCGATCTCGTGATGTCGGGTGAGGAGACCGAGCTGGACCGCTCGGTGATCGAGGTCATCACCGATCCGCTCGTGCACATCCTGCGGAACGCGGTGGACCATGGCATCGAGCCTCCCGAGGAACGGAAGCGAGCGGGGAAGCCGCCAACGGGCACGATCACCGTCACAGCCTGGAACCAAGAGGCTTCGATCTACATCTCCATCCGCGACGACGGTCGCGGGATCGACGTGGAAGCTCTCCGCGCCAAGGCCGTCGAACGGGGCCTCGTCTCCCCGGACGCCGCGCAGTCGGCGACGCGCGAGGAGGCGCTCCAGTACGTGTTTCTGCCGGGGCTCTCGACTGCGGCGAGCGTTTCGGACGTGTCCGGGCGCGGGGTGGGCATGGACATCGTGCGCGCCAACATCGAGCGCCTCAACGGCTCGGTGACCGTCTCCAGCGAGCCCGGGAAAGGCACGGAGTTCGTCATCCAGCTCCCGCTCACCCTTGCGACGACGAAGGCACTCATGGTGACGGCCAAGGGCATCGTCTACGCGATTCCGCTCGTCTCCGTGACGGAGACCCTGCCGGTTCGCGGCGCCGACATCCACCAGATCGGAGGCCGGAAGCTGCTGCGCCTGCGGGACGCGCTCCTCCCGCTGGTGGCCCTTGCCGACGCCCTGGGCGATAGCCGCGAACTTGCTTCAGAGCCGCGGTACATCGTCGCTGCCCAGCACGCAGGCCGCCAGGTGGCGCTGCTCGTCGACGAGGTGCTCGGCGAGCAGGACGTCGTCGTCAAATCGCTCGGCACCCTGCTTGGATCCCGGCCGGGGATCAGCGGAGCGACGATCCTCGGAGACGGCACGCTCGGGCTCATCGTCGATGCCCCGAGCATCGTCGCCGGCAGCTCGCGCCGGCCAGGAAGCCAAGACCTTTCCGCTGTGAGGGCCGCATGACTCAGGAGGGTTTCATCGCGCGCATGACCGAGATCGCCCGTGACGGCGCTGCCCGCGCCGGCCGCGGGCTCACCGGCCTGATCGGAGAAGAGGTGGTCATCCGCATCCCCGAAGTACGAATCGGGGCACGCAGGGACATCTGCAACGCCGTAGGCGGCGACGATACGGTCGTCCTCGGCGCGTACCTGAACGTCGAAGGCGACGTGACCGCGCACGTGATGCTGCTCTTCCCAAAGTCGAAAGCGCTGGCGTGCGTAGACATGATGTGTGGCCAACCGCTCGGCACGGCGTCCGAATCCGATGAGCTCGCCCTTTCGGCGATCGGGGAGCTCGGCAACGTCGTAGGCTCGGCCTTCGTCAACGCGCTGGCCGATGCTGCCAACCTTTCACTCCACCCGTCGCCTCCCACGGTGGTGCACGACCTCGCGATGGCCCTCGTCGACACGGTGTACGCCGAACTCCTGGTGCAGGATGGTCCGGTCGTCCTCCTCGACACCGTCTTCGAGGACTCCCGCGGCGAGACGACGGGCCTGCTCATCGTCGCCCCCGACCCCGTCACCATCGCACACCTGCAGGAGCTGGCGGCATGAGCGCCACCGCCCTCTCCAGTCGCGTGTCGGTCGGGATGGGGCAGATCGCCGAGAGTGACGACCCGGACACCGTGCTCGTCGCCTACGGACTCGGCTCCTGTGTCGCCGTCGCCCTCTGGCTTCCCAGCGCCCGCTGGGCAGCCCTCGCCCACGTGCTGCTGCCGAACTCCGGAGGTACACCGTTCGATCCGTCAGAGCCCGCGCGGTACGCGGACCACGCGGTCCGCGAGCTCGTCGAGCGTGCTGCGCGCCGCGGGCCCCTTGCCGAGCTCGTCGTGAAGCTCGCCGGGGGAGCCGCGGTGCTGGGGAACTCGCACAACCAGCGGTTCAAGGTCGGAGAACGGAACGCCGAAGCCATCTATGAGGAGCTCCGGCGCCACGAGCTTCGCGTCGCGGCAGCGGATCTCGGCGGCACCCAGGGGCGGACCCTCGAGCTTCACGTGGCCGACGGCCGCGCATTCGTGCGGACCGCGGCTGCACCCGCACGAGAGCTGTAGGCAAGGAAGGGGAAGCAGAGATGCCGAAGGTGCTGATTGTCGATGACGCCGCCTTCATGCGCATGCGGACGTCGAAACTGCTCACCGAAGCAGGGTACGAGGTGATCCAGGCGGAGAACGGTCTCGAGGCCGTTCAGAAGTACAAGGAGTTCCGCCCGGACGTGGTCCTGCTCGATATCACGATGCCTGAGATGGACGGCCTGACGGCGTTGAAGGAGATTCGCGCCATCGACGCCAACGCGAAGGTGGCGATGCTGACCGCCTTGGGCCAGCAGCAGGTCGTCTTGGAGGCGGTGAAGGCAGGCGCCAAAGACTTTCTCGTCAAGCCCGCGGACTCCGAGCGGGTCCTCGCCACCGTCGCCAAGCTTTGCGGGAAGTGAGCGATGTCCGCCGCCCCGGAGCTCCAGACGGCGCCCGTGCGGGTCCTCATCGTCGACGATTCGCCCTTCATGCGGCTCGTCCTGCGGCGCATCCTGACAGAGGACGCTCGGTTCCGCGTCGTCGGCACCGCGGGCGACGGCCTGGAGGCGCTCGAACGAGCTCGCGAGCTTCAGCCCGACGTCATCACGATGGACGTGGAGATGCCGCGGCTCGACGGCGTGACGGCCGTGCAGGAGCTCATGCGCCTCCGCCCCACGCCGGTGGTGATGGTCTCCACCCTCACCCGGCAGGGCGCGGAGACCACGCTCCGCGCTCTCGAAGCCGGCGCGGTCGATTACGTCACAAAGCCGTCCGGCGACGCCCGCGAGCTCGTCGACCTCGCCGACCAGCTCCGCTCCGCCCTCCTTCGCGCCGCGACGGCAAAGCCACGCTTCCGGCCACCAGGCGCCCCTCCCTCGGAACGCGGGGACCCGCCTGGCGAACCACTCGACCGCGGTCCTGCCGACACCGTGGTCGTCATCGGCGCCTCCACGGGTGGTCCCCCGGCGCTCACCGAGGTCGTTGCCCACCTTCCGCACCAGCTCGACGCGGCGGTGATCATCGTCCAGCACATGCCTCCGCCGTTCACCGAGGCACTCGCGCGCCGGCTCGATCGCCTCACCCTGCTCCCGGTGCGCGAGGCCGCGGACGGTGACCACCTGGAGCGGAACACCATCCTCGTTGCACCCGCCGACTATCACCTGGGCATCACCAGCGAGCGATGCGTTCGGCTCGAGCGCACTCCGGCGCGTCATGGGGTACGGCCATCCGTCGACGTCACGCTGGAGTCGGTGCCCGCCTCGTTCGGTTCCCGCAGCGTGGCGGTCGTCCTTACGGGCATGGGCCGCGACGGTGCGGACGGGGCTCGGGTCGTGGAAGACGCCGGCGGCACGGTCATCGTTCAGGACGAAGACACATCCGTCATCTACGGCATGCCGAAGGCCGCGAAGGAGGCCACACGCCACGCCATCGAGCTCCCCCTCGACGCCATTCCTACGGCGATCGCCGCGGCGGTGAAGCGGGTCCGGGGACGGGTAGCATGAATGCCGTCCGCTTCGAGCAGGTCGACGACGAAGGTTGGCGCCGCTTCCGCTCGCTCCTCGAAGAAGCGCTGGGCATACCGCTCGCCGCCTACAAGGAGCCGCAGCTACGACGGCGCCTGGGCTCGCTCGCCCACCGGCTGGGGCTAGACTCCTGGACCGCCTTCGCCTCGCGGCTGGGCGATGCGGCCGTCCTCGAGCGGATCCGCGACACGCTGACCATCAACGTCTCCGAATTCTTCCGGCAACCGGAGCGCTTTCTCGAGCTGCGGGATCGCTTCCTCCCCCAGCTCCTCGCCGCCCGGCCCCAGCTGCGTATCTGGAGCGCCGGCTGCTCGGTCGGGTGCGAGCCGTACACGCTCGCAATGATCCTCCACAAGCTCACCCCGGGACGCCGCCACTTCCTGCTCGCCACCGACGTGGACTTCGTGGCGCTCTCCCGCGCACGATCCGGCCGAGGATATCTCCCCCACGAAGTCCGGTCCGTCCCCGAGGAGTACCGCGAGTACCTCGTGGGGGAAGAGGACGGGACCTGGTCCGTCCGCGAGGACGTGAGAGAGCTCGTCACCTTCCGGCACCACGACCTGCTGAAAGACCCATACCCGGGCGACCTCGACCTGATCGTCTGCCGCAACGTCGTCATCTACTTCACCGAGGAAGCGAAGCAGCGGGTGTACGAGGGATTCGCGCGAGCGCTGCGGCCCGGCGGGCTGATCTTCGTGGGGGGAAGCGAGCTGATCCTCCATCCGCGCGCGTTCGGATTCGCGCCGCAGTCGATCGGGATCTACGGGAAGGCGGCCTAACCGCGCCACACGACCTCGGGAAGCGCGGCCTCGACCGGCCGCCGGGCGCGGGCCGTCGCGACGGAGTCCACCACCGCTGCGGCCACGGTTGCCACCCCGATGCCCACGAGGAGGTCGAGGACATAGTGCTCGCCGAGGTAGACGAGCGCGAACGCCATGATACCGGCGTAGACGAGAAAGACCGATGCGAGAGCGGGAACGCGAAACCGTGCCCAGAGGTAGAGCGCGTACGTCACTCCCATGTGAATGGATGGCACGGCTGCGACCGAGTTCGGCTCGCCGAGCGATGCGTAGAACCGCCGGTAGGTGGCGAGGCTCACCTCCCCGCCAACGAAGTCCATGATGCGGTACACACGGCCGATCTCCCCCCACTGGCTTGCGAGCCACGGCGGTGCGGTCGGCAAGAGGAAGAAGAACACGAGGCCGAGGAACATGGTCCCGACCATGAGCGCCACGTATTGGGGAAACCACCTCTTCCAGAGCAGGTACACGGCGACTGCGAAAACGTGCGGCACGACGAAGAACGACCAGTGCACCCAGACCATCGCCCAATCCAGGGGACTCACCGAGGTGGGATCGAAGAGCCGCCGCTGCAGCCACTCTACCGGCTGCACCCCCAGGAAGAGCCAGCGATCGAACTCGGCGACGTACTCGCTCCGGATGGGGATTCCGGTGTCGTCCGCATACGAGCGCGCGAGCGTGTACGCGTAGATGCCGCCGACGTAGGCGAACCACCAGCACCGCTCCTGCCGACGCCGCAGCGCTGGCCACCACACCACTGCCGCCAGGGCCAGCAGCAGGATGGCGACCCAGATGTGCTCGTACCACGCGCGCGTCGCGATGCTGGCCACCATCGCGACCACCATCGCCGCCTGCGCCCCGAAGAGCACTGACTCCGGATCGGCGAAATTCTTGAGCCTCCGGCGCGGGTTCCCGATCCGCGTTCCCACCCGCGATCGTCGCTCCGCCACGCCCTCCTCCAGACGCACAGCATCGCACCGCCGGATCGCGAAAGGCAAGCGCTTTCGGCCGACGGCCAGCTCTGATAGATTCCTTGCGCCCCACACGAAGCGGAGGGAGCACCGTGCAAGCACTCGACGACGTCGTGGTCCTCGACCTCACGCACCACATCACCGGGCCGTATGCCACGAAGCTGCTGGCGGACTTCGGTGCGGACGTCATCAAGGTGGAGCCGCCCTGGGGCGACCCCGCGCGCCGGCTTGGGCCCTTCCTGGGCGATGACCCTCATCCCGAGAAGTCCGGCACGTTCTTCTATCTCAACTGCAACAAGCGGTCCGTCGTCCTCGACCTCCGCACGGAGCACGGGAAGCGCGCGCTCGCGGCCCTCGCGCGGCGCGCACACCTCGTCGTCGAGAACTTCGCGCCCGGGACGCTCGACCGACTCGGCGTCGGATGGGAGTTCCTCCAGAAGGTGAACCCTGCGGCACCCCTCGTCTCCATCTCGAACTTCGGGCAGACCGGGCCGTACCGCGACTATCTCGCGTCCGAGCTCGTGATCTACGGGTTCGCGGGGGAGATGTACTCGATGGGCGAAACGGACCGTGAGCCGGTGAAGATGTTCGGCACCGCGGCGCTCTTCGAGTCCGGCGCGGCCAGCGTCGTCGCCTGCATGGGCGCCCTCTTCGCTGCGAAGCGGTTCGGCATCGCCCAGCACGTCGACGTCTCCCTCGCGGAGACCCACTTTGGGGGCGTCGACCGCCGCCACGCCACCGCCATCGCCTACCAGTACTCGGGCAGGAAGACGATTCGCGCGGCCTCCCGCGCGAGCGGCATGCCGGGCGGCATCTATCCCTGCGCCGACGGATACGTCGACTTCAACAACGCGAGCATCCGCTACGACCGCGTCCTCGACATGCTCGGGTATCCGGATTGGGCCACCGATCCGAAGTACCAGGACCCGGCCATGCGCCTGAACCCGCAGGTGGTGGAGGAGTGGAACGTCCACTTCCTCCAGTGGTGCCTCGAGCGAACGAAGCGGGAGATCTGGGAGGAGGCCCGGCGCGCGAAGGTGCTCTGCGGCCCGCTCTTCACCATCGAGGACCTGTTCCATGACGAGCACTTCCGCGGCCGGGGGCTGTGGACGACCGTGGAACACCCGGTGATGGGCAAGGTCACCATGCCGGGACGGCCCTTCATCATGCCGAAGGGAGGCTGGCAGCTCCGCCGTCCGGCCCCCCTTTTCGGGCAGCACACGGAGGAGGTGCTTCGGGAGGCGGGGGTAGCCGAGGAGGATGTTCGGCTCGTTCTCGAGGATGCCCGCAAGGAGGTAAGCCGATGAGCCCGAAGCCGCTGGAGGGGATCCGCGTCATCGATCTCTGCGTCGTCTGGGCAGGACCGTTCGCCACGATGCTCCTCGCCGACCTGGGCGCCGAGGTCATCAAGCCGGAGAACCCGCACGTATGGCAGCCGATGACCCGCGGTGCGTTCGCCCGGCCGCCACAGGCGTACCTCATGTTCGCTCCGGCCTGGGGCGGTGGATATCCGAACAACGTTCCAGGCGAGCGCCCCTGGAACTACTGCCCGACGTTCGTCTCCCTCTTCCGGAACAAGAAGAGCTTCACCGTCGACCTTCGCACGCCGGAAGGGAAGGACGTCCTGCGCCGCCTCGTCGCCATCTCCGACGTCGTCTACGAGAACAACGCCACGGGAACGCTGGAGAAGCTCGGCATCACCTACGACTGGCTGCGGGAGGCGAACGAGCGCATCATCTTCGTCCGCGTCCCGGCCTACGGAAATACGGGGCCGTACGCCGAGGCCCGCGCCCTGGGAATTCACCTGGAAGCCGTCATGGGCCACACGCTCCTGCGTGGCTACGAGGACGCCGACCCCTCCTCGAACACGGCCATCTACTCCGGCGACTACCTCGCGGGCGCCCAAGGAGCGTTCGCCGTCATGGCCGCGCTCTGGCACCGCGAGAAGACCGGCGAGGGCCAGTTGATCGAAATCGCCCAGGCGGAGAACGCCGCCGCCATGTTCACGCAGGCAATCATGGAGTACTCCCTCAACGGCCGGCTCCTCTCGCCGATCGGCAACCGCGACATCTTCGGCCGGTACCCGTGCAACGTGTACCCAGCCAAGTCACCGGGGACGGCCGAGACGGCCGATGACCGCTGGATCGCCATCAGCGTGGAAACGGACGAACAGTGGCAGGGGCTCGTGCGGGCCATGGGGAACCCGGAATGGGCGCGGGACCCTGCGCTTGCGACGAATGAAGGGCGAAAAGCTCGCGCGGCGGAGATCGACCAGCACATCGCCGAGTTCACCCGTGAGCGGGACGACTACGAGGTCATGCACTTGCTGCAGCAGCACGGCGTGCCCGCGGCACCGGTGCTTGAAGCCTCGCGGATGTTCGACGACCCCCACCTCCGCGCTCGCAACTTCTTCCGGAAGCAAACGGTGGAGGGCGCCGGGACCCACGAGTACGTCGGGCCGCTCTGGCAGTTCCCCGAGACGCCGGTGGAGTTCTACCAGCCGCCGGTGACCCTCGGCGAACACAACGAGTACGTCTACAAGGAGCTGCTCGGCTTCAGCGATGCCCAGTACGAGGAGTTCCGCGCCAAGGGCCACATCGCCACGGAGTTCGACCCGGACATCCCCTGAGGCGGGTTTGCGGCAGGGGTAGAATCTTGGAGACGCCAGCTCAGGGAGGGACAGAGCATGACGAGCACCCAGGACCGGCCAGCGGACGTCGGACTCCCCGTTACCGAGGTGTATCCCCCGCCACCGCACATCCAGGCGAACGCGGCCATCCGTTCGCTCGACGAGTACCGTGAGCTGTACCGCCGGAGCGTCGAGGACCCTGATGGATTCTGGGGCGAGCTCGCCCGGCAGCAGCTCGAGTGGATCGAGCCGTTCCAGAAGGTCCGAGAGGAAGACTTCTCCCGCGCCCACATCGCCTGGTTCCTCGGCGGGAAGCTCAACGTCGCCGCGAACTGCCTCGACCGCTGGGTGCGAACGCAGCCGGACAAGGTCGCCATCCTCTGGGAGGGGGACGAGCCGGGCGAGAACCGCCGTGTGACGTACCGCGAGCTGTACGAGCTCAGCTGCCGGCTCGCGAACGCACTCAAAGCGCGCGGCATCCGCAAAGGGGACCGGGTCGCCATCTACATGGGGATGGTCCCGGAGCTGCCCGCGGCCATGCTCGCCTGCGCGCGCATCGGCGCCATCCACTCCGTCATCTTCGGCGGCTTCAGCCCGCAGTCGATCGTCGACCGGGTCGAGGACTCAGGGTGCCGCGCCATCATCACACAGGACGAGGGGCGCCGCGGCGGCCGGACGGTGCCGCTGAAGGCGAACGTCGACGAGGCCCTCTCGCGGGGAGGCTCGACGGTCGAGTTCACGATCGTGTACCGGCGCACCGGGGCAGACGTGCCCATGACGCCGGGCCGCGATTTCTGGTGGGACGACGAGATCGCGTCCCAACCTGCCGAGTGCCCTCCGGAGCCGATGGACTCCGAAGACCCGCTCTTCATCCTGTACACGAGCGGCTCGACCGGGAAGCCGAAGGGAGTGCTCCACACCCAGGCGGGATATCTCCTCTACACGATGGTCACGCATCGGTACGTCTTCGACCTGAAGGACGACGATGTCTACTGCTGCGCCGCCGACATCGGCTGGATCACGGGGCACAGCTACATCGTCTACGGTCCGCTCGGAAACGGGGCGACGTCCGTCGTCTTCGAGTCGGTGCCGACGTACCCGGACGCCGGCCGCTACTGGGATATGGTGGACCGGCTCGGGATCAACAGCTTCTACACCGCCCCCACGGCGATTCGCGCCCTCATGCGCGAAGGAGACGCGTACGTCAAGCGGTACAAGCGGGCCAGCCTGCGCATCCTCGGGACCGTCGGCGAGCCGATCAACCCCGAGGCGTGGCGCTGGTACTACAACGTCGTCGGGGAAGGGCGCTGCGCGGTGGTGGACACGTACTGGCAGACGGAAACCGGCGGCCACATCATCACGCCGCTTCCTGGCGCCACGCCGATGAAACCCGGCTCCGCAACGCTACCGTTCTTCGGGGTTCAGCCGGTGATCGTCGGCGACGACGGACGGGTGCTGGACGGGAACAACGTCTCCGGGCGGCTCTGCATGAAGTCCTCCTGGCCCGGGATGATGCGCACCGTCTACGGCGACCACGACCGGTTCTTCCAGACGTACTTCTCCCAGTACCCAGGGATGTACTTCACCGGCGACGGCTGCTACCGGGACCAGGACGGCTACTACTGGATCACCGGGCGCGTCGACGACGTTCTGAACGTGGCCGGACACCGGCTCGGCACCGCGGAGATCGAGGGCGCGCTCGTCGGCCACCCGGCCTGCGCTGAAGCCGCGGTCGTGGGATTCCCCCATCCCGTCAAGGGACAGGCGGTGTACGCCTACGTCGTGCTCAAGGAAGGGTTCCAGCCCTCGGCAGAGCTCGCACAGGAGCTTCGCGAGGCGGTCCGCACGACCATCAGCCCCATCGCCACGCCGGACAAGATCCAGTTCGTCGAAGGGCTCCCCAAGACGCGCTCCGGCAAGATCATGCGGCGAATCCTGCGCAAGGTCGCCGAGGGAGATCCGAGCAACCTGGGGGACACGACGACGCTCGCCGACCCGTCGGTCGTGGAGCACATCGTCGCGCAACAGAACGTGTACTGACCGCCTCTAATCGCAGGGCCGGGCGGGCCCGGCCCTGCCCCTTGCGCGCGTCAGGATGGCCCTTCACCGCCTCGCGAGGCGTCCTCGTGCATTCCGTGCCGCGGTCACGCCGTTCAACCTCCAGTCCCACCGCTGGTACCGGAACGGTGCGCCGGACTCGAGCAGCCTCCGCTCCTCGCGCGAGGTAAGGTACCGGGCCAGGAACTCGCGCACACCGGCCTCGCCGCCGAAATCGGGTGCGTACCACCGGAAGATGCGGGACAGGCGCAGCGTGCCTCCCGCCGCGGTCACGCCGCCCCCGTTCACGAAGTCGCTCGTCGCCGCCTCGAGCTGCTCGTCCAGCCGATCCGCGTCGTAGGCAGCGAGCCGATGACAGGAGCGGGCCGCGCAGACGAGCGCGACGTGCACACGCGGGTCGCACGGAAGGCTCCACCGCAGCCGCACGTCGGTGCCGCTGAAGGCGCGGGCCTGCAGGAACGGGTGCGGAGCGTTCCCCCGCAGGACACCGTGCTCGATGTCGTCGAGGCTCACGCGCACGCCTGCCACCCGGTACGCGTTCCTGCGGAAGAAGCCTGGGTCGAGGAGCACGCTTCGCTTCACGTTTCGCGCGACCACCGCGTGCACGACCAGCCCGTTGTACACGTTGAGCCAGAAGGCGCGAGCGCGTCGCTCGTCCAATTCCGCCGGGTCGAACGTCGCCAGCCAGGAGGCTGCCGCAACGTACTCGCGGAAGGTGGGCGTGGAGGCGAGACGGCCGTAATCGAGCGACGCAGCGCCGTCGCCGTCCTCCAGCAGGCGAGAGAGCCGCGCGCCGAAGAGGGCATCTGGGTCATCCGGCCAGGGGCCGGGGGGTTCCTGCCGCCGCTCGTTCAGCGGCGCCGCGCGCCGCACCCCGAGCAGCGTGTCGAACGCCGCAACGAGCGGGCGGGCGACGACCTCCGAGGAAACCACAGGCTGACGCTAGCGGAGGAGGCTCCCGAGCTCTGTGAGCGGGAGCACAGGCCGGCGGGAGGGCGGCACCTCCTGCGAACCCGACGAGCCCGGCGGCTAGCGCCAGGTCGAACGCCCGCGCACGTTGCCCGGCAGCAAAGGCGCTGGGGGGACGGGAGCACGATCGTTCGACTGGTCGGGGCGCCGCGATTCGAACGCGGGACCTCCTGAACCCCATTCAGGTGCGCTACCAGGCTGCGCCACGCCCCGACCGCATCTCCATCCTACCGCAGGCGGTGGGAAGGCTCACGCCCGCCCGTAGATGGGGATGACGGCGCCGCCGACAGAACGCGACGCGTCCGACACCAGGAAGGCCACGAGGTCCGCAACCTCCTCCGGCTTCACCCACCGGCTCGCGTCGGCGCCGGGCATCGCTGCCCGGTTCGCCGGCGTGTCGATGATGGACGGCGCGATCGCATTCGCTCGCACGCCCCGCTCCCGGTACTCCGCCGTCACCACCTCCGCGAGCTTCACGAGCGCGAGCTTCGCCATGGCATAGGCCACCGAACCGCGCACCGGCTGGAGCGCCGGCCGCGAGGACACGTACACAATCGCACCGGCGCCTTCGCCGATGAGGACTGGGAGCGCAGCGCGAGTGATCGTGTAGGCGGTGACCACGTTCAGCTCGAACTGCTGCTTCACCAGGGAGAGGGGCGTGTCCATGATCGTGCGGTCGCCCACGAACCCTCCCGCCAGGCAGACCAGACCGTCGAGCCCGCCGAAGCGGCCAACCAACTGCTCCACCGCGCGGGTCGCCTCGTACTCCGAAGTGAGATCCGCCTCAGCGAACGGAACGCCGGGGACGTCGAGGCGACTTCCCGGCCGGTCGACGGCGAACACGGCAGCCCCCTCCGCCTGCAGCCGTTGCACGACGACCCGTCCGACGGCACCGGCCACTCCCGTCACGAGAACGCGCTTTCCTTCCAGCTGGCCCATGCTCCACACCTCACACCAACAGGCGAGTAAGTACTATCGCCGCCGTGCTCACTCCCGCGACGACGACGTACTCCAGCAAGGTTCCAACCGTTAGGTCGTGTTCGAGGAGGTGGTGCACGACTCCGGTGGCGACGTAGAAGCCGACGATGAGGAGCGCGCCGCCTAAGAGCGCATCCAGGGGGAAAAAATAAAGGGCCAGGCGCAGCTCGCCCATCGTGACGCCGACCGCAAACCCGGCCAGAAGCGAGGCCGGGCCGAGGATCTGGCTCTCCCGCAGCAGCTCGACCGCCAGGCCCATGCTGACGAGCCCTACCACCAAGGCGGCCAGCGGTAGCTCGACCTCGCGAGCGAACAGCACGGTGAAGAGCCCGAACGCGACCAGGTAGCAGCCGACGGCCAGGGTGAGCCGGAATGGACCGTACAGCCTGGAGCCCGGCTCGACCGTGCTGTACTCCCCGAACACCAGCAGCCCGGCGAAGAGGCCAAGGCCTGCTGCCAGCACCGGTCTGGCGAACCCTTCGACCGCCTCACGTACGAAGTAGCCCCCTGCCACGACCGCAAGTGCGGGAAGCACGACATAGACCCAGGTCGCCCAGAGCTCCGGAGCTGCCCACCGCGGATGGCTCCTCACGAGGCCGTCCACGCCCAGCGCCACCAGGCCGGCCGTGAACCACAGCACCCAGTCCTGCGGCGGCCTCAGGACCGCAAACGCAACCATCCCCGCGCCCGCTACGAGGGCCAGCAGCGCCGCGCGTGTCGCCGGAGCCCCGTACCCTACTCCCCGCTGTGCCTCGGCGGCCGTCGTCACTCCTGCGCCCACGTCGGCTGCTCGAGACCGTAGATCTCCGCCGCGTTCCGCCACCACAGCCGCTCCCGCGCGTCCTCGTCCAGCTCGAGCTGGTCGAACATCGCCTCGAAACGTTCGATGTGCGCCTCGATCGCGTCCACTGCGCAGTCGCTGCCCCAGACGAGCTTCTCGATACCGATTTCTCGCCCGATAAGCCCCCACTCCATCGCATGCCGCTCGATCGTGGTCCCGCCGCTCATGTCGAACCAGACGTTATGTCGCCACCGTGCCACTGAGGCAACGTACTGGTAGTTGCCCTGGTTCCCGAGATGCGCGCCGATGATCTTCAGGCGCGGGAATCGATTGGCGAGCGTGTCCAGGTGCAGCGGGCTCATGCGCACCGCGGAGACATCCCGCCGCGGAAAGCGGTCCTGCAGCGCGAGCATACGCTGGTACGCCTGCGCCGCGGCGGCATCTCGCCGCGGGTGCGTGATTGAGTAGTCCACCGGGCCCCCAATGACCCCCAGGTGAAAGAGGATCGGCATGCCGAGCTCCTCCGCCGCCGCGTACGTGGGCAGGTAATCCGGCTCGTCATACGGACGCGCCACGCCGATGAGCTTCAGTCCTCGATACCCGAGGTCGTACAGCCACCGCACCGCATCGGCCTCGACGTCCTCGGGATCGATCACGGCGACGGGGATGAACAGGTCCCCGTACTCACGAAGGATCTCGATCCCCTGCTCGTAGCTCGGCCCGAAGCGGCCCCCCGTCAGCATGCATGCCTTTTCGATGCCGACCCGCGCAGCGGTCTCGGCCAGCCGCTCCACCATGGGGCGCGGATCGGCGTTCGGATCCTCCCAGTTGCGAGGGAAGTGCATGTGAACGTCGAAGATCTTCCGCCGCATCGCGGGCGAGTGTACCACGGTGCCGGGTTCGTCCAGGGGTGGTTGCTTGGCGACGGCAGACCTTGGCTTCACGATGCGAGCATGGAGAAGGGAAACGGCGCGGCAGAGCTGGTGGACGTGGCGGTGAACGCCACGCTGCCTGCTCGCCGGCCGTTCACCTACCGGGTGCCAGCGGGGCTGCGCGTCGAGCCGGGGCACCTCGTTTTCGTTCCGTTCGGCGAACAGGTCCTCCAGGGCGTGGTCATGGGCGCAGCGCCGTCTTCTCCTGACATCGAGGTGAAGGAGATCATCGCCCTCGCGCACCCGGAGCCCCTCCTCGACTCCCTCCACTTGCAGCTTGCGGCATGGCTCTCTGAGCGGTACTTGAGCCCGCTCTGGGACGCGGTAGCTGCCTGCCTGCCGCCGGGGTTCGTCCAGAACCCCGTGACGATGGTCACGGCCGTGAGCATTCCTGCGCTCCTGCCCCCGAACGAGCCGGAGCAGAAGATCCTGCGCTGGTTGGCATCGCGCCGGCGCGCGACCCTGAACTCACTTCGGAAGGCGGTGCCCGAGGCGACCCTGGACCGCCTTCGCCGGCTGCAATCGGCCGGCTACCTCTCCGTGGCCTCCGGTCTGCAGCTTCCGCGTGCGCAGCCGAAGCGAGAAGTCCGGGTGCGGCTGCTCGTCCCTGCCTCCGCTGCCGTGGCAGCGGCGACAGAGCGCGAGAGGAAGCGCCCGCGGTCCGTCGAAGCGAGGGTGCTTCGTGCCCTGGCGGAAACGGGCGACCTGCCCTCGGCAGAACTGCGGAAGCTCGGCGCTACAACGGCCCACCTCACCGCGCTCGAACGCGCCGGGCTCATCGAGCGGTACGAGCGCCGCGTGGCACGCCGGCCCGAACTCACCTTCGAGGCGGCTCCCCAGCCTTTGCAGCTCTCAGCGGAGCAGCAGGCGGTCGCCGATGCCATCGCAGCGGAGCCCGGCGCCTGGCTCCTCCACGGCGTCACCGGTTCGGGCAAGACGGAGGTGTACATCGCCCTGCTGGAACGGGTCCTCGCCGACGGCGGCGGCGCGATCGTGCTCGTGCCGGAGATCTCGCTGACCCCGCAAGCAATCCGCCGCTTCGGCGCCCGCTTCGGCGATACCCTCGCCGTGTTTCACTCGGGGCTCTCGCTGGGAGAGCGGTACGACGAGTGGTTCCGCGTACGCTCGGGCGAGGCGAGGCTCGTGCTCGGTTCCCGGAGCGCCGTGTTCGCTCCCGTCCGCAACCTGCGCCTGCTCATCCTGGACGAGGAGCACGAGCCGTCGTTCAAGCAGGAGGATCCGCAGCCCCGCTACCACGCGCGCGAGGTGGCCCGGTTCCTCGCGCAGCGGGTCGGCGGCACCGTCGTCATGGGCAGCGCAACCCCTTCCGTGGAAACGTACTGGGAGGCCACGCACGGGCAGCTGCGCCTGGCGGAGCTCACCACCCGCCTCGCACCGGGGCCCGATGGCTCACCCGTCCCGCTTCCCCTCCCCGAGGTGCAGGTGGTGGACATGCGGGAGGAGCTCGCGGCAGGGAACCGCTCCATCTTCAGCCAGGCCCTGACGGCAGCCACGTGGGAGGCGCTCGAGGCCGGCGAGCAGGTGATCTTCTTCACGAACCGCCGCGGGCTCGCCCGCTTCCTCCTCTGCCGTGACTGCGGTTTCGTCTCCCAGTGCCCCTCCTGCACCATCGTGATGGGACTGGTGGAGGAGCAAGGCCATGTGCGGCTCACCTGCTTCCACTGCAGGCGCCGCACCCGGCCGCCTGACCGTTGCCCCCGTTGCGAGAGCCACCGCTTCCGCCCCTTCGGGGTCGGCACCCAGCGGATCGAAGCGGAGGCGCGGCGAGCGTTCCCCGGAGCGCGCGTAGCCCGCTGGGATAGCGACGCGGCCCGCGCGAAAGGCGCGCATGAGCGGCTGTTGCGAGCCGTTCTCGGCCGCGAGGTGGACATCCTCGTCGGAACCCAGATGCTGGCGAAAGGCCTCGACCTCCCGGCCGTCTCCGTCGTGGGGGTGATTGACGCGGACGTCGCCCTCCACCTCCCGACCTACACCGCCCACGAACGGACCTTCCAGCTCCTCGTTCAGGTGGCGGGGCGCGCGGGACGCCGTGACGCCCGCGGGCTCGTCATCATCCAGACGTACCAGCCGGAGGCGCCGCCCATCCGCGCAGCTGCCGCTCACGACTATCACTCCTTCTTCGAGCACGAAGTCGCCCACCGGCGCATGGCCGGGTACCCGCCGTTTGCGAGGCTCGTACGCCTCGAGTACGCGCACCGGAACCGCGACCGAGGACTGGAACACGCGATCCGGCTTGCCAACGAGCTCCGGCTCCGCCGCGATGCCGAGGGTCGCACCGATCCGGATATCCTCGGTCCGGCGCCAGCGCTGATTCCTCGCCGCCGGGGACGGTACCGCTGGGTCATCCTCCTTCGCGGCACGGACCCGGCCAGCTTCATCCGGGACGTCGCGTTCGGCCAGGGTTGGAGCATCGATGTGGACCCAGTGACGTTCGACTGACGGTCGACGTCCCCGCTGCGAATGCGTCGGCATCTGGTATCCTCAGCAGGAGTCCAAGCAACGCCTACTGGGCACGCTCGGGGACCGAAGAATGGACCAAGAAATCAAACCGTGGCGCCGCTTGGCGCTCATCTTTCCCGGACAAGGATCGCAGTACCCGGGGATGGGTGAGCGCCTTGCCAAGCTCTCCCGGGCTGCGCGCGAGATCTTCCGCCGCGCAGACGAGGTGCTGGAGGAGAAGATCTCCCGCCTCTGCTTCGAGGGAAGCGCTGACGAGCTCGAGCAGACGTCCGTCCAGCAGCCAGCGTTGTTCGTTACCTCGATGGCATGGCTCGCAGCGCTGCGAGAGCGGTGGGAAGCGCTCGACCGGAAGCTCGAGCCGTACATCATCGCAGGACACTCCATGGGCGAGTACACGGCAGCGGTGGCAGCGGGCGCAATGTCCTTCGAGGAGGGGCTGCTCGCCGTGAAGGAGCGAGGTCGCCTCATGGAGGAAGCAGGCCGGGAGTGCCCGGGAGGCATGGCCTCGATCCTCGGACTCTCCACGGACCGGGTGATCGAAATCTGCTTCCAGGCCTCGCAGGAGGAAGGCGACTACGTCGGCGTGGCCACGAACAACTGTGAGGGGCAGAACGTCATCTCCGGCGCGCTCCGGCCGCTCCGGCGGGCGATGGAGCTCGCCGAGAAGGCCGGCGCACGCCGCGTCATCAAGCTCCCGATTTCTATCGCCTCCCATTCGCCACTCATGGCCAAGGCAAGCGAGGGGATGGCTCGCGTCCTGGAAGCGCTCCACCTTCGTGACCCGGACCGGCCCCTCGTCAGCAACATCGACGCCAGCTACCTCCGCTCGCAGCCGGAGGTGCTCGGTGAACTTCGCGACCAGCTCATCAAGGGCGTGCTCTGGCAGAAAGCCGTCGAGACGATGCGCCGGGACGGCGTCGACATGTTTATCGAGGTTGGTCCGGGCAACGTGCTGACCCGGCTCGTCCGGCGGATCGACTACGAGGCGAACGCGATCAGCCTCAGCGACGAGCACGAAGGCCTGTTCAGCGAGAACTTCGCCCTCGTGGAGGCTGCCGCCCGATGACCCGCCGCGTCGTCGTAACCGGCGTCGGCGCCGTCACGGCCGCCGGCAATACCGCCGAAGATACGTGGCGGGCGATGGTCGAGGGGCGGAGCGGCATCGGCCCCATCACGCTCTTCGACCCGGAGCCGTACCCGGTCCGCATCCAGGCCGAGGTGAAGGGGTTCGAGCTGGACGACCGCGTGGATGCGAAGCAGCGGCGGTACATGAGCCGGGCCACCACATTCGGGCTCGGCGCGGCGCTCGAGGCGCTTGCGGACTCCGGCCTCGAGATCACCGAGGAGAACGCCGACGACGTGGGAGTCATCTACTCCTCCGGCGGCGGCGGGGTGGAGATGATCCTCGAGTGGCAACGGGTCCTGGAGGAGAAGGGGCCTCGGCGGGTCACCCCGTTCCTCGTCGCCAACTTCATCGATGATGCCACCAGCGGCCACATCGCCATCGCCACGGGCGCGCGGGGACCGAACATGGCCGTGGTTTCCGCCTGTGCCACCGGGACCGGCACTCTCGGAGAGGCCTTCGAGACGATCCGCCGCGGGGACGCGGTAGCGGTGATTACCGGCGCCTGCGACGCGGTGCTGCTGCCCATCTTCCACGCCACCTGGTGCTCGATGCGCGCGCTCGCCTCCGACAACGAGCACCCTGAGCGCGCCTTGAAGCCGTTCGACCTCCACCGGGACGGCTTCGTCGCCGGTGAAGGCGCAGCCGCCTTCGTATTCGAGGAGTACGAGCACGCCAAAGCCCGCGGCGCACGCATCTACTGCGAAGTCATCGGGTACGGCGCGTCCAACGACGCGTACGACATGATCGCCCTCCACGAGACCGGCCGAGGCCTGAAGCGGGCGATGGTGGCGGCGATCCGAAAGGCAGGCATCGACCCGAGCGAAATCGACTACATCAACCCGCACGGTTCGGGGACGCCGTTGAACGACCGGGTGGAGACGAAGGTGTTCAAGGAGGTGCTCGGTGAGGCGGCGTACCGGTGCGCCATCAGCTCCGTGAAGCCAATCACGGGCCACTGCATGGGCGCGTCCGGCTCCGTGGAGGCGCTGGCGTGCGTGATGGCCATTCGCGACCAGGTCGTGCCGCCGACCATCAACTACTCCACCCCGGATCCCGAGTGCGACCTCGACTACGTGCCGAACATGGCCCGGAAACAGCCGGTGCGCGTGGCGCTCTCCACGAGCGTCGGCCTCGGTGGGCACAACGCGTGCATCGTCTTCCGGGCAGTCGAGTGACCCGAGATTCGAACCCAAGGCAAGGAGATCGACGATGCGCCGTGCGGTCGTGACCGGCATCGGTGCGGTGACCCCGCTGGGGCTGACCGGCCATGAGACCTGGCGAAACCTCGTGGCGGGCGTCTCAGGCATCCGCCGCATCGAGGCTTTCGACCCCTCCGACCTCCCGGTCCAGATCGCCGGAGAGGTGCGCGGCTTCGAACCAGGGCGCTACATGGACACGAAGGCCGCGCGCCGGATGTCCCGCTTCGCCCAGTTCGCCGTCGCCGCCGCAGTCCAGGCGGCGGAAGACGCGGGGATCGAGCTCGCGGAGGACGAGCGGCACCGAGCCGCGGCAGCGATCGCGACCGGCGCCGGGGGTGTCCTCGAGACGATCCGGGAGACAGAAGTGCTCCGGGCGAAGGGCCCAGAGCGAATCAGCGCGTTCTTCATCCCGATGATGGCCCCCAACATGGGCGCCTGCCAGGTCGCGATGCGGCTCGGACTGCGGGGACCCGCGCTGGCGAGCGTCGCCGCCTGCGCCAGCGGGCTCTACTCGTTCATCGAAGCGAAGCAGCTCATCTCCTCGGGCGTCGCCGATGTCGTCTTCGCCGGCGGCACGGAAGCGGCCATCCACCCGCTCCCCATCGCCGCGCTCGCCAACATGCGGGCGCTCAGCCGCCGGAACGACGAACCGGAGCGGGCGTCGCGCCCCTTCGACCGCGACCGCGACGGGTTCGTGTTCAGCGAAGGGGCGGTCGTGCTCGTCGTCGAGAGCGAGGAGCGGGCGCGCAAGCGGGGGGCGCGGGTGTACGCCGAGCTCGCAGGCGGCGGCCTGAGCTGCGATGCGTACCACATCACCGCGCCGCTGGAGGACGGCAGCGGCGCCGCCGATGCGATGCTCGCCGCCTTGCGCGACGCCGAGCTCGAGCCGGACGCGGTCGACTACATCGCCGCCCACGGCACCGGCACACCCCTGAACGACGCCGCCGAGACGGAGGCGATCAAGCGCGCTTTCGGAGACCACGCGTACCGGCTCTCCGTGAGTGCTCCCAAGTCGATGGCCGGCCATCTCCTCGGCGCCGCGGGAGCGCTCGGCGCGCTCGCCGCCGCCATGGCCTGCTACGAGGACCTGGTGCCGCCCACGATCAACCTCGAGAACCCCGCCCCGGAATGCGACCTGGATTACACGCCCCTGCGAGCGCGCAGCCGCACCGTGCGCGCTGCAGCCGCCAACGGCTTCGGCTTCGGTGGCCAGAACGCCTGCGTCATCTTCCGCAAGTACGAGCCGTGACGTACCATCGCCGCCATCATCGCCAACGCTGCGCCATCACACCGACCGGGAGGTCACATGCCGTCGCTCTTCGAACGCGTGCGCGACGTCATCGTCGCCCAGCTGAAGGTCAAACCGGAAGAGGTCACGCCTGAGGCCCACCTGATCGACGACCTCCGGGCCGACTCCTTGGACATCGTCGACCTCACCATCGCGCTCGAGGAAGCGTTCGCCGAGGACGCCGAGTTCGAGATCAGCGAGGAGGATGCGGAGAACATCCGCACCGTCCAGGACATCATCGACTTCCTGAAGGCGCAGGGAGTCCCGGACTAGCTGCCCGCCAGCGCCCGCAGCCTGGCAACGATTTCGGGCAAGACCGACAGCACCCGGTCGATGTCCTCGTCCGTGTTGCCTTTCCCCACCGTGAGCCGGAGCGACGCGTGCGCCAGGTCGCGGTCGATGCCCATCGCGGTGAGTACGTGGGAGGGCTCGACCGAGCCGGTCGTGCAGGCGCTTCCCGAGCTGGCGGCGATGTCCGCCATGTCGAGCGCCAGGAGGACGCTCTCTCCCTCCACGTTGCGGAAGCAGCAGCTGAAGTTGTTCGGCAGCCGCTTGTCTGGGTCCTTCGGGCCGGTGATCACGGTGTCGGGGATCCGCTCCGGGATGCCGTAGAAGAGCCGATCGCGCAGGCGGCGGCAGTGCGCATTCCGCTCTTCCATCTCCTCCCACGCCAGGCGCATGGCCGTAGCCATGCCTACGATCCCAGCCACGTTCTCCGTCCCCGCCCGGCGCTCCCGTTCCTGGCCGCCGCCGAGCATCATCGGCTGCCAGGGCGTGCGGTTGCGGATGTACAGCAGCCCGACCCCTTTCGGGCCGTAGAGCTTGTGCGCAGCCATGCTGAGCAGGTCGACACCGAGCTTCCGGGGCGAGATGTCGATGGCTCCCGCCGCTTGCACCGCATCCGTGTGGAAGACGACGTCCGGGTTTCGCTGCTTGGCGATCCGTACGGCTTCCTCGATCGGCTCGATCGTGCCGACCTCGTTGTTCGCCGCCATGATGCTGACCACCACCGTCTCCGGCCCCACGGCGTTGGCGAGCGCTTCCAAGTCGACGAAGCCCTCCCCGTCCACCGGCAGGTAGGTGGCCCGGAACCCCTCGCGCTCGAGCTGTTCGACCGTGTGGAGCACCGCGTGGTGCTCGATCTGCGTGGTCACGATGTGGTTCCCCCGGCCCAGGGCCCGCTGGGCGAACGCCGCGCCCCTGATGGCGGCGTTATCCGACTCCGTTCCCCCGCTGGTGAAGACGATTTCCTTCGGGGAGACGCCGAGCAGGTCGGCGCATAGCTTCCGCGCACTATCGAGCGCCCGCCGTGCCTCCTGCCCCTCGAGGTAGATGCTCGAGGGGTTCCCCCAGTACTTCGTGTACATCGGCCACATCGCTTCCAGCACGCGCGGATCGACGGGCGTCGTGGCGGCGTGGTCGAGGTAAATCCGTCCCATGTGCCTCCAGGCCTCCCTTGCTACCAAGATAGACCCGCTCCCCTCGCCTCTGCTACGCTTTCCGTAGCAACGGTGCGAGACTTCGCCCCGAGGGAGGCAGCATGACCGAGATTATCGACACCGGCACCCCGCTCGTGACGCTTACGGAGAAGGCAGCCGAGAAGGCAAAGGCGCTGCTCGAATCCCGCCAGCTGCCGAACGGCGCCTTGCGGGTGTTCGTCGCCGGCGGCGGGTGCTCCGGGTTCCAGTACGGCATGGCGCTTGCGCGCAGCACCGAGGAGGACGACATCGTCCTGGAGCAGCACGGTGTGCGCATCGTCATCGACCCGGAGAGCGCCGTCTACCTTCGCGGAGCCGAGATCGATTACGTCGAAGACGTGATGAAGAGCGGTTTCAGCATCTATAACCCGAACGCGGTCCGCAGCTGCGCTTGCGGTTCGAGCTTCCAGACGGCAGACGGAAGCGGCACGCCGCGTCCCTGCTGCTGACCGATACGGGACCGATCGACAACGGACGGGCGGCGGGAGATGCCCCGCCGCCCTCTCTGTGTGAGGCGCCGTTGCGGGCCTAGAGCAGGTTCCGGTAGAGCTGGACCTGGCTCGTGAGGAATACCATCGTCTCGCGAGTCTCGCGCCGCAAGGCCGCGAACTCCGAGTCCTGGGCTGCCATTTCCTCGAACTTCTCCAGCTCGACGAAGGTGTCGAACTCGGCCACGATTGCCACCCCGTTCGTGGGCCCCGTAAGCGCCGACCAGACGCTCGTCGTCGCATCGATGCCCCGCTGCTTCTGGTACTCGAGCGCTCGGGAGATGGAGAGCACGAAGTCCCGGTGCTTCCCTGGCTGGACGTCGCCGGAGAGGATGCGCATGTACCGTCGCGGCGCGGTGGCGTCCTCACTCGTGATGAGGCCTTCCGAGTGGTAGGCGAGCCGGTAGATCGCGACCTGGGCCGCGTCGTAGACCATGTTGGAACGGACCGCGCGCCGGATCTCCGCGAAGCGGGCGTCGAGCGCCGTCAGCTCGGTGAACTTCTCCAGCTCCTCGAGCGTGTTGAAGTCGCTCGTGATGAGGACGGAGTTGTTCTGCCCCGTCAACGCTCCCCAGACGGCCGTGCGTGCACGTATCCCGCGTTCCTGCTGGTGGTCACGGGCCACCTTCATGGCCTCTAGAAACTCCCGGGTCTTTCCTCGCTCCACCACCCCTGTAAGCACACGGCGGTACATGGTTCACCTCCGACGCGTCTCCGGTACTGTGCTCGCCAGCGCGGCGGGAAAAGTCTATCAGACGATACCTTTACGTCCCCGTGGCTTTCTGCCCTCGACTCCGACGGTTACGATCTGCGCCACACCGCACGACTGCGGGGGCAGAACGATGACGCTGTACGTGGCCTTCTTCACCTTTCGCCCAGGTGCAGGGCTCGCCGAGGGGTTGCAGGCTTTCGAGCGACGAAAGACCTTCCAGCATCCGCCTCGGGCGAACCTCATCGGTGAGTTCTGGGTGAGCGCTCCGCCCGACAAGCCCCAGGCGGTGGTCATCTGGGAGGCAGAGGACGAAGCCGCCGGCGACTACTACGAGGCGTACTGGGGCGACCTCTTCGAGGTCACGATCTGCCAGGCCACGAGGCCGGTGATGGAGCTCCCGAACGACCTCTCTCAGCTCCAGCGCCTCGCGGAGCAGGCGCAGCGGGGGACCGCGGAGAACTGAGCGCTACGAGTCGCCCCGCTGCCCGAGACCGTAGACGTTGCCGTCGGGGTCGCGGAAGCTCGCCCACCACCCCAGAACTCGCGCCGGGGCGCGTCGACGAACTCGACGCCGCGCGCCGAGAGTTCCTTGTACGTGGCGCGGATGTCGTCACAGTCGAACATCACGTTCGAGAACGTCCCGATACGGTCCTCCTGGCCCTCAGGCGTGTACAGAACGAGGACTACGTCGCCCCGGGGCGGTGCTACTTCAATCCAGCGCGGCCCCGCGGGGTCCGGCCCCATCGGCGTATCCTGAACGAGCCGGAACCCCATGACCTCGACCCAGAACCGCTTGGCCCGATCCTGGTCCCGCACGTAGATGCCGACGCTCCGGATACCGAGCGGCACGCCGCGGTCTCCCTCCACTACCGGCCCTTGAACGACGGCTCCCGGCGCTCGGCGAAAGCTCGCACGCCCTCTTGGAAGTCTTCGCTGCGGAAGAGCGGCAACAACTGCAGGAAGGTGTGATCGACCGCGGCTTCAAATGTCTCGTCGAGGCCGAGCCGCATCATCCGCTTCGTCGCCTGGACGCTCAGCGGCGCGTTGCTCGCAATCCGCTCCGCCCACCGGAGCGCCTCCGGCAGGCACTCCTCGTCTGGCACCACCCGGTTGACGAGCCCCAGCTCGAGCGCCCGTTGCGCGTCGATGACGTCGCCGAGGAAGGCGACCTCGGCGGCTTTCGCCCAGCCGATCAGCCGCGGGAGGTACCAGCAGCCGCCGGACTCCGGGAGCACGCCCCGGCGGACGAACACCGCGCCGAGCTTCGCGCTCTCGGCCGCGATGCGGATGTCGCAGCCGAGGGCAAGGTCCATGCCGTACCCGGCGGCGGCGCCGTTGATGGCCGCGATCACCGGCTTGTCCATCCGATGGAGCACGACGGGCGGGCTGTTCTGCAGGTCAAAGAGCCGGTACCCGCCGTCACCCAGGCCGAGGCTGGACGAGTCCTTGAGGTCGAGGCCCGCGCAGAAACCGCGCCCGGCTCCGGTGAGGACGACGGCCCGAACCTCCGGGTCTACGTTCGCCTCCTGCAGGCGCCGCGCGAGCTCGGCGAGCATCGGCCCGCTAATCGCGTTCAGTCGCTCCGGCCGGTTCATCGTCAAGATGAGCACGTGGCCGCGCCGTTCACCAAGCAGGTCCTCGGTCATCTTCCTTCCCTCTCCGTGGACGTCGGTGGTCGAACCACGACTACCGGGTGGTAAGCAGCGGCCTACAGTCTACCTCAGCGGCCGTTCCAGCGCGCCCTCAGGTACTGGAGCGGCACCACCCCAAGCTCGCGGATCTCCGTCGCTACCCCCACTCCCACGTAACGCCAGTGCCAGGGCTCGTACGCATACCCGGTCACGGGCTCGCTCCCTTCCGGGTAGCTCATGACGAAGCCGTACCTCCAGGCGTTCTCCGCCAGCCAGCGCCCGGCCGCCGTGTCCCCGAACTCAGGTGTGAGCGCCCAGCCCAGGCTCGCGGTGGAGAGGTCGACGGTGGTCCCGAGCTGGTGCTCGCTGTGGCCGGGCTCCGCGCTCGTGCGCCGCGCCTCTGCCTCGCCGAGCTGTCGCACCCAATAGTCGAACGTCCACGCCTGCTCCTCGTACGAGCGGTATGCGCTCGTCACCCGGATCTCGTGCCCGGCTGCGCGCGCATCCTCCAGCATCCGAACCAGCGCTTCGGCAGCCTCGGCACGCAGGTACTGGGTGCCGTTCGCCACCCACTGCGCGGGGAGCGGAACGAGATCGCCGGGAGCACAGTCCGCGGCCAGCGCGCGCTCCTTGTCGATCGGCACGAGCATGTCCCCGCACGGAAGGTGCTCGCCGCCCTGGGCGTCTCCGGCCTCGGCCACCGTAGGAGAAGGAGCCGGCGCTGTGGGGGAAGCGGGCGCCGCTGTTTCCAGTGGGGTTTGCGTCGGGGCGATGGCGGTGCCGGTCCCGGGGCTGGTGCTCTCTTCCACGACCCGGACCTCGACGCTTCCGCCGCTCGCACCGCCGCATGCTCCAATGACCGCGGCAAAGGCGAGCACGCCGACCACCGCTCCGAGCGCCAGCACCCGAGGCACGAGGCCACTGTACCCCGACGCTCGCTTTCGTCCGAGCGCCGCCGCTACACCTCGATACCCTGCTTTGCCAAGCGCGGGTCCCGCCGGACGTCGTCGACGAATGCCCGCAAGAGGGCGTTCGTCATGTCCGGCAGCTCGAGCTGGAAGAAGTGCCCTGCGGGAACGAGCTCCTGTCGGACGAAACGAGTGATCTCACGCACTCGAGTGGGGTCGCCAAGCGGCCGCGACGCCCAGATGGCCATGAACGGCTTCTCGTCCGCCTCCCGGAGCAACGCTCCGAGCTCCGTGCGCAGGAATTCAGCGTCGTCGAGCATCCCCGCCGCCACCTCGGGCGGGCAGCTGAGCATGAGGTCGAGAATCGACCGCCGCAGCTCGGGCGCGGTTCCCTCGCCGAAGAAAGACTCGACGAAACCTCGCATCGGTTCCATGGAGCCCGCCTCACGAATGGCCCGCACGGTCCCGGAGAAGCCGCGGGCGGCCGCGTCGAGCGGGGAGTCTCCCAGCACGATGCCGCATACCAGCTCGGGATGGCGGCGGTTCAGGACGAGGGCGACGAGCCCGCCGAGACTGTGGCCGACGACGATGGCCGGCGCGAGCTCGAAGGTCCGAATAGCGTTCGCCACATCTTCCGCCGCCGTCACGATGTCGAAGGGAGGAACGGCCTCGCTCTCCCCTCGGCCGCGGAGGTCGAGCGCCAAGCAGCGGAAATCGCGTGAGAGGTCCGCCATCTGCGGGGCCCAGACACTGCGATCACAGGCCCACCCGTGGACGAAGACGAACGCCGGCGTTCCTCGGCCCACCTCCTCATAGCCGAGCCGAACGCCGCCAACGTTCACCGTCGCCAAATCTCCCACCTCCTCTTCCGTCGCCGCCGTCGCGGCGCGCGCTCCAGCAACCCTGCCGCCAGCGAGCGCCCGGCGTCGAGCGCTCGCCGCGCGGCCGTGGGCGGCCGGGCCTCCCGCAGCTTCGCCCGGGCCTCCTGCGCCCGTGCCGGCGCGCTCCGCCCCTGCTCTTCCAGGAGATGTGCGAGCTCCAATGCCGCCGCGCGTGCGCGCTCCAGATCGACCGTACGCGCCCGCTGGCGGGCCTCCGAGGCCAAGCGCCGGCCCGTCTCCGCGAGTTCTTCGAACAGCGACTCGAGCCGCTGCTGCACCCGCTCCCGGTCCGGTACACGCACGTCCCGCAGCGGCCGAACGACCCGCTCCACCGCCCGCTTGCGCGAGCGCTTCCGGCGCCGCTCCGCGTACAACCGCGCCGCCACGACTGCGGCACCGGCGGCCACCACCACCCCCGCGGCCGCTGCGACGAGCACCGCTGCCGGCGGCCGCCGCCGCGTGACCTCGCTTCCGGTCGGCGTTCCCGGGCCGGCCTGTTCCGCCACCCCCCGGAACCGCCCCGCCTCCACGTCCTCCAGAAACTCCAGCACCGCCGACGTGAAGGCGTCCGGATTGTCCCCCGGCACGCTGTGACCAGCGTTCGGCACCACCACGAGCCGCGCCCGCGGCATCTCCCGGACGGTACGCTCGGCCACCTCCTGGGTGAGCACGTCGCTCTCCGCACCCCGCACGAGCAGCGTCGGGACCTGCACGGACCGGAAGAGCGCCCACATCTCGTCGTTGTTCATGTCGCTCCCAATACGAAGCTGGCCGTCCGGTTGGCGGAAGCGCTTGTCGAACTTCCATGTCCACTTCCCGGACTCCGTCTGCCGCAGCCGATGCCGCATGCGGTCACGGATGTTCTCCAGCGAGCGGCGAGGGTTGAAGCGGTGGGCGAGCTGTACGAACTCCTCGAACTCCAGCTCGTCCGGTCCCTGCACGAAGCGGCGGATGTTGTCGACCCCCTCCTTCGCCGCCTCCGGACCCACGTCGATGAGCACGAGCGCCCGAACCCGCTCCGGATGCTTCACCGTGAAGGCAACCGCGTTCAGCCCGCCCATGCTGTGGCCCATGAGCACGAATCGCTCCAAGCCCAGCGCTTCACAGAACCCCTCGAGGTCCCGCACGAAGGCCTCGCGCGTGTAGTCCCCATCGGGCGCCCAATCGCTGTCGCCGTGGCCCCGCTGATCCAGGGCGATGATCCGGTACCGGTCCTGCACGCGCTCGGCGAACTCGTCGAACATGTGCCCCGACAGCCCGAACCCGTGCAGCGCGACGATGACCGGCGCGCTCTCCGAACCCCACTCCTGGTAGTGGAGCTTCAAGTCGCCGACTTTGACGTCCTTCTCGAGATATCCCGCCGTGACCATGCGCCGCCTCCTTCCGGTGCCATCACCGCCCTCACCGCCCACACCACAACGTTCGATGATACCACCGGAGATCGGCGCGGTTCCGATTCGCTAGGACAGGGGAGGAAGCCCTTGTTCGGCGAGGAGCTCGTTCATGATGGCCACGACGCGGTCCCCCTGCCAGGCGAACCCGCCGCCCGGGTTGAAGGAGTAGTCGTACGCGGCCCGCACCAGCGCCTCTCCTTCGTGCCCTGCCCTGAGCGCGGCTCGCCACCCGTCGGCGAGCCCGCGCGCGGCACGGTCGGCGTTCGCCTCCGGGTCGAATCGCAGATCCCCCATGCCGTACCCGTATCCCTGGTCGTGCAGCTGGAACAGGCCGACCGAGTGCCCTCCATCCCCAACGGCATTCGGGTCCCCGCCGCTCTCTGCCAGCATCACCGCCTTGAGGAAGAGGGGCGGTACGTTGTACTTCCGGCCGACCCGGTTCAGGAGCTCGTCCCACCGGTCCCGGCCGCCGGCCGAAGGCCGAAGCGGCACCGCCAGCTCTCTCGGTTGCAACCTGGCACCGGGAGCCGGACCCTGCTCTCGGCCGGGCGACTCGAGCCCCGGCTGCGGACCCAAGATCGGGCCAGCCCGCAATCTCCGCGCGGCTAATCCCGCCTCCGGAAGGGGCTGGTGGAGCAGCCCGCGAATCGAGAGACCTCCCTCTCCTGTCGCCATCCCGCGCTCCAGCGTAGTAGCTTGGAGTCGCCCGCCCATTGGGACGTTTGCCGATGGAGCCGAGTACCTTCCCTAGGAGCCGACCGTGGCAGGACGTATTCCCGATCCGACGCTGATGGCGCGACTGCAGCTGAGCGTCAAAGGAGTCGACTGGGCGGCGAGCCTCGTTCGCCCGTACCAGCACCAGTCCCTCGACGGCGGCTGGACGCCGCACCAGCACCTCTATCACCTCCTCGGCCAAGAGCGCGTCTTCCAGGAGCGCATCGCCCGTGTCCTGGCCGAGGACGAACCGGCGCTGCAGCCGTGGGACGGCGAGGCACACATGGCTCAGCACCGGCCCGAGCCTGACATCCTCGAGCTGGCGGACCAGTTCATGGCCGAGCGCGCGAAGACGTTCGAGACCCTCCGCGCCATTCGGGAAGAGGACTGGCTGCGGACCGCCGTCTGGCCGGACGGCCGGCGCGTGGACCTCGCCTGGATCGCCGAGCGCGCCCTCTGGCACGCGCTCGACCATTTCGCAGCGTTGCTCAACCTGCACGGCAGGTTCGAGCCGCTGCAGGCCCGGCGCTGGCGAGAAGAGTCCGGTACTCCGGCAAGCACCGGCTAGCCGAGCCAGACCGCCTCGTAACGGCCCGCGGCGAGCTCTTCGAGGAGCTCTGCCTGCGAGGACACCCGCCGATAGAACCGCGTCGCCGCCCTCCCGACCTCCGCGGGGCCGTGGGCATCCGAGCCCCCGATCGGCGGGAGGGGGAACTTCCCTGCGATGCCCCGCGCCGCGCTCGCTGCAAGGAGGCCGTCCGAGCCGTTCATGGCCTCGATCGAGGTCAACCCTTCCGGAACCTCGAGCCGGGGCCTCCGCGGCTCGCGGAACGGATGGGCGAGGAACAGCAGCCCTCCACGACTGGCCGTCCATCGGGAAAGGTCAGAGAACGCTCCCCCGGTCCACCCGTCGGCGCCGAACGCGAGCACGTGGCCGACCTCGGTCGTGTACTCGACGCCTGCGAAGACGAAAAAGCCCGTTCGGTCCCGCAAGGATGCGACCTCCGCTTCCGGCCAGGCTACGTCATGTTCAGTGAGACACACCGCGTCGAGACCCCGTTCGCGCGCCAGATGGACGAGCCGCTCGGGGGTGAGCGAGCTACAGCCGGAGCGGGGCGCCGTGTGGCAATGGAGGTCGATCAGCACGATCAGCCCGTGGGAAGCTCCACGCCGTAGACCTGGGAGAGGAGCCCGAGGAACGCGGTCATCAACCCGCTCTGGGGTTTGTGCCGGCGGTACATCACGGCCGTCTCGCGTACGACCGGTTCCGCCGCCGTGATGTGCACCTTGTGGAGCGTGCCGAGCTTGATCTCCCGATCCACCGACACCTCCGGCAGGAGCGCCACGCCGAGGTTCGCCTCGACCATCTTCTTCGTCGCCTCGATGCTATCGAGCTCCATGCGCTGCTCGGGCACCATGCCGACGTTGCGAAACAGGTTGATGATCATCCCGTAGTAGCTGCTGTCGCGGTCGAAGAGGATGAGCGACTCCCGGGCGAGTTCCTCGAGGGAGACGTGCCCCCGCTTCGCGTACCGGTGCTGCGAGGAGACGACGAGCACGAGTTCGTCCCGGTACAGGATGACCGTGTGAACGTCGGGGTGGTGGATCGGCCGCCCGAACCCTACCTGTACGTCGTCCTCCAGGACCATCTGGATCACCTCGTCCGAGTGCCCCGTCCGCACGCTCACGTCCACCCCAGGATGCCGGTCGCAGAAGACCTTCAGGAGCTTCGGCAGCACGTACGTCCCAACGGCCGGGGCCGTGCCGATGGTCAGGCGGCCGGCGCTCCCCTCGCGAGCGGCCTGCAGCACTCGCAGGCCGTCCTGGAGGCTCCGCATCGCCCGCTGAGCGTACGGCAGGAAGGAGCGTCCCGCGTCCGTGAGCCGCACGCCGCGCCCCATACGCTCGAACAGGACCTGCCCAACCTCCCGCTCAAGCGATTGGATGCGATTGGAGAGGGACGGTTGGGCGACGTGCAGCACCTCCGCGGCTCGACTGAAGCTTCCACACTCGGCCGCGGCAAGAAACGCCTCGATCTGCGCCAGCTCCACGCGCGTACCTCGGATACATAGGTGAGCCTTATAGCACGAGCCGTGCTCTTAGCCCGAAGTATAGCTCAACGTGAGGGAAGTATGCGCAAGGCAGAGGGGCGGTCCAGAGTGGCGATTACGAGTCCGCCGGGATTCCTTCGAAGTAGTGCAGGAGGAACCAGACCATGAGATCGGAGCCGCCGACGATTCCCGCGAGTCCGGTCTCGTCCACAAGGGGCAGGTGCCGGAAGCCGCCGACGGCCATCTTGTGCAGCCCGACCGCGATGGTATCGCCCGGTCGCAGCACGACCGGATCCGGTGTCATCCAGCGCCGCACCGGATCCTCAAGCCGCTCGGGGTGTGGGACGACCTTCTTGAGGACGTCACGTTCCGTGAAGATGCCAACGAGCCGCCCTTCTTCGACGACGAGGACGGCCGACTCTGGCTCCTCGCGGAGTGCCCGCACGACCTCCCTCAACGGCGTCTCCGGCTCGACGATGAGCGGGCGGAGCGTGCGCAGCGTCGTCAAGGGAAGGTTGAACTCCGTCTCCTCCCCGGGCCGCTCGGTGATGGGGACGTCGACGGCGGCGAGATCCGCGAGGCAGTTTTCGCAGGTATCGGAGCCCTCGATGTTCCATTCCCCGCACAGCGGGCAGGCCACGAGGTTTCCGGCCTTCGCTTCAGGGTTCATCGCCATCGCTCGCCTCCCGCTCCACCGGCAGCCCGTATTTCACGAGACCTGCCACGTCTCCGGCCCCTGGAGGACTTCCACGAAGTCCGCTTCTTCCCGCGCACGGGCGTCTTCGATCTGCTTCTGGACCAGCTCGTCGTAGGTCGGCGCCTCGATGTCGCGGAAGACGCCCACCGGCACCGGGTACTCGGGGTAGTCCATCTCCGCGAGCAGGGTCGCGAGCACGGGCGAGGGGTTCTTCGCATCGTGGACGAGGAGGCCCTCATCGGACTCCGCGTTCTCGACGATTTCGAGCTTCAGGCCGTTCAGCCGGATGCCGTGCTGGCGCTGCTTGCCGAAGCGGAGCGGCTTGCCGTGCTCGAGGTACAACATCCGGTCCGGGCGGACTTCCTTTTCCGCGAACGCGGCGAACGCTCCGTCGTTGAAGATGTTGCAGTTCTGGAACACCTCCACGAAGGAGACGCCCTTGTGGGTCGCCGCGAGGTACAGCATCTCCTCGAGATGCTTCGTATCCCGGTCCACCGAGCGTGCGATGAAGGTGGCTCCGGCGGCTAGCGCGACCTTGATCGGGCTCAAGGGGCGCTCTGTGGTGCCGTAGGGCGAGGACTTCGTGATCTTCCCGAACTCGGACGTCGGCGAGTACTGCCCTTTCGTGAGCCCGTAGATGCGGTTGTTGAAGAGCACAATGGTGACGTCTACGTTCCGGCGCATCACGTGCAGGAGGTGGTTCCCGCCGATGCTGAGGCCGTCACCGTCACCGGTGATGACGAAGACCTTCAGTTCCGGCCGCGCCGTCTTCACCCCCGTCGCGATGGCCGGGGCACGTCCATGGATGGTGTGGAATCCGTACGTCTCGACGTAGTACGGGAAGCGGCTCGAACACCCGATCCCGCTGATGAAGACGATGTTCTCGCGCGGGATGCGGAGCTCAGGGAGCATCTTCTGCATCTGGGCGAGGATCGCGTAATCCCCACAGCCGGGGCACCAGCGAACTTCCTGGTCACTCACGAAGTCCTTTCGCGTGAGGACCGGAAGCTCCTCCCCGATGGTTTGCCGTGCAGAGGTCGCGCTGCTCATCGATTACCCTCCCCCCAGCACCGACGCTGGTCCGAACTCAAGCTCGTAAGGCCCTCGCAGCCCAAGCACCTCGTCGATCTTCGCCTCGATCTCGCGAATTTTGAACGGCTGCCCCGCGATTTTGTTGAAGGGGATCGCATCCACGAGGTACCGAGACCGGATCAGCATGCAGAGCTGCCCGGTATTCAACTCCGGAACGAGCACCTTCCGGTACCGCTTCACGATCTCCCCCACGTTGGAGGGGAACGGGTTCAGGTACCGGAGGTGGAGATGCGCGACGCTCTTCCCCGCCTTCCGAGCGTTCTCGCAGGCCGTCGAGATTGCGCCGAACGTCCCGCCCCAGCCGACGACGAGCAGTTCGCCCTCCTCGGGGCCGTCGACCGTCGCCGGGGGGATGTCCTGCGCGATCCGCTCGACCTTCTCCTTCCGGAGCATCGTCATCCGGTGGTGGTTCCCCGGGTCGTAGGAGATGTCACCCGTGTCGCCGGACTTCTCTAGGCCGCCGATCCGGTGCTCCAGACCGAGCTGCCCCGGCACCGCCCACGGCCGAGCCAGCGTCTGCGGATCGCGCTGGTACGGATTGAACTTTCCGTTCCCCTTCACGCTCTCGTCGGCGTACTTCCACTCGATCTTGGGGAGCTCGTCGAGCGAGGGAATCCGCCACGGCTCGGACCCGTTCGCCAGGTACCCCTCGCTGAGGAAGATCACCGGGACCATGTACTTCAGGGCGATGCGGAACGCCTCGATCGCCATCTTGAAGCACTCGGACGGCGTCGCCGGCGCCACGACGGCAACGGGCGAGTCACCGTTCCTCCCGAAGAGCGCCTGCAGGAGATCTGCCTGCTCCGTCTTGGTCGGCATCCCGGTGCTGGGGCCGGCGCGCTGGACGTCGATGACGACGATCGGCAGCTCGGCCATCACCGCGAGGTTGATCGCCTCGCTCTTGAGGGCGAGCCCGGGGCCACTCGTGCCGGTCAGCCCGAGGTGGCCCGCGTAGGCGGCTCCGATCGCCGCGCAGACGGCCGCTATCTCGTCCTCCGCCTGCATCGTCTTCACGCCGAAGCGCTTGTACTTCGCGAGCTCGTGCAGGATGTCAGACGCAGGCGTGATCGGGTAGCTCGCATAGAAGAGGGGAAGGCCCGTGAGCACCGAGGCGGCGAGGAAACCGAGCGCCGTCGCCTCGTTCCCGCTGATATGGCGGTACAGCCCCGGCTCCACCTTCGCCGGCGGCACCTCGTACCGCACGTGGAACATTTCCGTCGTCTCGCCGAACGCGTATCCGGCCCGCAGCGCGCGCAGGTTCGCCTCGAGGATCTCCGGGTTGCGCCGGAAACGCTCCGTCGCCCACTTGATGGTGGTGTCCAGCGTGCGATCGAAGAGCCAGAGGACGAGCCCGAGGGCGTAGAAGTTCCGCGACTGGTAGCGCCGGTTCGGCGGCAGCTCGAGCCCTTCCAGGGCCGCCTCCGTCTGCTTCGTGATGTGAACACGGAACACCTGGTAGGCCGAGAGGCTGCCATCCTCGAGCGGGTTGGTCTCGTACCCTGCCTTCTTCAGGTTCTGCGGTGTGAACTCGTCCTCGTCGACGATGAGCAAGCCGCCTGGCCGCAGGTCGCCGATGTTCACGCGCAGCGCGGCCGGGTTGAGCGCGACGAGCGCATCCGGCTGGTCGCCAGGGGTCTTGATGTCGCTGCTCGCGAACGAGAGCTGGAACCCCGAGACACCCGGGAGCGACCCCTGCGGGGCCCGGATCTCGGCCGGGAAGTCCGGCAGCGTAGCCACGTCGTTCCCGTAGATGACCGTGGTGCGGGTGAACTGGGTGCCGGTGAGCTGCATCCCGTCGCCGGAATCGCCGGCGAACCGTACGGTCATCCGATCCCGCTCTTCGATTCGGTACTTCGGTCCACTCTTCGTTTCCGTCGTCATCGCCCTCGCTTATCCACCCTCTCGTTTCTCCACGACCTGATGAGGTCGCGGTGGGATGTTCAGGACCTCCTCCGGGTACACCTCGGCGAGCGCCCGCAGCAGATCCTCCAGCCGCACGATCCCGAGCACTCGTCTTTCCTCATCCACTACCGGCAGCGTGCGATACCGATACCGGCGCATGGTTGCCACTGCCTCGCCGACGGGCCTCCCCCGCTCGATCACCACCGGCTTCATCGAAGCCACCGCCTCGACCCGCGCCGTCCAGTCGAACCCTTCCGCCATGCACTTGGAGAGCACGTCCCGCTCGGTGAGGATTCCCACGGCGCGCCCTTCCTGTGACACGAGAACACAGGAGTGCGACTCGGCAGCCATCAGGGCGATCGCCTCGCGAACCGGCGTTCCCGGCTCCACCAACGGGGGATGCGCGAGCTCCAGCTCGCCAACGGGTTGGTTGAAGAACCGCTGCAGCCGCGCTTTGTCCATCTCGTACCTGTGGAGGCGTCTGCCGACGCACCCACGCACTCAGTGTACCGCGCGCGCGGTGAGCTCGAAACTGGGACGCCGACCCTCATCGGACGAACGACATCACGCAATCGCCCCTGCACGAACCCCTCGCAGCCGTCGATGAAACAGACGAAGAACTCCGCCGAGGTGCGCCCACCCACGATGAGCCGAGGACCGGCCGACTCGTTCGCCCACACGCTGGAAGAGAGCCTGTACGCCGACCCCGTGCCCGCGGTCCTCTCCCCGCTGAGCCGGGCGAGCTTCTTCACCGGCATCAGCCGAGCCTTCGACCTCGCCGAAGGCCGGCGGCCCGGCCACGCGCAGCGCGTCGCCTTCGTCGGGCTCACGGTTGCCGCGGAGCTGAAGCTCGACGCAGCCTCGACGGAAGCCACGTTCTTCGCATGCCTGCTCCACGACCTCGGGCACGCCCTCGGCGAGTTCGACGCATCCACGGGCGACTGGCGAGCGCGCCTCGAGTCCCTTGCCGCCCACTCGCGCGCCGGCGCACGGCTTGCCCGTAAGCTCGGCTTCCCTGAGGCCGTCGCGGAGGCGGTCGCGGTCCACCATGCGTCCTGGTCGAGTCCGGAAGGCACGACGCCTCCGAACCACACGCCCATCGCCGGCCGCATCGTCCGCCTCGCGGATGCGTTCGTGACGTTCCTGGAGTCGCATCGCTCGGTGCTGCTCGCTCGGCGAGAGGCGGCCAAGGCTCTCTCCGACCTCGCCGGGAACGAGGTGGACCCGGATCTCGCGGATTCGCTGGCGTCGGCCGTGAAGCGGGACGACTTCTGGCTCGAGCTGTACGACAACGACCTCTGCGCCACCTTGATGGCGCTCAACTACGGCGGCATCCTCGACCAGACCGAGCTGCTCGAGACCGTGGGCGTTCTCTCCGACATCGTCGACGCCCGCAACCGGCGGCGCGTCGGCAGCGGCCGCTCCGTCGGCCAGCTCGCCTTCCGGCTCGCCGAAGCGCTTGGGCTCCCGGAGCCGCGGGCGCGGATGGTCCGCATCGCTGCCCTCGTGCGGGACATCGGCACCCTCGCCATTCCTCCGCAGATCCTCTCGAAGCCGGACATCCTCTCCGTAGGGGAGCTTCAGGCGATGCAGCTTCACCCCGTCTACGCCCAAGACATCCTTTCGGAGATTCCAGGGTTCGGGACTGTGTCGTGGTGGGTCGGCTGCCACCACGAGCGGGTGGACGGCAAGGGGTATCCGGGCATGCTTGAGGGGAGCGAGGTTCCAACCGAGTCGCAGATCATTGGTCTCTGCGAAGCGTACGTGGCGCTCACGAGCGAGCGTCCGTACCGAGCGGCCATGTCGCCGGACGATGCTCTGATCGTCCTCCACGGTCAGGCAGGCGCGCGCTTCGACCACGCCCTCGTGGAGGCGTTCGCAGAGATCGCCGCCGAGTCCCGCCCGGCCATCTGAGCGGCTCTCCCACGCCGCGCTACAATTGCGCCATTCCGCCACGGGGGGAGGCGCGATGAATACCCGTGTCGTCACGATCGCCCGCCAGGTGGGCGCGGCCGGCGAAGAGGTCGCCCGCCTTGTCGCCGAGCAGCTCGGCTTCCGCTACGTCGACTACCAGATCGTGCAGGAAGCAGCCCGCGAAGCCGGCGTCTCCCCGGACACCGTCTCGGAGGCTGAGCACACGCCGTCCCTCCTGACGCGGATCCTGGAGGCCCTCGCTCGCAGCCCCTCCACTCCCGCCGCCGCCTGGGCGGACCCGGTCCCCCTCACGACCAGCCCCTTGTACACCTCGACCGACTACCGCCAGTTCATCGAGCAGGTCGTACGCGACCTCGCCGAGGAAGGGAACTGCGTCATCGTCGGCCACGCCGCCCAGGTCATCCTGCGCAACCGGCCCGACACACTCCGCGTGCTCATCTGCGGCTCGCGCGAAGCCCGCGCCCGCCGCATCATGGCCGGGATGGGCGTCGACGAAAAGGAGGCGCTCAAGACCGTCGACCGTACCGACAGCGAGCGCATCGACTACTTCCAGCGCTTCTACCACGTAGGCTGGCTCGATCCGTGGACGTACGACCTCTGCATCTCCACCGACCGCATCTCGCCGCCAAGCGCAGCCGACCTCATCGTGCGCGCGGCCACGCAGCGGTAGCGCTCCTGGCCCTCCTTCTGGCGCTTGCCGCCGCCTGCGGGGGGAGCGGAGGAGCGGATGCCCCCGTCACCGCCCGTGAGCTGCTTCCGGACCTCGGGGATCTGGGGCTGACGCTCGTCCAGGAGGCGCCCAACCCGACGCTCACCGGCCGCATGGAGAGCCACCGCGCGCTTTACGCGTCCGCCGACGGCCGCACCAGCGCGCTCCTCTTCGTGTTCGTCACCGACGACGAACCGCTCGCGACGCAACAGTTCGCCGCCCTCCGGACGGCGCTGAAGAACCCGCCCCCGGACGCGCTGGGCGGCCCCGCGACGATGGTCGACGCCGAACCGCCGGACGTCGGCCAGGAGCACCACGCGTACGTGACCGCCGAGCCGGACGCCCAGGGGAACCGCGTGTGGACCGACATCGTCCGGGAAGGCCGCACCGTGGCCGTCCTTCAGCTCCTCGCGTCCGGCGACGATGACCACCGCGACCTGCGCGGCTCGATCCTCGAGCGGGTCCTCGGCAAAGGACCGTAAGGGGTCAAGCGCGCGCGATCGCCGAGACGGCCGCGCCGAGCAGCACGAGCTCGATGAGCACGCCACCGGCGAACATCCACAGGCCTGCCGCGCGGTCGCGGGCATGGACGAGCGCCCCGGCGACGATGTTCGCCGCCCCGATCCCAGCCGCCAGGTACGCGATGCGGAGCAACTCCGACTTCGCGCCGATGCGCACGAGCCCGCCGAACTCCGGATACGAGAAGCGCACGACCTCCGGCAGCCCCGGATAGCGGATGAGCACGTAGCCGGAGACGGCAGCGGCCGCGACCGCCAGGGCGGCCGCCCAAACGATCGCGGAGCGGTCGCGCCAGAACGGCATCGCCGCCATGCCGGACGCGAACGCCCGGTGCTCGAGCGGGGAAACGGGCGAGAGGCGGACGCGCCCCTGGACCGCCTCGGCGAAGGCGGCCTGGTCCGGCACCGTGAGCGCGTAGCATTCGCCGGTGGTCACCACGTACAGCAGCTCCTCGGGCTCGGCCTGCGTCGCGAAGAAGAGCACGTACCCGAGCCTCGGGACCTCGGCGTGGCCGACGTGGCAGCCCCACCAGTTGAGGCCCTCGACGGCCGGCGCCTCGACCGTCCTCCCCGGTACGAGCCGCTGGACCGTGTCGAGGGGAACCACCACCCGCCGCCACCCCCAGGTGATGACGAGCGCGCCCCGCTCGACGCGGTAGGAGAGCCTCGCAATGGACACCGTCCAGTATGCGAAGGCGCCGGCGAGAACGAGCGCGACCGCCGCCACCACCCAGCCGAGGAACGCCTTCCAGCCCGGCGGGGCGCCGACCGATACGCGCAGCGCTAGGGCGAAGACCGCGACCGCCCAGGCGGTGAAGAAGGAGCCGACGATGACGCCGAGCGCTCGAGGAGGACGGAAGATCACCGCTCGTGCGCGACCCGCACCCGAGCCGGCGTGCACCAGTGCTTGTAGCTCGGGTTCTTCCCGCGGATGACGTCGAAGTACAGCTCCGAGAGCCGGCGCGTGATCGGCCCCGGCCGCCCATCGCCGATCGGGCGCCGGTCCACCTCGATGACCGGCGTGACGTGCGCCGCCGTCCCCGTCATGAAAATCTCGTCCGCGATGTACAGCTCCGTCCGGTCGATGGGCCGCATGACCGTCTCGATGCCGAGCTCCTCCTTCGCCAGCTGCATCACCGTCTTCGCGGTGATGCCCTCGAGGATGTTGTCCGCCGGCGTCGGCGTGTAGATGACCCCGTTGCGGATGACGAAGATGTTCTCGCCGCTTCCTTCGGAGACGTGCCCGTCCGCGTTCAGCATGATGGCCTCGTCGAAGCCGTTCAGCTGCGCCTCCGTCTTCGCCAGCGCGCTGTTCACGTAGATGCCCGTGACCTTCGCGCGCGGAGGGATGCCCGTGTCGTCCACGCGCCGCCAGGTGCTCGTGTGGCAGCGGGCACCCTTCTCGAAGTCGAGATACGGCCCAAACGGCGCGACGAAGATGACCGTCTCCGACTCGAGGTTGTGAAGGCGGACGCCGAGGACCTCGCTGCTCTTGTAGACGAGCGGCCGGACATAGACGTCCTCCTCGTAGCCGCACCGCTCGACCAGCTCGACGGTGATCTCGCAGAGCCGATCGATGGACTCCTTCAGCTCGAGCATGAGGATCTTGGCGCTCTGAGCGAGCCGCTCGTAGTGCTCCCGCATGCGGAAGAGGTACATGACGCCCTCTTCCGCGTTCCAGTTCCCGCGGATCCCTTCGAATACCGCCGTGCCGTAGTTGAACGCGTGCGTCATGACGCCGATCTTCGCCTCGGCAAGCGGCACGATTTCACCCTTGAAGTAGGCATAGGGCGTCGGCATCGTCGGGCTCCTCCTCGGTGAAGCGGAACGTGAGCCTGATTATACTCCCGGCCCCCTTACGACATACGCTGGCCGGGTCACTCCTCCCGCTGGAAGAAGGTGGGGTTGCGGCACTCGGCGACCGATCGCTCCTTCTCGGCCAGCCGCTGGCGCACCTCCTCCTCCGGCGTGGGAGGGGGCGTGGTGAGGAGCGCCAGCGGGTCATCGACGGCGTCGCGCAGGTACTGGATGAACGCCTCGTGGAACGGCCGCACGTCCTCCGGGGGCGTCACCGCCTCCAGCTCGGCGATGTACTCCTCCACCACCTCCCGCACCTCCTCCGGCGTCGTCGCCACCATGAGGGCGTCCGTGAACCGGTCGAGTCCCGAACAGATGACCGCGAGGTACTCCTCGTCGCCGACAGGGGTGGCGGCCGGCGTTTCCGATGCGCTGCCCCCGCCGCGGCAGGCGGCGAGGACGACGGCCAGCGCGAGCCACACCGCCCAGAGCCATGCGGTCTGACCGATTCGCACCCCGGTCGCGCGCGTCATCGTTCGCCCCCCCGTTACAACACGAACCGGCGCGGCGCCGAGCCCGGCTGCCGGCGCCAGTTCACCACGATCGTGCGCTCCTCGCCGCTTACGGTCGCCCGCTCGAGCCTGCACCGCTCCCCGCGGCGGAGCGCCGCCTCCGCTTCGCTCCGGAAGACCGCCGCCTCCGCCTCGTCGACGGGACCGAGGATCCCGGCCGAGCTCCACTCGTCGATGAGCTCGAGCAGCCGCAGCCCGGCACGGAGAAGCCAGCCGAGCGCGAGCTCCGCGAGCCCGAGGTGGAAGGCGCGGTCCCCGAAGCTCACCGCGAACCGCTCCGGGTTCGATTGCTCCGCCACGAGGAGGAGGGTGCTCCCGAAGTGGGGCATCGTGAAGAGCGTGCATTCCTGGTACAGCGTCCCGAGCTCCGGGTCCGAGGCCAGCGTCTCCGCGGAGCGGAACGGGCCGAGCGGCACCTCGTAGCCGTGCGCATCGGGCCGCAACGTGACGGCGCGGCCGATCCACTCCTCCCATTCCCCGCCGTCGCGAGCCGCCGCTGCAGCAGCGATGGCATCGAGCGCTGCCCGCACGAGCGGAGGAGCGGCCGCGTACCGGCCCCACTGCACGGCATGGAGCGCCTCCAGGCGCAGCAGCCAGCTGCGCGACCAGAGGGCGAGCACCGCCGCCGTCCGCGGCTTGCGGAACTTCGCCCCCGCCGATGCGGCCGCAGCCGCACCTTCGAGCCGCAGCCCGCGCAGCACGGTCTCCACCTCCGCGCCGAGGACGAAGCTCGTTTCGCGGTAGGCGTCCGCTTCCGCACTCCCTTGCGGCGGCCTAGTCGCGGGCGTCGGCTCCGGCGAGACGTTCGGGGGTGAGATCCGCACGGCTCCTCCCTCAACGGTTCATCGCACGCTGGTAGCGCTCGATCACGGGGTCCGTCAGCCACCGCTGCACCAGCAGCTCCTCGCGCCACTCGGGGAGGGCGCGCAGCATGTCCACTGCATGGATGCCGTCGTGCTTCACCCAGCCCTGCAAGTACTGGCGGAGCGTGAGCTCCTGCGGGGGCCGCTTCGCGTCCCCCGGGAACCGGATGGTGCGCCCCAGATCCTCTTCCGTCAGCGAGGCGAGGAGGGCCCGCATGCGGGAACGCTCCTCCGCCATCTCCACGAGCAGCTCCTCGACGGTGCGCTCGCGGCGCTCCCCTACCTGGCGTTCGTTCCAGTCGTCGATGGAACCGCCGTCGCCGCTGCCGGTCTCCCCCTCCTCCGGGGAGCGAACGGACTCGATGAAGCGGCGCACGGGCCGGTCGATCGTGGCGAGGTGGGCGATGAAATCGCGCACCAGCCAGGTAGAGCCGGGAACCGGTCGCTCCAGCTGTTCAACGGTGAGGCCCCGGCAGAGGACCGTGAACCGGAGGCGTTGCTCGTCGAGCTCTGCCAGCAGTGCTTCCATTTCCGCGGTCGGCATCGTGTCCCTCCTTGGTTCGGTCAGCGGAGCGCCCGGATTCGGCGCAGCCTCCGCTCGCGCTCAGCCACCACGCGTCGCCGGCGCCGCTCGAGCTCCTCGCCCGGGAAGGGCCAGCGGCGAAGCAGGTCGCCGAGCAGCCGGTCGCCGGCCGCGGCCGGCCATACCTCCGCAGCCGTGACGAGCGCCTCGGAGACGGCGCCGACGGCCTTGCCGGGGCCCTCCGAGCCCCCGCTCTCTCCCCCGCAGGCGGCGCGCCAGGCAGCGGCGAGCCGGTCGTATGCAGCCTCAGGGTCGTACGCCTCGGAAGCCTCTTGCTCCGAAGCATCGCCCGCGGGCGCGGCGCCCCCGGCCGCGTCCCGCAGCGCCCGCTCGGCCGCCGCGAGCCGCTCCGCGAAGGAAGCTCCGGTCACCGGCGAAGGGCGGTCGGCGAGCTCCGGCGGGATCAGGCGAACGAGGCGCAGGAGGTGGGCGCCGGCATAGAGCAAGGCGTCGTGCTGGGCCCGTTCGTGCGCACCCACGGCCCGCAGTGTACCGCAGGGCAGCTTCGTCCCGGCTCACCCGTCCACCGCCCCCGCGGCGGCGTCCGCGTCGCCCCCATTCGACCGCTGCGGCGGTTCGTGCTTGTGCACGATCGCACGGTGCGGGTACGGGATCTCGATCCCTTCCTCGTCGAACCGCTTCTTGATGCGGCGCCGGAGCTCGCCCATCAGCTCCCATTGGGTGAAGCTGCGGACGTCGCCGAGGATTTTTATGTCGACTCCGCTGTCGCCGAGCGCGTCGACGCGGAGGACGCGCGGCGGCTCGATGATGTCCTCCTTCCGCTCCTCGGCGAGCTGCGCGCACACCTCGTTGATGATGCGGATGGCGCGGTCGATGTCCTCCTCGTACGCCACGCTCACGTTCAGGTTGATGCGGCTCGTGCCGGGCGTCATGTTCGTCGCCACCGTGATGGCGCTGTTCGGCACGCTGTGCACGTTCCCGTCGAGGTCGCGGAGGACGGTGCGACGCGGGTTGATCTCGATGACCTGGCCGCTCACGCCCGCCACCTGCACGACGTCGCCCACCTGGTACTGGTTCTCGAGGAGGATGAACAAGCCGTTGATGACGTCCCGCACGAGCATCTGCGCGCCGAGGCCGAGGGCGATGCCGACCACCCCGACGCTGGCGATCAGCGTGGTGACGTCAAGCCCGAGCGCGCCGAGCACGAGGCCCACGCCGAAGAAGGCGAGCATGATGCCAACCAGCCAGTTCACCGTGGCGGCGATCGTGTCGAGGCGGCCGCGGATCGCGATCTCGTCCTGCGGCCTGGCCGCGATCATCCGCGCCGCCAGCCGCGCCTTCAGCCTGCGAATCATCCAGCGGATGAGGATGTCCAGCAGGACGACGCCGACGATGATTGCGGCGACGGCGATGAGCCGCTCGGCCGCGGTGGTGAGCTGACCTTCCTCGTTCGTGAACAGCCCCTTCCACGACTCCGCACTTGTCGGGTCGAAGAGGAACGGAATCGGAACCCCTCTCACCGTGCTTCCTCCAGCGGCGCGAAGCTTTGCAGCAGCCGCCGCACGCCCGCTTCTTCGAACGCCACGACCACCTCCACGTCGCCGCGGTGAGGCTGCGAGCTGACGACGGTGCCGATGCCGAACTTCGGGTGTCGCACGCGGTCGCCCGGCCGCCAGCGGGCCTCGGCCGGGGCCGCAGGCGCCGCCTCGGCGGCGCGATCGGCTGGCGTGCGCGCCGTTCCTGCCCGCCACGGCCGGGCCACGTCGGGCGGGATGTCCCGCAGGAACCGCGACGGCGGGTTGGCCGTGAAGCCGCCGTAGCCCGAGCGGCGCGTCGCGCGCGTGAGGTAGAGCGCGTCCTTCGCCCGCGTGATGCCGACGTAGGCGAGCCGCCGCTCCTCCTCGAGCGACTCAGGGCTGTCGAAGGAACGGATGTGGGGCAGCAGCCCCTCCTCCAGCCCGACGATGAACACGACCGGGAACTCGAGCCCCTTGGCCGCGTGGAGGGTGATGAGCGTCACCGCGTCCGCCCCGGACTCGAGCTCGTCGACGTCGCTCACGAGAGCGACGTCCTGGAGGAACGTGGCGAGGTCGCCGCCCTCTCCCACACCTTCGTACTGGGCCATCACCGCTCGCAGCTGCTCCAGGTTCTCGCCCCGCTCGAGCGCCTCCTGCTCGTCGCCGGCCCGAAGGTAGCGGAGGTACCCGGTCGCATCCAGCACGTCGTCGAACAGCTCGGTCAGGCTGCGGGCGGCGGCGCCCTCACGGAGCGCCTCCATCATCGCGACGAAGTCGCCCACCGCTGCCTGGCTGCGGCCGATCACCCCTGGCAGGGCGCCGCGGGCAGCGGCGACGAACGCCTCCCACAGCGGCAGCTCCTCCTCCCGCACGTACGCCCGCAGCCGCTCCAGCGTGCGGTCGCCGATGCCGCGCGGCGGGACGTTCACGACGCGGAGGAGGCTCGCCTCGTCGTACCGGTTGTGAATGAGCCGGAGGTAGGCGAGGACGTCCTTGATCTCTTTCCGCTGGTAGAACCGGAGCCCCCCGACGATCCGGTACGGGATCCGGTGCCGCACGAGCGCCTCCTCGATCGCCCGCGACTGCGCATTCGTGCGGTACATCACCGCGATGTCGCCGTACGAGCGGCCCCCGGCCACGAGCCGGCGCACCTCGCTGGCCACGAACTCGGCCTCATCCTCGTCGCTGTAGGCATCGTGCACGATGACCGCCTCGCCGCCGGTGCGGCTGGTCCAGAGACGGCGCGGATACCGGCCCGGCTGCTTGCTGATGACCCCCTCCGCCGCTGCGAGGATGGGGGCCGTCGAGCGGTAGTTCTGTTCGAGCGCGTAGACCGCGCGGTCGGGAAAGTCCCGCTCGAAGTACTCGACGTTGCGGCGATCCGCGGAGCGCCAGGAGTAGATGCTCTGGTCGGGATCGCCGACCACGAACAGGTTCCGGTGGACGCTCGCCAGCTCCCGCGCGAGGACGTACTGGGCGGGGTTCGTGTCCTGGAACTCGTCCACGAGAACGTGGAGGAAGCGGTGGGCGTACTTCTCCCGCACGTCGGAGGCCGTGCGGAAGAGGCGCACCGTCTCGAGGAGCAGGTCGTCGAAGTCGAGCCCCGAGCTCTTTCGCAGCGCGAGCTGGTACTCGCGGTACATGCGCGCGACGACCTCGTCGAAGTACGACTGCGCGCGCTCGGCCACGATCTCGGGCGTGAGCATCTCGTTCTTCGCCCGGGAGATGGCGGTGAGGACTGCGCGCGGGCTGAAGCGGCGCGGGTCGAGCCCCGCCGCCTGAATGACGTCCTTCACGAGCGCGAGCTGGTCGGCGTCATCGAAGACGGTGAAGGCGGGGTCGATGCCGATGCGCGCGCCGTCGATGCGGAGCCAGCGCGCGCACATGGCGTGGAACGTGCCGAGCTGGACCTCCTGGCCTTCCTCGCCGAGGAAGTCGATCACGCGGCTCTTCATCTCGCGCGCGGCCTTGTTCGTGAACGTCACGGCGAGGATCCGCCACGGAGGTACGCCGCGGTCGCGGACGAGGTAGGCGATGCGGTGCGTGATGACGCGGGTCTTGCCGCTCCCTGGCCCGGCGAGCACGAGCGCGGGCCCCTCCCGGTGCGCGACGGCCGCGCGCTGGGCCTCGTTTAGCCCTTCGAAGGCGTCCAGGGTTTGCGAGGCGGTCGAGGTCACGTGGCGAGTCTACCATGCAACCGCTCATCCCCCTCAGCAGTTTCTCCCAGGCCCGGCCCCTCCGCGGCGCGTCGCCTCCCGCCTCGCACAGCTCGCTCCTCGAACCCCGGGGACGGGAGCTCCTGCACGAGCTGTGCCGCTGCCTCCGGCGTATTCGCGGTGCGCCAGCGCTCCCTGGAAGGGAAGACGGCGACATCGAGGAAGGCTTTCGAGACGTCGATTCCCGCGACGGTGGGCATTGGCGTATCCTCCTGTGCGTCTGCCGGCGCACAGGGCCCCGCCTCGTGCAATGCGAGCTTGGAAGCCCTGGCAACGGTCCGGGCTCTGGCGCCGGTGTGATGGCGGGCGCAGCGACCCTGCTCACCCACGCGCTCTGGGCGCCAGGGGGGTGTTCGGTCTGCTGCGCCCGTGTTCGTGGGAGGAGGGAGCGCCGCTCCCTTCCTCCGCGCCCTACGCTACCGGGGCGACGAGATACGAGGGGGCCCACCCGCGGCCAACCACCAGCTTCTCTCCTCAGTCAACAACGGTTCCGACCGCCGCCGATGCCGCGCGTATCACGGTCCGCGTGGCGCCTGCTGGCGCAGGCGCGCCCCCTCTCCCACACCCTCTCCCGGTCGAGGAGAGGGCGGAGGTTGTGGTAGCCCCATTTTCTGGAGCCGGCGGTCGGCAGCGCGACTTGGACGGTCGAACGCGAACTCCCCTCCAGCGCCGCGGCGCCTTCCCTCGCCGAACCGCCGGAAGCGGCCCTGCTATACTTCCCGGAAGACCGAGGCCGGCTCCCCGCCGCCAAGGAGCATGCGCATGTTCCTCCTCGAATGGCCTGGAGGCTCCTGGGAACAAACGGTCCGCATCGTCCTCACCGTCATCGGCATCTATCTCGGCCTCCTCTGGATCACCCTCCTCGTCTGGACCTACCGCGACATCCGCCAGCGCACGCGCGACCCCATCGCCCAGACGCTGGCCGTCCTCCTCGTCCTCCTGCTCTTCCTGCCCGGCCACTGGCTCTACCTCATCCTCCGGCCCCGCTACACCCTCACCGAGCTGTACGAGCGATCCCTCGAGGAGGAGGCCCTCCTCCAGGAGCTCGAAGCCCACAAGGCCTGCCCCACCTGCAAGCGGCGCGTGCAGGACGACTTCCTCCTCTGCCCGTCCTGCCGCACCCAGCTGAAAGAGCCCTGTCGCGGCTGCGGGAAGCCCCTCGCCTACGCCTGGGTTGCCTGCCCTTACTGCGGGCTCGACAAGCCCCCGCGGGAGCCGGCCGCTCGGCCCGCCGCCCGTCCAGCCGCACGGGCAGCCGAACCGGCGGCTCGCACCGCTGCGAGGCCCGCTCCGCGCTCGCCCCGGCAGACGCCCGCGACCGACCCCTTCCGGCCGCCGCGACGGGCGAGCGAGGAGGGCCCGGTCATCGACGCGACGGCTGACTAGCCGGCGAGCGCCGCGGGCCGCACCGTTTCGAACAGCCCCGCTTCGGCCAGGAGCGCCGCCATCCGTTCGAGCTTCCGTTCGCCTCGGAACCGGCTGCGCCCGAAGACGTCCTCCAGCAGCAGCACGGTGCTCTCCGTGTCCGTGGGGACGAGGTACACCGGCACTCCGCGGGCTTCGGCCGCGTCGATCGTGTAGCCGGACGGGTGCCGGCCGCCCGTCAGGATGAGGAAGTTCGGGTCCGCGGCCAGCGCCGCCAGGTGCATGTCCGTGCGGTCGAAGCGCGCCACCACCGCCATGGACTCGAAACGGCGGAAGTACGGCTGGCCCGCGTCGGAGCCGATGGGCGCGATCACGAGGTGGTCGCAGGTCGTGTCCTCCGGCACGTCGCCTGCGACGAGCAGCTCGCCCGGGATGAGCTCCTGGACGTCCCGCAGCGTGAACCCCGCGAGCGTGCGGTCCTCCGGCACCGCGAACACCGGCACGCCGTCCATCTCGCGCGGCACCGACGCGAGCTCGAACGCCGGCACCGCCGTCACCACGACCGCCTTCGCGCCCGTCAGCGCGGGCGGCTCCGGCAGCGAGCGGCGAGCGACCACGATGCGCCCCGCGGCCTCGCTCCCGTCCGCCTCACAAACGACGAACTCCCCCTCGCCGGCGGCCGGCGGCTCCGCGACCGGCTCCTCCCACGAGCCGGGGGCGAACTCGCAGCGGCCGAAGTATGCCGCGTCCTCCTTCGCTCCCGGATCGTCGGCGCCCCCCACTCGTGCGAGCCGCACGGGGGTGCCTTCGTACGCGAGGGTACGGGCGATCGCCGCTGCGACCCCGGTCTTGCCGGCGCCGCGGGAGGAGGACGTCACGATCAGCTGTGGCACGGGATCCCTCCGGACCGTCTCGGGGGCTCGAGCGGATTGTCCCGGACCCTGCCGTTTCCGGCAACGCCGATCCGCCCGGTACGATGGCGCGCATGGAATGCAGCTACCGCGTCACCGTCGAACGGAACCGGCTCCGCTTCGCCGCCGCCCACATGGCCACCTTCCACGGCGACCTGGAGCCGCTGCACGGCCACAACTATGCGGTCATCGTGGAGGCCGAGGGAGAGCTCACCGAGGACTCCTGGGTATGGGACTTCGGCGATCTCAAGCGGGCGACGAAGGAGATCGCGGACCGCCTCGACCACAAGTTCCTGCTCCAGCGGCGCTCGACGATGCTCGCCATCGAAGAGCTCCCCGACGCCTGGGAGATCCGCTTTCGAGACCGGCGGTACGTGTTCCCGAAAGCCGACGTCGCAGCGCTGCCGATCGACAACTCGACGGCCGAGCGGCTCGCGGAGTGGTTCGCGGGCGAGCTCCTGGCCGCGCTCCGCGAGCGGGGAGCCCGCAACCTGCGCCGCCTGCAGGTGGGGATCGAGGAGATGCCGGGCCAGGCGGGGTGGTTCGAGATCCGGCTCCCGTCGGAGTGACGGATGGGGAGCATCGGGTTCGGACACAGATCGAGCGGTGCACGGGCCGGCGGATGTGGCACAATCAATGGGTGAGAACACACCCCGACGGGTGAGTGGGGGCAGCGCATGGCTGACGAGCCCATGAAGGTGGATTGGGACAAGACCCTTCAGGAAATCCTGGCCGACAAGATGTCGTGCCAGGCGTGCGGCGCGCTGGGCGACATGATGGTCGTCGGGTACACGCGCGCCCCCGAGGCGGCCGCCTTTGCCGCCCGCTGCCGCGACTGCACCGACAAGACGGATTGCGACGCCCGCAAGCTCGTCGTCGTCTGCGAGGCGTGCGCGCCGAAGTACCGCGTCAACGGCGAGCTCATGGACGAGACGGGCATGATGACGATGTTCCTCGAGGAGTGCCGCCGGAACCTGGAGGACTCCCTCGACTACCTGTCGACGTACTGGAAGGAAGAGCTCGACATCGACTACGAGGACATGCAGAAGCGGCTGGAAGAGGTCGACCCGGAGCTCTTCCGCGAGGAGGATGCGTGGCGGCGGCGGCTGGAGGAAGAGTACCTGCAGATCCACCGCTGGTTCCGCGAGCACGGCAAGCGCATCCCGAACCCCGGGTGGCGGAGCGAGTACGTAGAGGACGTCATCGCCCTCGGCTACGACACCCTGTTGGGGGACTGATTCCGGGCAGTGCGCGAGGGCGCGGGAGCGCCTATACTGAGCGCCGAGGGCGGAAGTAGCTCAGTGGTAGAGCGCCTCCTTGCCAAGGAGGAGGTCGCGGGTTCGACCCCCGTCTTCCGCTCCAGGAGTTGCGTTCATGCGGCCCGCTAGAGAGCGGGCCGTTTCGCGTTCCTCCGGGCCTGGCGCAGCCGCTCGGCCCGCTATCATGGTGCTTGGCTGCCGAAGTGGCGGAACGGCAGACGCGGCGGTCTCAAAAACCGTTGGGCGCAAGCCCGTGTGGGTTCGAATCCCACCTTCGGCACCACGCTTCGACTGGCCTAAACCGATGAAGCCGAGGGTTATCGCAGCACGAAGGTTGCCAACGGGACGCACTGAGGACCAACACGCTTCAGTCGCGCGCGCGGGCGATCGTCCGAACGGACCTACGCGACTAAACCTTTGCTGCTCGGGTACTTACCAGGCTTCCCTCCGGTGGGACGGACGGGGAAGGGACCGAGCGAGCGTCAGTGCCAGCGCCCGGTAGGCAGGTCCCGCTGGCCCTCGGGATCCCGCTTCCGTTTCGGCTCACGGCGTGGTCTCGTCGACAGGAGGGACGAGAACCCAGATGCGCTTCAAAGGAAGCTCCGCCTGAATCTCGTCCGGAAGGCGATCGTAGAGCCGCAACACCTCCCGGAGCAGTTCGTCCGGTCCCCAAAGGCGGATTTCGAAGAAGAGCCTGGCAACTTCCTTGCTGACCGACGACCGGAACCCGCTCCACGATACGAACAGACCGCGAGAAGCTTGAAAGTTCTTCATCGCCCCCTGTAGCTCGCGGACCGTCTTGATATCCACGGGCGCGTCGCCAGATTTCACCTGAACCGCGATTCGGGGCTCGTCAAACCCGAGCTCCCCCGACCCCGCGAGGACGTCTACGCCGCCGTCTGGCCCCTCGGGTGCGACCCGCACCTTGAACCCTTGGGCCGTCAACACCGCCGCAACGAGATCGGTGAGCCGATGGCCCTTGAAGCGCTGGCTGATAAAGCGGCGGATCTGATCCAGGGCGATCTCCTCGAGGTCGGCCTCGGCCTCTTCATCGCTCGCTTCATCTTGCTCCTGTGAGGCCACCACGGGAATCGTCGCTTGCTTCCCTTCTATCAAACTCAGGATCCGAGCTTCTGCGTTTGCTCGTTGAATTCGGCAAACCGTCATCAGGGACCCGAGTGAGTATAGAAGATCTCGATCAATTGCCGACCGGGGAACCTCCTTGATCCACTCCACGGGTCGCGTATGCCTGGCATCGGACGGAAGGTCTGGGCGATACTGGTATTCGCCGGTCACTCTGCCGAAGAACACGGTGGGCCGTTGTTTGAGCGGGAGCGCCACAATATCTCCCGGCTTCATCGCCCGTACGAACGCCCACAACTGGCCTGCCCAGTTCCGCAGCGCGTTGGGTTTCGCGTTTGGGTACGCTATGGTGAGGCGCTCGAGCAGGGCTTCCCGAGACTCGACATGAGAGAGATCGTCGAGCTCTGGCCACCCTACGGCCACGAGGTTCTTTTCAAGTGCCAGATCCTCACGCTCCCCGCGAGATCCAGCCCGTACCAGCCACAACGACATGGCCAGCCCCCTTTCATGCAATTAACCGTGTTCACGGGACGGCCGCCCGCAGACGGGATCCCTGCTCCCTCCCGCTTCCGAACCGGGCGTTCTCGGACCGTCAACCAACTGGACGGAGACCATGCACATCGTCGCCTCCTCCCACGGGTCCATGAAGCGCCTTGACGTGGGAGGGACGCGGTTTGCGCGGACGGCACGGGCCGGAGCACTTCGCCTCACCACTGGCTTAGCCGCCCCCGTCCCATGAAGGGCCCCCTCGCTCGCGCGTGCGGTCAGTCTGCTCGGAAGCACACGTCTTGACAAGGCCAGTAGTCCAGCAAACCGGGATTGCGCTCGCCGAATGCCGGCCAAACGTCCCTCCCTCTACCAACGCATGTTTTACAAATCCCTCCGCTATCGGTGTTTTCTGCACGTAGCAAGTGAGAACGCCGCGCTGACGCAAGGGCGCACCGACGCGTTTGAGGCTAGCTACGAGCAGGCACGGCGAAGCTCGCGGGTCACCCCCATGTGCGTGCCGCGAGTCGTGTGTGAGAATCGCGTGCGACGACCTGGCGCGCAAGCACACCGACGTCCAAGGCGATCGGCCATCTTCGGTCCAGGTCTGGACACCGAACCGCGGAGAATCGCGAAGGCGGCCGTTCCCAGCCGGCCGCTCTGGGGCATGCCGCCCGCACGCGGCGCCCACAGCGGCCTCGGGTGGTACGATCGGCTCGGCGCTGCCGGGTGGTGTAACGGTAGCACAGGGGCCTTTGGAGCCTTTGGTCGGGGTTCGAATCCCTGCCCGGCAGCCAGCGCCGCACGCACCGGCCGCCTGACAGCTCAACGGCCGGCCGCAGCGCGGGACAGGCTCCGCAGCTTCCCGCCCGGCGCCTCCACCATGAGCTGCACCAGCCGCTCGGTGATGCGCGGCTCGAGCCCCTCCGTGTGCCCCTTGTCCAGCCGCACGACGTCGGCGATGAGCCGTCCGCCGGCCGCGTTCGGGTAGACGTAGATGCGCGCCCGCCCAGGCCGCGGCTCGCGCCCCCAGGAACGGGTGTACCGCCCCTCCCAGCGGGCATCGTGGATGCGGCCCGGCTCCTCGTCCACCACCTCCTCGAGCAAGACCTTCGGGCCTGCGCCGTACCGCTCCGCCAGGGGCGAACGGTCCGGGAGCGCGACGATCTCGTGCTCACCCACCGCGTAGATGAACGAGAAGTCGGTCTCCGGCACGGGCAGCTGGAAGAGGCGCCGGCGCACCTCCGGCGGCGGCGCCCCCGCAGGACGCTCCGGAGGGCCGAAGTCCGGCACGATCTCCGCCTGGCCGATCCGCCCGCCCGAGAGGCTCAGCCAGCCGTCGACCCGCGCCGCGAAGTACTCCGTGTTCAGCAGCCGCTGGCAGGTGAAGCCACCCTGGGAGTGCCCGACGAGCCAGAAGGAGCGGATCCGCTCCGCCCCGTACCGCCGGACCACGTCCTCGACGATGTTCCGCAGGTGATCGTCGTCCGCCTCCGGCACCCAGCGCCGCATCGGCTCCTTCGTCGCCGCCGAGGGAGTGGCGATGACGAGCCGGTACCGCTCCTTGTACAGGTAGGCAGGGAAGTACTCCCGCTGCCAGAACCCTACCGACCCGCCCCCGTGAAGGCTGAGCAGGAAGGTGACCTCCTCGCCGGCGCCGAGGTCATCCGGGTCGTCGAGGAACCACTTCCGTCCCGTCGCTTCGTCCACCACCGCGCGGCTCGGCATCGCCCCCTCCTGAACGATCTTCGCTTTCCGACTTGCTGCCACGCACGATAGCCGCTCGGGTGAGCCTGTCAACCGCCGGGGCGTGACGCGGCTCACGAACCGAGCCCGGCCAAGAGCGGACACTGGCCCCGTGCGGACGCTCCTCTTCGCGGCCGGGGTGGCGCTCCTGCTGCTCGCCTGCAGCCGGGGGGAGGCGGAGCCCGTGCCGCCGGAGCGGCTCCTCCTGCGCGCGGCGGTTCTGCCCGGCCAGGGGTGGCAGCCGCTGCCCGCTCCCGAAGGGGAGCTGCAGCCGCTCCCCGTGCAGCCCCCTCGCTGGTGCAGCAAACCCGCCGTCCACGCCGTGCCCGCGGCAGCCGTCGGGTTCGCGCGCGACGTCCACGGCCCCGTCGCCCTCCACACCGTGTACGAATTCGAGGACTCCGCCGCGCGCGCCGCGGCCGTCGACGGCGCCCGCGCTCTCGCCCGCTCCTGCCGCCGCTGGACGGAGGCGACCCCCGACGGCACCGAGGTAACCGTCATCATCGCCGCCGTGCGCGACCGGCCCCTGCTCGACGGCGGCTTCGAGGTGGCCGTCGTGGCGGAGATCCCGGCGGGCTCCCCCTGGCTTCCCTGGAGCCGCACGGTGGCGCTCGTGGGACACGGCCGCTACCTCTCGGTGTTCGAGTTCGCGGCCCTCGCCGACCTCCTCCCGGGCCTCCTCCCCGAGGCGGAGGCGGCACTCGAGCAGCTCTCGCGGCAGATCGCACGGGCCTCCGAGGGACGGTAACCCATCCCTCGGAGGCCGAGAGAAGACGCCCGCTCGGTCAGTCGCTGCCCTCGGCCGCTCGAGCCGCGGCGCTCCCGGAAGCACCCAGCCTGGGGAGGCCGATGGGGTGTGCGGCGATCCAGTACGCCATGCCCACGAAGAGGGCGCCGCCGACGATGTTCCCGAGCGTGACCGGAACGAGGTTGTGGACGAACCCCGCCCAGGAGATCTCCGCGCCGTGCGGCTGGAACAGCCCGATCCCGAGCAGGGTCATGTTCGCGATGCTGTGCTCGAAGCCGGGGCCCACGAAGGCGAAGAGGCACCACCAGACCATCACCAGCTTTCCCGCGTCGCTCGTCGCCCGCATGGCGCTCCACACCGCCAGGCAGACGAGCCAGTTGGCGAGGATCCCCCGCGAGAAGAGCTCGCCGAACGAAAGGGACATCTTCGCCGCCACCGCCTTCTGCACGAACTCGAGCTGGGGCGAGGCGCCGAGGACGCCGCTCTCCGCCACGAGCCAGGCAAGGGCGAGGGAGCCGACGAGGTTCCCGGCGTAGCTGAGGGCCCACACGCCGACGAGGTCCCCGAGCCCGGTCGCCCGCCGCGCGACCCCCACCGCCATGACGAGGTTGTTGCCGGTGAAGAGCTCCGCCCCCGCCATGATGACGAGCGAGAGGGCGACGCCGAAGCTGGCGCCCATGAGGAGCTTGACGAGAGGCGAGCCGTCGGCGGCCAGCGGCGCCCCCACCGCGAAGACGAGCGCGATGCCGAATCCCACGTAGGCGCCGGCCAGGATGGAGAGCACGAGGTACCCGAGCGGATGCTTCCGGAGGAGCTCCGCCTTCGCCCGCGCCATCCCAGCCGCTTGGGCGACCGTTTCCGGGATCACAGCGCCACCTCCTCCACAGGTTCGGCAGCCGGCGCCGTCTCCCGGCGCGAGACTGCCTCGACGATGACGTCGACGAGCTCGTCGAAGGGGACGTCGTCTCGGTACCGCTGCGCGAGCCGTCCCCCGCAGAGCCCGAGCTTCCCGCCCACGAACACGTGCGCGGCCTCGACGACCTCGTGCCCGACCCGGACCTTCGTCCCTTCGAGGCCGATGTCGCCGATGTGATGCTTCCCGCAGGCGTTGATGCAGCCGGAGATCTGGATCCGTGTTCCCTCCGGCAGCTCCACGCCGCGCGCCTTCAGCTTCGCCGCCAGTTCGAGCGCCCGGTTCTTCGTGTCGATGAGGGAGAAGTGGCAGTAGTCGTTCCCGGTACAGACGACGAACGCCCGCTCCGTGGGCGAGGGATACGGCTTCAGCTCCTGGAGTACGGGTTCCTCGAGCAGGGGCTGTACGTGCGGTCGAGGCACGTGCACGATGAGGACGTTCTGGTCGTTCGTGAGCCGCAGCTCGCCGCTCCCATACCGGCGCGCGAGCCACGCGAGCTCGCGCAGCTGGCTCGCGGTCATCCGCCCCACGGGCACATGGAGGCCGACCGAGTACATGCGCCAGATCCGCTCCGGCCGGACGCCCAGATGGTCGCCCGCCACCCGCGCCGTGAGGTGGCGGCCCTCCGACAGCAGAGGCGCGCCGAACTCCTCCTCGACCGCCGCCCGAAACCGCCCCATGCCCCACTCGACGATGAGCCAGCGGATACGGGCCTTCGTCCGAACCTCCCTCGGACCGTGGTCGCGGAACACGCGCAGGAGGGAGAGCACGAACCTCGGCACCTGGTGGGGAAGAAGGAAGACATCCATCGGCTCCGCCAGCTTCGGCTGCGTGCCCCCGAGGGAGCCCCCGACGAGGACGTTGAAGCCGACGACCTCCTCACCGTCGATGCGCTTGAGCGCGGGCAGCAGGCCGAGGTCCTGCGTCTGTGCGTGGCCGCAGTCCTCCCGGCAGCCGGTTACCGAGAAGTTGAACTTCCGCGGCAGGTTGCTGAACTCCCGGTTCCCCAGGTGCAGCTCCGCCAGCTCCTCGAGGATCGGCCGCGTGTCCACGACCTCACCGGCATCCACCCCCGCGAGCGGGCAGGTGACGTAGTTGCGCATGTTGTCCATTCCGGTCTGCAGCGTGCTGATGCCAGCCGCCTGCAGCCGCTCGATGATGGTCGGGATGACGTCGATGGTGAGCCAGCGGAGCTGGACGTTCTGGCGAGTCGTGAGGTCGAGGGTCCCGCGGCCGAACTCCTCGGCGATGCCGGCGATGACGTCGGCCTGCTCGCTCGTGAGCCGGCCCCCCGTGACCCGGAGACGCATCATGAAGTACCCGGGCGTGAGCTTCCGATGGAAGACGCCGTACCACTTCATCCGCTCCAGGTCGTCGGAGGGGATCTCCTCGATCGGGGTGCGCTCGCGCGCGTACCGCCGCAGGTCATCGAGGACGTCGAGCCCGTCCTTCGCCGCCTTGATGGCCTCGATCTTGTTCATGCGCTCCTCCGCGTGCGGTTTGGCAGCTTCCTGCCTGGCCCCGAGCCTAGGAGGAGCGCGTATCACGGTCGTTTCGCCGCCGTGACGGCTCCATGTCGGTCAGATTGCGAGGATGTTGCGCGGGGGACGGCGAACGCCGGCGCGTTCGCGCCGGCGTTCCGGAAGAGGCCCGCTGGCAGGGGTCAGCGGTAGGCGCGAGCGGGTGCGAAGGGAGAGGAAGGCTCCCGACGAGGCGTCTCGCGCTCCAGGAGGGCGGAGAGGTGCCGCAAGGCCTGCTCCTTGGTGAGGAAGGAGCCTTTCAGCGCCTTCCCGTCCCGCCGCTCGATGTACCACCGTCCGAGGATGTCGTCGGGGCCCGTCCCCTCGCCAACCACGAGCCGGTAGCCCAGCTTCCGCGCTTCGTGTTCGGTCAGCATCGTCCACCCCTCCTCGAACGTTCTCCTGTTCGTACCGTTCGGCGGAACGCGGCGTGACTTGAACAACGGGCCGCCAGCCGTTCGTAAACTCTCGGCAAACTGCCGCTCACCCGGCGCCCCGGTCCCAGCGGAAGGCGAGACGCGCCAGCACCGCCCCGCCGGCGAACCAGGCGAGCAGAACGACCATCGCCGTTTCGACATCCCACCCTCCCCCGTACTCGCTGCGGGCGAGCCAATCGGGCAGGAAGACGCTCCGTGTCGCCTGCGCCATCCACTTCAGCGGGAACGCCGAGGCCACCAGCTGCAGCCAGCCGGGCACGAGGGAGTACTGGAAGAACACGCCGCTGATGAACTGGAGGACGATGTACGGGGGCTGGACGACGGCCGCCGCGGAGCTGGAGCTGCGGACGAGCCGGGTGTAGGCGAGGCCGAGCAGCGTGCAGGAACCAGCTCCGAGGAAGACGACCGCCGCCAGCACACCCCACTTTGCCGGGTCTGCCGGCAGCTCGAGCCCGAAGGCCAGCGTGCCGAGCGCCAGGATAAGGGCCACGATGAGCACCGTCGTGACGAAGGCGAGCCCCACCTTGCCGCCGAAGTACGCCGCGCGGGGGAGCGGCGTCGCCGACAGCCTCCTGAGGAGCCCCTCGTGCTGCTCGATCGCCACGGCCGTGGCGATGTTCGTAAAGGTGACGCTCATCACGCCCGACGCGATCATCCCTGGGACGAAATACTGGGCGAACGAGACCGGCTCACTCCCCGGGGGGCCATCGATGTCGCCGCGGAAGATCACCGAGAAGACGACGACGAAAAGGACCGGGAGGAGGAACGTGAAGAAGAACGCGTCGGGCGTGCGCACGAAGGTGAGGAGCTCGATGTAGAGGCGGAGGAGGGAGAGCCGGGCAACTTCCCGGAGTGCGGGCATCATCGTCCGCCTCCGTCCGCGCCATCGGCACCGGTACGGGAGCGGATGAGCTGGAGGTAGACCTCCTCCAGCGACGGCCGCCGCACCTCGAGGCCCGGCAGTTCCCGCTCGCCCAGGCTCTCGGCCCACCGGGCGAGCTCGGCGACGACGCGCGTCGGCTCCGCCGTCACGACCTCGGCCCGGCCGTCCGTCCCCACGCGCAGCTCGAACCCTCGCGGCGGTGGCGCCGCGGCAAGCTCGCCGCACAGGATGAAGCTGACCACTGCGGGAGCGGCCGCACGCCCCGCGAGGGAATGAGGCGGGCCCTCGGCTACGAAACGGCCGCCCGCCATCACCACCACCCGATCGGCGAGCGCCTCCGCCTCCTCGAGGTAGTGCGTCGTGAAGAGGATTGTCTTCCCAAGCGAGGCGAAGTCGCGAATCACCTCCCACAGCTGGCGACGGCCCTCCGGATCGAGCCCGGTCGTCGGCTCGTCGAGGAAGAGGAGCTCCGGATCGCCGACGATGCCGAGGGCGAGGTCGACCCGCCGCTTCTGCCCGCCGGACAGCCGCTTCACGCGCGCGCCGGCACGGTCGGCGAGGCCGACCATGGCGATGACCCGTGTGGGGTCGAGCGGCGCCGGGTAGAAACTCGCGAAGTGGCTCACGAGCTCGCGCACGCTGAGGGCCTCGAAGAGGCCGGCCGATTGGAAGACGACCCCGACCCGCGCCCGCCACTGGCGGCCGCCTCTCTTCGGCTCGACCCCCAGCACGCGCACCTCACCGGCGTCCGGCACGCGGAAGCCTTCGAGGATCTCGATGAACGTCGTCTTGCCGGCGCCGTTGGGGCCGAGGAGGGCGACGACCTCGCCCGGTGCGACCTCGAGGTCCACTCCCGCCACCGCCTCGATACTCCCGTACCGCTTCCGCACGCCGTGAGCGACGATGGGGGCCGCTCTCGCTGCCATCACTCGGAGCGTATGGCCTCTGCGAGATAGCGAGAATCCCCGCCCCGCCGCACCTGCCGTGCTCGCGATCGGATCAGCGCGCCATCCCGCCAAGCTCTACTTCGCCGGTGGGGTTTGCCCGCTCAAGGACCAGCGAAGCGGCGGCTGCGTCCTCGACGGCCACGCCCACCGACTTGTACACGGTGACCTCGTCGGGGCTGGTACGGCCGGGTTGGCTGCCCTCGATGAGCTCGCCGAGCTCCGCCGCCTCCTCCGGCGACTTGATGAGCCCCTCGGCGAGCGCAAGCGCGAGCTCCGGCGCGCCGGCGGGCGGCGGTGCGAAGGCAGACGTGCGCGACTCGACCACGAGGCGAGCCCGGCGGAGCAGCCGGTACGGCAGCTCTCCCTCCCCGTTCGGGTTCAGGCCCACGGAGCAGAGGTGCGTGCCGGGCGCGACGGCCTCCTCATCGAAGAGCGCGCGCTCGGCGTGAGTGGCAAGGACGACGACGTCGGCCGCGCGGACCGCCTCCTCCGCGCTGCCCGCCGTTCGCCAGCGAAGTCCGAGCTCCTCCGCACGCTCCGCGAGCGCCCGCACCCGCTCCGCCGTTCGACCCCAGAGCACGGCCTCACGCAGGCGGAAGAGCTCGGCGAACGCCTCCAGGTGAGCATGCGCCTGCACCCCGCTCCCGAGCACGGCGAGCGTCCACGGCTGCGGCGGCCCGAGGAGCCGGGCAGCGAGCGCGCTCGCCCCCGCCGTGCGTCGCGCCGTGATCGCCTCCGCGTCCATGATCGCCGCCGGCACGCCCGTCTCGGGGTCGAACGCCACGAGCACCGCATGATGGGTGGGGAGCCCCGCGGCTGCGTTGCCGGGGAAGACGCTCACGAGCTTGCAGGCCAGCACGACCGGCTCCGGAAGGTACGCCGGCATCGCCCCGAGGTACGCCTGCAGCCGCTCGACGCGGGCGGCGGCGCGCGGCGGCATCGACACCTCACCGCGCGACAGGAGGACGAACGCCGATGCCAGCCGCTCGACGAGCTCCGCGTATGGGAGCGCCGCCTCCACCGCAGGCCGCGCGTACGCCTTCATGGGCTCGCTTCGCCGCCCGCGGGAGGCTCGCCTCGCAGGTAGCGGCCGAAGAACGCCGCCACCCGCCGCCAGCTGTCCTCTGCGGCTTCGGGGTCGTAGCCGGCGTGGAGCGGACCCCAGCGCGCGAGCCAGGGCACGAAGCCGCGGTGCACGTTCATGTAGCTGTGCCCGGCTCGCGGGTAGACCTTGATGTCATGTTCGACCCCAAGCTCCTCCAGGTGGTGCTCCAGACGCTCCGCGTACCGGCGGAACATCCGGTCGCGCCCGCCGTAGCCGGCGACGACCGGGCAGACCCCGCGCAGCGCCTCGGCGGAGGCCGGCACCGCGCCGTAGAACACGCCGGCCGCCCGCACCGGTGCGCGTGCCGCGAAGAGGAGCGCGAAGCCGCCGCCCATGCAGAAGCCGATGACGCCGATCCGGTCCGCGAGGACGCCAGGCTGCTCGGCAAGCCAGCGGCGCGCCGCTTCGAGGTCGTCGAAGACGGTCCCACGCGCGCGGCCGAGCTCGCGCATCACGCGGACGACGCAGAAGGGGCGGGGCCCGCGCCCCGAGTACAGGTCCGGGGCGAGCGCCGCGTACCCGAGCTGCGCGAGACGCGCGCACTGTCGCTCGATGTCCTCGTTCAGCCCGTACGCCTCGTGGAAGACGAGCACGCCCGGTACGGGCTCGTCCCTCTCCGGCCAGACGAAGACGCCGCGCAGCTCGCGGCCATCGGCCGGGATGAGCACCCGCCTGGAGGAGACCATCGCACCGCCTCCTTCGGCCAGCTAGGATCAGGGCTGCATCATGCCCCGCGGCTGGAGGTTGTCAATGACGAGTCCCGAGCAGAGCCTCATCACCGACGAGCACCGCGCCGCCATCGGCCGGAAGAGCGAGCCGATTGAGATCGTGGTGAAGGAGGAGGACGCGCGGCGCATCCGCGACCTCCTCGGCGACACGGACCCGCGTTGGGCGGAGGGGACCGGCATCGCGCCGCCGTACATCATGGCCACGCTGGAACCTACGCTCCCCTGGCAGATGGTCCCGCGGGTGCTCCCGAACGGGATCCTCACCCAGACCGAGTGGCGGATGAAGCGCCACTTCCGCATCGGCGAGCGGCTGAAGGCGGTGCACCAGGTGCTCGACATCCGCGATCGGCTCGGAGGCCGCTACGGGTACTCGGTGCTGATCACGATGACGACGGACTACTTCGACGAGTCGGGGGAGCACGTGGCATCGACGCTCCGCACGATCACGCAGTTCGACCCGAAAGGAGCCCGGGGAGGGAACGAGGAATGACGGTTCGCTACTGGGAGGACGTGCAGCAGGACGAGGAGCTCCAGCCGGTCGAGCGGACGCCGACCGAGGAGCTCGCGATCGAGTTCTTCGGCCGAGACAATCCCACGAACCCCGCCTTTCGCGACGCGGAGATCGGACGGCAGCAGGGCTTCGGCGGCGCGCTCGTGCCGGGACTGCTGAAGCTCGCCTGGATCACCCACTTCGTGAGCTCCTGGGCGGGCGAGGAGGGCCGCGTGCGGTCGGTACGGGCCGCCTACCGCCGCCCGGACATTGCCGGGCGACCGCTCGTCCTCGCCGGCCGGGTGGTGGACAAGCGGATCGAGGACGGTGTGGGCGTGGTCGACCTCGAGGTCGTGACCCTTGCGGAGGGCCAGCCCTCCGTGCGCGCGAATGTACAGGTCGAACTTCCGCTGCGGGAGCAGCAGCCCTGACCGGGAGCCGTCGGCAGCCGCGCCGCAGGGGCGAACGGGAGCGGGTAGCGCGCGCCATCGCCTACTTCGAGCAGTGCGATGACCTCGCGCTCCTGCATTCCCTCCTGGCGGAGGTCGCCCCACGCGTGAAGCAGATCGTCGCCGAGTACCTCCGCGCCGGCCGGGAGGATGACATCCCGCCACCGGCCGAAATCGGCCCGGCTCGAGAGCCCGCCGATCAGGGGGAGGCGGTGGCCACCCTCCGGCGCGTGCGGGACTTCGCTCTGCTGCAGGCGATGACCCGCGCCATCGGGCGCCGCCTGGAGACGCTCGAAATCGTCGCCTCGGCATCGCTCCCGGAGGGCGCCCGCGTTCTCGTGCCCCGGGAGCCCCGCTACCCGCCGCGGGAGCCGTACCTGCCGGGCACCGTGACGTCGACGGGCACGACGATCGTCGTGCAGCTGGACTCGGGCGAGCTCTGGCGCGGCCCGGCATCTCTCGCCCGCCCTGCATCCGGCGAGCAGCGCTAGGCGAGCAGCAGGACGGCGGGGACGAAGAAGATGGCGGCGAGGAAGGCCGCCATGTGCCCGGGGCTGGCTGTCACCCAACCGGCGCAGCGGAGCACGAACCAGCGGTACGGCCGGTAGGCGAGGACGAGGACGGCCAGCGACACGGCCGCCACCCAGACGATCTCGGTGAGGACGACGAGGAGGGCCGCGTCGCCGCCGAGGAGGACGGCCGCGACGAGGGTGTCGGCGAAGGTGGCGATGTTCGCTCCCATCACGTAGGGGATGATGTGCTCCTTGCGGATGTACCCCTTCAGGGCGAGCGGCACGAGGACGGTGATGGAGAGGGCCACGCTCATCGTCGTGAGGGTGACAAGGACGCCCATGATGAACATGAGCGGCACGCGCTCGAGGGCGCGAAAGACGCGCCGGATGCCTTCCGCTTCCGCCTCCAGCTGCGGCAGCGCCCGGTCGAAAGCCCAGAAGCTCGCCAGGAGGGTGCCGCCGCCGAGAAGGAGCATCCCTCCGGCCGGCACCACCGCGGCGAGGGCGTCCACGCCCCGGCCGACCGTGGCGTCGCTCAAGGAGAGAAGCCCGGCGGGCGTGGCCACGCGCACGCCGTCCAGCCAGCCCCGTTCGAGGGACAGGAGCCCGAGCAGGAGCGCCGGCACCTGTGTGGTGAAGGTGACGAGGAGGGCGATGACGCCCACGGCGAGCCCGTCCGGCGCCCGCCGCCCGCGGAGGTAGGCGATGAAGCCCACGAGGAGCACGATGAGCGACGCGCCCATGCGGGAGCCGGCGATGCCCGCGAACGCCTCTGTGCCGTCGAAGGTCCCGCCGGCGAGGAGGGAGACAGAGGTCGCCGCCACCGGCGACCCCGCCAGCATGACGTAGGCGAAGAGCCAGCCGAAGCCGAAGGCGTTGAGGGGCCCGGCGGCACCGAGCGTCTCCAGGAGCGGCCGCGCGCCGGAGGCCCCGCTCTTCATCGCCTCTAGCGCCGCGACGAAGAGGAGGAGGCCGGCGGCGAGGAAGGCGAGCCGGCGGGCGGCGGACCAGTGCAGGCGGGCGCTCGCCCGGCGGGCCGCCTCCGCCCGCTCGCCGGCAGCCGCTGCGATCTCCCGCTCCCGGTAGCTAGCCACGCTCTCGCATCCCCTCGATGAGGACCTGCGCCACCTCCGGCCGCGTGAACTCCGGCGGCAGCGGCTCGCCCCGCCGGAGCATCTCCCGCACCTTCGTGCCGGAGAGGACGATGCGCTCCTCCGGCGTCGCCGGGCTCGTCTTCGACGTCGCCATCTGCCCCGTACGGGTGCACCAGAAGGCGTGCTCGAAGAAGACCGGCTCGATGCCGAGCAGGTCGAGGTCGACCTCGTCGAAGATGCGCTGGGCGTCGTAGGTGCCGTAGTAGTTCCCCACGCCGGCGTGGTCGCGGCCGACGATGAAGTGGGTGCAGCCGTAGTTCTTGCGCACGATGGCGTGGAAGATCGCCTCCCGCGGGCCCGCGTACCGCATCGCCGCCGGCAGCACCGCCAGCACCACCCGCTCCTTCACGAAGTACTTCTCGATGAGCACCTCGTAGCAGCGCATGCGCACGTCGGCGGGGATGTCGTCCTCCTTCGTATCCCCCACGAGCGGGTGGATGAGGGCGCCGTCGAGGCTCTCCATCGCCACCTTGATCAGGTACTCGTGCGCGCGGTGGATGGGGTTGCGCGTCTGGAAGCCGACGACCGTGCGCCAGCCGCGGCGGGCGAACTCCGCCCGCGTCTCCGCGGGCGTGAGCCGGTACTGGAGGAAGTCGTCGTGGTGGGGCAGCCGCACCGCCCGCACCGGCCCGCCGAGGAGCAGGTCGCCGGAGGCGTAGAGCGCCGCCACGCCGGGGTGCGCCTCGTCGGTCGTGCGGTACACCCGCTCCGCCTCGTGCCGCTTCTCCCGGCGGTACACGTCCTCCACGTCCATCACCGCGAGGAGCTCGCCCCGGCGATCCCGCAGCGCCACCCGGCCGCCGGGGCGCACCTCCCCGGCCCGCGATTCGTCCACCGCGAGGGTGATGGGGATGGACCAGGGGAGACCGCTCGGGAGCACCATGTGCTCGACCACCGACCGGTACTCCTCCTCGCGCATGAAGCCGCGCAACGGGCTGTAGCCGCCGACGGTGAGGAGCTCGAGGTCGCTCTCCGTGCGCGAGTCGAGCGTGATGGACGGCAGCGCCTCCGCCTCTTCCTCGAGTGCCGCCCGCTCGGCGGCCGGCACGAGGAGGTCGACGAGCTCGCCGCCGTACGGTGCCCCGAGCCCCTTCCTCACGCCCGCACCTCCGCCTCGGCGGGGATGAGCCCGCGCGACTCCAGGTAGCGGACGATGCGGGCGAGGCTCTCCTCGACGCTCTCCTTCCCCGTCTCGCACACCACCTCCGGGTTCAGCGGCGGCTCGTACGGGTCGTCGATGCCGGTGAAGCCCGGCCGCTTGCCGGCCCGCGCCTCGGCGTACAGCCCCTTCACGTCCCGCGCCTCGCACTCCTCCAGCGTGGCGGCGGCGTACACCTCCACGAAGACGGAGCCGTCGCCCTCCACCATCCGCCGCACCTCCTCCCGCACCTCGCGGTAGGGGGAGATGGCGGCGGTGATGACCGCGACGCCGTTGCGGGCGAGGAGGTTGGCGACGAAGCCGATGCGGCGGATGTTCGTGTCACGGTCCTCCTTGGAGAAGCCGAGCCCCTTCGACAGGTTCTGGCGAACGACGTCCCCGTCGAGGATCTCCACCTTCCGCCCGCGTTCGCGGAGGATGGGCGCCAGCCGCTCGGCGAGGGTCGACTTCCCCGCCCCGGAGAGCCCGGTGAACCACACGACGAATCCTTGCTCCTGCTGCATCTTCACCCCTCAGTTCTCGTGATCTCGGTCGTTTCAGACGTGGAGCCCGCACTCCTCCTTCTCGAAGCCGGTCCAGCGCCCGGCGCGGCCCGGCTTCCCCGGGAGCGTGCAGTTGTAACAGCCGATGCTCGCGTATCCCCGATCGAGCAGCGGGTTGTACGGCACCTGGTGGCGCATGATGTAGGCCCAGGCGTCCTTCTCCGTCCAGGTGGCGAGCGGGCTCACCTTTACGACGCCGAACTTCTCGTTCCAGGCGACGATCGGGATCGCGGCACGGCCGTCGGACTGGTCACGTCGGAGGCCGGTCACCCAGGCACTCTTGCCCTCGAGCGCCCGCCGGTTCGGCTCCACCTTCCGGATTTCGCAGCAGAGGTCCGGGTCGCGCATCCACAGCGCCGCGCCGTAGTACCGCGCCTGCTCCTCGTGGCTGAGCGCAGGCTTGAAGACGTGGACGTTCGTCAGCCGCAGCTCGCGGATGGCGCGCTGCATGGTCTCGTGCGTCTCGTGGAAGAGGTAATCGGTGTCGAGCACGAACACGAATGCGTCCGGCTGCAGCCGGGAAAGCATGTGGAGGATGACCATCCCCGTCGGGCCGCCGAAGCTCGCCCCGACGGCGAGGCCGTCGCCGAACCGCTCCACGGCCCAACTGAGGATCTCTTCCGCTGCGGCGCGCTCGAACCGCTCGTTCAGCGCTGCCAGCTCGGCCTCGCTGGGCCGCTCGACGACTTGCTGCATCCCGGTGCTCCGTTCTTGAGTTTGTAGCTCGACATTATCACCGACGTCCAGTACAGTCGAGCACCTAGGAGCGAAGGAGGAACCGATGACCGAGAGCACATTGCTCGCGAACCTGCCCGGCCGCGTTCTGCCCGTCCTCGAGAAGGAGCTCGAGGACTTCGAAACGGAGACCCTCCGCTTCCTGCGAGGGGAGCTGGGCGAGGACGAGTACATCCCCTTCCGCCTCCGCCAGGGGGTGTACGGCCAGCGGCAGCCGGCCGTGCAGATGATCCGCGTCAAGCTTCCCTTCGGCGGAGTGACGGCAGAGCAGATGGAGACGCTCGCCGAGGTGGCGGAGCGGTACGCCCCGCTGCGGAAGGGACACATCACCACCCGCCAGAACATCCAGTTCCACCACGTGCCGACGGCGAGAGCGCCGGAGGTGCTTCGCGTTCTCGCCAGGGCGGGACTGACGACCCGCGAGGCGTGCGGGAACACGGTGCGCAACGTCACCGGTGACCCGTGGGCGGGCGTGAACCCGGACGAGCCGTTCGACCCCACCCCCTACGCAGGCGCCTTTGCCCGCTACTTCCTCCGCAACCCGCTCACCCAGTCGCTGCCGCGGAAGTTCAAGGTTGCCTTCAGCTCGAACGACCGCGACGTGGCCATCACGCGCATGCACGATATCGGCTTCATCCCGCGGGTGCGGGACGGGGTGAAAGGGTTCGAGATGTACGCGGCGGGCGGCCTGAGCACGATGCCGCGCTATGCGGTGAAGGTGCGCGACTTCGTCTCCGTAGACGAGTACCTGAAGGTCTCCGAGGCGATCCTCCGCATCTTCAACCGCTCGGACGAGCTGCGGAAGAACCGGAACAAGGCGCGGCTCAAGTTCCTCGTCGCGCGCGTGGGCGAAGAGCGCTTCCTCGAGATGATCGAGGAGGAGCTGCGGGGTGATTGGACGGAGGGCAAGGACTTCCGTCCCGACCGGCTCCTCTTCCTGGACGACGAGGAGGCGTCGGCGCCGGCGAAGCGCGCCGCCTACGCACAGCCGAACGGCGACCGGCGCGAGTTCCTCGCCTTCGTAACGACGAACGTGCGGCCGCAGAAGCAGCAGGGCTTCAGCACGGTGGAGGTGAAGGTGAGCCGCGGCGACCTCACGCCGGAGCAGTTCCGCGGCCTCGCCGCCATCATGCGCGAGTACGCCGGCGGGCGGGCGCGCACCTCCATCGAACAGAACGTCGTCCTGCGCTGGGTGCGGGACGAATCGTTGTACGAGGTGTGGAGCCGGCTGAAGGAACTGGGGCTCGGCGAGCCGGGCGCGAGGACGATCACCGACGTCGTGAGCTGCCCAGGGACCGACTCGTGCAAGCTCGGGATCACCAGCTCGATGGGGCTGAACCGCGCCATCCAGGAGCGCGTCACCGCGCTCGGGATCGAGGATGAGCTCACGCGCCGCATCCACATCAAGATGAGCGGCTGCCCGAACAGCTGCGGCCAGCACCACATCGCCTCTATCGGCTTCCACGGCGCGGCCATCAAGGTCGACGGGCACGAGATGCCGGCCTATCTCGCCTTCATCGGCGGCCGCTACGAGGACGGCGCGCTCCAGTACGGGAAGCAGCTGAAGGTGCGCATCCCCGCCAAGCGCGTCCCTGACGTCGTCGAGCGGTGGCTCCACCTGTACCAGGCACAGCGCCATGAGGGCGAGACGTTCGAGGCGTTCGCCGATCGCGTGGGCACGGCCCCCTTCGAGACCGCCATTGAGGACCTCTGCATCCCAGGGGAGTTCGACGACGAGCACCGCGCCCTCTTCATCGACTGGGACCGGCTGGAGCTGTACCGCGTGCAGCGGGGCGAGGGGGAGTGCGCCGTCTAGCTCCCTCCTCCCGGGCGGATTCGCACCCCCCGCAGCCGGTTCAGCGATGCCGCGACCTCGAACGGTCGCGGCATCGCCATTTCCGGAGACGGGTCGAGCGCCGACAAGCCTTCCTCTCGCGCGAACGCCACCGCCTCCGTCACCGCGTCGCGAAGCGACACCCAGCCCCGGCCGCGGCGCCAGATGTGCTGGATCAGGGCGCCCACTGCCCGCACCTGGCTGTCATCGACGAGCTGCTCCAACCCGCTCACGTCGACGACCTCCTCGCCGTACACCAGCTCCCGAAGACCGCGCGCCCGTACCTTCACGCGTCCGTGACGGCGCGGGTCGAGCGAGGCCGGGTCGACCTCGCGCGGCGTGAGGCGGAGCGGCTCCACCTCCGAGGTCGTTCGCGCCTCCCGCTCCACGAGCGCACGCGCGTCCTCCGTCGCGTCCCGCGGGCGGTACTCGTCCATGACGATGACCGTGTCCGCTACGCGCAGGTAGTCGCCGATGCCGCCGGTGACGAGCACGATGGAGACGCCGAGCCGCTCCGCCAGCTCCCGCGCCCGGTCAAAAAGCGGCGTGATCGTCTCGTTCCGCACCAGCCGCCGCATCCGCTCGTCGCGCACGAGCAAGTTCGTGGCGGCGGTGTCCTCGTCGATCAGCAACACCCGTGCTCCGAGCTCGAGCGCCTCCAGGATGCCGGCCGCAAGCGACGTCGACCCGCTCGCGTCCTGGGTGGAGAAGCTCGACGTCTCCTTCCCGCCTGGAAGGTGGTCGATGAACGGACGGAGGTCGACGCCGGTGATGGCGCGGCCGTCCTCGCTCCGCACCTTGACGGCATCCGCCCGCGTCACCACCCACTCTCGCCCATCCGCAGGCCGGTGCGGGTACACCCCGAGCTCCAGCGCCTCCAGCAGGGTGGTCTTGCCGTGGAACCCGCCGCCGGTGATCACCGTCACGCCCTGCGGCACCCCCATCCCTTCCACCAGGCCCTCGTTCGGGGCCTCGAGACGGACGCGCAGGGAGGGAGGGCTCTGGAACGGCACCGCGCGACGGAGCGGTTCCTGCGACACCCCGGACACGCGCGGCAACACGCTCCCGTCCCGGACGAACGCCACCAGGCCGCGGTCGGCGAGCTGCGCCTGGAGCGCCGCGTGGTCCTCGGCAAGCCTCGCCCAGCGACGCAAGTCTTCGTCCTGCGCCAGGCCCCCGCAGAGCGCCCGGATCGCGTGCGGGAGCCGCTCACCGAAGAGTTCGGCCGCTGCCCGGCCCATGATCCGGCGACCCCGAGCAGGAAGCCCCACGCGAAAGCGGAGCAGGAGGGTCCCATCCGGGCGGAACTCGCATGCCGACCGATTGAGGAGCTGCGGCCCGCCCGCATCGACGAAGAACCGGCCGGAGTTGCCGGAACCGGCCGGCGCAGAGGCAAGGAGGCGCGAGAAGCGCCAGAGGAGGTAGTTCGTCGTCCCCAGGCGGCGGGCCTGGTCCTGCCAGTACGCTCCCGGGATGCGGTGCGTGCCGACGGGAAGCTCGACGGAGACGCGGGACGGCGTCGCGAACGGGTCCGGCTGCACGTGCTCGATGTGCAGGCGCCAGCCCCCCGCCTGCCACGAGCCGGCGACGTCCCGGTAGGCGGGGTAGGGCGCTCCGTCGAGGCGGCGAAGCCGCGAGAGCAGCTCATCGAGTCGCAGCATCACGCTCCTCCTCGGAGACGGGGCGAGGCCGGCGGCGGTAGTAGCGCCGGAAGATCGGGACTCCGTGTTCGATGCACCACTGCTGCCGGCGCGTGGGCAGGTCCTCGCGGAACAGATCGACCAGCGAGGGGTCGTGCGGTTCGAACCAGCCGGTGGCCGCGACTTCGGCATCGATGAACTCCGGGTAGCCGGCGACGTCCGTCTCGATGCGGAGGACGCCCCCCGGCCGCATCCGCCGCGCCAGGTCGCAGAGGAACGGAGCAACGACGATCCGCCGCACGGCGTGTTTCGGCTTCCACCACGGGTCCGGCATGAGGACGTGGACGACGTCCAAGGACTGCTCCGGAATCACTTCCCGCACCAGCAGCCGGGCGTCGCTGTCGGAGACCCACAGGTTGGCGAGGCCCGCTTCGGCGGCACGCTCGAAGACCCGGCGTACGTACTTGTACCGCACCTCGCAGGCGACGAAGCGCCGCTCAGGGAGTCGGCGCGCGCGGTCCAGGATGAGCCGGCCATCGCGGGAACCGATCTCGAACTCCGCGGGGCCGGCGCGCAGGAACTCCTGGAAGCGCGCCACTTGCTCGGGGGAGGATTCGCCCACACGAATCCACGGGGCCGGCTCCGGCGGCATCGGGGGTCCGGGGTGAGGCCGAAGCCGGGGATCCCCTCCGAGAAGCCCCTTGCCTCGCGCATACGCCTCCGCGAGCTCCTCGCCCGCGTGCTCGACCGTTTCCGGAAGGGCCCCGGGGCCCCGGCGGATCTCGCCGCGGAACGGCATCCAGCTCCCTCCTCGTCGTCACAGCACATTCGCCGAGCAAACCTTCGCGAATTCTATACTCCGGCAACTCCGCTCCCAGCGGCTCCCGGAGCACTCCCGACCGGCGGGGCTTCCCGTACACCCGCATCCGAAGGGCCGCCCGCCCCGAGCGGACGGACGCTGACGGGAGGTGCAAGGGTAGGAGCGCGGGCGCAGCGCCCAGAGGAAGGCCTCGGCATCGGGGCCTTCAGGGAGGGAGGAGATCCACTCCCGCCGTCTTGCGCAGTCTGCCATCCAAGCTGGCAAGCCCCTCCCCCTGCCTCCGGGCGCGGTGGGCGAGGAACGCATCTACGAGGCTAAGCTCGCCCTTGCCGGCGGCCTCCAGGGCGGGACGGAGATCTTTCTCGCCCTCGAAGAAGATCCCCTCCCGGTCCAGGAGGTCCAGCAGGGCCTGGGCCGCCTCGGCCCGCTCCGCCTTGTACAAGGAGACCAGCGTGTAGAACGCTTCCGCGACGACCAAGGGGTGAGCGGCCAGGGTATACGTCCCGTCCTCGGCACCGCGGAAGACCTCGAAGGCCCTCGCCGCGACCTCGGGCGGGTCCCCGGTCAGCAGGCGAAGCACCAGGGAGGTGTCCAGAAGGTACGACTTCACGCCCCTTCTGCCCACGTTTCCTCCCGCGCCCGCCTCTCCTCTTCCTCTCCGGGAAAGGACCCCCGGCCTCGTAGGCGCCCGAGAAGGGCCTCTAGGGGAACCCGTCGCCGGGGCCGGAGAAGAGCTCCATCGTCCCGGAGTTCGAAGTCCACCTCCTCGCCCAGGTGCAGGCCGAGCGCTTCCCGGATCGCCTTGGGCAGGGTGATTTGTCCCTTGCTGGTGATTTTGGCCCTTACCACGTCCCGCACACCTTACCACGCTGCCAAAGTAAGGGCGAGGCAACAGTGTAAGGCAGTGCAAAGAAGCCGCGAGGCTCCGGGGATCCCGCGTGTGTCCCGCGTCCAGCGCCGTGGCCCCTCGCGCCCTCGGGGCTGGGGGCCGTTCGCGAAGCGCTTACACGGACGTGTGCATCAGGAGGAGCGGTGCGGAACCCGGGCGCGGGGGAGGCCCCCTCCGAGGAGCCCCCCGCCCACAAACAGCTGCGGGCTCCCCAAACGCTTTTCTCCAGGGTTCTGCGTCGTCCAAGGACGGCGGCCCGGAGTCCGGGACGCCTCCCCGAGGAGTGACCGGAGGACGTTTCACCGGGCGAGACCGCGCTCGATCGCTTCCCGCCACTCGGGGCGAACTTCAGCCGCGGCCCGCAGGAGGCCGAAGCAACCGGCAAGCATCATGTCGCCATGCGGCACGGCAAGGTGAAGCGGGAGCCCGCTCTCCCGCAGGAGGCCCCGCCTCGGCCCCGTCACCGCCACCACCGAGGGCCGCCCAAGAGGCTCCCAGACCAGCGCACCGTGTCCGTGCTCGGCGCAGAGCTCCTCGTTCGTGAGCGAGCCATCCGCAAGCCGGCCGATGAGCTCGCGCAGCCGGGCTCCATCGATGAGCCCGGTGTGGTGCTCGAACAGGCCGACGATGCGGCCGTCCTCCATCGCAAAGGCGAGCGTGTGGAAGTTCCCCACGTTCACGACGACCTTCGCTTCCGCCGTCGCCACCGCCGGGTCGTCAAGCGCTCCGAGCACCGCCGCGGGAGCCGTGTCCATGACGACGAGCGGGAGCTCGCTCGGTGCGCTTCGAGCCACGGCCTGCAGCCTGGTCATGGCGGGTGGGATCCCGGCCCGGTCGAAGGCGAAGCCGGCGAGGCCCCTGCCGGTGGCCAGCCGCTCGCGCAAGTAGTCGAAGCGGAACTTGCGGTCGCTGATGTCGGGCGGGGCCTCCCCATGGTCGAACACGGCGACCGCGAGCCCGTCCACGTCGAGCGGCACCTCGAACGCCCGCAACGCCGCGGCTATGGCGTCGAAGGAGAAGTCCCGCATCTCCACCGTCGCCACGTCGTCGCGCCCCGAAAGGCGAGCGGCCTCGGCTTCGTCGACGATGACGACTCCGAGGTCGCGCTGCACCGCGTCGAGGTCGTCGTTGAACGTCTTGGCCGCCTCGGGCGTAGCGTACAGCGGAAGCCCGGCCTTCCGGTGCGCCTCAGCGGCCCACGCGGACGGCCCGCCGCCCATCGTCAGGCCCGTGAGCAGCACCGCCCGGCCTTCTGCCGTGGCGCGGCGGATGCGCTCCGCCACCAGCACCGTCGGCGAGGGCATGACGAGCTGGAGGCAGTTTTCCGGCTCACGGTCGGAATCGAACAGCAAGATGTCCTGCGTTCCCGTGCCGATGTCGACCGCGAGGATCCGCATACGCTCACTCTACCAGCTCACAGCGGCCTGCCTGGATACGAGCCTTCCGCGCGTCCGAGCTTCCCCTTACCTTGGGCGGAGGGGCCGCCAAGCGGCCCACGCTTGCCCCCAGAAGGCAGCAGAGGAGGTTCGTTTGGGTGAGCGCGTTCATCGCGTCCATCGCCACGCTGGAGGAGCTGCACCGACGCGTGCAAGCGGCGCTCCCGCTGCGCGTCCACCCGAGGGACGTTGAACGCGCCCTCGCAGCCCTCGCCTCTACGGAGGACCTCTGGGAGGCAGCGAGACGGAGCCGGGCGCCGCTCCGCGTCGTCGCGGCCGTGTGGTCGGAGCTGGCTGAGGCTGGGCTCCTCGCCGCCCGGGACGGCCGCCTCCGCCTCACCGAACACGGAAAGCGGTGGATTCGCGAGCTACAGGTGACGGCGGCTGCGGACCACGCCTGCCCGACGTGCGAGGGCCGGACCGTGGTCGATAGCGAGCTGGACGAGACGGCACGGGAGCGGTTCCGGGTCCTTTCCCAGGGGCGGCCCGCTGCGGTGCAGGAGTTCGATCAAGGCTACGTAAGCGTGGAGACCACCCTCGCGCGCGTGGCGCTCGCCCACCAGTGGGGCGACATCGACGGCCGGGACGTGTTCGTCCTCGGCGACGACGACCTCGTGAGCCTGGCGGTCGCGCTTGCCGGCAGGCCGCGGCGCGTGGTGGCCGTGGACATCGACGAGCGCCTCGTCGATTTCATCGCCGAGACGGCAGCGCGAGAGAACCTGCCGGTGGAAGCGGCGGTGTACGACCTTCGGCAGCCGCTCCCGGAGGACTGGGTGCGAGCCTTCGACACGTTCTTCTGCGACCCGACGGAGAGCCTGCGCGGCCTCGAAGCCACGCTCGGCCGCGGCCTCCTCGCCCTGCGCAGCGCGGGCGGGGCCGGGTATTTCGGCCAGACCCACGTGGAGTCGAGTCTCGAGAAGTGGAGCCGCGTGCAGCGATTCCTCCTCGACCACGGGGCGGTCGTCACGTCGCTCATCGATGAGTTCAACCAGTACGAGAACTGGGACTACGTGCGCGAGATGCGGGGATGGGCCTGGCTTCCCGACCCGCGGCCGCCGGCACACCGCTGGTACCGCTCGGCCTGGTACCGCTTCGAGCTCCTTGCCCTCCCTGACGTGCCGAACGAGGCGCTCGAGGGAAACATTTTCGACGACGAAGAGGCAGCGACGACCTAACCGGAGCGGCGTGAGAGCCTCCGGCTTGCGACCGGGCCGTGTCACTCGTACGCGTGTGGGTCGTCACGGCGCGGATCCCGCGGGAAAGGCGCGGGGCGTCGGGTTGGCGTAGCAGTAGAGGCACCCGTAGCCGCAGCGCTGCCATTCGTAGTCGCCCACGTCGGTGTGCTCGTGGCAGCCGCAGACCCTCCTCGCTCGGAACGCGCGGTCGGACGCCGCTGCCGTCCTCGGACGGCCCGCCGGGGGCGGGAAGAGCTCCGCGTCGATGCAGCGAGCGCGTGGCAGGCCTAGCCGCTCGAGCGGCTCCTCCGCACACGCCTCGAGCCGGACGTCGAGCTCGCCGGCGATGGCCTGCATGCGCGCAGCGATGCCCCCGAGCTCCTCGGCATCCGGATCGCGCAGGGAGCGCCCGCCCGCGAACTCCCGCCAGCGTCGTTCCACCTTGGCGTACCGGTCGGCCACGCTGGTGATGCAGCGCACCAGGCCGAGCTCGCGCATCCGCCGGCACATGCGGATGAAGAAGTTCTCGTCCCAGGTGCTCCGCGGGCGGCCATCTTCCCACCAGAACACGAGCGGGTCGTACCGCCACACGACCGCCTCCTCAGGTGGCACTGGAGCGAGGCCGCGACGTTCCGCGAGGGCAGCCAGCACCTCCGCCTCCTCGCGAAGGACCGCGAGCTGGAACGCAGCCTCGTCCTCGCCGGGCAACCCCGGCTCGAGCCACGCAAGCTGCGGGCTCCGGGGCGTCACCGTGAAGTGGAACTGCTGGCGCGGGAACCGCCGCAAGGCCTCGCGGGCGCGGAGGAGCGGCAGGAAGTTCCTCGACCACCAGACGACCCCGAGGACGTCATCGGGGCGCAGGGAGACGTGCGTGAGGGCGCGCGCGAGGAGCTCATCCTGGCGTGCCCCCTGCGGGCCTTCCACATGGGCGTCGAGCCGTTCACGCGCCGCAGGCCCGTGCGCCGGGGGCGCCCCTGCGGCCACGAGGGCTCGCGTGAAGGAAGGATTTGGGACGTCGACCCATCCGCGCTCGACACGGCCCAGGAACCAGCGGATGAAGAAGGCGGGGATGTCCGTGCGCTTGCTCACCGAGAGGATGCGGGGCCTCGAAGGCAGGCGTACCCCGGTTCGGAGGTGGGGGCACGCGGGCGTCGCTACGACCATTGGGGCCCAACGAAGCGGGCGCGGTCAGCCGTGCGACTGCGCCCACTCCTTCGCGTGGTACGTGATGACGATATCGGCTCCGGCGCGGCGGATGGCGGTCAGCGCCTCGTGCACCGCCCGCTCGCGGTCGAGCCAGCCCCGCTCGGCCGCGGCGACGACCATCGCGTACTCGCCGGAGACGTTGTAGGCGGCGAGGGGAAGCTCCGTGCGCTCGCGGACGGCTCGAATGACGTCGAGGTACGGGAGCGCGGGCTTCACCATCACCATGTCCGCGCCCTCGGCGATGTCGGTGAGCACCTCGTCGATCGCCATGCGCACGTTTGCCGGGTCCATTTGGTACCCGCGGCGGTCGCCGAATGCGGGAGCGCTATCGGCAGCGACACGGAACGGACCGTAGTAGGCACTGGCGAACTTCGCCGCGTACGAGAGCACGGCAACGTGGCTGTACCCCGCCTCATCCAAGGCCCGTCGGATGGCGGCGACGCGCCCGTCCATCATGTCGCTCGGGGCGATGACGTCGCAGCCCGCCTCGGCGAGCGAGACGGCCATCTGCGCCAGCAGCGGGACGGTGCGGTCGTTGTCCACGGACCCGTCCGGGGCAAGCACCCCGCAATGACCGTGCGTCGTGTACTCGCAGAGGCAGACGTCTCCCATGGTGATGAGCTCCGGGTTGGCGTCCTTCATCCGGCGGATCGCTTCTTGCACGACGCCGTGGGGGTCCCAGGCAGAGCTGCCGCTCTCGTCCTTCGTCTCCGGAATCCCGAAGAGGAGGACTGCCGGGATGCCGAGCCGTCCCAGCTCCCTCGCCTCCTCGGCGACGACGTCCAGCCCGAGGCGATCCTGGCCCGGCATCGGCTCGATCGGCTTCCGGCCCCGCAGGCCTGCTTCCACGAAGATGGGGTAGACGAGGTGGCTCGGTGTGAGCTCCGTCTCGCGGACGAGCGCGCGGATCGATTCTGTGCGGCGCAGTCGGCGGTGGCGACGAATCGGGGCTTCCACCGGTCTCCCTCCGCGGGCGCCCCGTTGGTGGCCGGGGTGCTCCTGTTCGTATGCTAAGCACGATGACCCGGCCCCTGCCACCGCAGTACGCCGACTGGGAGCGGCACGAGCCGGAACTGCGCCGGCTCTCCACCGCCGAGCTCATCGAAGAGATTCAGGACGGGCCGCCCGATCGGCGGCTGGCCGCACTTGCGGTCATCGATCTGGCCGACGTCCCCCAGCCAATCATCGAGGACTGGATTCGCATCCTTCCGGACCCTGAGGTGAACGAGCTGGCCGGCGCGATGCCGGTCCAGCGGCCGGACGCGCCCGTGGAGGAAGACTTGCGTTGGGCAGAAACCGCCCGCCTCGGCTTCGAGCGGCGCCGCATCGCCACCTTCCTCGTCATGCTCGGCTCGGCCATGGAGGGCATCGAGGCGAAGGATGCGGAGCTGGCGCGCGACACCTGGGACGTCATGGCCGGCTGGGTCGAGAACCTGTACGACCGCCTTGCCCTGGAGGGTGACGAGGAGGCGCTGGCCGACATCGAGCTCTTCCTCTTCGAGTCGTACCTCGACCGTCCCCCGTTGCTCGACGCCTTCGCGAAGCTCCTGGAGCGGCACGAGCCGCTCGCTCGCCGAGTCAGCACGGACCCGGCCCGGTACCTCGCCAACGTCGGGGAGGAGGGCCGGCGGCGGGCGTTGGAGGCGGCGGAGCGCGGAGGAGGGCTGGAGTTCGCCGAGAGCTGGGCCATCCTCCGGGCCACGGAGTGACAGGAGCGCCGGGCTGGGCCCGGCGGCCGGGCACGCGGGCATCGCAACCCTGGACGCCGTCACCCGCGCTTGCTGGAGAAGGTGCGCGAACGCGCTCGCCCGGCCGGGCGGAGCGCCAGCTGGGCGCCGCACCGCCGCGGCCCGAGCGGCGAAGCCGCCTGGAATCAGTACCCCTTATACTGCGGCTCGCGCTTCTCTACGAAGGCGCGCGGGCCTTCCTTCGCGTCCTCGGTCGACTGGGCGATCGTCATCGCGAGCTGGGCCATGTCGAGGTGCTCGTCGAACCCGATGTTGAGGGAGCGGTACACGAGCTTCTTCGAGAGCTGGATCGCGACCGCCGGCCCCTTGGCCAGCGACTTCGCGAACTCGAGCGTGCGCGGCATCAGCTCCTCCGGCTCCCAGACCGCGCTCACGTACCCCATCGCGAGCGCTTCCTCGGCGTCGAACAGACGCCCCGTCCAAATGAGCTCCAGCGCTTTCGAGATGCCGACGATGCGCGGAAGGGTCCAGCAGCCGCCGTCACCGGGGATCAGCCCCATGCGCACGTACGTCATGCCGAAGCGCGCCGTCTTGGAGGCGAAGCGGATGTCCGCCATGCTCGCCATGTCCATGCCCGCGCCGACGGCCGGGCCGTTGACGGCCGCGATGTACGGCTTCTCGAGCTGGATGAGGGCACGCGGGATCGGATGGACAGAGTTCCGTAGGCTGTGCCGGCGTTCGGCCATGGTGAGCTGGCTGCGCAGCACGCCGCGGCCGCCCGCCTCTGCGCGCACGTCCATCCCGCTGCAGAACCCCCGGCCCGCGCCGGTAATCACGATGACGCGCACCTCGGGGTCCTGGTCCGACCGGACGATGGCATCGTGCCACTCCCGCAGCATCTCGTCGTCGAACGCGTTCAGCCGCTCCGGCCGGTTGAGGGTGATGATCGCGACGCCTTCGTCGATGGCGTATTCGATGGAGCGGTATTCCACTCGCCTGCCCCCTGTCCCGATTCGAATTCCGGGCGATTCTAGAACATCGGATAGGGCGGCGCAGGCGCTGCCCTCGGGGAGCCAGGTCCGGTCGTCAGGGAAGGCAGCGACGTCGGCGCAGCCCGGCGGGGCCTACAATAGAACCGACGGGACGAAATGATAGCCACAATCGAAGCGCGGCCCCTTGTTCCCCCGACCCAGCCGCCTAGACTTGCAGCAGCACGCCTCCGGAGGAGCCGTCGGGATGGGTATTCTCGCGGTGCGGCGAGGTGACTGGTCGATGCAGCGATCCCTGATCGGGACACACCCGCGGGGCGTCCATGTGAAGCCGGTCCCCAGCGGGTTCCCCCAGCGAAAGGCGGGCGACGTTCCCTGGGTGACCGCCGCGACGATGCGGGAGATCCAGCGGGTAGCCCAGGAAGACTACGGGCTGGACATCCTCCAGATGATGGAGAACGCGGGGCGAGCGGCTGCAACGCTCGCCCTTGCCATGCTCGGCGGCCGCGGCCGCGGCCAGCGGGTGCTCGTCCTCGCCGGAGGCGGCAACAAGGGCGCCGCCGGGCTCTGCGCCGCGCGGAACCTCGCCAACTGGGGATGCATCGTCGAGCCGGTGCTTGGGCAACTGGAGGAGGACACCTCTTTCGCCGCCCGCAGGCAGCTGCAAATCCTGCGCCACGCGGGGATCGTCTCGGAGCTGGAGCGTGACGGAAGCGAGCGGTCCCTCTCCGAACACCTCGAGCACGCGGACCTCGTCATCGACGCCCTCGTCGGGTACGGGCGTCCCCGCCCCACCTCCGGGATCGCCCTCGCCTGCGCCGAGCTGGTCGCCGCTTCGAAGCGCCCCGTCCTAGCGCTGGACGTTCCCACCGGCATCGACGCCACGTCCGGAGAGCTCTTCGAGCCGGTTGTGCCCGCGGTGACGACGCTCGCCCTCGACCTGCCGAAGCAGGGATTGCTGGAGCCGGCCGCACGGCCTTACGTTGGCGAGCTCTTCTTGGCCGACCTGGGCATTCCCCGGCTCGTGTACGAGCGGCTCGGCGTCCACCTCGGCGACCTCTACTCGCAGGGGCCGATCGTTCGCATCCGGCGCTGAGCTCCCGGCGGTCTCCTAGAATGGCCGTAGCCTGCCGGAAAGGAGGCCGCGATGGCACGTACCCGATACCGGAAGGCCGGAGACGAGGTCGCCGACTTTTGGCGCGCATTCCGAGCGCCTGCCTTCTACGACACGCACGCCCTCACTGCCCCGTTCGAGAGCGACCCCGAGGTCGTGGCGGAGCTGCTCCCGCCGCCCCTCACGCCGGCAGACCGGCCCCGAGGGCTTGCGACCATCGGGGAGGTTCGACGGTCGAACTGCGTCGGAGCCTTCTACTTCGCCGCTATCGACATCGCCTGCCGGTACGAGGACCTAGAGGGGTGGTTCTGCCTCACCATGCCCGTGAGCACCGACACTGCCCTCATCTTCGGACGGGAGCTGTACGGTGAGCCGAAGAAGCTGGCGGAATTCCGCTTCGACTGGCGCAGCGAAGACGCACTGCACGGCGAGGTCACTCGTTACGGCATCACCTTCCTCGAACTGAGCGCGATCGTGGGCGAGCCCCAGGAGGTGGAGCGCAGCTCGACGATGCGCCGGTTCCATTTCAAGTACTTCCCCGAGCCGGCGGGAGGCGGCTTCGAGGGGCCGGTGCAGCTCGTGGCCGTAGAGCATCACCTGAGAACGAGCCGCCTCGCCCGCGGAACGGCAACGCTGACCTTCCGGGACTCACCGCATGACCCCCTCTTCGACGTCCCGGTGCTGTCGGTCGATGAGGCGACGTACTCGGAGGGGGAGGTCCGGACGCGCGGCCGCGTTCTGACGACGATTCCGGCCGAGGCCTTCCAGGAGTTCGCCTTCGCCAAGTGGGATGACCTCCTCGTGTGGCGCGAGGAGCCTGAGCCGGCAACCTCGTAAAGGCTGGGCAGGGTGTTCCGGCGGGCAACGCTCCTCCGGGTCCTCGCAGGGACCGCCGCCACCGGCGCGTTCATCTGGCTCATCCTCCGCGACGTGCACCTGGGCGAGGTGGCCCGCACCCTGGCTCGCGCCAACCCGGCCTTCGTCCCGGCGATCTTGACGGTGTACCTCGTACGGTTCTGGTTGCGGTCCCTCCGCTGGTCGGCGCTCGTCTCCCACCTGCGCGAGGTCGAACCGGTCGCCGCCCTACCCCGCGTCATCCTCTCGCAGGGGGCGAACCTCGTGCTCCCGTTCCAGCTCGGCTACGGGGTGATGATCCAGATCTCGGCGGAGCGCTTCCGCCTCTCGCGCAGCCATCTCCTCGGAGCGGAGGCCGTTGAGCGATTGATGGACGGGGTCACGTTCGCCGCTTTCCTGGTGCTCGCGATCCCTTTTCTCCCAATTGGCGATGCCTTCCTGGGTCTCGCAGCGTTCATGGTGTTCGGCACGGCCACCGGCGTCGCGCTCGCCTATCTCGCGTCCTCCCCGGTCCCTCCGCTGCGAATGCTGCGTGTGGCCCGGCGCGAGCGCACGGCGGTGGGGCGCGTCCTCGAGGGGATGTCGGTCCTCCATCACCCGCGCCAGCGCGCGGTCGTCGCGGCGTACTCCGCGGCCATCTGGCTCACGGAGGGGGTGCTGTTCTGGCTCACCGGGGCGGCGCTGGGCATCGAGGCCGGTCCCGTGACCTACCTTTTCCTCGTCGCGGCGGCGAACGTGGGGGCGGCCATCCCCATCGCTCAATCGGGCGTCGGTTTCCTCTTCGTCGCCCAGCAAGCGTTGCGATCGGTGGGCGAAGACCCGGAGACAGCCACCGCCTTCGTCTTCGCCCTGCAAGGCGTTCTCTCGCTCCCGTTCGTGGTGCTCGGACCGCTCGCCGCCTGGTGGATGCGGCTCCGGTTCTCCGACCTCCTCCCGTGGAGGCATCCGGCGGCCGCGCCGAACGGTGCCGAGTCCGGAGTGGCGCGGGCGAGCCACGGAGGCGTCTAGAGGCGCTGCCACCGCGCCGGCACGATGGTGGACCGGACCGCGTCGATCACGCGCGGTACCTGGTGGGCATACGGCCCGGGCGGCTGCTGCGGCTCCACGAAGGGGGCAGGAACCTCGACGCCGTACCGCTCGGCCACGCTCGCCCGCCACGACGCTGGCACATCCGAGGGCAGGGTTGCACCGCACATCTCCGCGAAGGCGAGCGTCCAGGCCCGAGGGGCCACCCTCGCCCATTGGTAGCCACCTCCACCGGTCGCGAGCCAGCGCCCTCCGGTGACCTCGTGAGCGAGGGCGTGCAGCCGCGCGTACGCCTCTCGGTAGGCGAACGTCGACAACCCGAAATGCGCGAGGGGATCAGTGGCGTGCGTGTCGCAGCCGAGCTGTGTCACCAGGATCTCCGGCTCGAACGCTCGCACGAACGGGAGCACGATCTCGTCCAGGCAGCGCAGCCATTCCGGGTCGGCAGTGCCTGGAGGGAGGGGCACGTTCACCTTGGTGCCTTCCGCGTCTCCCTCACCGACCTCGTCGACGAAGCCGGTGCCGGGGAAGAGGAACTGCCCCGTCTCGTGCACCGAAATCGTGAGGACGCGCGGCTCGCGGTAGAAGATGGCCTGCACGCCGTCGCCGTGATGAACGTCGAGGTCCACGTACGCGACGCGCCGGATCCCCTGCTCGAGCATCCAGCGGATGGCGATGGCGGGATCGTTGTAGACGCAGAACCCCCACGCCATCTCCGGCATGGCGTGATGGAGTCCGCCGGCGGGGCTGAAGGCGTGGATGACGCGGCCCTCGACGATGGCGCGTGCACCTTCGAGCGTCGCCCCGACGACCCAGGCCGCAGCCCGGTGCATCTCCGGGAAGATCGGATTGTCGCCAGGGCCGAACCCGTACCCGCTGTAGTTGCCAGGCTCTCCCAGCGCCGCCGCCCGCACCGCGTCGATGTACCGGTAGGTGTGGCAGAGCGCGATCTCGTCGTCCGTCGCCTCGCGGGCAGGCAGTACCTCCACGCCGGCCCCAGCGAAGAGACCGCACTCCCGGCAAAGCTCCTCGGTGAGGAGGAAGCGCTGCGGCTTCAGCGGGTGGCTCGGGCCGTGATCGTACTTCGCCAGCTCAGGTGAGAAGACGAAGGCCACGGGTTCCGACACGCCGAGCTCCTTTCCGTTCGCCACGCCGGCGTCGAGCTCGGCTCAGTCGTACGTGCCGGCGCTCCCCAGTCCTCGCCGTGGGAGCGGCGGGCGCTCGACGGGACCTTCCCACGCCATGCCCCGCGGGAACCCGTGGTGGCTGCCGTTTCGGCGCGCCGAGCGAACCCACTTTGCCCAGCGATTCGAGCGCATGTACAAGTCGACGGACGAGGGGATGCGCAGCTCCTCCTCCTCGTCCGTCGATGCGGTCTGCTGCTTCTTGTAGCACTTCTTGCAGTAAACGGGGCGGCCCTCCTTCGGCTCGAACGAGATCCGCGCCTTCGCTCCGCACGAAGCGCACTCGACGGTGATGCGGCGACGCTGACGGCGACGTTTGGACGGGGGCTCACCACGGCACTCGCCGCAGATGACTTCCGAGCTTTCCGCTTCGTCCCAGTCGGGAGGGCGCTCGAACTCGTTGCCACAGCGGCTGCACGTGAGCACAGGAACGTCCGTCGTCACCCTCGCATCTCCTTCGTTCTCCTGGTTGTCGAGCGGCCCGTGGGCCTCATTCGAGGAAGCCCGCGAGCTTGCGAGCACGGCTCGGCTGGCGGAGCTTCCGCAGCGCCTGGCCTTCGATCTGGCGGATGCGCTCGCGTGTGACGCCGAACTCGCGGCCGACCTCCTCGAGCGTCCGCGCGCGGCCGTCCTCCAGGCCGAAGCGCAGCTTCAGCACCTGGCGTTCCCGAGCCGTGAGCGTCGCCAGCACGTCCTCCAGCTGCTCGCGGAGGAGCTGCATCGTCGCGACTTCTTCCGGCTCGACGGCGTTCTCGTCCTCGATGAAGTCGCCCAGCTCGCTCTCCTCGTCGTCCCCGATGGGCGTCTCGAGCGAGGCCGGGTCGCGGGCCATCTGCTGGATCTCGCGGATGCGCTCCGGCGTGTACTGAGGCGCCTCGTTCGGCTTCACCTCACGCTGCATTGCGGCCGCCAGCTCCTCTGCCGTCGGCTCCCGGCCGTACTGCTGCATCAGCCGGCGGGTGACGCGCGCCAGCTTGTTCATCACCTCGGTCATGTGGACCGGGATGCGGATGGTTCGCGATTGGTCCGCCAGCGCCCGGGTGATCGCCTGGCGGATCCACCAGGTCGCATAGGTGGAGAACTTGAACCCCTTGCGGTAGTCGAACTTCTCCACGCCTCGCAGCAGGCCGATGTTCCCTTCCTGGATGAGATCGAGCAGCGACATGCCGCGGCCGATGTACTTCTTCGCCACGGACACGACCAGGCGAAGGTTGGCTTCCGCCAGCTGCTTCTGCGCTCGATCGCCCTGGCGCTTGACGTCTTCGAAGCGCCGGCGCAGCTCGTCCTCGAGCGGCAGGAGCGACTCCTGCAGGCCCTCGGCCGGGGGAAGCACGCGCTCCTCGCCGCCGGCCAGCTCGATGATGCGCTCGAGCAGGGGCGGGGTGAGGATCGTCGTCGTCACGGAGGCATCGATGACCCCCTGCTGGGCCTCCTCCTCGCTCATCCCCAGCCGCTCCTGCAGCAGCTTCAGGAAGTCCGGCTTGAACTCGCCGTCGATGATGCTGCGCACGCCCTCGTGCTGGACGAGCTCAAGCAGCGGCCGGTGCTGCTTCTTCCGCCGGCGCTTTCCGACCTCGTCGCTGCGCCCCTCGGCGTGGGCTGCAGCGGCCTCCAGCACCGGCATCGCGCGGTGCAGCCGCTCGAGCAGCATCACCGCCAGTCGCGCCGGTGACGGATCGGTCCCGTAGGCCTCCCGGTACTCGTGTTCGAGGCGCTTCAGGTAATCGCGGGCCTCCATCTCGGCGCCCAGGCGCTGCTCGTCAGCCTTCGTGAGGAGGTCGACTCGACCGATCTCACGAAGGTAGGCGCGTACCGAGTCCTCGAGCGATTCGCCCTCTTCCTCCTCTTCCTCGGCCTCGAGGCCGGCCTCCTCCTCGACCTCTTCGGCCTCCTCCAGCTCGTCTTCGACGAGCGCGACGGAGCCTCCACCACCGAGCTCATCGAGCTCGTCGGTGCTCTCCAACTCCTCCAAGCGCTCGACGACTTCGTTGATGTCGCGCGTCATAGGCGTGACCACGTCCAGTAGCTCTCCGTGTGGTTCCTCTTGAGAGTCCCCTCTCTCGCGACCGAACCCTTGCAGCCTGGCAGAACCGCTGCCACGTCGCCTGGGACCACTCCTCTAGGCGTACTTCCCGCTGCCTCGGCGGTCAGCCCGGCACATCCCCGCCGACGCTCCTACAGCGCCAGCGAACGAACCGATAGTGCCGCGACATTTCGACCAAGGGGCTACTCGCAGTATATCGACAACCACGGCCCTGGCACAACCCCCTCGAGGAGGTGACCCGGGCCCGTGTTCCGGGAGCGAACGGAGTCCCTACCCCGCGCTGCCGGTATGATCCCACGGGTGCGTCTCGGCATCGACGTCGGCGGCACCTTCACCGACTTCGTCCTCGTCGACGACGAGGGGCACGTCCGCGCGTGGAAGCGGCTTTCGAGCCGCCCGCCCCAGGAGGCAGTCCTTCACGGCCTACCGGAGGAACCCCTCCGGCGCGTCGTGCACGGGAGCACCGTCGCGACGAACGCCCTGCTCGAGCGTCGCGGGCCGCGGACGGTCCTGGTCACGACCCGCGGGTTCCGGGACTTGCTGGTCATTCGCCGGCAAACCCGCCCCCGCTTGTACGAATTGGAGCCGCGACGGCGCCCGCACGTGGTCGCCCGCGGCGACGTGATCGACGTCGCCGAGCGCCTCGGACCGGACGGCACCCCAATCGTCCCGCTCACGGAGACGGAGGTGGAGCGCGTGGTCGAAGAGGCGCGCCGGTCGGGCGGGGAGTGCTTCGCTATCTGCCTCCTCCACTCGTACCGGAACCCCGCCCACGAAGTGGCGCTCGCGGCCGCGCTCCGTCGCGCCGGCTTGGCGGCCGTCGCCTCGCACGAGGTCTCGCCGGAGTACCGGGAGTACGAGCGGGCCAGCACCACCGCGATCACTGCCTTCCTGCGGCCGACGGTTTCACCGTACCTGGCCGACCTCGCGGGGCGGCTGCCGGAGCTGCGCGTCATCCACTCGGCCGCAGGCCTGCTCGATGCCGCCGAGGCAGCCGAACGCCCCGCTTCCATGCTCCTCTCCGGCCCGGCGGGCGGCGTGCTCGGCGCGCTCGCGGTCGCCGCCGCTGCCGGCGTGCGCGACATCATCACGTTCGACATGGGAGGCACGAGTACCGACGTCGCCCTCTGCGAAGGCGGCGAGCCCCGCATCCGCGCCGGAGCGGAGATCGATGAGCTCGCCGTCCGCGTCCCGATGGTCGACATCGTCACCGTCGGCGCCGGCGGGGGCTCCATCGCCGGCTACGATGCCGGCGGGGCGCTCCGCGTCGGTCCGGAGAGCGCGGCCGCCGACCCAGGCCCCGCCTGCTACGGGAGGGGCGAGTTCCCGACGACGACGGACGCGAACCTCGTCCTGGGCCGCCTCCGCCCCGAAGTGCCGCTCGGCGGCGCGGTCCCGCCTTCAGCCGAGCGCGCTGCGGCCGCCCTCTCCACGCTCGGCGACCCGGAGGAGGTCGCGGAGCACGTGGTGGCGGTGGCGAACGCGAACATGGCCCGAGCCGTCCGGCGGGTGAGCCTGGAGCGGGGGTACGACCCGCGCGCCTTCACGCTGGTGGCTTTCGGCGGAGCAGGTCCCCTGCACGCCTGTGAGCTCGCCGAGGAGGTGGGGATGACCCGCGTGCTCATCCCGCTCCTCCCGGGCGTGCTGTCCGCCTTCGGCATGCTCGCCGCCCGGGAGTCGGTCGAGGCCGTCCGCGCGGTGGTCCAGGTGCTGGAGCCGCCGAGCGCAGGCTCCCTGGCCGCGACCGCCGAAGCGCTGGCCCGCGAGGCGAGAGAGCGCCTCGCTCGATTCGCGGCGAGGCCGGAGCGCGTCCGCTGGTTCGCGGACGCGCGGTACCTCGGGCAGGCGCACGAGCTGCCGGTGGAGGTGGAGTCCCCGGCGCCGGAAGCGATCGCCGGCGCGTTCCACGCCGCGCACGAGCGCCAGTTCGGCTTCGCTGCGCCCGATCGCCCCGTGGAGCTGGTGGCCCTGCGGGCTCGCGCCGAGGCCGAATCGCCGCCGGTCCCCTTGCCGCGCATGCCGGGCCAAAGGGGACCGGTCGAGCGGCGGTCCGCGGCGATCCGCTTCCGCGGCGCGTCGTTGGAAGCGCAGGTGGTGGAGCGTGAGGCGCTCGGCCCCGGCTCGCGCGTGCGCGGCCCCACGGTGGTCGTCCAGCGCGACGCCACCACCTTCGTCCCGCCGGGCTGGGTCGGCGAGGTGGACGACTTCGGAAACGTGCACCTGGAGGCACGCGGATGAGCAGGAGCGCCGAAGCGGCGCGGCTGGCGATCTGGAACGGCCTGCTGGCCTCCGTGGCGGAGGAGATGGGGGCGACACTCGGGCTCACAGGGCATTCGCCGAACATCCGGGAGCGACGAGACTACTCGTGCGCCGTCTTCGACCCCGAAGGGAACATGGTCGCGCAAGCGGCGCACATACCCGTCCACCTCGGCGCGATGCCGGAGGCGGTGCGGGCCGTCTCCTCCCTCGCGCCGTGGGCCCCGGGGGATATCGCTATCGTCAACGACCCATACCTCGGCGGCACCCACCTCCCGGATATCTCCCTGGTGGCGCCGGTTTTCTGGGAAGGAACGCTCGTCGCGTTCCTCTCCAACCGGGCCCACCACGCGGACATCGGCGGCATGGCGCCCGGATCCATGCCGATGGCCGACGAGCTGTATCAGGAGGGCGTCATCATCCCGCCCCTGCGCCTCTTCGAGCGCGGGCAGAAGAACGAGGCGCTCTTCCGCCTCATCCTCCGCAACGTCCGCACGCCGCAGGAGCGGGAAGGGGACTTCGACGCCCAGCTCGCGGCCATCCGTACCGGCGAGCGCCGGCTTCGCCAGCTCCTCGAACGGTACGGCCCGGCCGAGCTCGAGCGGGCGATGCGCGACCTGCAGGAGTACACCGAGCGGCTCACCCGCCACGCCATCGGGGGCATCCCCGACGGGGAGTACCGCGCCGAGGACGTCATCGAAGCGCCGAACGGCGAACTCCTTCCCATCGTCGTCACGATCCGCATTCGCGGCGACACGGCGGAGTTCGACTTCACCGGCACCGCACCCCAGCACCCCGCCTCGTTCAACGCCGTCGCCGCCGTGACCCGCTCGGCCGTGGCGTATTGCGTCCGCTGCCTCCTGCCGCCCGACGTCCCGGCGAACGAAGGGACGTTCCGCGCCCTCCGCTTCGTCCTCCCCGAGGGCTCGCTCGTCAACGCCACCCCGCCGCACGCCGTCTCGGCAGGGAACGTGGAGACCTCCCAGCGCATCACGGACGTCGTCTTCCGAGCGCTCGCGGCTGCTCTTCCCGACCGGATCCCGGCGGCGAGCGCGGGCACGATGTCGAACTTCACGTACGGCGGAACCGCGCCCGACGGCACGCGCTTCGCCTACTACGAGACGATCCCGGGCGGAGCGGGAGCGGGCCCGCACGGTCCCGGCGAGAGCGGCATTCAGACGCACATGACGAACACGGCAAACACACCCGTGGAGGCGCTGGAGCAGGTGCATCCGGTTCGTGTGTGGCGCTTCGAACTTCGTCCCGGGAGCGGCGGCCCGGGCCGTCACCTTGGGGGTGACGGCGTGGTCAAGGAGTTCGAGTTCCTCGTGCCCGCGACGGTGTCGGTCGTCTCGGACCGGCACCGCGTCTCGCCGTACGGGCTCTGGGGCGGCGGGCCAGGGGCCCCAGGCCGCACCGTGCTCATTCGGGCGGCGGGCGGCGAGGAGGAGCTGCCGGGCTACGTCACCGCCCGCCTCGAGGCCGGGGAGCGGATTCGGCTGGAGACGCCAGGAGGTGGAGGGTTCGGAGAGCCGGAGCGATCGACATCCCTGCGCGAATGAACTAGCTTGGTTCCGAAGCGCATGGACGACCGGATCGAGCGGGAGATCGAGGAGATCCTGCGGCGGGCGGGAGACCTGCCCGGTAGCCGCGAGCCGATCCCGTTCCGCCGTCGCCGGCGCCGTCTCCCATCGGTGCCATCGGGCCTCGACCTCGACCCCGCCCGCCTCTTCTTCGTGGCAGCAGGCCTGCTCGTCGGCGGGCTCGTGGCCTCGGCGTTCTGGGCTCCGGCCATCTGGGTGGCCTTCGCCGGCATCGTGCTCTTCCTCGGCGCCTTCGTCTGGTCCTTCTTCCGCAGTCCGAGCGAACGCGCTCCGGCCGGCCGCCGCCGCGTCTACTGGCGGGACCGGTACATCGAGTACGAACCGACCCACCCCTCGTTCGGCACGCGGATCCGCCGGATGTTCCGGCGTCGCTGACCTGTTGTCTGAGGCTTTCCCGGGGTTCAGGTTAGCCTGAGTTGCGATGCGCTTCCTCGTAGCTCTCGCCCTGCTCGCGCTTGCGGCGGTGATGCTCAGCTGTTCGCCGCGCGAGCAGCCTGCTGCCACGCCTTCGCCCGCGACGGGTTCCGGCCACTCCGGGGAGCCCGCAACCCCAGCCGCAACGCCGGACGCGGACCGCGGCCCGGCCGTTCCCGACGCAGCTCGAGTGCTCGCGCACATCGAAGCGCTCGCCGGCGACATCGGCCCGCGCGTTGCGGGCAGCGAGGGCGAGGCGCGCGCCGTCGCCTACATCGCGGACCAGCTCCGCGGGGCCGGGTACACGGTGGAGGAGCTCCGGTTCCGGCCTCCCGAAACTCTCTTCCGGCCCGCTTCGGTCGTCCTCGACGCCGAGAAGCTCGATGCCCTTCCGCTCGGCGGCTCGCCCGACGGCGAGGCTTCCGGACCTGCGGTCTACGTGGGGCTCGCGGAACCGGAGGATATCGAAGGTCTCGACCTCGCGGGGGCGGTTGCGATCGCCGACCGCGGCCTGATCAGCTTCCTCGCCAAGTACGAGGCGGTGCGGCAGGCAGGGGCCGTGGCGCTGGTCGTCGTCAACACCGAACCGGGCGTGTTCCTGGGCACCCTGCAGCGGGAGGTGGACATCCCCGTCGTGGCGGTGGGACGGGAGGATCGCGACCTTCTCCTCGAGGCCGCAGCGGAAGGCCGCGAGGCCACGGTGGTCGTGCCCGCGGCCGAGTCGGTGGAGTCGGTGAACGTCCTCGCGAAAGCCGACCCGGGGCAGCCGTGCACGGTGCTGGTAGGGGGGCATCACGACACCGTACCCGGCGCGCCAGGGGCGAACGACAACGCCAGCGGCGTCGCACACATGCTCGAGCTAGCCCGCGCCTTCGCCGCGGACGGGCTCGACCCGGGGCTCTGCTTCGCGACGTTCGGCGCCGAGGAATCGGGCTTGCACGGCTCGCGCGAGCTGGCGATGCAGCTGGCTGCTGCGGAGGAGTTGCCGAAAGCGATGGTGAACTTGGATGTGACAGGCATCGGTTCGCGCGTCGAGGTCATCGGGACCCTCGACCTCGTCCAGCGCGCCCTGGCGACCGCGGAAGCGCTCGGCATCCCTGCCGGTCCCGGATCGCTTCCGCCGAACGCTTCCAGCGACCACGCCAGCTTCGCGGCGTACAACGTGCCTATCCTCTTCTTTACCTCCGGAGAGTTCGCGGAGATCCACACGCCTCGCGACACCGTCGACCGAATCGATCCGGCAGAGCTGGATCGGGTCGGGCGGCTCGCGTTCGCCGCCGTGTCGGATCTCCTCGAGCGCTTGTCCGAGAACAGTACCGCTCCCTAGCATGGCGCGAGTGCGCGGGTTTCTGGTCGTCCTCTTCGCTCTCGCGGTACTCATCGTCGCCGGCTGTGGGGGAGGCTCGAGCGGTGAGGAGCCGGTCGTGTTGGGCCTCACCGATCCGGGAGCGGTCCCGACAGCTACGCCGAATCCCGAGGCACCGGTTTTCCGCTTTGAAGGCGGTGTCGTTGTGCCGCCGGCGGGAGCCCCGACCGCGGTGACGGGCGTGACTCCCACCTCCCGCAGCACGTACACGGTGGAGCCCGGCGACAGCTGCGTCGCCATCGCGAACCAGTTCGGCATCACGGTTGAGGACCTCCGCGAGGCGAACCCGGCGATCGATGCGGGGTGCACGAACCTCATCCCAGGGCAGACACTCGTCATTCCTGGCGCGGCCAGCGGCGGAAGCCCGGCGCAGCCAACGCCCGGCGCGACGAACGGAGGCCGAACGTACACCATCCAGTCCGGCGACACCTGCTTCGGGATCGCGCAGTCCTTCGGTGTGAGCGTCGACGACCTCGTCGCGCGCAACGGGCTCGATTGCGACGCGCTCCAGCCGGGCACGGTCATCACGATCCCCTGAGGCCCTCACGTGCGCGCCCGCCTGCTCCTCGCTACAGTGCTCGTAGCGATACCGACTCAGGGGGTACAGGAACCGTGGCCGAAACCGCGACGCTGAAGGTGGGAGACCCGGCGCCGGACTTCGAGCTGCCGAGCAGTCCGACGGGAGACAAGTTCCGGCTCAGCGACTACCGGGGGAAGAACGCGGTCGTTATCAATTTCGTCCCAGCGGCCTTCTCGCCGGTGTGTTCGAACCAGCTGCAGCTGCTCGCGCAGAAGGTGAGCGAGTTCGCGGCGCAGGACGCCATCCCCGTGGTGATTTCCACCGACGGCCCGTGGGCGCTGAAGGCGTGGAAGGAGCAGATGGGGATTGACTTCCCTGTTCTGAGCGACTTCCCGAAGTTCGAGGTGTCGCGCGCCTACGGAGTGCTCATCGAAGAGCGAGGTGTCGCCAACCGCATCGTGATCGTCGTCGACAAGGACGGGAAGGTGGCGTGGATCCAGCCGGCACCGAAGATCGTCGAGCTGCCCGACTACGACCCGGTCCTTTCCTGTCTGAAGAGCTGAGACGCTCGCCTCACCGCACCAGCACGGGGCGCTCCCGGTGGAGCGCCCCGTTCATCATCTGTTCTGTTCGACGTTCGGTTAGTCGAAGACGATGACGCTGCGGTTCACCTCTCCGCGCTTCAGCGCTTCATATGCTTCATTGATCTGCTCGAGCTTCCAGCGCTTCGAGATGAGCTCGTCGATCTTCAGGCGCTTCTGCCGGTACAGCTCCATGAGCCACGGCATGTCGTACGTCTGCCGCGTCGACCCATAGAAGCTGCCGATGATGCCCTTTTCGCGGAGGAAGCCGAAGCCCGGGACGCTGACCTGCTGCGTTATCGGGATCATGCCGACGACCACGGCACGGCCGCCGGGCTTGATCATGTTGAAGCACTGCTCCGCGGTCTTCGCCAGTCCGATGGCCTCGAAGGCGAAGTCCACCCCGCCACCTGTCATCTGGATGACCTCGTTCACGGGGTCCTTCGCCGAGGCGTCGATGACGTCGGTCGCGCCGAACTCCCGCGCGGCGGCGAGCTTGCTCTCGACGATGTCGATGGCGATGATGCGGGACGCCCCGGCGAGGCGCGCCCCCTGGATGATGTTCAGCCCCACACCTCCGCAGCCGACGACGGCCACCGTCGCCCCGACCGGCACCTTCGCGGTGTTCGCCACGGCGCCGACGCCGGTCATGACGCTGCACCCCACGAGCGCCGCCGCCTCTAGGGGAACGCCTTCCGGTACCTTCACGCACGCGTTTGCGGACACGAGCTGGTACTCGGCGAAGGCGGACATGTTCGCGAACTGAGGGATCGGCTGCCCCTTCAGGCGCACACGGTCCGCACGGCCGAGTGCCTGCGTGTTCTCGCAGAGGTACGGCTTGCCCGTCACGCAGTTCGCGCAGTGTCCGCAGGAGGTGACGAAGGCGATGACGACGCGGTCGCCCGGTGCCACGTTCGAGACGCCGTCGCCGACGGCCACCACGGTTCCCGCGGACTCATGCCCCAGGACGATCGGGACGGCGGTCGGGTACGACCCCTCCATGAAGTGCAGATCCGAGTGGCAGACCCCGCTAGCGCCGGTCTTCACCAGCACCTCGCCGGGCTTCGGGTCATCGAGCTCGATCTCCTCGATGACCAGCGGCTGGTTCACCCCGTACATCACGGCCGCCTTGGCGCGGGTGGGCATCGCGAACCTCCCTGAGCTGATTGATCGCTGCGCGCATCTTTTCCGAACGGTAGACAGCTGTCAATCCGCCGCCGGAGGGGTTTTCACCACGGCGGCGCTTCCGTAGACTCCGACCGACACGAGGAGGAAGGCTCCGTGAGCGAACGTCCCGCCGCCATCGTCACCGGCTCCGCCACGGGCGTCGGCGCTGCCACAGCGCGGATGCTGGCCGAGCGAGGCTGGAACGTCGTCATCAACTACACGAGGTCCGAAGCGGAGGCGAGAGAAACACAGTCGGCCTGCGAGCGTTTCGGCGTCGAGACCCTTCTCTGCCAGGCGGACGTCTCCAAGGACGAGGACTGCCGGCGGATGGCGGCGGAAGCGATGGAGAAGTGGGGCCGGATCGATGCCCTCGTGAACAACGCCGGCACCACGAAATTCATGGATCACGCGAACCTGGAGGGCCTCGACGCAGAGGACTTCCTCCGCATCTACGCCGTCAACGTGGTCGGCGTTTTCCAGATGACGCGAGCCGTCGCGCCGCACATGAAGGCCGCGGGAAGGGGATCGATCGTCAACGTCTCCTCGATCGCGGGCGTGATGGGCGTCGGCAGCTCGATCGCGTACGTCGCCTCGAAAGGCGCGCTGAACACGATGACCCTCTCGCTGGCGCGCGTCCTCGGGCCCGAAATCCGCGTCAATGCGGTGTGTCCGGGGTTCATCGAAGGGCGCTGGCTCCGGCAGGGGCTGGGCGACCAGGGGTACGAGGCGACCAAGGCAGCCCAGGAACGCGCCGCGCCGCTCCGCCGCGTGGCCTCCCCTGAAGACGTTGCCGAGGTCATCGTCTGGCTCATCGAAGGCGCCCGGCACGTGACGGGCGAGCTCATCCTCGTCGATGGAGGGGTACATCTCGGCGGTGCGCCGCTGATCGCCCGCTGAGTCGCGACAACACGCCTGCCTTGGAGCGGAGATGGGCGGACTCCCACGGGCGGCCGCGTTCGGCCTGGCCCTGGTCGGAATGGGAGTCGGCCTCCTCAGCAGCGCTATCGAGAGCGCGCTTAATTCGGTCGCGGCAATCGATTCGTCTCCGGCTTCCGACGTCGATGGCACGGGAGCGAACCTGCTCAGGAACCCTTCTTTCGAGGAGGTCGTGGACGGCGTCCCGGCGGCGTGGGCAAAGTACGGCGGGGAGTGGACCGCCATCGCCACGGAGCCGGAAGGCGGGGTCGTGGTGCAGCTCCGCTCGTCCACGAGCTCCACGAAGTGGATCCACCAGCTCGTCCCGCTCTCGGGCTCGGACGGGCTGCTGCGGGCCCGCGTAGCGGCGCGCGTCGTCGGCCCCGGTGAGGCGTTCCTGCGCCTCTCCTGGTACGAGAGCGCCGACGGGAGCGGGCCGGCGATCTCCCAGGATGAGAGCGAGCTGGCTGCCACCGGTCCCGAGTGGACGGAGCTCGTCATCGGCCCCCTCCCTCCGCCGAGCGGGGCGCAGTCGGTTCGCATCAGGCTCATGCTGAGACCGACGGCGGGCGCGGAGGAAGTCCTTGCCCAGTTCGACGACGCCTATCTCGGGTACGCGCTGGAGCCCGGGACGGCCACGGCCGAGCCGACGGAGACGCCCGGCGAGGAAGCGTCGCCGACGCCCACTGCCGGCCCGGCGACGGCGACACCGACCATCGCACTGCCGCCGACCGCGCTCGTCAACCCGGGGTTCGAGGAGACCGAGGCCGCCGGGATGCCCGTGGCGTGGACGAAGTACGGCGGACTGGCAGGAACGGGTTCGGGGGCGTTCGAGGGCGCGCTGGCGGCCTCCCTCTCGTCCGACACCGCGAGCACGAAGTGGCTCTTCCAGACCGTCTCCGTCCGACCGTCGCATTGGTACGAGGCGTCCGGGTGGTTCCGGGTCGATGGGCCGGGAGAGGCGTTCCTGCGGGTCTCGTGGTACGCGAGCGAGGACGGGTCGGGAAGCGCCCTTGCTTCGGACGATTCGCCGCCGACCTCCTCTGCCGAATGGACGGAGCTGCGAACCGGTCCGCTCCAGGCACCTGCCGAGGCGCGCAGCGCTCGCATCCGGCTCATGCTGCGCCCGCAGGGAAGCGAGCCCGTGACCGCCTGGTTCGACGCCGTCGATTGGCGTCCGGCCGGGCCGCCCACTCCGACCCCTACTGCCACGCCCACCCCCACGTCCACCACCACGCCGACCGCGGCCCCTCACGAGACGGCGACCCCTTCCCCGACGGCCGGAGGAGACGAAGTTGCAGGGACCGCGCTCGTCGCCGGGGACTTCGAAGGCCTCTGGGCGGCCGACCTCGGCCCGTGGCGGAAGTACGGCGGCGAGCTCGACGTCACCTCCGCCGCCTTTTCGGGCAGCGCCGCGCTCGCGCTCCGCTCGCAATCCTCCTCCACGAAGTGGGCCTACCAGGTCGTCCTCGTCGAGCCAGGCCGCTGGTACGAGCTTCGCGCCATGGCGCGCATCGAAGGGGAGGGGGAGGCGTTCCTCCGCGTCTCCTGGTACGCATCCACGGACGGGACGGGGAGCGAGCTGGGGCATGCCGACTCCATGGCTTCGGTGACAAGCGGACCGTGGAGCCCACTCGCCACGGGTCCGATCCAGGCTCCCGCAGCGGCCCGCTCGGCGCGCGTGAGGCTCATGCTGCGGCCGGCGTCCCCCGCGCCGGTGACGGCGTTCTTCGACGACGTCCAGTTCGAGGAGACCGCTCCTCCCCCTTCGCCGACTCCGACGGCGACGCCGACCCCTCGGCCGCGACGCACGCCGGCGCCGCGGACCCCGGTTGTCCGGGCAACCTCCACCCCGCCGGCTCAGGTGCCATCCGGCCTCGCGAATCCAGGCTTCGAAGAGACGACGAACGGTCAGCCGGCAGGATGGTCGAAGTACGGGGGCGAACTTGCGTCCACCGCTGACGCCTTCGAGGGTGACTGGGCTGCGCAGCTCACGTCCAGCACGAACTCGACAAAGTGGCTGTACCAGCTCATTCGAGTCGAGGGTGGACGGTGGTACGCGGCGGGTGCGATGGCGCGCGTGGAGGGAGGGGAGGCAACCGTCCGCCTCTCCTGGTACGCGACGGAGGACGGCTCCGGGCGCGCCATCGCTCAATCGGCTTCCGAGCCAAGCGCCTCGCACGAGTGGGCCGAGCTCCGCGTCGGGCCCGTCGAGGCGCCGGCGGAGGCGCGATCGGTGCGCCTGCGGCTCACCCTCCGGCCCACGGCACCTTCGGCGGTGGCCGTCTTCGATGAGGCCTGGTTCGCAGAGGTGAGCCCTCCCTCCACTCCGACAGAGGAGCCCGCGCACGAGACGCCGCCAGCGGATGAGCCTACGGTCATCCCCGCGCCCGCCGTGACCGACCGCGTGCGAAACGCGAGCTTCGAGGAGCTCGACGAGGGCGCACCCGCGCACTGGCGGCGGTACGGCGGCACCGTCCGGTCCGCCGAGCCGGGCTTCGACGGCGAGCGAGCTGCCGCGTTGGACTCCTCCACCGCGTCGACGAAGTGGCTGTACCAGGTCGTCACCGTCGAGCCCAGCGCTTGGTACGAGTTCGCCGCCCAGGCGCGGATTGAGGGCCAGTGTGAGGCATTCCTTCGCCTCTCCTGGTACGAGAGCGCGGACGGCACGGGCCGGGCACTCGCGCAAGACGACTCCGACGTGACCCGCTCTTCCGACTGGACCGCGCTCAGCACCGGCTCCGTCGAGGCACCCGGGGAGGCGCGTTCCGCACGGCTGCGGCTCGTCCTGCGCCCATCGGCCGCTGCGCCGTGCACCGCATTCTTCGACGCAGTGCGGTTCGAGCGAGCCGCTCCGGCGCCCGAGCCGGAGGATGCGCCTTCGCCGAGGAGCCGCAGAAATGGCACGAGCTCCACGTCGGCCACCTTCGCCCTTCCGCTCGACGTTCCCCAGGCTTCGGTCGGACCGGTGCGGCTATCCGAGGTCTACCCGAACCCGGACGTCGAGGAGAACGAGGCGGCACACGAGTGGGTGGAGCTGGTGAACACGGGGGCGGAGCCGGTCTCACTTGCGGGCTGGCTCCTGGGCGACGCCAAACAGCTCACGCCGTTGCCGGCGGTGGAGCTGCCGCCGGGAGGGTACCTGGTGGTCGCGGGGCCCGCCGCCGTCTTCCCCGAGGGGACCGCGGTGGTCCGCGTGGCGAGCCGCATCGGCAACGGCCTCAACAACGGGGGAGAGATCGTCCGGCTCGTCGATGCGACGGGCGCGACAGTCGACCTCGTGGCCTACGGCGACCAGGAGGTGTGGCCGGGCGCCCCGCCGGCGCCGGAGGAAGGCGAGTCGCTCGTGCGCTGGAACCTCGAGCTGAGCGGGCCCGACGCCTGGCTGGTGGCGCTTCAGCCCACGCCCGGCCGGCCAGGCCCCGACATCGCCCCTGCGCCGCCAGACGCCGCCCCCGAGGAGCCCGGGACGCCTCCCCCGCGGTCCGGCCCGCCTCCTCCTGCCACCGTCGTGGTCGAGCGAGGCGCCAGGCAGGGGTCCGCGCTACCCTGGATTGTGATAGGCGCGGCCGCTGGCGCCGGCGCGGTGGGAGCGGTCCAGCTCGCCGCGCACCAGGCCGCTCCCCTGGTCGAACGTTGGAGGAAGAAGCGCGAACGTGGCCACTGAACGGCTGCAGAAGATCCTGTCCCACGCAGGCGTCGCGTCGCGGAGGCGGGCCGAGGAGCTCATCGTCCAGGGCCGCGTCGCCGTGAACGGCGTCGTGCAGACCCAGCTCGGCTCGCGTGCAGACCCGGAACGGGACGAGATCACGGTCGACGGCATCCCGATCGACCGACGGCGGTACCGTTACGTCATGTTCCACAAGCCGGCGGGCGTCGTCTGCACGGCAGAGGACGAGATGGGGCGGGAGACGATCTACGACCTGCTGCCCGAGGAGCTCCGGTCCCTTCACTACGTGGGCCGGCTCGACAAGGAGAGCGAGGGGCTGCTCCTCCTCACCAACGACGGCCACCTCACCAACCTCCTCACGCACCCGAGCCATGAGGTGGAAAAGGAGTACCTCGTGGCCATCGACCGGCCCCTGCCGGCAGAAGCGCTGCAGCGGCTCGTGCGCGGGATTCGGGATGAAGGCGAACTGCTCCGGGCTCACTCCGTGAGAGTCGCCCTCCCGGACGAGCCAGGGTGGCCGGGGCGCGCCTGGCTCCTCGTCACGCTCCGCGAGGGAAAGAAGCGGGAGATTCGGCGCATGCTCGCGGCCGTGGGCCGCGACGTGCTCCGGCTCCGCCGCATCCGCATCGGCTCCCTTCGCCTGGGGGAGCTGCCGCCGGGAGCATGGCGGGACCTTGACGCGTCGGAAGTCACGCGACTCTACGAGCTCGCCGCCTACCGCTCCCCGTTCGGAGCGCGCTTGTCCGGGAAGCGGGATCGTCTACCATCGCGACGGGATGGGCAGGTGCGCCCCGAAGGTCATCGCCATTGACGGCCCCGCCGCGTCCGGGAAGAGCACGCTGGGCATGCGGCTCGCGGACCGGCTCGGCTTCGACTTCCTCGATACCGGCATGCTGTACCGCGCCGTCACGCTGCTCGCGGTGGAGCGCGAGGTGCCTCCGGAAGAGGAGGCGATGGATGCCCTGCTGCGCGAGACCACGCTCGAAGTCGTCCGCGGCAACCCGTCCCGGGTCCTCCTCAACGGCACCGACGTCACCGACCTCCTGCGGCTCCCGAAGGTGGAGCGAGCGGTCAGCGCCTACAGCGCGCTGCCGGTGGTCCGCGCGTGGCTCCTCCCGATCCAGCGCGAGTTCGCCCAGGCGGGACGGGCGGTGATCGCGGGCCGCGACGTCGGAACCGTGGTCCTGCCCGACGCGCCGGTCAAGTTCTTCCTCGACGCGAGCGCGGAAGCCCGTGCGCTGCGGCGCAGCGCCCAGGCGAGCAGCTGGGGGGTGAATCAAGCTCCTGAAGAGGCGGCTGGGGACATCACCCTCCGAGACTCCATCGACTCGTCGCGAGCGGTCGCCCCGCTGCGTCCCGCACCTGATGCGGTCGTCATCGACACCACCGACCGTTCGCCGGAAGAGGTCTTCGAGCTGGCCTGGAGCGAGCTGGGGTGCGCGCGCTGAACCTCCCGAGGCCGAGCCTGGAGACCTTCGTTCCGGTCGTGTACTGGGGCGCCACGCACCTGCTGCGCTTCCTGCTGACGCTGCTCGCTCGCTGGGAGGTCACCGGCCGGGAGCACGTGCCTCGCCAGGGACCGCTGATCGTCGCCGCGAACCACCTCTCCAACGCCGACCCCCCGATCCTGGCGGCTGCCGTCCGGTACCGGCGCATTCGCTACATGGCGAAGGTGGAGCTCTTCCGATTCCCCCTCGGGGTCATCATCCGTCTGTACGGCGCCTTCCCTGTGCGGCGTTTCGAGGCCGATGCGCGCGCCCTCCTGGCGGCGGAGCGGATCCTCCGGCACGGGGGAGCGCTGGGCATGTTTCCCGAGGGCCACCGGAGCCGCACCGGCTTCCTGGGGGAGCCGCGACCTGGAACGGGGCTCATCGCGCTGCGCACCGGCGCCCCCGTTCTTCCCTGTGCGATCATCGGAACCGAGCAGCTCCGGAACCCCTTCAATGTCCTGCGCCGCCCGCGGATCGAGGTCCGCATCGGCGAACCGCTGCGGTTCGAGCCGAAGCGAAGGCCGTCCGAAGCCGAGGCGGCCGCGGCGACGGATCGCATCTTCAGCGCCATTACCTCGCTGTTACCCGCGAAGTACCTCGGGCCATATACTGGCTGAGGGGCTTCGAACGAAATGGTTGAAATCATCCGCGCCGCCGAGATGGGCTTCTGTATGGGAGTCCGCCGGGCGGTCGACATCATGCGACGAGTCGCCGAGCCCGACGTACCCGTTTTCTCGGTCGGCGAGATCGTTCACAACCCCCACGTGGTGCGCCGGCTGGAGGAGGCCGGAGTCCGGCAGCTCCCGGGTCCAGACGAGGTCGAGGGCGACATCGGTGAGGAGACGGCCCGCCGGGTGCAATCCGGCCGGGTCGCCATCACCGCGCACGGCGTGGGCCAGCACGTGCTCGCCCGCCTACGGGCGCAAGGGCTCGAGATCATCGACACGACCTGCCCGATCGTCACTCGTGCGCAGCGGTACGCGCAGAAGTTCGTCCGCGAGGGGTACCACGTCCTCATCTTCGGCGATCCCTCCCACAAGGAGGTGCGCGGCATCCTCGGCTGGACGTACGACGCCGACGGACGCTCCCGCGCCACCGTCGTGCAGTCCTCGGCATTGGAGCACCTGCGGGAGCTGATCGAGACGTTCCCAGGCGGCTTCCCGTCGAAGATCGGCGTCATGGCCCAGACGACCCACAAGATGGAAGACTTCGCGCGGTTCGTCGCGAACCTGATGCTGCTCCAGCGGGACCGGAACTTCGAGCTGCACGTCGTCAACACGCTCTGCCATGCAACCACGGGGCAGCAGGAAGCGGCGGCAGCGCTGGCGCGCCAGGTCGACGTCGTCATCGTCGTCGGGGGAAAGAAGAGCGCCAACACCCGCCACCTGCGCGAGGTGTGCGAGGAGCAGGGAACCCCAGCGTACCACATCGAGGGTCCGGAGGAGCTGCAGCCGTCCTGGTTCGCCGGTGTCCAGCGCATCGGCCTGACGGCCGGCGCTTCCACACCGGACGAATCCATCGACGCCGTGGAGGCCCGCATCCGAGAGCTCCTGCACGCATGACCTCTCCCCCCATCGACCGCGTCCGTCCCGGCTCACTCGCGTGGGAGGCAGGGATCCGCCCTGGCGACGTTCTCCTCCGCATCAACGACCGCGACCCGCGGGACGTCATCGACGTCCTCTTCTATCAGGCAGAGCCCCTCGTCGAGCTCCTCCTGGCGCGACCAGACGGCTCCCAGGAGCGGCTCCTCATCGAGAAGCATCCGGACGAGGACCTCGGTTTGGAGTGGGACGTGGCCACGTGGGACGGGCTGCGGCTGTGCAACAACAACTGCTTCTTCTGCTTCCTGAAAGGGCTCCCGAAAGGGCTGCGCCGCACCTTGTACCTGAAGGACGACGACTACCGCCTTTCCTTCCTCCACGGCAACTTCGTCACTCTGACGAACCTCACGGAAGAGGACTGGGCCCGGCTGGAGGAGCAGCGCTTGAGCCCGCTGCACGTCTCCGTCCACGCCACGGACCCCGAGCTGCGCAGGAAGATGCTCAAGAACCCGAGCGCGCCCGACATCCTCGCGCAGCTCCGTCGGCTCGGCGACCTCGGCATCGAAGTTCACGCCCAGATCGTCGTCTGCCCCGACGTCAACGACGGCACCAACCTGGAGCGGTCGCTGCGTGAGCTGATCGCCCTGCACCCGACCGTGCGCACGGTGGCGGTCGTCCCGGTCGGTGCCAGCCCCCTCCTGGAAGCGCGGGCGCTCGAGAAGGACGGTATCCGGCTCCTGCCGCCGACCCCCGCCTACGCTCGGTCGCTGATCGAGCTCGTGCGACCGCTCCAGCAGGAGGCCCGGCGCCGCTTCGGCCGCACGATCGTCCAGCTCTCCGACGAGTACTACCTGCTCGCCGGCATCCGCGTTCCCGGTGCCGCAACGTACGACGGGTTCCCGCAGTACGAGAACGGCATCGGCATGGTGCGGGTGTTGCTGGACGAGTGGGCTCGCACGCGCGCCCGGCTGCGACGCCGAGCACGCGCCACCCGCTACCGCTCGGTGGCGATCGCGACCGGGACGCTCGTGGCGCCGGTCATCCGCGCCATGGTCGACGAGCTCGCTGCGATCCTCGGAGTGCGTGTCACCACCGTCGGGGTGCCGAACCGGCGCTTCGGCGATCGGGTGAACGCCGCCGGGTTGATCTGCGGCGAGGATTTCGCCCGCGCCGTCCGCCACCTCGACGCGGAGGTGGTGGTCCTGCCACGGACCAGCCTCGACTACTACGGCGAGCGGTTCCTCGACGGTGTCACCCCTGGACAGCTCTGTCAGGAGCTCGGCCGGCCGGTCGTCTTCGCGAGCTCGTGGGCGGAGGTGGTGCAGGGGCTCGAGGAAGGACCGCGGCTCCCCGCGCGCTCCGAGGTCTCGAACGGCGCCTTTTGGTCCTGGCCGGAGGAGCGGCTCCCAGTCGTCGCGGGATGACGGAGCCCACGTGCTACGATCGAGCTATGGCTCGCATCCGGGTCGAGCCCTCGGGGATCGAGTTCGAAGCCGGACCTCGCGAGACGGTGATGGAGGCAGCGTTCGCCCGAGGGGTGTTCTGGCCGCATGGCTGCGATGCCCTCGGGCAGTGCACGAACTGCGCGCTCGAGATCGTCTCCGGACTCGGTCGGGTCAGTCCGCTCACGCGCACGGAGCGGTACAACCTGCTCCGGCAGCGCGGGCCTCGCGCCGTGGAGAACCCTCGCCTCCGCCTCGCGTGTCAGTTGTATGCTTTCGGCGACATCGTCGTCCGGAAGCTCGGGGTCCGGCTCGACACGATCTGAGGGGGTCTCATGCCGTACGTCATCGCGGAGCCATGCATCGGGGTGAAGGACGCGTCGTGCGTCGACGTCTGCCCGGTGGATTGCATTCACACGACGCCCGAGGCGCCGCAGTACTATATCAACCCGGACCAGTGCATCGACTGCGCCGCCTGCGAGCTTGCCTGCCCAGTGGAGGCAATCTTCCACGAAGCTGAATTACCGGAAGAGTGGCAGCAGTACATCGAGGTGAACGCGCGCTTCTACCGGGAGCAGGCCGAGATGTGAGGCGGCGGAGAGGAGGAGCAGACCACCTTGGAACTGGCCCAGCTTGAGGCCTTCTTGCAGGTCGCGTACCACAAGTCGTTCAGCCGTGCCGCCGAGGCGTTGTTCCTGACCCAGCCGTCGGTCACGGCGCGGATTCAATCCCTCGAGCGGGAGCTCGGCGAGAAGCTCTTCGAGCGTTCCGGCCGCACCGTGACGCTCACGGACGCTGGGCTCGCGTTCCTGCCCCATGCCCAGCGCGCCCTCGCTGCGGTCCAGGAAGGGGCGGACGCCATCGATGCCGTGCGGCACGGCGACGCCGGCAACCTCCGGCTCGGCGCCTCCTCGAGCATCGGCACCTACGTGCTCCCTGCGCTGCTGAAGCGGTTCCGCGAGCGGCGGCCGCGGGTCCACATCCACCTCGTCACCGGCCAGTCCGAGGAGATCGTGGAGCAGCTGCTCACGGGCGTCATCCACCTCGCGGTCTGCCGGCTGGCGGCGCACCCGGAGCTGGAGTCGATTCACCTGTACAACGACGACCTCGTGCTGGTGGTCGCGCCGGACCATCCCTTCGCCAAACGGGATGGGGTGACGCTTGAGGAAGCCGGCCGCGAGCCGTTCCTGTTCTTCGAAAAGAACTCCAGCTACCACAACCTCGTGCTCTCCATCTTCCTCCGCGCCGGCGTATCGCCCGAGTCCACCATCGAGCTGGACTCCTTCGAGGCGATGAAGCACATGGTCGAAGCGGGGCTCGGGATTACGTTGCTGCCCGCCGTTTCGGTCCAGCACGAGCTCGAGACGGGCATGCTGGCCAGCGTGCCGATCATCGACATGGAACAGCCGCCGCAGCGGGAAGTCGGCGTGCACTTCCTCCGGCACCGGCGCTTCTCACCGCCGGTGCGGGAGTTCCTCGAGCTGCTCACGTCGCACTTCGGTGCCCGCATGCGGGCGGCCGCGTCGGAGGAGCGCTGACCTCGCCCGTTCGCGGGAGCGCGGTAGACTTGGGTCCATGATCTCCTCCATCCTCCTCGCCGCAGGGCTCTCGACGCGGATGGGCCAGCCGAAGGCGCTGCTGGATTGGGGAGGGCAGCCGCTCATCCGCTATCAGGTCGAGCAGCTCCGCGCCGCCGGCTGCGACGAGGTCATCGTCGTGCTCGGGTATCGGGCAGACGACATCCACCGGCAGATCCGCGACCTCCCCGTGCGGGTCATGTTCAATCCCCGCTTCCAGTTCGGGCGCGCCGGCTCGCTGCGCATCGGCGCGAAAGCTGCGAACCGGGACGCGGATGCCATCGCGATCACGAACGTCGACCAGCCCCGGCCCGCCTCGTTCCTGCGCCGGTTGATCGAGGCCCACGGTTCCGGCGCCGCAGCCACGGTGCCGACGTTCCGAGGACAGCGTGGACACCCGGTCGTCGTCGCGGGCTGGCTGCGGCCGGAGCTCATGGCCGCCACCGAGGAGGAACGGGGACTGCGGGGTGTCCTCCTCCGGCACGCGGACCGCGTGGTGGAGGTGGAGATGGACGAGCTCTGCCTGCTCGATCTCAATACTCCCGAAGAGTACGAGAACGCCCTCCGGCAGTTCGCGCTTGCTCGTTGAGCAGCTCGCCTCCCAGCCCTGCGCCGTAGCCCTCGACCTCGACACGGTCGTGGTCGACGCCCGCCGAGCATGGGCCTTCGCCCTCCAGCAGGCAGTCGCCGCAGTCACCGGGGAGCGCATCGACGCGGAGCGGCTTGCCCCCGAATATCACCGCCGGCCCTGGCGTCACGCCGTGGCGGTCATCGTCCGCGATCCCATGCAGGCAGTCGCGGTGGAGCGCCTTTGCGAGACGTTTTTCCGGTCGAGCGCCCTCAAGCACCTCCGCGTCTACGAAGGGCTGCCGCGCCAGCTGGACCGTTTCCGGGAGCGCCGCGTCGAGGTGGCCGCCATTTCCCGCCTCTCCCACGACCTCGCTCGACGCCAGATTGAAACGCTCGGCCTCGACCGCTTCTTCGCCGTACTCGCGACGGCGCCGATCGAGCGGTTCCCGGAGCCGGCGCTGGAGTCGTGCGAGCGGTTCCTCGGCGTGGCGCGCGAGCGATTGCTCGCCGTCTTCGCCGATCCGGCCGACACGGCACGGGCCGCACGCGCCGGATTCCCGTCGCTCACGGCCGGGTGGCCCGGCGGCGAAGGCGCCGAGCTCACCGTCCCCGAGGAGCTCGAGCGCGCCGTGCGGCTCCGCTTCGGCTAGGAGATGGGACGCGGGTCCACGAGTCGATGGCAGCTCGGGCAGTAGGTGCGGCTCCGGGAGGAGGCGAAGACCAGCTCACACTCAGGGCACGAAACCAGTCGCCGCATGGGTGTTCCCCTTTCTCAACTATCGGTCGATAGGATCTTCGTATGTCTCGGCGCACCCGTGAAGTGGGAAATCCTCGATGCGCGCGGCGCAAGCCATAGTCTGGCTCGATGGAGCTATAGCAAGGTCGAGAGTCTCGTGCTGGCTGGTCTCCCGCGCGCGAGCGGGCTAGGCTGGTGCGGAGAGCGACCTTGGAGGAGTGCACGTGGTCACGAAGATCGGCATCAACGGGTTCGGGCGCATCGGCCGCCAGGCGTTTAAGGCCATCGCGGAGCGGTACGCGGGCAAGCTCGAGGTCGTGGCGATCAACGACCTCTTCCCGCCGGAGATCAACGCCAACCTCCTGAAATACGACTCGAACTACGGCACCTGGGATCGAGACGTGCGCGCCACCGAGCGCGGCATCGTGGTCGACGGCCGAGAAGTGCGGGTATTCGCGGAGCGCGATCCCGGTGCGATTCCGTGGGGCGAGCTCGGGGTGGAGATCGTCATCGAGTCCACCGGGCTGTTCACCGACGCCACGAAGGCCGCAGCGCACCGTCGAGACACCGTGAAGAAGGTGATCATCAGCGCGCCGGCCAAGAACGAGGACATCACCATCGTCCTGGGCGTGAACGCCGACCGGTACGATCCTGAGCGGCACCACGTGATCTCGAACGCGAGCTGTACGACGAACGGCCTCGCCCCAGTCGTGAAGGTGCTCGTGGACAACCTCGGGATCGAGAAGGGGCAGATGACGACCATTCACTCCTACACGAACTCGCAGCAGATCCTCGACCGCGCCTCGCCCGGCGGGGACCTGCGGGAGATGCGCGCCGGAGCGCTGAACATCGTCCCCACGTCAACGGGTGCAGCCCGGGCGCTGAAGCTCGTCATTCCCGAGGTCGAGGGGAAGATGGACGGCCTCGCCTACCGCGTCCCCACGCCGACCGTCTCTATCGTCGAGGTCGTCGCCGTCACTCAGAAATCCGCCTCCAAGGACGAGGTGAACCAATTGATGAGGGAGGCGTCGCTGGAGCAGATGAAAGGCATCCTCGGCTACACCGAGGATCCCGTCGTCTCCATGGACCTCAAAGGTGACGACCGCTCCTCCATCGTCGACGCGCAGTGCACGAACGTGGTCGGCGGCAACCTCGTGAAGGTGGCGGCGTGGTACGACAATGAGTGGGGATACGCCTGCCGACTGGCGGACCTCTGCGCCTTCGTGGCCGATAAGGGGCTCTGAACCGGAGCTCGTCCGCTCGCGTCGTATGCTGACAGGCGGCTCGGAACCCGGGCCGCCTGATTCGTTCACACGGGGCGCACGGTGGCGGTCGAAGAGGGATCGAAGTACGTCCGCTGGGCACGCGCGGCAGTGGCTCGGGCCAGCCTCAGCGGCTGGCTCTGGCAGGCGGGCCTCGTTGCCGCACTGCTGCTCGGGCTTGCGCTCCGGTTCCACGGGCTCGACTGGGACCAGCCGGAGGGTGCCGGGGCGCCGCTCCACATGCACCCGGATGAGCGGCACATCGCGCTCGTCTCCTCGCGGCTCGATTGGCCATCGTCGCTCGCGGAGTACTTCGACACCGCCCGCAACCCTCTCAATCCGTACAACGCTCCGGAAACTCCCTCCTTCGTGTACGGGTCCGTGCCGCTCTACCTTGGGAAGGGCCTGAGCGCGCTTGCCGGAGACGATCCTCCCGGACCCGGGAATTCGTACGGCGCCGACGTCGTCTGGGGACGGCGCCTGACCGCCCTCGCGGACGCGTTGACGATCCTGGCGACCGCCCTCGTTGCGGCGCTGCTCTTCGGGCGCCCGGCGGGGGTGATCGCAGCCCTCCTGTACGCGCTGTCCGTCTTCCCGACGCAGCTCGCACACTTCTGGACGGTCGACCCGTACCTGACGTTCTTCGCCACCGCGGCGCTCGCCGCCTCGATCGCAGCGGTGCCGGCACGCGCACGCTGGTACTTCCTTCTCCTTGGAGTCGTGGCGCCGCTCTTCCTGGCCCTGGCGGTGGCGTCGAAGGTCTCCGGCGCGATGTACCTCCTTCTGCTGCCGGCGGCGGTGGCTTGTCGCCTGCTCCTCCGCCGAGGCGTCGGGTTCCGCTGGGGAGGCCGCACACCGGACATCGACGGATCCACCCTCCTCGACCTCGCGGTCCTTCCCGTGGCAGCCGCCGTCGCCTTCGTCGCCTTCCGCGTCTCGCAGCCGTTCGCCTTCAGCGGGCCCGGCTTCCTGGACGTCGCACTGAACCAGCAGTGGCTCGACGACATCCGCCGGGAGATGGAGTTCCAGAGCGGGCGCGTGGACTACCCCCCGTTCGTGCAGTTCGCGGACCGGACGCCGTTCCTCGACCCGTTCCTGCAGATCGTGCTCTGGGGTCTCGGCCTGCCGGTGGGCCTGGCCTCGCTCGCAGGCTTGGCGGCCGCGAGCGCACTCGCCTGCCGGCGCCGGGACCTCGCCTGGGCGCTCCCGCTCCTCATCCTGCTGGTCACGTTCGGGTATTACGGCCGCGCGTTCGTGAACTTCATGCGGTACTTCGAGCCCGTCTACCCGGTCCTCGTCATCGCGGCGGCCTGGGCCGTCTGCGCTTGCTGGGGGCTGGCGTCGGCGCTGGGCAAGGCGGGGGCGCTCGCCCGCCCCGCAGCCCGCGCCGCGGCCGTCGTAGCCGTCGCCGGTGCCATCGCCTGGGCGGCCGCCTTCCAGGCCGTCTACGGCGGCGAACACCCCCGCATCGCGGCGAGCGAATGGATCTACGAGCACGTCCCGCCCGGATCGGTTCTCACCTTCGAGTACTGGGACGATGCACTGCCGTATCCGCTCCCCGGCCGGGATGCGGGGGCGTACGAGCTGCTCCCTCTGGACCTGTACCGCACGGACTCCATCGACAAGATCTTCGAGCTCGTCCGCGCCCTCGACTTCGCCGACTACGTCGTCCTCTCGTCCGACCGGGTGCGCAGCTCGGTACCGAAGCTGGAGCGGGAGTACCCCGCGACGATCCGCTACTACGAGCTGCTGGAGAACGGCTCGCTCGGGTTCGAGTTGGCGGCGACGTTCACGCTCCGTCCCTCGCTGCTGGGATTCCGCATCGACGACTCCGGTGCGGAGGAGTCGTTCACGGTGTACGACCACCCTCGCGTGCGCATCTTCCGAAAGACGGAGCGATGGGATGCCGCACGCGCGCTCGAGGTCCTGCTGGAGGCGCATCCCGAACGGGCGGTGAACCTCCTTCCCGCCCAGGGGCGAACGAACGGCCTCCTCTTTACCGCAAGGGAGGCTGCCGAGCGCCAGGCGCAAGGGAGCTTCGACGAGGCATTCCACGAGAGCGTCCTCTCCCGCCTCCCCGCGCTGAGCTGGATCCTCTGGCTCCAGCTGCCAGCGCTGCTGGCCCTCGGGCTCACGACCTGGCTGCTGCCCCGCTCTCCCGCCGCAGCGCATGCGCTGGGGAAGGTTTTTGGCCTCCTCGCCCCGGGACTCGTCGCCTGGATCGCGGTGGCCTGGGAGGCCGCGGGCTTCTCGAGCGCCACGGCCTGGGCCAGCTGGAGCCTCGTCGTCGGTGCGCTGGCGGCGATCGCGTGGCGGCGACGCTCGGAGTTACGGCGGGTCGTTCGCTCGAGCTGGCCGGAGCTGGCGACGGTCGAGGTGTGCTTCCTTCTCGCGTTCGGGTGGTTCCTCGCGCTTCGGTGGTTCAACCCAGACCTCTGGCACGACGTGTTCGGCGGCGAGAAGCCGATGGAGCTCTCGTACTTCACCGCCATCGTGCGCTCGGCCGAGCTGCCGCCGTACGACCCGTGGTTCGCGGGTGGAAGCATGAACTACTACTACCTCGGCTGGTTCCTGGCGGCGGTCCCCACGCGCGCGCTAGGGCTGCTCCCCGAGGTGGCGTTCAACCTCGCCCTGCCCACCTTCGCGGGGCTCGCGGCCGCCGCTGAGGCCGGTGCAGCGGCGGCCGTGGTGAGCCTGGCACGGCGCCCATGGCCGCGCCGGTGGCTGCTCGTCAGCGCCGCGTTGAGCACGTACTTCCTCGTCTTCGCGGGGAACCTCGACGCGGCGCACCAGCTCGTGGAGCGGCTGCAGGCCGTGAGCAGCTGGCGCCCGCTTGAGGGCGTGCCCGTGCTCGGCGGTGCGGGCTCGCTGGCCGGAGGCATCTTCGCGGCATTGGTACGAGGCGCCGAGCTTCCTCCCTTCGACTGGTGGCGCTCCAGTCGCGTCCACTTCGGCAGCTTCGACATCACGGAGTTCCCTTACTGGAGCTTCCTCTTCGCGGACCTCCACCCGCATCTGATGGATACCCCCTTCTTCTCCTCCCTCGCGCTCCTCGCCGCGGGCTTCGTCACCGCCGCGACGGGGCGAGAGCCGCTGCGCGCCGTCGCACTGGGCGCCCTGCTCGGCCTCTGGGTCGCCTTCATCCGGGCTGCGCATACCTGGGACTTCCCGACCGCGGCCCTGCTTGCCGCGGGCAGCTTCGCCCTCTCGCTGGTCCTCGGTGCGCGCTGGCGGACGGTGGCGTGGGCCGGGTTGGCAGCGCTGGCTGCCTACCTGATCCCGCTGGCGCCGTTTTCCCGTGCCTTCGAAACCTTCGGCGCGGGGCTGCAGCGGGCGCCTGAGACCACGCCTCCGCAACAGTTCGTGGCCCACTTCGGAGCGTTCCTTGCGGTGGGAGCGCTGTACCTCGCGGTACGAGTGGCGGAGGCCCGGAAGGACGTCGTGCCTCTGCCCCTGGCCGCACGCCCATGGGACGTCGCCGGGCTCGTCCTCCTGGGGACCGGCTTCGTGGCGCTTTCTCACAGGCTCGGCTACGGCACGGTCGCGCTGGGCATCGTGTTGATCTCGCTCTTCGCTCTCCTCCTCTTCCACGAAGTGCGGCAGCCGTTCCGGGACGGCCACCGCATCGCCACCGCTGCGCTCTTCGCCTTCGCAACCGCGGTCGCCGTCGGCGTCGACGTCGTGACCCTCGAGAACGACATCGTGCGGATGAACACCGTCTTCAAGTTCTCATTCCAGGCCTGGCAGCTGTATGCCGTCGCGTCGGGACTGGCAGCGGCAGTGTTGTTGCGCGGCTTCGCGGGGGCGCTCCGCCGCCCAGGCGGCCGCGCGCGGTACGTCCTCGTCTGTCTCGCAGGAGGAGGGCTCGCCGGAGCGCTCCTCTTCGCCACCAGCGCCTACATCTGGCAAGGGACCCCTGCCCGCCAGAGCGTCCGTTTCGACCCGGAGATCGGACCCACGCTGAACGGGTTCGCTTTTCTTCCGGCCGGTACGTTTCGCGAGGACCGCGGCACGCAGGATCCGACCGACGACGTGACGCTGCGGCTGGCGGAGGACTGGCCGCTGGCGCAGTGGCTCCGCTCGAACGTGACCGGCACCCCCGTCATCGTCGAGGCCCCCGCCGGCCTTTATCACTGGACGGCCCGCTTCAGCATGCTCACCGGGCTCCCGAACGTCGTCGGCTGGGATTGGCACGAGACCCAGCAGCGCTGGGACTACGCCTCGCTTGTCGCCCAGCGCGTCGCCGACACGCGCAGCTTCTGGACAAACCCAGACCCGTCGTTCGCGCGGTGGTACCTGTGGAAGTACGACGTGGGCTACGTGGTCGTGGGGACGACGGAACGCGCCCTGGCGCAGCCCTCCGTCCTCGCCATGCTCGACCAGCTGCCTGAGCTGCGCCCCGTCTTCCGCATCGGCGAGGCTCGAATTTACGCTGTAGAGCGAGGGGCACTTCGCGACGCGATGCTGGCCACCTTGCTGCAGCAATACGAAACCCACACACCGCGTGCCGTAGACTAAGCGAAAACGGGAAGCGATGTTCGAAACACTGACAACGAAGCTGCAGGACGCCTTCAAGCGGTTCGGTGCCCGGGGCGTCGTGACCGAGGAAGACCTCGACCAGGCGCTCCGCGAGGTGCGCTTGGCGATGCTCGAAGCGGACGTGAACTTCCGCGTCGTGCGGGAGTTCACCTCCCGCGTGCGCGAGAAGGCCCTCGGGGCAGAGGTGCTGAAGTCGCTGACCCCCGCCCAGCAAGTCGTGGACATCGTCCACCAGGAGCTCATCCACGTGCTCGGGGATGAGGCGCCCGAGCTCGCTTCCGCGCCCGAGCCGCCGACGATCATCATGCTCGTCGGGCTCCAGGGTTCGGGGAAGACGACGACGGCGGCGAAGCTCGCAAACCTTCTCCAGCGGCAGCGGAAGCGTCCCTACCTGGCCGCGTGCGACGTCTACCGGCCCGCGGCGGTCGACCAGCTCGTGACCCTCGCGCGGCAACTGGAGATCCCGGTCCATCACGAGGGAACGAGCGTGCCGCCCCAGCAGATCGCGCGGAACGCGTTGGAGAAGGCGAAGAAGGCGGGTGCGACCCACCTCATCGTCGACACCGCCGGCCGGCTCCACGTCGACGAGGCGATGATGGCCGAGGTGGCCGAGTTGCGGCAGCTCCTGCAGCCGCACGAGGTGCTCTTCGTGGCCGACGCGATGACCGGCCAGGACGCCGTGAACGCCGCGAAGGAGTTCCACGAGAAGGTCGGCATCACCGGGGTCGTGCTCACGAAGATGGACGGCGACGCGCGCGGCGGCGCTGCGCTCTCCATACGCGCGGTGCTGGGGGTCCCGATCAAGTTCGTGGGCGTGGGCGAGCGGTCGGACGCCCTCGAGCCCTTCTACCCGGACCGCATCGCCAGCCGGATCCTGGGAATGGGGGACCTCCTGACGCTCATCGAGAAAGCGAAGGAGACGATGGGCGAGGAGGACGCGAGCAAGTTCGCCGAGAAGCTCCGTAAGGGCACGTTCGATCTCCAGGATTTCATCGAACAGCTGCGGCGGGTGCGCCAGATGGGCCCTCTGGGTCAGCTCGTGCAGATGCTCCCCGGGTTCAACCGGATCAAGGCGCAGCTGGGGGTCGCGGAGATCGACGACGAATTCTTCAAGCATGCGGAGGCGATCGTCCTCTCGATGACCCCCTGGGAACGGCGCCATCCGGAGAAGATCGACGGCCGCCGTCGGCGGCGGATCGCGCGCGGCAGCGGGACCACGCCGCAGGAGGTGAACCAGCTGCTCAGGCAGTTCTTCGAGGCCCGCAAGCTGGCCAAGCAGATCACGACGGGGAGATTCCCCGTTCCGCCCGGCATGCGCTGACCGGCGGGCTACCGTCAACGGCCGCGAGCGGGCACACTGGAGCCACGAAGCCGAACTCCGACTGGGAGTCCGTACGAGGGAACGATGCTGAAGATTCGCCTGCGACCAACCGGAAAGAGGAAGCAGCACTACTTCCGTGTAGTGGTGGCCGACTCGCGCGCCAAACGGGATGGTGCCTTCGTCGAGATCCTCGGCTGGTACGACCCGCACACCGATCCGCCCACGGCGCACCTGAAGGAGGAGCGCGTGCGCGAGTGGCTCCAGAAAGGAGCCCAGCCATCGGAAGCGGCAGCGAAGGTGCTGCGCCGCGCCGGGATCCTCCAGCTCGAGGCGGCGAAGGCCGGCAGCGAGGCAGGAGCGTAGCCCGTGGCCGCCGCCTCACGCATGGGCCAGCTCATCGAGTACCTGGCCAAGGCGCTCGTCGATGACCCGGAATCGGTTCGCGTCGAGGAGCGAGAGGAAGGGGACCGCGTCGTCGTCCGGCTCGATGTGGCCGAAGACGACTGGGGAAAGGTCATCGGTCGAGGCGGAAGGGTCGCAGAAGCGATGCGCTCCCTCCTCAAGGCGGCCGCCGTTCGCGAGGACCGGCGCGTCCGTCTCGAAATCGGCGACTGATTTGCACGAGCCTCGCGAAGGGTTCACCGCGGTCGGCCGGGTCCTCCGACCCCACGGCATCCGCGGGGAGCTGCGAGTAGCAGCCTTCCACCCTTCGGGCGTCAACCTGCAGCCCGGCCGCCGGGTGTGGATCGGCGAGCGCGCGTTCCGCATCCGCCGGGCCCGCCCAGACCGGGACGCCTGGCTGCTCGCCCTCGAGGGTCTCGAGAACCGGAACGACGCGGAATCCCTCCGCGGCGCCCTCCTGGAAGTCCCGGACGAGGAGCTGCTCCGGGACGACGAGGACTCCTTCTTCGTCTTCGAGCTCGTCGGACTGGAGGTCGTCACGGACGAGGGCGAGCGTCTCGGCGAGGTGGTCGAAGTGCTCGCGACCGGCGCCAACGACGTCTTCGTCGTCCGGGAGGGTGACCGTGAACTCCTCATCCCCGCCATCGGGGACGTCGTCCGCGAGGTCGACCTCAAGGCCCGACGCTTGACCATCACCCCCCTGCCAGGGCTGCTCGACGATCCGGCATAACCCTTAGATGAGGGATTGAAAGCCTCTATAGCAGCGACGTAGACTGTGCGCGGGTTCCGGCGGGGCCAACCCGGAGGAGCTCACTACAACACGTTTCGGAGAGAGGGGTCCTTGCACATGGCGAAAGCGAATGCGCTCCAGGCGGTGGCCGACTGCGTCCATCACTGGATCCTCGAGCCACCGCGCGGCGAACTGACCTTCGGGCGGTGCAAGAAGTGCGGCAAGGAGCGCCATTTCACCGGGGAGACGAGCTACCGCATCGGTCGGGGCTCCTCCCACAAGACCTGACCCCGAGGCCCCGGAACAAATTGACTGGCGAGAAAACCGCTTCCTACGATGGAAGCGGTTTTCCAGTTCTTCCCGATCGGTGGGGACGTAGCTCAACTGGGAGAGCGCAGCACTCGCATTGCTGAGGTCAGGGGTTCGAGTCCCCTCGTCTCCACCAACTCCACCCATGCAACGCTGGACACTCACCCTCCTCTCCTCGCTTGCCGCCCTTCCCTTGTCCGTCTACGTCGCGATCGACCAGGCGCCGGTTCCGGGAGACGTCGCCGGAATCCGTGCGGTCCAGTCCGTGGAGGGGTTGGGCCTGCTGGCAGAAGCGGTGAACTGGGCTGGTGACCTGCGCTGGATCCCGGCCGCTGCCTTCCTCGCCGTGTGGCTGATGCGGTGCGAGCGGCAGGACCGGCGAGCGGTCCTCCTCACCGGGTTCGTGCTCCTCGTGCTCCAGGGCGGCAGCCAGGTTCTCAAGCTGCTCGTGGATTCTCCGCGGCCCTCGCCTGCATACGGCGTCGCGATAGACCGGGTGCGCGAGAGCGGAGGGTTCCCGAGCGGCCACGTCTACGGTGACGTGCTCACGTACGGGACCATCGCGGTCCTCGCTCCTGTAGCGCTCGGGACGTGGTCTGCGGCCGTTCGAGTGCCGGCCGTGACGATCGTCGCGCTCGCCGGATGGGCCCGGGTCTACGTCGGCGCCCACTGGCCGAGCGACGTGGTCGGGGGGTACCTCTGGGGCGCCGCGGCGCTCGGCGTCGTCCTTGCGATCGCGTCTCGCTCCCTCGTTCCTTCGGCCGGTGCTAGCATGGCAGCCGAGTTGCCGAACCGGCACTCCGGCCGTCCGCAGGCCGGGGAGCCACGATCCAGAGAGCGCCAGGAGAGCGATTCCCGATGACCGAACAAGCGACTGCACCGTCGATCGCCGAAGCGCGACTGAAGGAGCTCGAAGAACGAAAGGCCGCTGCCCGCCAGGGCGGCGGGCCGAAACGGATCGAAGCGCAGCACGCCCGCGGGAAGCTCACCGCCCGAGAGCGACTCGACCTGCTCCTCGACCCTGGAAGCTTCGAGGAGCTGGACATGCTCGTACGCCCCCGCGGAGCGGCAGGAGGCGACCTTCCGACGGAGGCCGTGGTAAGCGGCTGGGGGAAGATCGACGGGCGGCCCGTCTACGTCTTCGCCTACGACTTCACCGTGCTCGGCGGCTCCCTGAGCGAGGCGGTCGCCGAGAAGATCCTGAAGGTCATGGACCTGGCGTTGATGACCGGCGCCCCGGTGATCGGCATCCAGGACTCCGGCGGCGCCCGCATCCAGGACGGGCCGGAGAGCCTGCGAGGCTTCGGCGAGATCTTCGCCATGAACACCTTGGCGAGCGGCGTCATCCCGCAGATCTCCGTCATCATGGGTCCCTGCGCGGGAGGGGCGGTGTACAGCCCCGCGATCACCGACTTCGTCTTCATGACCGAAGGGATCGGTCAGATGTACATCACCGGTCCCGACGTCATCCGCGCCGTCACCGGCGAGGAGGTCACGCACGAGGAGCTCGGGGGCGCAGAGGCTCACGCCACGCGGTCCGGGGTCGCGCACTTCGCCATCCCGGGCGAGGCGGAAACGCTTGCCGAGGTGCGGCGGCTCCTCTCGTTCCTTCCTTCCAACAACGCCGAGGACCCACCGGTCTATCCGACGGATGACGACCCCAACCGGACGTCCGAGGACCTCCTGACCATCGTTCCCAGCGAGCCGAACCGGCCGCACGACGTCCGCGAGGTGATTTACCGGATCGTCGACGACGGCGACTTCATGGAGGTGCATGAGCGCTGGGCACCGAACATCGTCGTCGGCTTCGCCCGCATGAACGGGCGAACGGTCGGTGTGGTGGCGAACCAGCCCCTCCACCTCGCCGGGTCGCTGGACATCAACGCCAGCCGCAAGGCGGCACGCTTCGTCCGCTTCTGCGACTGCTTCAACATTCCGCTCGTGACGTTGGTCGACGTCCCCGGCTACCTGCCCGGAGTGAGCCAGGAGTACGGCGGCATCATCACCCACGGCGCCAAGCTCCTTTACGCCTACAGCGAGGCGACGGTTCCGAAGGTCTCGGTGATCCTGCGGAAGGCGTACGGGGGAGCGTATCTGGTGATGTCGAGCAAGCACCTCCGCGGCGACATCAACTTCGCCTGGCCCACGGCGGAGGTGGCAGTGATGGGCCCCGACGGTGCGGTCAACATCGTCTACCGGGATGAGATCGCAAAGGCCGCCGACCCCGAGGCGCGGCGGCGGGAGCTCATCGAGGAGTACCGGGCGAAGTTCGCGAATCCGTACATTCCGGCCGGCCGCGGTTTCGTCGATGACGTGATCGACCCCCGGGAGACGAGGCCGAAGATCATCCGCGCCCTGGAAATGCTCGAGAACAAGGTGGATCGGAACCCGCCGAAGAAGCACGGCAACATCCCGCTGTAGGCGGAGAATCGAGGGCGCAATCCGGAGGGCATCGGGGAGGATCCCGATGCCCTCCCTTCGTCCTCTGGGCCGACAATCAGCGAAGGAGCCCGCGGAGGAGGCCGGTGTTCGCGCGACGACGGAGCAGCCGACCCGACGTTCTCGATTCGCTGCCGCCCTTGCCCCCGGTGGCGCTCCGGGTCGTGCAGGTGAGCCAAGATCCCCGTGCCTCAGCTGCCGACCTCGCTACCGTCGTCTCCAGCGACCCCGCGCTCTCGGCCCGGATCCTGCGCGTGGCGAACTCGCCGGCGTACCGGGCGGTGCAGGAGATCACCTCGGTGCAGGCGGCCTTGGTCCGGCTCGGCTTCGTCCAAGCGCGAAACATCGCCCTCAGCGCGGCGCTCACGGGCGCCTACGCGCCGGACGAGCGGAACGCCCTCTTCCGTATCGATGAGTTCTGGCGCCACTCCCTAGCCGTCGCCTTCCGGGCAGCGGAGCTCGCCGCCGAGCGACCCGAGCTCGACGTCCCCACTGCCTTCACGGCGGGGTTGCTGCACGACATCGGTCGGCTCGCCTTGTACTACGCCGACCCTGCCGGCATGGACCAGGCGGTCGCGGCAGTTCTTGCGGGCGGGGCCACCCTGGAGGCAGCCGAGCTGGCAGAGACGGGGTACACACACGGCGAGGTAGGGGGCGCGCTCTGCCGCGGCTGGGGGCTCCCCGAGCGCATCGCCGAGGCTGCCGCGAACCACCACGACTCGGAGCCCGCGGGCAGCTATGCGATGCTCGTTGCGGAGGCAGACCGGTTCTGCGCCGAGGCCGGCTTCCTCCCCGGTTATGTCATTCCACCCGCTCCGGGGTCGAAGCGAACCGTTCCCGCCGGGGTGGTGCGGCTCGCCCGCCAGGTCGAGGACCTGATGCAGCTCGTGCGAGAGCCCACCGTCGGCGTGCGGCACTGACGTCCTCCCCGAAGCGCTTTCCGAGTGCCCGCAACGAGCGACCGTGGTAGCATGCCCTCAGCCCCGCTTTCCACGGGCAACACTTCATCCCACGGAACCGGCAGGCACGGATGGGCAGAGTTCGCATCACGGAGACCGCGATTCGCGACGGGCACCAGTCGCTCATCGCCACCCGCATGCGCACCGAGGACATGATCCCGGTCCTCGAGCTGATGGACGAAGTCGGCTATCACAGCATCGAGTGCTGGGGCGGTGCGACGTTCGATACGTGCTTGCGGTTCCTCCGCGAGGATCCGTGGGAGCGGCTGCGGGAGATCAAGCGGCGCCTGAAGAAGACCCCGACCCAGATGCTGCTCCGCGGCCAGAACGCGGTCGGCTACCGTCACTACGCCGATGACGTGATCCGGGAGTTCTGTGAGCGCGCCGTCGAGAACGGAATGGACATCTTCCGCATCTTCGACGCGCTCAACGACACCCGGAACCTCGAGACGGCCTTCGAGGCGGTGAAGCGAGCCGGCGGCCACGTGCAGGGCGCCATCTGCTACACCGTCAGCCCCGTCCACACCATCGACTACTTCGCCGAGGTGGCGAACCGCATGGTGGAGATGGGAGCGGACTCGCTCTGCATCAAGGACATGGCCGGCCTGCTCAGCCCCGCGATGGCCGCGAAGCTCGTCGCGCGCCTGAAGCAGGACCACCCGAACATGCTCGTGCAGATGCACTGCCACGACACGTCCGGGTACTCGGAGATGGCGTACCTCATGGGCGTGCAAGCCGGTGCGGATGTGATCGACTGCGCCATCTCCGCGTTCGCCGGGGGCACCTCGCAGCCTGCAACGGAGACGCTCGTCGCCGCGCTGCGAGAGTTTCCCGACCTCGACCCGGGTCTCGATCTCGACCTTCTCGGCAAGCTGGCCGACTACTTCCGGGAGGTTCGCAAGCGGTACTGGAAGTACGAGAGCAACCTGCTCGGCGTCGATGCGGGCGTGCTCCGGCATCAGGTTCCGGGAGGGATGATCTCGAACCTCGTCGGCCAGCTACGGGAGCAGGGGGCCGAGCACCGCCTCCAGGAGGTGCTCGAAGAGAACGCGCGCGTACGCGCCGACCTCGGGTACCCGCCCCTCGTCACGCCCAGCTCCCAGATCGTCGGCACCCAGGCCGTTCTCAACGTGCTCACGGGGAAGCGGTACGGGACGGTGACACGCGAGACGAAGAACCTCGTGAAGGGGCTGTACGGTCGCACGCCGGCCCCGATCAACCCCGAGGTGCAGAAGCTCGTCCTCGGCGACGAGCAGCCGATCGACCACCGGCCCGCCGACGACCTGGAGCCGGAGCTGGAGAAAGCCCGCGCCGAGATCGGGGACCTGGCGGAGTCACCGGAAGACGTTCTCAGTTACGTCATGTTCCCCGGCCCGGCGAAGGAGTTCTTCCAATGGCGGCGCGAGGGCGGTGGTCCGGAACGGGAGCTGGTCGCCGCCGTTGCGGCCGCCCTCGCCTGGCGACCGCCGAGCGCTCAGCCCCAGAGGCCGCTCCCCAACGGGGCCCAAGCGGCTGCGCCGGCAGGCAACCTGTGGCGGCAGTTCGGCCGCCTGCGGCAGATGCGGTAGGAGGATCAGGGTGGCCAAGCTCACCATCGGAGGCCGAACGTACGAAGTCGAGGTGCGCGGCGACACGGTCATCGTCGATGGGCACCAGATCCAGGTCCGGGTACGCGAGGACGAGGGCGCGCTCATCGTTCGCGCCGGAGGCGTGCCGTACCGCATCGAGCTGCCGCCGGAGCACGAACGCGTCAGCGGGATGCAGATCTCCATCGACTACCGCCCCTTCACCGTGGAATGGGAGGGCGCCCTCGCACCGGGGGCACCGCGCGCCAGTACGCGACCGGGCAGCGCGTCAACGCCGCAGGGCGCCCGGCAGGCGGGAGCCCCGGCCAGTGGCGCCGTGACGGCGCAGATCGCCGGCCGCATCGTCCGCGTGAACGTGAAGCCGGGCGACACCGTCAAGGCGGGGGACGTGCTCCTCATCCTGGAAGCGATGAAGATGGAGAACGAAATCAAGGCACCGAAAGACGGCACGGTGCGCGAGGTGCTCGTGACCGAAGGAGCTCGCGTAGCGGAAGGCGACCCGCTCGTGGTCCTCGACTGACATCTCCCGCGGCCGCCTCCCAAGGCGCTCGGGATTCGGTGGCCCGGTCCGGCGATCGCGTCGGCTGAGCGGTCATACGTTCTCAACCCAGGAATCGGGGGTCGAGAGGTGTCCGGGCGGGACCGTGACCAGAGATCCCCGGCCCGGTAGACTCGAGACGATTTCGATAGCAGAGAAGAGGAGTCTCCCGTGACGCTTCGGTACCTTCGCGATCAGCGGCACGACGCCACGGTGCAGGAGATCGCGCGGGTCAAGTTCCCGTACCCGAACGACGAGCATCCGGAGCTCGAAACCGTGGTCAACGAGCCGGAGCCGAAGGTCTCTGTCGGCCACGGCGACGACGGCTCCGAGCTCTTTCCTGACATCGTCGTGCTTCGCCGGCCAGGGCTCTGGCTGGAGATGATGGCGGAGGTGGAGACGCGCGACACCGTGAACGACGAAAGCGCGCAGCGGGAGTGGCTCCCGTTCTCGCGCGTGGGACGGCTGTACCTGTACGTGCCGGTAGGGACCGTCGAGGAGACGAAGCGGCTCTGCAAGAAGTACGGCATCAAGCTCGCGGGCATCCGGACGTGGCGGTTCCGCCCCGTGTGGGGCCTGGAGGTCGTCGAGGTCTGACTCCGTGCCAGGGCCATCATCCGACGGGCGCCTCCACATCTTCGTCGATGTCGACCACACGATCGTGGTGGCCACGCCGGAGGGCCCGGCGCTGCGGCCGCACGTTCACCACGCGCTGGCGCGCCTGCGCGCGGCCGGTCACGCGCTCCATCTCTGGTCGGCAGGCGGCGCTGCCTACTGCGCGACCGTGGCCGAGCGGTACGGGCTCCATCCCTACCTCGAAGGCTGCCACGACAAGGACCCTCGCGTGGTGCCGCGGCCGGACTTCATCGTCGACGACGACGCCTACCTCGTGAGCAAGTACGGAGGGTACGCGGTCGCACCGTACCGGGCGGTCGACCCCGACGACCGCGCCTTCCTCGACCTCCTTGCGGCGCTTGAAGAGCTCGGCCACCTGTAGAAGGCATGGCGAGGGTCCTCCTCGTCGACCCCTTCCTCGAAGGCAGCCACCGCGCCTGGGCCGAAGGCCTCGCCGCGTACTCGCGCCACGAGATCCTCCCCCTCGGACTGGAGAGCGGGTCGTGGCGGGAACGGATGCGTCGCGGCAGCCAACTGCTGGCGGAGCGCGTGCGGGCGAATTCTCCCTCCCCGGACGTGATCATCGCCACGGACATGCTGGACCTGCCGCTCTTTCTGGCGCTCACCCGCCCAAGGTTCCTCGACACGCCGATCGTCGCCTACTTCCACGAGAACCAGTTCACGTATCCCCGCATCCGCCGGGAGCGGCTCAACTCCTGGTTCGGCCAGATCAACTATGCGAGCGCCCTGACCGCGGATGTGGTCGCCTTCAATTCGGAGTTCCATCGCCGCGACTTCCTTCGCGCGCTCCGCACATTCGAGTCGGTCCCGAACAACTGGTACCGGCCGGGTTCGGCCGACGAGATCGAGGCGAAGGCCATCGTCCTTCCGCCCGGCATCGACCTCCGGTCCCTCCAGCTCGGCGAACCGGTCCCGCGGGACCGGCGCCAGGTGCTGTGGAACGCGCGCTGGGAGTTCGACAAGGGCCCCACACTCCTCGCGAGATTGCTCACCCGCTTGGCGGAAGCGGGGCTCCAGTTTTCCGTGGCGATTGCGGGCGCCCCGGGGCCCAACCCCGACCGGGCCCTGTTCGCCCTTCGCGAGACGCTCGCCGACCGCATCGTCCACTTCGGCTTTGCGCCCGACCGTGCGGCCTACGCGCGCCTGCTCTGGAGCAGCGGCATCGTCCTCAGCACGGCGCGCCACGAGTTCTTCGGCCTTGGCTTCACCGAGGCAATGGCTTGCGGCTGCGTGCCCCTGGCCCCGGCGGCGCAGAACTACCCGCATCTCATTCCACCGGAGTGGCATGACCGCTGCCTGTACGAGAGCGAGGAGGACGCCGCGGCGAAGCTCGCCGCCCTCCTCGAGGATCCGCCCCCGCGCGAGCCGTTCCAGGCGGCCGCCGCGAGCTACGACTGGGAGCGGCTCATCCCGCGCTGGGATGCGCTCATCGACGATCTCTTGGGCAGCGCCGGTCGCATCGGGTAGGGTGGACGCGAGGATGGACGAGCGTTTGCGAACCCACGCGGTGGAGCGCCCGGCGTCGCCCATCACGCGCGCGCGCACCGTGTTCGCGCAGACCTGGGCTGCAGTGCGGCACGCCTGGCACGAGACGCCGAGGGCGTTCCGCGCACCGGTGGTCACTGTCTGGCGCGCGGCCCGTTGGTACTCGCAGGATCAAGCAAGCATCTACGCAGCAGCCATCGCCTACTACGCGCTCTTCTCGCTCGTCCCCCTCGCCGTGCTCACCCTCTCCATCCTCGGGTTGGTGCTCCCGCCGCAGCGGGTGGTGGATTTCGTGCTCACACAGCTGCCGCTGGAGCAGACGAGCGACGTGGAGGAGAACGTGCGGCGCATCGTTCGCCAAGCGCGGGACCTGTCGCCCGCAGGACTCGGGATCGGCGTCATCGGTCTGCTCTGGTCGGCTTCGGGCGTGTTCTCGGCGGTCCGCAGGGGGCTGAACGCCACCAGCCACCGGACGAAGTCCCGCCCGTACTGGCACGAAAAGCTCGTCGACTTCGCCCTCGTGCCCGCGCTGGCGATCTTGATCGCGCTCTCCATCGCCCTCACGGCCCTGGCCCAGGTCATCGTGGCCCAGGTCGAGGAACTGGGACCGATACCGGTCCCGACCTCCGACCTGGCTCGCTGGGCCTCGATCCTCGCCGCAGCCGCCGTGTCCTTCGCGATGTTCACGCTCCTGTACCGTTTCGTTCCCTCCTCGCGCCCAGAGTGGAAAGAAGCGCTGGCGGGAGCGGCCTGCGCCACCGTGCTCTTCGAGGCCACCAAGAACGCGGCCGCGTACGTTCTCTCCTTCGCGGCGGTCGGGGAGAACGCCAGCCTGTACGCCGGGTTCGGGACGGCCATGGTCTTCCTCTTCTGGGTGATGCTGAACGCCAGCATCATGCTGTTCGGAGCGGAGTTCGGCCGCGCGGTGGGAGCAACGGTATCGGAACTGCGCGATCAGCCCGCGCAGGCCGACGCCGCCATCGATTGACCCGGCCGATACGCCTCATCGACGTTGCCATATTTCCGCAACAATTTTGTTGAAAAAGCTTGTGAGGCCCGCCCGCACCACGTAGACTGGTGCTCGTGGAAGGAACACGGGACCGGGTGCTGCGGCTGGTCGTGGAGCGCCGCGAGGCTCGCGTCGAGGAGTTGGCCGAGGAGCTCGGCATCTCCGTCGCCGCGGTGCGGCGCCACCTCGACAACCTGCGCGCCGACGGGCTCGTCGCGGTGCAGCCGACGAAGCAAGCCACGGGGCGCCCGTACTACCGGTACGTGCCCACCGAGGCTGCGATCGAGGCCGTGCGTCACACCTACGTGGATCTCCTGCAGCGGCTGTTGCAGTGCTTGGGGGAGCGCGAGGACGTGGCTTCGGCCGTGGCCTCGGCGGTCGCGGAAGCGGTCGCAGAGCGGCACCGGGGTGAAGTGGGTGCAGTAGACCCGCTCGCGAGGGTCGCGGAAGTGACCGAGAGCCTGCGCCGCGAGGGGATTCTCGACCGGTGGCAGGCGCAGGGTGACGAGATTCACCTCATCAACGGCGTCTGCCCGTACCGGCAAGTCGCCGAGGTGTCCCGGCTCCCGTGCGAGAGCGATCGACGGGCCATTGAGCTCCTGCTCGGCACGTCCGTCGAGCAGATCCATCGGATCGTCGACGGCGGCGCCGTGTGCGAGTACGTCGTTCGCGTCCCGAGCACCGCCGACCAAATGGAAACCGTGACCACGAACTGAACCAGGGAGTAGCTATGACGCCGTTGCTAGAGATTCGAGACCTGCACGCGGGAGTGGAAGGAAAGGAGATCCTGCGTGGCATCTCGCTGGTCATCAACCCGGGCGAGATCCATGCCATCATGGGCCCGAACGGGTCCGGCAAGAGCACGTTGGCCAACGTGCTCATGGGCAACCCCAGCTACCAGGTGACGGCGGGCGACATCTTCCTCGCCGGCCAGCGCATCAACGACCTCTCGCCCGACGAGCGGGCGCGGCTGGGGCTCTTCCTCGCCTTCCAGTATCCGGTGCCGGTGCCCGGGGTCACGCTGGTGAACTTCCTGCGTCAGGCGGTGAACGCCGTCCGCGGGCAGGAGGTTCCCGTTCGCGAGTTCCGGGAACTGCTGTTCGAGAAGATGGACCTTCTCAAGATGGACCGCGACTTCGCGCGCCGTTACCTGAACGACGGCTTCAGCGGCGGCGAGAAGAAGCGGGCCGAGATGCTGCAGATGGCCGTGCTCCAACCGAAGATGGCCGTCCTGGACGAGACCGACTCCGGCCTGGACATCGACGCTCTCCGCACCGTTGCGGAAGGCGTAAACCGGATCATGAACCCGGAGATGGGCCTCCTGCTCATCACGCACTACCAGCGCTTGCTGAACTACATCCGCCCGCACTTCGTGCACGTGCTCATCGACGGCCGAATCGTCAAGTCGGGCGGGCCAGAGCTCGCGGAGGAGCTCGAGGCTCGCGGCTACGAAGGGCTCGAGGCAGAACTTGCCGCGAGCAGCAGCTGAAGGAGGGAGCGATATGAGCTCGGTTCCGGTCATTCGCGAAGAGGGATACAAGTGGGGCTTCTACGACCCCGTAGAGGCGGTCTTCAAGGCGAAGCCCGGCTTGAGTCACGAGATCATCGACATCATCTCCGACATGAAGGGCGAGCCGCAGTGGATGCGCGAGTTTCGCCACCGCGCGCTCGACATCTTCTGGCAGAAGCGGAACCCGCCCTGGGGCAGCCCGGAGCTGAACAACATCGACTTCGATTCCATTCACTACTACGTGCGGGCTGCCGAGCGAGACGCCACCTCGTGGGACGACGTGCCGGAGTACATTCGTCGCACGTTCGACCGGCTCGGCATCCCTGAGGCGGAGCGGAAGTACCTCGCCGGCGTCGGCGCCCAGTACGACTCCGAGGTCGTGTACCACAACATCCGCAAGGACCTCGAGGCGAAGGGCGTCATCTTCCTCGGCATGGACCAGGGCCTCAAGGAGCACGAGGACCTCGTCCGGGAGTACTTCGGCACGGTCGTGCCACCCGCGGACAACAAGTACGCGGCGTTGAACAGCGCCGTGTGGTCCGGCGGTTCGTTCATCTACGTGCCGCCCGGAGTGAAGGTCGACATCCCGCTCCAGGCGTACTTCCGCATCAACAGCGAGGCGATGGGCCAGTTCGAGCGAACGCTCATCATCGCCGACGAGGGGAGCCAGGTCCATTACGTCGAGGGGTGCACCGCTCCCATCTACTCCCGGGACTCCCTGCACGCGGCCGTCGTCGAGATCATCGTCAAGCGCGGAGCGCGTGTCCGGTACACGACCATCCAGAACTGGTCGAACAACGTGTACAACCTCGTCACGAAGCGCGCCGTCGCCTACGGCGAGGCGGTGATGGAGTGGGTCGACGGGAACCTCGGCTCGAAGCTGACGATGAAGTACCCGAGCGTGTTCCTGATGGAGCCGGGCGCCCACGGCGAGATCCTCTCGCTCGCCTTCGCCGGTGCCGGCCAGCACCAGGACGCCGGCGGCAAGATCATCCACGCGGCGCCGTACACGACCTCGACGATCGTCTCCAAGTCGCTGAGCAAGGACGGCGGTCGCACCAGCTACCGCGGGCTGTTGAAGGTGTACGAAGACTGCCACCACGTGAAGGCGAAGGTGCGGTGCGACGCCCTCCTCCTCGACGAGACCTCTCGCTCGGACACGTACCCGACGATGGAGATCGACGCGCCGGACGTGCACATCGAGCACGAGGCGTACGTGTCCAAGGTGAGCGAGGACCAGCTCTTCTACCTCCAGAGCCGAGGGCTCACCGAGGACGCAGCGGCGAAAATGATCGTCAACGGCTTCGTCGAGCCGATCGTGAAGGAGCTCCCGATGGAGTACGCGGTGGAGCTGAACCGGCTCATCGAACTGCAGATGGATGGAGCGCTCGGGTAATCCCGGAGCGCCTTCGGGGGCAGGGGGCGAGGCGGTCGGGGGTCCGTCTCGCCCCCAACTGCGCAAGCTCTTCGACGAACGAGGAAGGGTTGGACGATGTCAACACCAGTGACCACGAAACAGTTTGCGAAGCTCGCCGGGCAGATCTCGGCCGCGCTCGGCGAACCGGAGCCGCTCGCCACGCTGCGGCGAAAGGCCGCCCAGCTCGCCGAGGAGCTGTCGCTGCCCGATCCGGCGCTGGAGCGCCCTTGGAAGTACTTCGACCCTCGAACGATCGCCTTCGAGGAGTACGAGCCAGCCAGGCCCAGCGGGCGGCGCGATGCATCCGAGCTGCTCGCGACGTTCCGGATCGACCGGGAGGAGTACGCGGGCGTCGCGGTGCAAGCAAACGCCGACGTCCTCTACGCGGAGTCGCGGGCAGAGGGGCTGGAGCTGGCGTCACTCGACGCGATACCTGAGCATCTGCGCGAGCGCCTGGTCGCGGCATACGGATCGGTAGTCCCGCATGACCGCAACCGGCTGGTGGCGATGCACTACGCCTTCGCCCGCGGCGGTCTCGCCATCGTGACGGAGCCGAACGCCGACCTTCGCCAGCCGGTGCGGGTCACGCGCTGGTTCGAGGGACCCGGCCAGCTGGCGGCGCCGCACACGCTCATCATCGCCGGAGCGAACAGCCGCCTGAGCGTGATCGAAGACTGCCGATCGGCCGACGACGCCATCGTCGTGCTTCCGGCCGTCGAGGTCCTGCCCGGTCCCGGCGCAGAGGTGCGGTACTCGATTCTCCACCGCTGGGGCGCGAGCACGTACGTCTTCGGTGAGCAGCGCATCGTGCCCGAGCGGGACGCCGCCTTCGTCGGGCTCTTCGTGGCCACCGGCGGTCGCGTCGTGAAGAGCCACATCGAAGCGTCGCTCGTCGGGCGAGGCTCCTCGAGCGAGCTCTTCGGGCTCACGCTCGCCGACGACCACGAGCACGTCGACTTCTACACGCTGCAGGACCACATCGGGCCGGACACCCGCAGCGACCTGCTCTTCAAGTCGGCACTCAAGGATCACGCGCGGGCGGTGTACTACGGACTCACGCGCGTGGGCCTCGAGGCACGGAACGCCGACGCGAACCAGGAGAATCGAAACCTGCTCCTCAGCAAGACCGCAAAGGCTGACAGCGACCCGGTGCTGGAGATCCTCACGAACAACGTCATCCGGGCGAGCCACGGCGCGACCGCCGGCCCCGTCGACGAGGAGCAGCTCTTCTACCTCCAGAGCCGCGGCATTCCCAGGGACGCGGCAGAGGAGATGCTCGTGTGGGCGTTCCTCGGAGAGGTGCTCGATCGCTTGCCGGACGACGCCCTGCGCCAGGAGGTGATCGAGATCCTGCAGGCGAAGCTGGAGGGATAGCCGTGGCCTGGGTTCCGGTGGCGCGAACGGAGGAGATCCCCGTCGGGCGCGTGCAGGTAGCAGAGGTGAACGGGCGCCGGATCGCCGTCTGCCACGCGGAGGACGGCTTCTACGCCATCGATGACCTCTGTACCCACGACGGCGGGCCCCTGGATCAAGGGGAGCTCTTCGACCATCAAATCGAGTGCCCGCGCCACGGGGCTCGCTTCGACATCCGCACCGGCCGCGTGCTGCGTCTGCCTGCCGTTCGACCTATACGGACGTATCCCGTGCGGCTGAACGGCGACACCATCGAAGTCGACGTCGAGGTGAGCCCCGGATGAGTCTCGACACTGCCCGTATCCGCGGGGACTTCCCCATCCTTCGCCGCCTCGTGAACGGCCGGCCGCTCGTCTACCTCGACAACGCCGCCACGACGCAGAAGCCCCAGCGCGTGATCGACGCTCTCGTCCACTACTACACCGCGATGAACGCCAACGTGCACCGCGGCATCCACACCCTGGCGGTCGAGGCGACGGAGGCGTACGAGGGGACGCGCGAAAAGGTCGCCCGCTTCATCGGCGCCGAGCGGTATGGCCACGTGGTCTTCACCCGGAACGCGACGGAGGCGCTGAACCTCGTCGCGCGCTCCTGGGGCGAAGCGAATCTCCGTGACGGGGACGAAGTGGTGCTCACGGTGATGGAGCACCACTCGAACATCGTTCCCTGGCAGCTGGTTGCGCGGAAAACCGGGGCACGACTGCGGTACGTGGACATCCGGGACGACGGCACCCTCGACCTCGACCAGCTCCGGCAGCTCGTGGGCTCCCGGACGAGGGTCGTGTCCCTCACGCACGCGTCGAACGTGCTCGGCACGATCAACCCGATTCCTGACGTGGCCGAGCTCGCCCACCGAGCGGGGGCGATCCTGGTCGTGGACGGGGCGCAGAGCGCGCCGCACCTCCCCGTGGACGTCCGCGCGCTGGGCTGCGACTTCTACGCGTTCTCGGCCCACAAGATGCTCGGACCGACCGGCGTGGGCGTGCTCTGGGCCCGCCCGGGGTTGCTGGAACAGATGGAGCCGTTCCTCGGCGGAGGCGAGATGATCAGCGTCGTCCGTCCCGAGGAGTCGACGTGGGCAGAAGTGCCGCACAAGTTCGAGGCGGGCACGCCGAACATCGCCGACGTGATCGCCTTCGCAGCCGCGATCGACTACCTCGAGGACCTCGGCATGGCCAACGTGCGCGCCCACGAGGTCGACCTCACCGGCTACGCGCTCGACCGGCTTGCGTCTCTGCCGGAGGTGCGGATCTTCGGGCCGATGGATCCAGAGCGGCGTGGGGGCGTGGTCGCGTTCGCGGTCGAAGGGATCCATCCGCACGACGTCGCCACCATCGTGGACCAGTTCGGCATCGCGATTCGGGCCGGCCACCACTGCGCCCAGATCCTTGCCCGCAGGCTAGGCGTTCCGGCCACGAATCGCGCGAGCTTCTACGTCTACAATGAGAGCCGGGAAGTCGATCTCTTGGTCGATGCCCTCAAGGAAGCCGTCGAGGTCTTTCGGCGTGGGGATTCCCGAGCCGCAGTTCGATGACCTGTATCGCGACCTCATCCTCGACCATTACCGCCGGCCGAGGAACCGCGGCCGCCTCGCCGGCGCGACCGTTCACGCCGAGGGGGCGAATCCGGTCTGCGGCGACGAGGTGCTCCTCGAGCTCCGGCTCGAGGACGGCCGCATCGCGCAAGCAGCGTTTGACGGACAGGGCTGCTCCATCAGCCAGGCGAGCGCATCCATGCTGACGGAACACGTGGCGGGACGAACCGTCGACGAGGCGCGTGCCCTCGCGCACGCGTTCGAAGAGATGCTCGTCGGCGGAGCACCTCCTGGGCCGGAGCTCGGGGATCTGGAGGCCTTTCAGGGGGTCGCCCGTTTTCCGATTCGCGTGAAGTGCGCGATGTTGGGCTGGAAGGTGCTCGAAGACGCGCTCGCCCAAGTCGGCAGGAAGGGAGGCAACCAATGAGCGAACAGGCGCAAGCTCCGACGATCGAACAGATTCGGGAAAAGCTCCGGGAGGTGGTCGACCCGGAGATCAACCTGAACATCATCGACCTCGGGCTCGTCTACGACATCCAGTACGACAACGGCGACGTACTCATCACCATGACATTGACGAGCCCCGGCTGCCCGCTGGGACCGATCATCCGCGGGGAGGCATACGCGAAGCTGAAGGAGCTGCCGGGCGTCAAGGACGTCGACGTGCAGATCGTGTGGGATCCCCCGTGGGACCCGCGCACGATGGCGAGCGACGACGTCAAGATGATGCTGGGAATCTGGTAAGCCGAGGTTTTTCGCTCCGTGTCGTGCGACGACGAGGCCGTCGAGGTCCTGCGGCGAGCAGGCCATCGGGTCACGCCTCAGCGGCTGCTCATCCTGCGCGCCCTGCGCCACGCGAGGGGCCACGTGAGCGCCAGCCAGATCGCCGACGAGGTGCGGCGCCAGTTCCCGTCCATCGACGTGAGCACCGTCTACCGCACCCTCGACGTCCTCAAACGCATGCGCCTCGTGAGCGAGACGGACCTCGGCACGGGCGACGCCGTCTTCGAATGGCTGCCGGAGCGGCCGCACCACCACCTCATCTGCACCTCCTGCCAGGGCGTCGACGTCATCGACCACACGTACTTTGAGCCGCTCGAGCGACGGCTTCGCGAGGAGCGGGGTTTCCGCCCGAACTTCGACCACTTCGCCATCTTCGGGCTCTGCCGCTGCTGCGCGGAGGCGGACGATGCCGATTGATCCGCGCCTGCGCCGAGAGCTGGAGAAGATCGTCGGACCGGGCGCGGTCCTCTGGCGTCCCGACGAGCTGCTCGTGTACGCCTTCGACGGAACAATCGAACGAGCGGTACCGAGAGCGGTGGTGCTGCCGGCAACGACGCAGGAAGTGGCAGCCGTCATCCGCTGCTGCCGGGCCGCGGGTGTCCCTCTCACCCCGCGCGGCGCGGGGACCGGCCTGAGCGGAGGCGCGGTGCCGTACCAGGAGAGCGTGGTCCTCTCGACCGCGCGGATGAACCGCATCCTCGAGATCGACCCGGTCGATCGTGTGGCCGTCGTGCAGCCCGGCGTCACCAACCTTGCGGTAAGCGAGGCGGCAGCCCCCTACGGGCTCTTCTACGCTCCCGATCCGAGCAGCCAGCGGGCCTGCACCATCGGCGGGAACGTCGCGGAGAACGCAGGCGGTCCCCACTGCCTCGCGCTGGGCGTGACCACGAACCACGTGCTCGGGTTGGAGGTGGTGACCGCCGCGGGAGAGGTGGTCTGGCTCGGCGGCCGCACGCACGAGTCCCTCGGCTACGACCTCCGCGGCGCCTTCATCGGCTCGGAGGGCACGCTCGGCGTGGCGACGACGATCGTCCTTCGCCTCCTCCCCAAGCCTCCCGCGACGGCGACGCTCCTGGCTTCGTTCCCGAGCATCGAAGCCGCGTGCGAGGCAGTCTCCGCCATCATCGCCCGCGGCATCCTCCCGAGCGCGATGGAGATGCTCGACGAAGTGACGATCGAAGCCGTGGAGGCGGGGCTCCGGTGCGGCTACCCGCCCGACGCCCGCGCGGTGCTGCTCATCGAGGTGGAGGGTACCGACGAAGCCGTGGCCGCCGACGCCGAGGAAGTGCGAAGGGAGTGCCTCGAATACGGGGCATCCGACGTGCGCGCTGCCCGGGACGCGAAGGAGCGCGAGCTGCTCTGGCGCGGCCGGAAGGGGGCCATAGGTGCCCTGGGCGCGCTCGCACCCAACTACTACATCCTCGACGGCGTCGTCCCCCGCTCGCGGCTCGCCACGGTCATGGCCGGGGTCCGGCGCGTGGGCGAGCAGTTCGGGTTCCGCATCGCCAACGTCTTCCACGCCGGAGATGGCAACCTCCACCCGTGCGTCCTCTTCGACGACCGCGAGCCCGGGGCGCGGGAGCGCGTGCTCGCTGCCGGAGCAGAGATCATGCGCCTCTGTGTCGAAGCGGGCGGAACCCTCACCGGCGAACACGGGATCGGGCTCGAGAAACGAGCGTTCCTCCCCTGGGTGTACTCGGAGTCGGACATCGAGAACATGGAGCGGTTGAAGCTCGCCTTCGGCAACGATGGGCGTTTCAATCCCTGCAAGGCGTTTCCGACCGGGACCGGCTGCGGAGAGATGAGCCACTACCCGAGCGCCGTGCGCGCGGCCGGCAGCGACGCCTATGTCTGAGACGCGCGACCTCACCGTGGCAGGCGCGCGGCCCGCACGCGTGCTCTCCCCCCGGACGCTCGACGAGCTGCGGGACGCCGTCCGCGTGGTCACGTCGGAGCCCGGGACCAACCTCGTCCCAGCTGCCGGGAGAACGGCGCTCGACCTCGGCCGCGCGCCTCACGCCCCCTTCGTCCTCCTGGACCTCGCGAACCTTCCTGTCGAGGAGATCCGGCACGAGGCGAGTGACCTGGTCGTGGAGTGCCCCGCGTGGACGCCGATCTCGCTCCTCAACGAGCGCCTCGCCGCCGAGCGCCAGTGGGTCCCGCTCGATCCGCCGCTGGCGGACCGCGCGACCGTGGGCGGCACGCTCGCGGCTGCCCTCGCCGGGCCGGCGGCCACCGGCTACGGGCTACCGCGAGACCTGCTCCTGGGGGCCACGCTCCTGCGCCCCGACGGGGAGCTCGTCCGGGCCGGCGGCCGGGTCGTGAAGAACGTCGCCGGCTTCGACCTCCTGCGGCTCTGGTGCGGCTCCCTCGGAACACTCGGCGTGCTCGTCCGCGCGACCCTGCGGACCTATCCCCGTCCCGACCTGGTGCTCCTCGCGCGGGAGGAGCGGGGGCTCGGCGATGCGCTCGCGCTCGCGGATCGCGTCCTCCGCAGCGGCGCCCTCATCCGCTGCTGCGACGTGGCCCGAACCCCCTCCGGGTCGTGGCAGCTGCTGGTTGGGGTGGAGGACCGAGACCGCCGCGCGCTCGCATCCCTCGCGCCCTGGTCGCAGCGGGAAGAGCGGCCGCTGCCGACCCGCGACCTCGGGTTCCGGACCAGCGATGCCCTGACGGTCCGCACTGCCGCCCCCGAGCGGCAGCTGCGCTCCATCGCCGAAGCATTCGAGGGGGCAGGAGCGGAGGCAATCGTCGTGCGGCCCGCGCTGGGGACGGCTCGCGCTGCCTGGGGATCGGGGCGCATTCCCGAGCTCGCTCACCTCCTCGCGCTACTCGGGGAGCTCCGCAGCAGGCTCGAGCCGCTGGGGGGCTTCGCCGTGGTCGAACGGATGCCGGACGCGTGGCGCGGCAAGGTGGACCCGTGGGGAACGCCGCCAGCCGCGGAGCTCATGCGCCGCGTCAAGGCGGTGTACGATCCCGGTGCGCACTTCGCGCGGGGGAGGTTCGTTGCCGGCATCTGACGCCGCCCACTGGCCAGCGCCGTCGCACGCGCCTCGGCTCGATGATCTGGCCCGGTGCGTCCACTGCGGGCTCTGCATCTCCTCCTGCCCCACGTATGCCGTCACGGGGCTCGAACCGGAAAGCCCGCGAGGCCGCATCGCGCTCGCCAGGGCCGTCGCCGAAGGGGAGATCGAGCTCGACGATTCGGTAGCGACCCACTGGGACCGCTGCCTCGGCTGCCGGGCTTGCGAGGCCGTGTGCCCGAGCGGCGTGCGGTACGGCCGCATCCTGGAGGGGCTGCGCGCGCAGCCCCCTCGCTCGGGGCGGCGGCGCCTGCTGCGCGCCGTCCGGCACGGGCTCCTTCGCGCAGCGTTCGGGAGTCCCCGCCGGATCCGGGTCGCGGGGCGGCTCGTGCGTACGCTCGCCGACCACCGGATCCGCGCCGTCGCGGGCGGCGTTGGCCTCCTGCGGTTCGACCTGCTCCGCCGCGCTGCATCTCAGCTCGAGAGCCGGGTTCCGCCACCGCTGCCGAACCGCGAGCTCCGGCACGGTCCCGGAACGCGCGGCCGAACGTACCTCTTCCGCGGCTGCGTCATGGACCAGCTGTTCGGCGACGTCCACCACGCGACCGTGCGCACCCTCGCGCGCGCCGGCTGGGAGGTGGTCGTCCCGTCCGAGCCCCGGTGCTGCGGGGCCCTCCACGCGCACGACGGCGACCCGGAGTTCGCCGCGCGCCTCGCGAAGCAGGTGATCGCCTCGTTCCCCGACGACGGAGCGCCGATCGTGGTGAACTCGGCCGGATGCGGAGCCGCCCTCCGCGAGTACGGGGAGTGGCTCTCCGATGACCCTCAGTGGAGCGAGCGCGCGGCACGCTTCGCGGCCCGAGTGCGCGACTACTCGGAGCTCCTCGCAGGGCAACCCTTGGCGGCGTCACTGGCCGCGCGCGTCACGTACCAAGATCCCTGCCACCTCGCCCACGTCCAGCGCGTCCGCGAGGCTCCCCGCGCCGTCCTCACGGCCGTCCGGGGACTGGAGCTCGTCGAGACCGCGAACGCCGACATGTGCTGCGGCGCCGCCGGCCTCTACTCCCTGCTCCAGCGACCGCTCTCCGACGCCATTGCGGCCAGGAAGCTCGAGGCCGTTGCCCAAAGCGGAGCCTCGATTCTCGTGACGGCGAACCCGGGCTGTCAATTCCAATACCGGCGCGCTCGCCACGCGCTGGGGCTTCGCATCGAAGTGCTCCACCTCGCGCAGCTCGTCGACCGCGCGATGCGCGATTAGAAGGACGTCCGGCCGCTCGCGCCGCGCAGTCTCGGGTCGAGCACGTCTCGCAGCGCGTCGCCTGCGAGGTTGAACGCGAGCACCACGCTCGTAATCGCCAGCCCGGTCCAGAGCGCCATGAGCGGCTTCGCGGCGCCCAGGAGGCGCCCCTCGTTCACCATCTTCCCCCACGAGATCTTCCGCGGGTCCCCGTAGCCGAGGAACGAAAGGCTCGCCTCCGCGAGGATGTAGACGCCGATGCTCGTGGTGAAGACCACGATGATGGGAGCCATGATGTTCGGCAGGATGTGCCGGAACATGATGCGCAGGTCCGACGCGCCGATGGTGACCGCCGCAGTTACGTACACTTCCTCGCGGGTGGCGAGCACCGCGCTGCGCACGATCCGTATCACCGGCGCGACGCCGACGATTCCCAGGGCGATCGTGATCAACGTGAGGCTCGGCGTGTCGATCACTTGAATCATGAGCAGCAGCAGGATCAGGGGCGGAAACGCTTGGAAGGCATCGGCGATCCGCTGCATGAACATATCGACGAGCCCGCCGAAGTAGGCGCTCACGATGCCGAACACGGACCCCACCACCACCGCCAGCAGGGAAGCGCCGATGCCGACGATGAGCGACACCTGCGAACCCCAGACGATGCGCGAGTAAAGGTCCCGCCCGTTGTTGTCGGTCCCCAGCCAGTGCTCGGAGGAGGGCGGCAGGTTCCGAGCGAGGACCGTGGGCGTGAACTTGTCCTCGTCGTGGAGGAGGCGGATGGAGGGGTTGTCGAGCGCCTGCTCCGCAAGTTCCGGATCGTACTCAGGATTCGGCACCTCGAAGACGCGCTGCGGGTCGTAGCGGTCGAGCTGGTCAGCGAAGATGGCAACGAACACGAGCAGGATGATGACTGCCACCCCGAACCCGCCGAGCGGCTTCGTGCGGAAGAAGCGCCCCGTGTGCACGGCCGCGCGGATCACCCACGGGCGGTCGCTCAGGCTCGGCGGGATGTACTCGGCTCCAGGGATCGCCAGAGGCCGGTCAGACATCGCTCCTCCCTTACGAGTACCGGATGCGCGGGTCGAGCACGCCGTACAGGAGGTCGACCGCGAGGTTGACGAAGACCACGGACGTCGCCAGCAAGAGGACGAAGGCCTGGAGGACGGGCACATCCCGGGCGTTGATCGCCCGCAGCACCCGGTTCCCGACGCCGGGGATGTTGAAGATGTACTCGAAGACGACGTTCCCGCTGATGAGCGTGGCCACCGAGAGCCCGATCACGGTGACCACGGGGATGAGGGCGTTCTTGAGGGCGTGCCGCATGACGACCACCCGTTCGCGGAGGCCCTTGGCCCACGCGGTGCGGATGTAGTCCTGGCGCAGGACCTCGAGCATCGTCGACCGCAGGAGGCGCATCACGGTCGCTCCCGTGGCGAGCCCGCCTGCAATCGCAGGGATGATGAACAGCTTGAGGCTTGCGACCGGGTCCTCCCACAAGAGCGGATGCTTCGTGAGCTCAACCGTCCAGAGGTCGTAGCGGACGACGTACAGGAGCAGCATCGTCGCCACCCAAAAGTTCGGAGCGGCGAGGGCGGTGATGGCGATCACCCGCAGGACGTAGTCGATGAGGGTGTCCTGCCGTATCGCTGAGATCACGCCAATGGGGATGCTCGTGACGACGGCGATGATGAGCACCATGACCGACAGCTGAATCGTGTACGGCAGCCCTTCGACGAACCCCTCGATGGCCGGCCGGCGGGTCTCATAGGACTCGCCCAGGTCTCCGCGGAGCAGGTCGCGCAGGTAGAGCACGTACCGCTCGAGGATCGGCTTGTCGAGCCCGAGCTGCTTCCGGATGGCGTTCAGCTGTTGCTCTTGCAGCTGCGGGTTGTCGCTGATCGGGTTCTGCAAGGCGATGCGCTGGGCGACGAAGTCGCCGGGCAGCACGTTGGCCGCGAAGAAGACCATCGTGCAAACGAGCCAGATGACCGGAATGTTGATGAGCGCCCGCCGAATGACGTACGTCCGCATCTCGTCCCCCCGTGACCGAAGTCGCGGCGGGGAGGGAGTCGCTCCCTCCCCGCCGTGCCGTCGTTAGGCTGGCCGCCCTTGCCACGTGGGGTCGTTCCGGTCGAACCAGCTGTCCCGGTAGAAGTTGTGCGTGTTGACGAACGCGGCGTCCTCGCCGGACTTGTAGTAGTTCCAGCGGAGGGTGTTGATCACCTGGATTACGTTGTAGGGAATCCCGGCCCCCCAGTTCTTCAGCAGCAGGCGCTCGATCTCCTTGCAGAGCTCCTTCCGCTTCTCGACGTCGAGCTCCTGGATTGCCTGCTCGGTCAAACGGTCGACCTCGTCGATCTTGACGCCGAACTGGAAGAACTGCGGCTGCGTGGAGTTGTAGATGGAGTAGAGGTCGAGGGTCGGCTCGAGCTTCGTGACGTCGGAGATCCACCCGTACCAGATGTTGGCGCGGCCGTTCCCGTACTCCTGCTTGATGATCTTGTTCGTGATCGTGGAGTACGGCTGGATCTCCGGCCGGAAGCTGTTCCCCAGTGCTGACTGCAGCCAGCCAGCGATCGTCGCGCCGATGCCGGGGAACGAGCCCTCCCAGATGTCGGGGATGTCGATGACGACCTCGCCGAGGGCGGCTCCGTTCCCCGCCTCCCACATCTGCTTCGCCTCGGCGATGTCCTGCGCCTTGTCCGTCCGGTACCCCTCGAAGGTGAGGAGCTCGCGCTCGGTGATGGCGAAGGCCTGCTGGGAGGGAGGCACGTTGCCGCTCACCGCGCCCGCACCCTGGAAGAGCAGCTGCACCATCTGGTGCCGGTCGATGACCTTAAAGATGGCGCCGATGAGCCGCTGGTCGCTCCAGGGAGGCGCCCCGCCGTAGTACGTACCCGCCATCGGGTTCGTGGAGAAGCGCCGCGTCTGGTAGATCTGGTCCTTGTACCGCTCCAGCAGCTCGTTCAGCACCGCCACGTTGCGCGGCGAGAAGGCATCGAGCTGCTTCTGCTCGAAGGCGCTCTGCTGCGCCGCCTGGTCCGTGAAGAGCGGGAAGTACTGGACGGCGTCGATGAGCACCTCGTCGTAGAACTTCTCGTTCCGCTCCAGCCGAACGCTCCCCTCGGCGGCGAACTGGGTCATGATGTAGGCGCCGGTGCCGATGATGAGATCCGCGCTCAGGTCCTGGTACTTGTTCTCGAACGCCTCCACCGCCTCCGGCGCCTGCACCTTGGAGTACGGTCCTGCGAGCGTGCCGAGGAAGAACGGGTTCGGCTGCGAGAAGGTGACCCGCAGGGTGCTCGCGTCGACGACCTCCACCTTCTCGACGCTCGCGTACTCCGCCTTCCGGTAGAAGTTCGGGTCTTCCGTCCCGTCCAGGAGCTTCCCGGCCTTGTTGCGCTCGATGAAGAACTTCAGGTCCTCGACCGTCACCTGGCGCCCGTTCACCGGCGGCTTGTCGTGCCAGAAGACGTTCGGCCGCAGCTTGAAGATGATCTCCGTCCCGCTCGGCTGCTCCCAGCTCTCCGCGAGCGCCCCCTCGATCTCGGCCCGCTCGAAACTGCGGTAATGGACGATGCCGAGGTTGGTGTAACCGAGCAGCGCCGCGAAGGGCGTGAACCGGCTGCGGTCGGCGTCGAACGTGTCCCACGTGTTGTTCGCGCTGCTGAAGCGCGCGACGCCGCCCTTCTGTGGCCCAGCTTCGGTCGGCGAGGCCGCTGCCGTCGGCGAGCCGCTCGGGGCGGCCGTCGTCGCGCCCGCAGCGGGCGTCCCGGCCGGCTCCTCGTCATCGCCGCATCCGACGAGGAAGAGGCCTGCGGCCCCTGCCCCGGTGGCGCCCGCGGCCCCGACGAACCGTCGTCGGCTCAGCCGCTGACGCCGAAGCTTTCTCACCCAGTAGTTCTCCTCACGCATGACCATGACTGTCGCGCTCCCCCCTTTTCTGCTTGTTCGCTCCGAGGCTCTGCTCGCCACGAGTGCCCCACGTTCGATACGAAAGCACCCGGCGCTCGGATGCGCGGAATTGTATGGACCTACCGTTCGGTGTCAAGAACTCGGCTCGCAATCCGATTGTTCAGCCAGCTGAGACTCGGTATCGTCAGCTCAATGGAACGCCAGCGAGTCACGGTCATCGAGGTCCGGGACCTTACCGCCGGGTACGACGGCCATCGCGCTCTCTCGGATGTCACGTTCGCCGTCCCTCGACGCACGCTCGCGGCAGTTCTCGGTCCGAACGGCTCGGGAAAGAGCACCCTTCTGAAGGTCCTCATCGGGCTCGTGGAGCCGTGTTCCGGGCACGTCTCTATCCTCGGGATGCCGCCCAAGGAGGCTCGCCCCCGTGTCGGTTACGTCCCTCAGTCCCACCACGTCGACTGGAGCTTCCCCATTACCGTGCGCGAAGTGGTCGAGATGGGCCTGTACCGGCCCGGTTGGAGGTTCCGGCGCGCTCCCGATGGCCGGCGACGAGTCCGCGAGGCGTTGCGACGAGTCGATCTTCTGCACCTGCAGCGACGGCAGCTTGGCGAGCTGAGCGGAGGCCAGCAGCGTCGGGTGCTCATCGCCCGGGCTCTCGTGCGCGACCCCGAAGTCCTCCTTCTCGACGAACCCACCGCCGGCCTCGATGCACCATCCGAGTCACAACTCATGGCCCTGCTCCTTGCCCTCCGAGGGGCCGGGAAGACGATCCTCGTTGCGACCCACGACCTCGGCGGGGTCTTCCACGCCTTCGATTACGCCATCTGCCTCAATCGGCGAGTGATCGCCAGTGGGCCTCCGGAGACGGTGATGAGCCCGGAGACGCTGGAACGTACGTTCGGGCACGAGCTCCTCAGCCTCCACGGCGCCCACCGGCACCACGCCGGGCACCACCAGCGAGGACGGCGCCGGTGATCGATTGGCTCTGGGAGCCCTGGACCTTCGAGTTCATGCGGCGAGCGCTCTGGGCCGGGCTGCTCGTCGCAGTCACCGGCTCCGTCGTGGGCGCCTTCGTCGTCGTGCGCGGGCTCGCCTTCCTCAGCGACGCCGTCGCCCACTCCTCCCTTGCCGGAGCGGCCGTCGCCTTCCTCCTTGGCGGCGGCAACGTGGCCATCAGCCTCGGCGCCGTCGGCGCCGCCGCTGCAACCGCGCTCGGCGTGGCCCAGCTCACACGCCGGGGCCGCGTCCACGAGGACACCGCCATCGCCCTCCTCTTCGCCGGCCTCTTCGGCGTCGCCATCCTTCTCATCTCTCGCGCGAGGAACTACGCGGTCGAGCTAAACGCGTTCATCGTCGGGAACATCCTCGGCGTCACCACCGGGGAGCTGCTCCTCATGGCCGCCTTGACGGTGGTGGTGCTCGGGGCGGTCTTCCTCTTCTATCGAGAGCTGCTGTACTCCTCCTACGACCCCGAAAGCGCCGCTGCTCTCGGTGTCCCCGTCGCCGCCGCCCAAACCGGTCTCCTGCTCCTGGTCGCGCTGGCGGCGGTCATCGCCTTCCGGTTGGTCGGGGTCGTCCTCGTGATGGCGATGCTGGTCGCGCCGGCGGCAGCCGCCATGCACGTCGCGCGCACGCTCCCAACGATCATGGCGCTCGGCACTCTGCTCGCATCACTGGCCACCGTGGCGGGGCTGTACGCGTCGTTCTACGCAAACCTGGCGGCCGGCCCGGCCATCGTCGTGGCGACGATCGCGATGTACGCGCTGCTCTGGGCGCTCCGCGGAAGCCTCACCCGGGCCGGCCGGCGCGATCGCCGACCGCGACCGCCTCGTCGGAAAACGTGACATTCTTGTCAAACTGCCCGAACCGAGGGCCCAGGATGGAGACTTCAGCGGGCTTCTCTGCTACGTTTGTGAAAGCTGGCACAGCATCCGAAAGACGGGAAGGCGCGCCATGGAGTACCGCCCGCTCGCTGGGACCCCGCTCACCGTCTCGGCCGTGGGATTCGGGGTCTGGACCGTAGGCACGACCTGGTGGGGCATCAAGGACCGTTCGGTCGGGATTCGGCTGCTGCGGGAGGCGTTCGACCTCGGCATCACGTTCTTCGACACCGCGGACACGTATGCGGCCGGGGAGGCGGAGACGATCTTGCGCGACGCTCTCGGCGACCGGCGTTCGCAGATCGTCATCGGCACGAAGTTCGGATACGATATCTACGACTACCCGGAGACACACGGCCAGCGGGAGCGTCCCCACGACTGGTCGCCCTCCTACCTGCGAAAGGCTCTCGAGGGCTCGCTCCGGCGGCTTGGGACCGACTACATCGATTACTACCAGCTGCACAACCCGCGCCTCGATGCGATCCTGCGGGACGACCTCTGGGAGGAGCTCGAGCGCTGCAAGGAGCAGGGGTTGATCCGAGCGTACGGCGTGGCGCTCGGGCCGGCGCTCGACCTGCGGCAGATCGAGGAGGGCGTGACGGCCATTCGCCTTCGCAAGGCGCCGCCGCAGATCATCTACAACATCTTCGAGCAGGACCTCGGCCGGGCCATCTTTCCGGTGGCCCGTGAACGGGGAATCGGCGTCCTGGTGCGGGTGCCGCACGCGTCAGGGCTGCTCGACGGCAGCGTGAAGGCCGACACGACCTTCGAGCCGGGAGACCACCGGGCGTGGCGCGTGACCACGGACGAGCGCCGCAAGGCGTGGCTCGAAGACGGCCTCAAGAAGGTCGAGCGGCTCTCCTTCCTCACCGAGGGACGAACCCTGGGGCAAGCAGCCATCCAGTTCGTCCTGCACGAGCCGGCCGTCGCGAGCGTGCTTCCGAACATCTACAACAGCGAGATGCTGCGGGAGTTCGCGGCTTACGACTCGGCCCGCCCGCTGAGCCAGGAAGAGTACGACGAGGTCCAGCGCCTCGTGGACCGGAACTTCGATCTCGCCGACGTTGCGGAAGCGGGGGAACCACGATGAGCGAGGAACGGAACGAAGGAAACCAGCAGGCACAAGCGCGTCCCGGCCGTCGCGGGCCGATGGTGAACCTAGACCCAAGCGGGCAGGTTACCCTTCCGCCCCCTGACCGCGCGCGGCGCCAGTTCCTGAACTACGCCTTCTTCAAGCTCGACCCGGAGTTCCGGCGCTTGCCGGCGGAAGAGAAGGCGTGCGCCCGCGAAGAGTTCGCCTCGGTGGTGGAATCCTGGGCGGAGCAGGAGGAGGACCTCATCATCCGCACCTACTCGCTCGTGGGCCTGCGCGCGGACGCCGACTTCATGCTCTGGCGCATCTCGCACGACCTCGCGACGTTCCAGCGGATGCAAGCAGCCCTCAACCGCACCAGGCTGGCGGGGTACCTCCGGCAGCCGTACAACTTCATCTCGCTGCAGCGCCGCTCACAGTACGTGAACCGCATCGAAGGGTCCGGCGAGGGCGTGGAGCTCCTGCCCGGACAGGGGAAGTACCTCTTCGTTTACCCCTTCGTAAAGACCCGGGCCTGGTACGACCTCACCCCGCACGCCCGCCAGGGAATGATGGACGAGCACATCTACGCATCGAGCCCGTTCAAGGGCGTCCGGTTGAACACGAGCTACAGCTACGGGATCGACGACCAGGAATTCGTCGTCGCCTTCGACTCGGACTACCCGCAAGAGTTCGTCGACCTCGTCGAACGGCTCCGGTACACGGAGGCGAGCCAGTACACGCTGCGGGATACGCCGATGTTCACCTGCCGGCGGCTCCCCATTCGCGAGATCATGGAGCAGCTCGGATGACCGAGAGCCGGTCGCTCTGCGGCACGCTCGACTCCCTGCGCGCCTGCTGCTGGGACATCACCTCTTGCTCGAGGGACGAGATCCTCGCCATCGAGCAGCTCGTGGCGCGACACGGTACCGAAGCGGCGGTCGTCCGGTCTTGCCAGCGAGCGGAGGTGTACCACCGTCGCGATTGCGCGTGCGACGCCCCCCGCAAGCTTCGCGGCATCGAGGCGCTGCGTCACCTTGCGGAGGTGGCCGCAGGGCTCCACTCCGTCGTGCTCGGGGAAGCGGAGGTGCTCGGCCAGGTGCGGACGGCGATGGCCAACGCTCCTGCCTGGCTGCGGCCGCTCGCCGACGTCGCCATCGCCGCAGCGCGGGAGCTGCGGGACGAGACCGCCTTCCACAGCCATTCGGGCCACCTGCTCGATCGGGCGTTGCGCATCGCCGGAGTCCCCGCAGCGGGCCCCGCGATGATCCTCGGCGTCGGCCAGATGGGGCGGCTCGTCGCAGCACGGGCGCGGGAGCTCGGCTTCGCGCCCGTCATCGTCGCCAGCCGTCGGCGACCGGAAGGGCACTGGTTCGACCGGCACGAGCTAGAGTACTGGCCACTCGCCCGTCTCCGCGAGGCCCCACCCGTCGATGTCCTCATCGGCTGCCTCGGCTCGGCCGCAGAGCCCCTCCTCCCCGAGGACGACCTTCCGGCCGTGCGCCGCCTCATCGTCGACCTGGGCACGCCGCGGAACTTCGCTGGGCCCGCCTCGGTCCAAGTCCTCGCCATCCGCGACCTCCTCAGTCCGGGCGAACCCCAGGAGCACGGAGCGGGACGGCGAGCAGCGCTTCGCGCGCGGCTGGCGGAGCTGCTCGAGCGGCGACTGGTCATGGCTGCCGAGGACGGCCGCTCGCACGTCGGGGCGCTGCGGGCGGAGATCGAGCGGCGGCGCCAGGCGGAGCTGGAGCGTATCCGGCGGCTACACCCGGAGATCCCGCCCGAGACGCTCGACCGCATCACCAAGTCGCTCATCAACCGCCTCTTCCACCGGCCCTCGGAGCGGCTCCGCGCCCTGCCGCCGGAGCTGGCGCGCGAAGTCGTGAAGCTGTTCGAAGCGGGCGACGAGCCGTGACCTCGCTGGGACGGAAGGTTCCGGTCTCGACGAAGGACCCGGTCAACGAGGCGATCCTGCGGGTCTCCGAAGATCAGCTCGCCGGGTTCCATGAGGACCCGCTCGAGGAGATCTCACTCCGCAGCGGCGTGCCCTTCGAGGTCGTGGTCGAGCGGCTGCGGGCGATGCTGGAGGCGGGGACCATCCGGCGCATCCGGCAGACCCTCATCACCACCAACCTCGCCCAGGGTGCACTGGTCGCCTGGAGGGTCCCCGAGGAGCGACTGAGGGCCGCCTTCGACTGGATGTTCCGCGAGGACCCGTTCTCCGGCCACGTGGTGATCCGGACGACCGACCGGGAGAGCGCGGGATCTCGCTTCCGCCTCTGGACGACCGTCAAGGTGCCGCGCCCGTACTCGCTCGAGCGTCACTGCCAGCTCCTCGCCGACCGCGTCGGCGCGCTAGAGTTCCGCATCATGCCGGCCAAGTACCTCTTCACGCTCGGGGTGGGACACGCCCGCCGCCGGGGGCTTCCGCCCGGCAGCCGCGCGCCTGCACCAGCCGAGGCCCAGCCCACCCGCATCATCGAGCTCAGCGAACGGGAGTGGCGCGTGCTCCTGGCGCTGAAACGGGAGTTCCGGCCGGAGGAGCTCGGTCACGACCTGTGGCGGCCCCGGGCTGCCGAGGCGGGCGAGCGGTTCGAGGAGTTCGTTCGCATCGTGCGGGAGCTGGAGCGGAAGGGGATCGTGGGCCGCTTCTCGACGTTCCTCGAGCACGTGAAACCGAATGCAGCGGGCGAGCGCGTCACGCGGTACAACGCCCTCTTCCACTGGGCCGTCGAGCCAGGCAGCGAGCTCGAGGCGGGGAAAGAGGTCGCTCGCCACCACGTCATCACCCACGCCTACTGGCGCGAGGCGGGTCCCGAATTCGGCAACGTGAACATCATGGCCGTTGCCCACGGGACGGAGAAGGAGTGGCTGCTGGCCCACAAGGACGCCATCGACCAGCACCTCGCCGAGGCCGGCATCGCCGTCACGTACACGAACGTGTTCTGGGGCGGCCGCAGCGAGATCAAGCCCTCCGAGATCTCTCCCTTCGCGTACGAGGAGTGGTGCCTCGTGCAGGGCGTTCGCCCCGAGACGATGCAGGAAGCGTAATTGCACCCCTTGCCCATGCACGGTGCACGGGGTAGCGTTGAGGGCGGACATTAGGCATGCCTAATCGGTCTTCTATGGCATGTCTCACTGCGACGATACGAAGGAGCTACGGCATGAAGCTGTTGCGCCGCTGCGCCGCCCTCGCGCCGCTCTTGCTCATCGGCCTCATCTCCGGCTGCGGCGACGAAGGCCTGCCCACCCTCACCGTGTACGCTGGCCACCACGCGGGGCTGATGGAAGAGATCATGAACCGGTTCGCGGAACAGGAGGGGATCAAGGTTCGCCTCCGCATCGGAGACCCCTCCTCCCTCGCGAACGCCATCCTGGAAGAGGGCAGCAATTCGCCTGCCGACGTCTTCATCAGCGAGGGCGCCGCGGCGCTGGGGGCACTGGCGGCCGAGGGGCGGCTGGAGCCGTTACCCTCAGAGATCCTCGCCCGAGTCCCCTCGTGGGCGAGCGACCGGGAGGGCCGCTGGGTCGGATTCGCAGGGCGCGCCCGGGTGCTCGTGTACAACCCGGAACGGGTGCGGCCCGACGAGCTTCCCCAGTCCGTCTTCGAGCTCACCGAGCCCCGTTGGCGGGGAAGGGTGGGGTGGGCGCCGGCGAACCCCGAGTTCCAGAACTTCGTCACCGCGATGCGCCTGCTGCACGGGGACGAGGAGACGCGCGCGTGGCTGCTCGCCATGAAGGAGAACGACGTCCGCGAGTACCCGAACAACATCACCATCGTCGACGGCGTCGCCGACGGCGAGATCGACGTGGGGCTCGTCAACCATTACTACCTGTACGCGATGCGGGCCGACCGCGGCTCCCTGAACGCAGAGAACTACTACTTCACGAACGGAGACGTGGGCGGGCTCATCAACGTCTCTGGAGCGGGGATCGTCGACTCGAGCGACCAGAAGGATCTCGGGCGGCGGCTCATCGAGTTCCTCCTCACTCCCGAAATCCAAGCGCTCGTCGCCGAAGAGGGGTTCGAGTACCCCCTGGTCGCCGGCGCGCCGACGCCGCCGGGAGCCCCCGCCATCGAGGAGCTGCACCCGCCTGCGATCGATCTCTCCGCGCTGCGCGACCTGCGCGGGACTGTCGAGCTCCTGCAGGAGACGGGCGTCCTCCCGTGAACGTCAACGGCACGGCCCTCGGGGTGCGGATGTCGCCGGCGGCGATCGTCGCGCTGGCCGCCGCAATCGCCGTCGCGGGCGCCGCCAGCTTGCCCGCCTTCTACCTCGTGCTGCGAGCGCTCCAGAACGCTGCCGAGCTCTGGGAAACCCTCAGTCGCGCCCGGGCAGCGGAATCGACCATCCGCACGGTCCTCCTTGCCGGGAGCGTGGGGATGACGGCCACGGTCGTGGCCGTGCCGCTCGCTTGGCTCCTAGCCCGTACCGACCTGCGACTCCGAGGGCCCTGGACCGTGCTCCTCTCGCTTCCCCTCGCCATCCCCAGCTACGTCGGCGCCCTGGCGGTGGTCGCGGCGTTCGGACCCCGCGGCACCCTTCAAGGGTGGCTCGAACCGCTGGGCGTGGAGCGCCTCCCCGAGATCTACGGGCTCCCCGGCGCCTGGCTCGTGCTCACCATTCACACGTATCCGTTCGTCCTGCTACCGGTGCGGGCGGCGCTCGCCTCCCTCGACCGGTCCGCGGAGGAGGCCGCGAGGACCCTTGGCGCCTCGCCGGCAGGGGCTTTCGTGCGCGTCACGCTCCCGCAGCTGCGCCCCGCGATCGCCGCCGGCTTCCTGCTCTCGGCCCTCTACACCCTCTCCGACTTCGGCGCCGTCTCGATCCTGCGGTACAACGCGCTCAGCCGGGACATTTACGTCCAGTACAGTGCCGTCTTCGACCGTCATGCGGCGGCGTCCCTTGCGCTCCTCCTCGTGTTCGTGGCCCTCCTCACCGTTTCGTTGGAAGCGCTCACGCGCGGCCGGGCCCGGTACCACGTGACGACGCCGCGCGGCCGGCCCCGCACCTTCGCGCTGGGCCGGCTCCAGGTCGCCGCGCAAGCCTACTGTCTCGTGGTCGCGAGCGTGGCGCTCCTGTTGCCGGTTGGCGTCCTCGGCGAGTGGCTCCTCCGCGGTCTCGACGGCGGCATCGAGTGGCAAGCGGTGCGTGAGGCGGGGGTGAACTCGGTCGTCGCCTCGGCGCTGGGGGCAGGCGTCACCACCGTCGCCGCCCTGCCGGTCGCGTACCTGGCAGTCCGCCATCCGGGCCCGCTCAGCTTCCTCCTCGAACGCCTGGCGCTTTCCGGATACGCCCTTCCGGGCATCGCCGTGGCGCTGGCGCTCGTGTTCTTCGCCGCCAACTACCTGCCCTGGATCTACCAGACCCTCGGCTTGCTCGTGTTCGGGTACACCGTGCGCTTCCTTCCCCAAGCCTTCGGTCCCTGCCGAGCCTCGCTCCTGCAGGTGAACCCGAAGACCGAGGAGGCAGCGCGCGGCCTGGGGGCCAGCCCATGGCGGGTCTTCTGGCGAATCACCCTCCCCCAGCTCCTGCCGGGCATCTCCGCAGGGGCGGCGCTCGTCTTCCTCACGGCGATGGAGGAGCTCCCCGCCACCCTCCTGCTCAGCCCGATCGGCTACGAGACCCTCGCTGTTCAGGTGTGGTCCGAAGCGCAAGCAGCGTTCTACTCGCAGGCAGCTTTGCCTGCCCTTATTCTGATAATGATCTCTGCCTTACCGACCTACCTCATCACGAAGGGAGCGCCCGCGCCGGCATGAAGGAGCCGCTCCTCGTCTGCCGCCAGCTCGAAAAGCGCTTCGGCCGTACCGTGGCCGTGCGGAACCTGGACCTGGAGGTGTTCGAGGGAGAGATCCTCGCCATCTTGGGCTCGAGCGGATGCGGCAAGACGACCCTCCTCCGGCTCATCGCCGGCCTCGAACGGCCGGACCGGGGGACCATCCGGCTCCGCGGGCGGGTCCTCGCAGGCGACGGCGCTTGGGTGCCGCCCGAGCGTCGCCGCGTCGGCCTTGTCTTCCAGGACTACGCGCTCTTCCCGCACCTCACGGTCGCGGAGAACGTGGCCTTCGGCGTCCCGAAGGGGGTGAACAAGGCCGAGCGGGTGAGGGAGCTCCTCGAGCTTGTCGGCCTCAGCGGGCTCGAGCGGCGCATGCCGCACGAGCTCTCGGGCGGTCAGCAGCAGCGCGTGGCGCTGGCGCGCACGCTGGCGGCGGACCCGGAGCTCGTGCTGCTGGACGAGCCGTTCTCGAACCTCGACGCGAGCCTCCGTGCCAAGGTTCGTGAGGAGGTCATTCACATCCTGCGGGCGGCGAACGCGACTGCCATCATCGTCACCCACGACCAGGAGGAGGCACTGAGCCTCGCCGACCGGGTGGCGGTGATGATGGAGGGCCGCATCGTCCAAATCGGGACGGCGCAGGAGGTGTACCGCTACCCCGCGAACCGCGCGGTGGCGGAGTTTGTCGGGGACGCGAACTTCCTTCCTGTCACCGCCCGCCACAATGGGACCATCGAGTGCGAGCTGGGACCTTTGCCCGTGGAGGCCCCCGGAAGCGGGCGGTTCGACGTGATGGTTCGCCCGGAGGACATCGAGCTCGGCTCCGTCGGCGTCCCCGTGAAAGTGCTCGAGACCACGTACTTCGGTCACGACCAGCTCGTCACCGTGGAGCTTCCCAGCGGCCGGCGGCTGAAAGTGCGCACCATGCGCGCCGAGCAGCTGCAGCCCGGCACCGAGAAGCGGGCGCGGGTCGCCCGCGAACCCCTGCTCGTCCCGGAGGAGTGAGGCTGCTTACTCCGCGAAGGGAAGGAAGCGGCCGAAGCGGCGGTTGAAGTGGAGAAGCGGCTCGGCGTCCGCGGCCCGCGCCGAAAGCACCTTCCCGACGAGGATGACGTGATCCCCGCCGTCGAACCGGTCCCAGATTGCGCACTCGACGTGGGCGAGCGCATCGGCGATGAGCGGCAGTCCCGTGAGATCCCCGCTCACGACGGCGGTCGGCCCGAACTTGTCGGCGCCCCGCGTCGCGAACCGCAGCGCCACATCCTGCTGACCCGCCGCGAGGATGCTCACCGCCATCGCCTCCGCCTTCGCGAAAGCTGGATAGCAGTCGGCGCTCCGCGCCAGGCAGACCAGCACGAGCGGCGGATCGAGCGAGAGTGACGTGAACGCGCTCGCGGTGAAGCCCACCGGAACCCCTGACTCGGCGTCCTTCGTCGTGACGACCGTGACACCGCTCGCGAACCGCGCCATCGCCTCGCGAAAGCGCTGGCTGTCGACCTGAGCATCGAGACGAGACATCGAGCCTCCCGCGACGTATCGTTTCGCTCGAACCTTACCGGCTTTGCAGGAGCCCGGCCACCTGCGCACGAAAGGAGGCAAGATGACGTCGCCCGATGAGCTTCGCGCCCAACTCGCACTCGCACGGGACCGGTTCCGCGACGCCATGCGCCTCGTCGCCTCCCGCTGGGACGTTGCCCCGGCCCCGGAAGCGTGGTCGCCGCGCCAGGTGGTCGAGCACGTCGTGCGAGCCGAGATCTGGTTCGCGTCGAAGGTGTGCACCTCGTGCGGGTATCCCGGGCGCGAAGCCGAGCCCGTGAGCCTTGCTACGGCGGAGGAAGGCCTGCGAGCCTTCGACGAGGCCGCCTCGTGGTCAGCCGGCAGGCTGAAGTACGTCACCCCTGAGGACCTCGCCCGGCCAGACGACCGCTTCGGCACGGTGGCCGGCATCATCACCGCCGCGACCGCGCACCTCACGGAGCACGCGGAGCAGCTCGAGCGCATGACGAAGGCCGCACGATGACACGACGGGGCTCGGCTCCCGTATGATTCGGCGAGACCGAAGTAGCCACAGGGGGTAAGAGCCGTGAGCGTCTTTCGTCCGGCCCGGCTGAAGTTCGGGATCTTCCTCGCGCCCTTCCATCGGCTCGGCGAGAACCCGACGGTGGCCCTCGAGCGGGACCTCGAGCTGATCGAGCACCTGGATCGATTGGACTACGACGAGGCTTGGATCGGCGAGCACCACAGTGCGGGGTGGGAGATCATCGCCTCCCCGGAGGTGTTCATCGCCGCCGCTGCCCAGCGGACGCGGCACATCCGTCTCGGCACGGGCGTCGTCAGCCTCCCGTACCACCATCCGCTCATGGTCGCGGACCGCATGGTCCAGCTCGACCACATGACGCGCGGCCGGGCGATGTTCGGTGTCGGGCCCGGGGCCCTCACCTCCGACGCCTACATGATGGGCATCGACCCCCTGACCCAGCGCCCGCGGATGGATGAGGCCCTCGGCGCCATCCTCGCCCTCTTCCGCGGCGAGGTCGTGGACATGGAGACGGACTGGTTCACCATGCGCGGCGCCCGGCTGCAGCTCGCCCCGTACACGAAGCCGCACATGCCGGTCGCCGTCGCCAGCACGTTCTCTCCCGCAGGGCCCACGACGGCGGGGAAGTACGGTGTCGGCGTGCTCTCGATTGGCGCGTTCCAGCCCGGCGGCCTCGTTTCCCTCGAGCGTACCTGGCAGCTCGTCGAGGACGCGGCCGCGAAGGCCGGCAGGCAGGTGAGCCGCGAGGAGTGGCGCCTCGTCATGCCCGCGTACCTCGCCGAATCGCGCGAGGAGGCCATTCGCGACATCGAGGAAGGCTACTACGAGTGGAACACCGCCTACTTCGAGAACACGCTCGGCCGCCCGCCAGACCCCGATCAGAACAGCATCCGCGCCGCGATCGAGCGCGGCGGAGCGATCGTCGGCACACCGGACGACGCCATCGAGGCCATCGAGCGTCTCTTCGAGCTCTCCGGCGGGTTCGGCGGGCTGCTCATCCTGGCGCACGAATGGGCGCCGCGCGAGAAGATCTGGCGCTCGTACGAGCTGATGGCCCGTTACGTCGCGCCCCGGTTCCAGGGACAGTACGAGGCGACGGCCGGCAGCCAGCGCTGGGTGTCGGAGAACCGCGCCACGATCTTCGCTCCGAACACGGCCGCCATCGGGAAGGCGTTCGCGGACGCCGGCGTAGAGATTCCGCAGGAGATGATCCAGCGAATGCAGCGGGGCCGCACGTAAACGGGGATGCCGTACGCGCACGTCAACGGGGCCGACATCTGGTACAGCCGGCACGGCCGGGGCCAGGACGTCGTCTTCATCCACGGCGCGGGCGGGAACCACCTCGTCTGGTACCAGCAAGTGGCCGCGTTCGCTCCCCACTTCCGCTGCCTCGTCTACGACGCCAGGGGCTGGGGGCTGAGCCGGGGCAACATGTCCGTCGCCCGCTGGGCGCTGGGCACGGACCTCCTCGCCCTCCTGGACCACCTGGGCATCGAGCGCGCGCACTTCGTCGCGCAGTCGATGGGCGGGCGTGCGGTGGCGGGGATCATCCGGCTGGCCCCCGAGCGGATCCGCAGCATCGTCTTCTCCGGCACGAACGGAGGGGTCGCCAACGACCGCATTCGCGCCTTACAGGACCGGCTCGCCGCCGAGCGCGGTGACGGGGGGTTACGGGCCCACGCCCTCGCTCCCGGGTTCGAAGAGCGCGAGCCGGCGCTCGCCACGCTCTACCGGCAGCTCAACGCCATCAACCCGCCGCGGCCGAGAGGCCTCCTGGGACGGCCGCCTCCGAACTACCGCGGCTCCATGCACGAGGCGATCAGCGCCCTCGGCGTCCCCGTGCTGTTCATCGTGGGAGAGCTCGACCGCATCACCTCCCCGGAGCTCATCCGGGAAGCGGCAGCCCTCGTGCCGGGGTCGGAGTTCGTCGTCATCCCCGGCGCCGGCCACTCCGCCTACTTCGAACGCGCCGAGGAGTGGAACGCCCATGTGCTCGACTTTCTCCGCCGCGCGGCAGGGAAGACGGCACACCGCACGCCGCGGGTTGCGCAGAAGTGACGATCGGGTTATCGTCCGGGCGTTATGGTGAGCATGCTCGCGCGCCTGCTCGCGGTTCTCCGTCGTCTCCTCCCGGGCCACGAGGAGCAGTGGGTCCATCCGAGCAACGCGATCACGCGGTACGTCCTCGGCGAGCGGCCCGCAACCTCCGAGCCCGCGCCGCCGGCGCCTGCAGCGAGCGAGGAACCCGCCGCCGAGCAGCCGGCCGATGACGCCGCGGCAAGCGCCGCCTAGTCGGTATACTCGGGCCGATGGCGCTGTACGAGTACTACTGTCCGACCTGCCGGGAACGATTTGAGGTGCGGCGGCCGATGAGCGCCGCCGGGGAGGAGGCGTTCTGCTCCCAGGGCCACCGCGCGGAGCGCCTGCTCTCCGCGTTCGCGATCGGAAGCACGGCGAAGGCGGACGCGCCCGCTGGGGGCTGTTGCGCGGGCGGGGCCTGCGCCTGCAGCCGCGCTTGAGGCGGCTTACTCCCCCCGCACGGCCCGGATGACAGGCGCCTGAACGGGGAGGCGCGACTCCGCGTCATCGCGGGTTCGCCAGGCCAGGACGAGGCCGATGCCCGCCACCAGCCCCGCGATGGTCAGCTCCGCCAGCGCCGCGACGCCGATGATCAGCGAGATGTCCTGCCAGAACGGCTCCGGGAACATCTGGATGAGCCGATCGCGCGCGGGGTCGAGCCGCCAGAGGTCGTTGCGGAACAGCACCTCGTGCAGGGTCGTCCATGCTGCATCGAATCGCATCATGACCGCCGCAGCGGCGAGCCCGAGCAGCCCGATGCCGAGCCCCGCTCCCGCCAGGACCTCGCGGGCGAGCGAGCTGAGGGGTGCTTCCCGCGCCCACAGGTAGCGGAGCACCGGGTACGCGAGGACGTAGGCCAGCGCCACCTCCTGCAGCCGGAAGAGCGCCCGCATCACGGCCTTCACGTCCGCCATGTGCTGCACCTCGCGTGCGTTGAAGAGGTTCGTCTCCTCGCCGTCGATGGTGACGATGATCCGCAGTTCGTCGGCGTCGTTCTCGAAATAGGCGATGATCTCCCGCGCGGCGCGCGTCAGCTCCTCACGCTCCAGGCCGGTGCGCTCCTGAGCTCCGTACCGCTCGAACGCCCACTCGTAGACGCGCAGCTCACTCGCCGCGATGCGGATGTTCGTGGTCACCGCCAGCACCGGGAGGGCGAGCACGAACAGCACGGAAGCAGCGCGGGCAACGGCGGTAGCCATGGGATGCGTTCCCTGGGCCATGGTCCGGGGCATCCCCAGGACGTGTCAACGAACGGCCGCAGACCGAACGGGCTCGCTCTGCTACGGTAAAGGACGGTTCGCTACCTCCGAACCATTCCGCCCGGAACACTGCGAGGGAGCAGGACGCGTGACCACGAATGTGACGCCTGAGCTTGACTTCGTCTTCCGCCCCCAAGCCATCGCCATCGCGGGCGTTTCCGCCAAAGAGACGGCCGGCTTCGGCGGGGGCGGGTTCCTCCAATCGCTCCAGGAAATCGGGTTTCCCGGGCCCATCTTCCTCATCCATCCCACCGCTCGCGCCATCCGCGGGCTGAAGTGCTACCGCAGCCTCCGCGAGATCCCGGACGAGGTCGACTACGTCATCTCATCCGTGCCCGCCCGAGCGGTGCCCGGGCTCGTCGAGGACTGCATCGCGAAGGGCGTGCGCGTGCTCCACCTCTTCACTGCCGGCTTCACCGAGACCGGGGACGAGGAGCGCGCTGCCCTCGAGCGTGCCATCGTCGAGCGCGCGCGAGCTGCCGGGATTCGCGTGATCGGGCCGAACTGCATGGGGCTGTACGTGCCCGCCTCCCGGCTGGCGATGATGCCCGGCCAGGTACCGGAGCCGGGGGACGTCGGCATGGTCTCGCAGAGCGGCATGAACGCGGGCGAGTTCGTTCGCTACGGGCTTCCTCGGGGCCTGCGCTTCTCGAAGGTCGTGAGCTTCGGCAACGGCGCCGACCTCCGTGCCGCCGACTTCCTCGAGTACTTCCTTGAGGACCGGGAGACGAACATCGTCGCGGCATACCTGGAGGGGATCCAGGATGGCCCGCGGCTGGCGCGGGCCATGCGCGCCCTGGGCGCGCGCAAGCCGCTCATCGTGCTCAAGGGCGGCCGCACGGAGGCCGGCTCGCGCGCTGCGCACTCCCACACTGCCTCACTCGCCGGCTCGCTGCAGGTGTTCGACGGCCTCTGCCGGCAGGCGGGCGCGGTCCGGGTCGAGAGCCTCGAGGAGCTGGTCGACATGGCCGTCGCGTTCCGCTTCGTGAAACGGCTTCCCGGGCCGCGGGTGGTCGTCGTCGGGGCCGGCGGGGGCGCGAGCGTGCTGGCGGCGGACGATCTCGACGCGGCGGGGCTGCAGGTGCCGCCGCTCCTGCCCGAGACCCAGCAGGCCCTGGCCAAGGTCACGGCGGAGGCCGGCACGAGCATCCGCAACCCCATCGACACCACGAGCCTCTGGGAGGAAGAGGGGTTCGCGGCGACGATGCAGATCTGCGCCGAGGCGCCGAACGTCGACGTCCTGCTCTACCACACCTCGTTCGGCATGGGCCCGATGTCGCGCTTCGGCGACGTCCGGGAGCGGGCGCGCAAGCAGGCCGAAGCGTTGGCAGCGGTGCAGGAGCGCACGGGCACCCGGGTCGTCGTCGCCATCCGCCCCTCGCTCACACCGGAGGGCCTCGAGCAGGCGAACGAGTTCCAGGAGTGGTGCTGGCGCGGCGGCATCGCGACCTTCCCGAGCATCGCCCGCGCCGCCAACGCCCTCGGCAAGCTCCTCCGCTGGCAACAGCGTCACGAGGGATGACGGGCGCCGGAACGGCCCGGTAGCTGTCCCCGTCCGAGCCCGGCCCCCGGAAGCTCCCGGCCCATCCCAGCACCTGCGAGGCTGGCGTCTGCCGCTTCCCCCTCGGTCCCCTGTAGCTCAGACGCGGCCTGGCGCTTGTGCCGGTTCGCTCCGCGGCAGGCGCCCGGCCGCCCCATCCCTCCTCTGCCCACGAGCTCACCGCCTGCGTGACAGCGAGCAGCGCCGCCGGGCCGTCAATGCGGGGCTCGCCGCCAGCTGCGCCTGCTTCAGTGGATTGACGAATCCCGGGACGGGGAGTAGCGTTGTCGATGTAATCGCTCAACTTAGTGCACAAACCGGGGGCGAGGCCATGCAAGTCAAACCGGCCCCAGCCGAGCTGCCGATCCCCTCCTGGGAGCAGGTGCTGAAGCGGAACAGCATCGAGCGCTTGAAGCACGAGCGCTTCCCGCTCGACGTTCGTGACGAGCTGCCGGAGCTCATCGCCCGCGGGTACGAGGCGGTCCCGGAGGAGGACATGGTCCGCCTCTACTGGTGGGGCATCGCCCACGACAAGCCGAAAGTCGGCACGTTCATGGTGCGCCTGAAGGTGCCGGGCGGGCTGCTCTCGCCGCAACAGCTGCGGGCGATCGGCGAGATCGCGGGCGAGTTCGGCCGCGACTACGCCGAGCTCACCACGCGGCAAGGCATCCAGCTCCACTGGATTCGGATGGAGCACCTCCCGGACGTCCTTCGCGCCATCGAGGCCGCCGGGCTCACCACCGTCGGCGCCGAAGGGGACACCGTCCGCAACATCACCAGCTGCCCGGTGAACGGGATCGATCCGGACGCGCTCTTCGACGTGCGGCCGGTCATCGAGGAAGCGGCTCGCTTCTTCTGGGGGAACCGGGAGTACTCGAACCTGCCCCGGAAGCAGAAGTTCACGATCGCGGCCTGCCCGGCACAGTGCAACGCGCCGGAGATCCACGACGTCGCGCTCGTGGGGACGCTCCGAGACGGCGAGCGGGGCTTCGCCCTGCGCGTCGGCGGCGGGCTCTCCGCCACGCCGCGCATCTCGCGCGACCTCGGCGTCTTCGTGCCGTACGACCTCGCCGTGCCGGTCCTCCGCGCGGTGACGGACGTCTGGCAGACGAACCTCCGCTATCGGATCAGCCGCGCCAAGGCGCGCATCAAGTTCCTCGTCGACGACTACGGGCCCGAGGCCGTCCGCGCCATGGTCGAGGAGCGGCTCGGGCGCAGGCTGCCGGACGGGAAGGCTCCGGAGCCCGAGAGCGACACCACGCACCTCGGCGTGCATCGACAGTCACAGCCCGGGAAGGTGTACGTGGGCGTACCCGTCCCGAGCGGCTGGATCAGCGGGGCGCAGCTCCGCAAGCTGGCCGACATCCTCGAGTCGGTGGGTGGCGACATCCGCTTCACCCGCGAGCAGAACTTCATCCTCGCCAACCTTCCCGAGGAGCGGCTCTCGTGGGTGCTCGAGGAGGTCCGCGCCCTCGGCTTCCGGCACGACCGCCATTCGCTCTACTGGCACTCGACGGCGTGCACGAGCCACGACTTCTGCAACTACTCCGTCGCGGAGACGAAGGGGAAGCTGAACGAGATCATCGAGGCCCTGGAGGCGAGGTTCGGCCGGGGTCTCGAGGGGCTGCGACTGTACATGGACGGCTGCCCGCACGCCTGCGCGCACCACTGGGTGGGCGACATCGGCTTGCAGGGCACCACGACCGCGGCCGCGGACGGCCGCATGGAGGCGTACGACGTCGCCCTTCGCGGCGGCCTCGGACGCGACGCCGCCGTCGCCCGCCCCGTGCTCCGCCGTGTGCCCACCACGAAGATCGTCGACGTCCTCACCCGCCTCATCGAGGCGTGGCTGGACGAGAGGGAGCGTCGCGACGACCCCTCCTACCGTTTCCGCGATTTCTGTCGCGAGCGGTCCGATGAGGACCTGCAGCGCATCGCCTTGGCCGAGGCGGAGGCCGCCCCGGCGACCGCCGCGGTCACGGTCCGCATCCCGGGCCCGCTCCTCGACCGCACGGGCGGCGTCGACCACCTCGACGTCGACGCGGCCACGGTCGGCGACGCGCTGCACGCGCTCGCCGCACGCTTCCCGAAGCTCGGGGCGGAGCTCTTCCCCGAGCCGAATCAGGTGTCGGAGAACTTCCTCGTGGCCGTGAACGAGGAAGACATCCGCAACCTCGAGGGGCTGCGGACGCCGCTGAAGCCGGGCGACGAGGTCAGCATCCTCATGGCCATGGCCGGCGGCTAACCGAACCAGGCACCTATGCGAAGGAGGAAGGAGGCGCTCGCATGACCCACCAGCTGGTCTTCGACGACCTGGAGATCGGCGAGATCGCGATCGAACTGGACGATAAGGAGCCCCAGGACGTCATCGCCTGGGCCCTGGAGACGTTCGGTGACCGCATCGCCGTCGTCACCGCCCTGCAGGCGGACGGGATGGTCGTCCTCGACATGGCCTACCGGATCAAGCCGGACGTGCGGGTGATGACGGTCGACACCTGGCGCCTCCCGGCGGCGACCTATCGCTTCCTCGACGAGGTTCGGGAACGGTACCCCGAGGCGCGCTGGGAGGTCCTCGAGCCGGACCCGGCCGAGGTGGACGTGATGGTGCGCCGGCACGGAGAGGACCTCTTCCGGAAGTCGGTCCCGCTGCGGCTCGTGTGCTGCCACATCCGCAAGGTGCGCCCGCTCACCCGTGCCCTCGAGAACCTCGATGCCTGGTTCACGGGGCTGCGCCGCGACCAGTGGGCCTCCCGCGCCGCCATTCGAAAGGTGGAGCTCGACCACGATCACGGCGGCATCGTGAAGGTGAACCCGCTCGCCGACTGGACCGAGGAGGAGGTCTGGGAGTACATCCGCGAGCAGAACGTCCCCTACAACCCGCTGTACGACCAGGGGTACACGAGCATCGGCTGCGACCCGTGCACGCGCCCCATCCAGCCGGGCGAAGACCACCGCGCCGGCCGCTGGTGGTGGGAAGTGAACGCCCCCAAGGAGTGCGGGATCCACTGCCCGATCGAGACGGGCGGGTTCGAGCACGAGGCTGCGGCCATCCTGAAGGAAGCGGGACATCTGTGACGGAAAGCGCTCGCGCGCTCGAGCTCCGGCCGGAAGAGCAGCAGCTGTTGCGGGAGGAGGCGGAGGCGCTCGTCGCCGCCGCGGACCCGCAGCGCCGGCCCGCGTTCGCCCAGCTCGCCGCGGACATCGAGGCGGGCGTCGTGCCCGGCGAGCACGAGGACACGCTGGCGAGCCTCCTCGCCATGCTGCTCGAGACGGGCCGCGCCCGCCGGCGTTACACCGCGGAGGGCGAGCGCATCCTCACCGAGCTCTGGCGTCGCACCGCTCGCGGCCGGGAGCTGGAAGAGATGCTCGGGCGCGCCAACCGGGCGCTGGCGGCCCTCGCCGGCCAGCGGCTCCGCGCCGTTCGCGTCGGCATGCGCACCGTGGGGCACTACACCGTCACCATCGAGTGCGAGACGGTCTCGGTCGTGCTCGCCGTCCGACCGGGCGAGGTGGCGATCGAGAGCCTCAGCGCATGAGCGCGGACCTGGCCCGAACGCCTACCTTGGGATCGGCGCCCGGTCGGTATCGCTTTCGCCCTGCCGCAGCCGCTCCCTCGCGATGCGTGCGAGCTCCTCGTACCTTCTGCGGAGCCGCTCGAGCTCGTCTTCGGTGAGCTCCTCCAGGTCGAGGAGCGCGTTGTGGGCTCCCTCGGTGGCCCGGATCAGCTCATCGAGCTTCAGCTGTACCGCCGCGGAGTCGCGGTTCTGGGTGTGCTGGATGAGGAAGGTCACGATGGTGGTCCCGGTGTTGATGACCAGCTCCGAGGTATTGCTGAAGCGGAACTACGGGCCGGTCGCGGCCCAGAGGAGCACCACGCGCACTGCCAGAGCGAAGCTTTTCGGCCGCCCGGCGGCCCATGCCGTCCATCGTGCGAAGCGGCCGAAGAGGGTCGTGTCGTACATCGGAACGCCTCCCGGATGATGCAGGGCGTCGGGGGCGCCAGGCGCCGGCATCCCGGCGTCCTGTCTGCGCGCACGATAGAACGGCTCGACCCCGCGCGGTAGGATCGACGGCGAGCGGGAGTAGCTCAGTGGTAGAGCGCCTGCCTTCCAAGCAGGATGTCGCGGGTTCGAGTCCCGTCTCCCGCTCCAGGATTTCAGACCTCGTCCGGGTCTCCGGTGGACCTCCCTCGCTGCCGGCTCGCTGCCGCTAGCAGCAATTGGGGCGGCAGCAGGGTGCCGTCATAGGCGGAGACGCTGGGCACCGCTCGTGACCGCGAGTGCCACTGCCTTTCGTGGCGACCCTCCAGCCCTCGAGCCTCCGGTTGACGGTTGGCCCGCGCCATGCCCTGCGCGGAGCCAGACAGTGGCGTCCCCCGAGTGCGCGCGCCGGCGCATCCCTTCCTGCTGAGAGCCGCACCGCTTTCTTTCTCCCCGCCTCGTCTTTTTCGCGCTGCAGGCACGCTTGGGCTGGCTGCCGCCTGCACGAGGAACCGCATCTACTCTTGCGCCTCGGCGGCTAGCGAGGATCGTTCATGCTCGAGGGCAGCGAGCACGCGTGCGACGCAACCTTCGAGGTCGCGCTGGATCTCCCGGCCGGAGAACCGAAGCACCTCCCAGCCTGCAGCTTTGAGCCGCTCGTCGCGGATGAAGTCGGCGCGGACGTCCCGGTGGAATGCAGCACCATCGCACTCCACGTCGAGCTTTCTCTCCGGCGTGACTACCGCAAGGTCGAGGCGGTACCCCTCTACCTCGAGCCCAACTTCGACCTGCAGTCCCGCCGCGCGCAGGGCTTCCCAGAGCCGCCGCTCCAAAGGAGACCGGAACCCGCCCTCCTCCAAGTCCCGCACGTAGCGAGCTAGTTCTCCGAGCACCCCGCCTACAGCCATGCACGCGGACCGATCTCCCACAACAATCAGCTGCCGGCGAGCGCGCGTGACCGCGACGTTCACCAGATTCGGGTCGCCGGCAAAGTTCGCCTGTATGGGCGGGATTTGCTCACTCACCACCGGCGAGAAGATGATGATGTCGCGCTCATCCCCCTGGAACCGGTGCGCGGTATCAACGATGAGGTCGCCGCTGTACGTAGGCAAAGCGCGGGCAGCCAGCGCGCGGATGAGTTCTGCATGGGCGCGATACGGGGTCACCACGCCGACGGTGAAGCGACCCCACTCCGCGTCCTCCGCCAACCGGCGAAGTTCGGCAACCACGGCTTCTGCTTCCGGCGGATTTTCCGCGCTCCGCCCACGCGGCCCCGGACGGAAACGGCCCCGGACATCGACCCACCGCACCGCGGGGCCTTCGCCGTCAGCCGAGGTCTCCGTGAAGATCAAGAGTCGTGAGCCGTAAAAGTGATCGTTCGAGAAGGTGATTATCGAAGGGTGCGAGCGATAATGCTGGTCGAGGAAGAGCGGGGTATCGCCTATCCGTGAGGACGCAAGGCCGAAGAGGCTCCTGTCCTTGTAGGAGTACGCGAGACGCTCCTCCTCCGTGAGGCCGAAACGGTCGGCAATGCGACGCTCCGCTGCGTTCCCGAGCGACGTCACATGGATGAGCTGCCTCGGGTCGCCGATGATGAGGGCCCTTCTTGCGCGGTAGAGCAGAGGTATGGCCGAGGCGACGTCACACTGTGAGGCCTCATCGATGATGACGAGGTCGAAGAGCTCGCGCTCCAGGGGAAGGTTCGTCCGAGCCGAGAGGTTCGTCAGACCCCACACCGGGAACACGTTCAGCACCTGAGGTACGAGCCCCAGGAGGTCGCGGATACCGCGACCTTGCTCCGCGGCGCGTTGGACGCCCTCGGCGAACCTCGTGGCCGCCGAGCGGGCCGTCGGCGCGGCCTCGTTCACCAGCCGCCGCCACGTTGCGTCGAAGAGGCGTCTACTGATCCGCACCCGCTCGTCCATTCGCTCGAGCAGGCGATCGTGAATCTCCCACCGGTCCGGGAGTTCCTGGAGCTCTGCCTTCGCTCGTTCCACGGCCTGCCGCGCGGCGAGGACCCTTTGTGCCGGTTCTACCAGCTCCAACAAGCGCTGCGCCTCCTCCGGCGTCGGCGCAGGGCTGAGCGAGAGGCCCGGGGCAAGCTGGCGAAGCTCCTCCCATGCCCCGGCCAGCTCGTCCCGCGCGCGTCGCCAGCGGGCCCGCCCGCACGGCCAGAACGGCTGCGGACGCGAGGCGACCTTCCACAGGCTGAGCACGCGGCGGGCGTACTGACGCACTGCCGTCGGCTGCTCGATGTACAGCGCCTCGGCGGGGACGTCGCGGAGGATCCGCTCGTACTCCGTCTCCAGCTCCCGGAGCCGCTCCTCTGCCTCCACCCGCCGGCGGGCCGCGTCGTAGATCGGTTCCAGCTCTGCTTGCAGCCGGCGCCATTTGCCGAGCGCGGAACCCACGGCGGCCCGGGAATAGGTGCGGGAGAGGCCGTTGAGGATCGCTCGCGCCATCTCGGGGCGCCGCTCCGTTGCGCCTGCCCGTATGGGAACCGCTTCGCTGCTCACCTCCGCCAGTCGCTCGAACACGACGTCCACGGCTTTGTTGTTCTTCGACGCGAAGAGAACCCGTTCGCCCTGAATGACCGCCGCCGCGACCGCATTCACGAGCACCTGCGACTTTCCCGTCCCCGGCGGGCCGGTGACGACCGTGAACGGAGACGAAAGCGCCGCGGTTACGGCTCCGTCTTGCGCGAGGTTCGTGCGGACGACCGACGGCTGCGGCGCGGGAGGCGGGGGTGGCGGAGGTGCGACAGCGCCGAACAGCACGCCCAGCGGTCCTCGCCGAAGCTCTGCAGCCGGCCTCATGCAAAGCTCTTCCAGGTCCTCTAGGAGAGCCCGCACGGTGCGGTCGCGGGCCGCGACGTAGAGCGCGGCGGTGTTCGACACACCGCCCTCCTTCAGCGGGCGCAGCGAGGAGGGATCCAGCTCGGTTCCCCCGGGCAGCAGCTGCTCCTGCTCGAGCAGCTCGACCCAAAGCTGGATGTACTCCACCGGGCTGGTTGCCTCCTCGAACTCCGGCAGGTCCTCCAGCGCCCTCACGAGCGACATGCGCTCCTCTCTGCTCAGCCCGAGAAGCTCGAGCGCGAAGACGTTGAGCTCCGGGCGCCCGTACTGTGCGGTCACCTGCACGAGACCGTCGGGGAGCTGTTTCGCGTCCAGGGGAGCGAAAAACAGCGGGCTGAACCGGCGCTGCGGGTTACCGTCCTGGAGCCGCTCGCCCACGACCAGCGGGTAGCCGGCATAAAGCGCCTCTGCCCGGCCTCCGAGCAGGCGGCGACGAAGCCACTCCCAGAGCTTGCCGCTCCGTACTTCGAGCACCGGCTCCTGCGCGGTGACGAACGGTTCGCGGCCCTCATCTAGGATGAATGCATCGGCGGCTTCTCGCCCGCTTGCCGGGAATTCGAGCTGCCGCGCCTGCTCCGCCTCGATGCATGCGATGTAGTACCGCAGGATCCGGTGTTCTGGGGCCTCGGGACCGGATGCCTGCTCCACGCGCGTGGCGCGCACGTGCACCTCCAACTCGCCGGCGTACGACCGAACCTCGCCCTCGACGACCACCGCGCTCCCTTCGTCAGGCGCCAAACGCCCATCCCACCAGATGCAGCGAACGCGCGACCCGTCCGGCAGCTCCAGCCACGCGCGGACGTACACGCTCCCCCGCTCGGTGCGGCCGGAGCGAGGGCTCCGCACGGTCCCCGCGAGGCTGACGTACTCTCCGCGCCTCAGTGCCGACATCTCTAACGCCTCCGACCGTAATTCGCAGGAGGAGATTCGACAGCGCCTTTGTCTGCGCGCAGGCCATTATGACACGAACCGCTCCCCGCGCCGGTCGACCTCCGAAGCAAAGCGTCCGAGCCGCCGCAGCGGGCTCGACTCGCGCGACAGCAAGGACTCCCTGCTGCCGGCGAGAACCACGCGATGTGCGCGCCGCCGAGCGGCGCATCTGCACGTCGCCGGCTGGCCTCGCGACGCCATTCCAGCTCCCGGAGCCCTCGCTCCGCTCCCGCCCCCGGGCCAGGCGACCCCGTTCGTTGGAAGCGTCCCTCCCGCCGCCCGTGCGGGAAGTCGCCAGGCCGGCAGATCGCTCCTCGGCGACGCGGGCCGCCCGTGCGCCTGCCAAGCGTCCACGCGAAGCCGCGGCGCAGTCGTGCGGAGGTCGGCCAGCGCTCGTGGTGCGGCGACGGCGCACCGCTCGGCAATCCACGCTCGGCCTATTCTTCCCCAGCCCAGGTGGCAGGAAGCGGGACGGTGGAGGGCTGCGCCGTCCCGCCATCAGGGCTTGATCCGGACGGCCCGCGCCCACGCCGGCGGGTCTGGCGCCGACGGGTGGAGCAGGCCGACCACCACCGGCACCCCGGGATTCTTCTCCGGCCACGGCGTGTAGCCGTCGGTGAGCACGATGACGAGGTCCGGGCGCGGCCGCAGCTTCAGCGCCGCCTCGATCCCCACGCCCATCCTCGTGCCGCCCCCGCCCCGGAGCACCACCCGCTCGGCAGACGTCACCCGGCTCACCGCCTGCACGGCGGCGTCCACCGCCAGTACCGTCACGCGGCAGCGGCCGTTCGCCGCGAGGATCCCGTCCACCTCCGCCAGCGCCTGCTCCAACAGGCGCGGGGACATGCTTCCCGAGGTGTCGACCACGATGGCCACCTCCGCCCTCGGGCGCACGAGCGCCGGCAGCCGCACGGGTGCCGTGACCGCCCAGCGCCGCGACGGCCGCGCAAAGGTGTAGTCGACGGCCCCGGCGCAGCTGCGAAGCCCGCTCACCACCAGCGCCGACAGCTCCCGCCGCCAGTCGTGCCGCGCCGCCCGCAGCTGCTCCACCCACCGCGCCCAACTTCCCGGCACGAGCCCCGGCTGCCGCAGCTGCGCCTCCACCGCAGCCGCCAGTTGCTCCGCGACAGCCGCAACCTCCGCCGCCGAAACCCCGCGCGGCAGCTCCACCCCACCCTCGCCCGCCAGCACCTCCCCCGGGTCCCCGGGGCCGCCCGCGACGCTCCCGCACGAGCCGCGGGCGATGCCCCTCGCGGCCGGAATCCTGGCGCGGTTCTCCGGACTGAGCAGATCCCGGTAGTAGTCCTCGGCCAGCTTTCCCCACCCCGAGAGCCCCAGGTCCCCGGGCCGCAGCGCCTCCTTCGGGAGGACGACCAGCCCGAGCCGGCCCTGCCAATCGAAGTCGTCGTTGATTTCGAGGTCGCACGCCACGTTCCACAATGCCGCCGGCGCCCGCACCCGCTCCCCGCGCTCGAAGTGGAGCCGCGCCAGATGGCACAGCTCGTGGTAGAGCACGCCCGCAAGCTCGCCGACGGACAGTCCCGCGGCCCAGTCCGGATTCAGGTAGCAGCGCGCCCGCCGGTCCACCGCGCAGGTCGCAACCGCACGCGTCTCCACCGGCCGCAGCAAGTACGCCGCCGCCGCAAGGAACGGGAGCTCGCGGACCAGCAGGCTCCGCGCCGCCTCGAAGGGAGGCAGTCCCCGCGCCACCTCCTGGAACGGCGTCTCCCCGGCAGGCGCCCCCGCGAGCGCTGCCAGGACGTGCTTCCGCATCACCGGGGCCGCGTCCTGGGAGAAGTATCGCCGCAGCACCGCCTCCGCACGCTGCATCGCGCCCGAACCTGGCCGCACCCGCCTCGCCAGCACGCGCCGCACCTGCTCCAGCTCCTCTTCCGCCGCCCCCTGCAACCCAAGCTCATCGAGGAGCTGCTCGAACGGATTCCGCCTGCCCCCATCGTCGTTCCTGGAGAGCACTGCAACGGTCCCGCCCACCCGGACCGCCCACCAGGAGTACGGCGGGTTTCCCGGGTAGACGAGCCGGCGGAGCCAGGGAACCGCCACCGCCGAGCCCGCCTTCCGCCCGCCCATCGAGCTCACGCCGGCTCCCAGCCTCACGCCCCCCGGATTCCCGAACGCCGCGCGCGGGAGCCCGACCCCCGGAAGGGTGCGCACCGACAGCGAGATGCGCCGCGCCGCCACGCCGCTCACCTCCCCGCCGCCTCGGCCGCTCCCGCTCGCCGCAAGAGCGCTCCGAACTGCTCCTCAGCCTCGGCCGGGAGCGGAAACCACGCCTCCCCCGCTGCGAACAGCCTTATGGCGTGCGGGGCCGCCGCATCCTTCCCCCGCGTCCGCGCCACGCGCGCCAGCACCCTCCACGCCGACTCCCACAGCTGGTCGCCCGATGCGCCGCCTTCCTCCGCGATGCGCACGATCACGTGCTCGCACAGCTGCTCCAGCACCGCCTGCAGCCGGTCCGCCTCCCGCGGCAGCTTCGACCGGGTCGGGTTGCGAAGGATCGCACCCAGGTCCCACAAGACGCCGTCCCGCAATCCCGCCAGAAGCTCCGCCGCCGGCCCGGGCCCAACGGCTCCCGCCGCCAGCACCTCCAGCACCTCCTCCCCGGCGCCCGCGGCGCGCGCCGCCCCCACGGCCCGAGCGAGCAGCTCCCAGCTCCGCGGCGAGGCCCACGCCCGCACCCCGTCGCGCTTCGACGCCGAAGGCCAGATCGTGCTCCTGGACGACCAGGACCGCGGCCTCTGGGACCGTGGGATGATC